>JAEEGH010000710.1_pt1 | contig 106377 bp, 98 predicted proteins | sample 9134181 | NCBI WGS metagenome assembly JAEEGH01 (sample SAMN16246544, study PRJNA631951) | gut metagenome | biome: gut microbiome; feature: rumen; material: DP-attached | host: Bos | place: Iran: Karaj | collected 2018-10
ATCGCCTTTTGATATGTTATCTTTCATTGATAACGCTTTCAAAAGTGCGACAAGCATTTTGCTACGCAAATTATTGAAAATATATTATATACAAATCAAATTAACAATTTTTAATAGACATTAGTGATATTGGATTTCAAAACACACGATTCTACACTTGTATTATACCCTAATTCAACGGTATATTTTGAGGGGAATTTCTTTACTTTATTACCTGGAGAAATAACGACAGGTACCAATTACAGACTGGTTAATTTTCTTCCTGTGCTTGATAAAATCATACACTACTCGAAGGTTGTTTTGGAGATAGATGGCATAGGTGATGCCGAAACGACATTTAACAATTGTTTTACGGCAAAACCTTTTTTTATTGACGGGACATCCCATGAATCCATATACGACTGGTAAAAGCAAGAAAAATTAATCAAAGGGGCAAACAGGGACAGGTTATAATTGACCCTGAATGCAGTTTCGAATATCGATTCCGATGAGACATACTATAGAGATTGACAACACGTTATAGTAAAAAATCGCCATGCTACAACATCGCGCATACACACCAAATTTTTGCTTCCATTTCACAGGCAAAGAGTTAGACTCAGAAACAGGTTATAGTTATTTCGGCGCCAGATACTTGGACCATGAGCTGACGACCGCTTGGCTTAGCGTCGACCCGATGGCGGACAAATACCCGAGCATATCGCCTTATGCTTACTGCGCCTGGAATCCGGTGAAGTTAGTGGATCCAAACGGGAAAGACGTGTATATTATTGGTGACGAAAGAATGCAAAAGGAGGCGCTAAGACAAATGCAACAAAAATCACAAAACATGACATTTTCTATCGATAAAAATGGAAGATTGTCTTTTGAAGGTCAAGCTATTACAGAACGAGAAAAATACATGGCAGGAATCATTCAAAGTGAAAATGTTCATGTGAGGTTGACTGTTCAGGATAACAGTTTTTACCATGGCGCACATATAGAGGCGGCTGGTGGATTTGGAGGCAATGTCTTAAGTGTTGACAAGAAAACCGTTACAGCTTACCAAGTACTAGATGTAATGGAATCCAGAAAGTTGGACAAACAATGTAATAATAATGGTAATCTCATTTGGCATGAAATATCTGAAGCTTATGAGGGAGGCCTGATTAGTTTGAAAAAAGGCATCAATGCACCTGCTGCATTTGACGGGAATGACAAAACCATATTCGACGAAGCACATTTTAAAGCAGGACGTTTTTTCCCTGGAACAATATCTTCATATGAAGAAGAAATACCAGAGTCAGTACGATCATTCAATGAATTAAAAACAATGAGAGAACAATCTACTTTTATTGCCTGTCCAGGAGTCATGTGGATGTCACAAACAGATAATACCATCACAAAACACAAATATACAAGATGATCCAAAGGAAATATAAACTACTCACTATTTGGTGTATATCTGTTCTGCTTCTAACCTTGGCAGGATGTGGTTGCCATCGAAAACACATTGACATTCATTGTAAATCACTCCACAAATATCATAGTATCCATACAATTGTAGACTGGACTACACTCGAAAAAAAAACTTTGGACAGCATACAATATAGGGATTATTTACTTAGCTATAGTAATACATCAGATTCCTTAGTGATATCAGGTCTGGCATTTTTGGAGAGATGTTATTGGTTTGACAAAGGATTGATACTTGTTGTAAATATCGACTCTACTCTTTACGAGGTAATAACAATTGTTGACCCTCATTCCAAAGAAGCGAAAAGTATTGTTGCTGGAAGATACTATTGGATGAAAATAAAACCATATTTCCGACGTTCTAAAGAACCAATGTATATAGGTAAATTAGAAAAATACATTTATTATAATCATTACGTTATTATGCCGGTATATAGTTTTTCAGATGGGAACAATATGATTTTTATACATGATAATGAAATATGTACAACTGACATTTTGGAAATAAAACCCGTCAAGCAATCAAGAAAAATATATAAAAAACATCGACAATAGGTTATTCCTGTTGCGGCGGATGTTCCCCGTTTTGGTGGGTGTCCCATTGCGACGACTTTTCTCGGTCGCGGCAGATTTGTGATCTGACGCAACCTATTATAAGGATTTGCAAACCGTAATGCAATAAAGAAGCCCCTTCATCGTTATGCAAACAAAATCAATGTTTTGAAAAGATTTAAAAACATATCTGACTGGCAATTCTTTTTTTTCGGGGATACCGGAAAAGACCATTTGGTGACTTTTCAAAACACTGATTACCAACACTGGGAGGCAAATCGGGGACAGGTCTTTTTTGCCCAAGATGAGTAGAACAACTTTTTGATGTGGAAAAAAAGCGAATTGGGAATGTCCGGATTATTCAATCAATGCTGATTGATTGTACAAGTGATACTGAAAATGAAGACAGGGTGTCCCTCTAATTTCGAATAATTGTTTATCTTTGCACCTGAATTCGATGACCCAATGACGACACAAAAACCAATATCAAAATCCCCTATTTCCGACGCTTGTGTCGGACAAGGCGGTTGTTGGCAGTATGGGTCGACTTCTGCCGCCGTGTTCGGATCGGCGGGGCGCTTTTCCAAATCGCAGCCACCGCGGAGGGTGGCTTTCTCCGCTCCTTCGTCGCTATCGCAAAGAGCCACTGGCTCTTTGCTTCACACCGGCAAAGAGAAAGACTCCGAAACAGGGTATAGTTATTTCGGCGCCAGATACTTGGAGCATGATTTGATGACTGGTTGGCTCAGCGTGGACCCGATGGCGGACAAGTATCCGAGCATCAGCCCTTACGCCTACTGTGCGTGGAATCCTGTGAAGCTGGTGGATCCTGAGGGTGAAGAAACAGAAGAGGAGGTTACAAAATATTATAATTATAAAGGGTATTTATTATATGAAACAAACGATGGTCTGGATGTCATTGTCTTGGTGAGAAATGAAAGAGAGTTGGAGTCTGATTTAAGAAGAATGAAAAGTAACAATCAGATTGATTCACCAATGGAGAACAAAAAGTTGCATGAAAAATATGGAACGTTAGACTATCATCAAAAAAAAGAGTCTGGAGAAAATAATTCTTTTATCAGCGATATATGGACATTGTATTATAAACTAGGTTATAATGATGGCTATAACAAGCATAACACTTTGCTGAAAAGAATAATATACGCTTTTATCTCATCTTTAAATGATGATCCTATAGACTCTTCTCCTTCAGATATGAATGGGGGTTATTCTTGTGGCGTTGAAGATGGAAAAAGAGCAAGAGAACTAGGAGAAATACATCTGTTCAAGCCAATCTTCAAGTCCACACGAGAAAAACTAAAGCTTTGATTAAAAAAATATGACTAACTAATATGTATTACTTTTCCCCCATGAAAAATATTTCATTATTGATACTTTTCGCCCCCCTTTTTTTATTCTCGTGTACAAGCCACCTATCTGAAATCACTGATTATGATTCGTTATTTGAAAAAGATATGGTTCTTGTAGAAGGAGGGTGGTTTGTTATGGGATGCTTGGATGATAACTGGATTAATGGATCCTATTGCCATTCGGAGGATTGTCCAGAACACATGGTCTATGTTGACTCTTTCTATATCGGAAAATATGAAGTAACTTTCGAGCAATGGAAGGCTGTGATGGGAGCATATCCCAAATGTTTTAATGAGAGATATTTAGAAATCAATGTCCCATTTTATAAGAAATCACCTATTTTCCACGTGACATGGAGTGATTGTCAGGAGTTTATTGCTAAACTGAACAAAAGAAGCAAAAGAAGATACCGAATGCCCACCGAAGCGGAATGGGAATATGCGGCAAAGGGGGGAATAAAAACACAGAATTATATTTTTAGTGGCAGTGACAGTGCATCGGATGTGGCTGTTATTGGAAACGAACCGAGATTAGTAGGCTCTTTAAAGCCAAACGAATTAGGACTGTACGATATGAGTGGGAATGTAAAAGAATGGTGTTCGGATTGGTATGACCTCTACAAAGCGGACAAACAGACAAATCCCAAAGGAGCAAACTCAGGCGCGTCTCGTGTTGTCAGAGGCGGATCCTACGCATCAGGTTCATTATATTACGCTGTAAAAAAAAGAGATTCTTCAGATCCGGATTACAAGGGGGATATCGGTTTGCGACTCGTTATAGAACTATGAAGAATATATTTTCTGTTGCGACAGATGTTCCTGTTTCGTTTTGTTGCTCAGGGTTGTAATCTGATAAAAAAAAGAACTTGCAATCTATTTAACAACACTAGTCCGCACCAGAATCCGCATGTTCATTTAGCGTATAACACAAATGGGAAATGGAAATCAGAGAGATATCATCCCAAAGATGTAGAACAAAAATAAAAAAAATGAATAAAGAAACCATCATCGAAAAAATCAATACAGACAAAAGAAACCTATTGCAACACCCTTCTTATATGAATTATTATGAAACTTTAAAATATTTCACCAATCCTGAAAATATTGCAGTACAAGATGGGGTTAAATCATCAAAAAAATTGAAGCTTTGGCAATTAACTGATTTAAGAGGATGTGTTGGTTCGTCCTACGAAATAGTTCTTAATCCTTTGACAGAGAATTACGGATTAATCTCTTTTCTTAACGAAAAAGATGCAGTCTTTTTAGGAGATTACGGTTCTCTGGCAGATACTATTGATGCCATTTGACAACTTGCATAACTCCGAGAAGGAGTTGTTTTTGCATACCCTCGTTGCAACAGATGTTTTAGTTGCGTATAGGTGAGTCAGATTTGTAATCCTGTCACGGTGGTTGTTCCTGTCGCATATGGTTGCAGCAGAGTTGTAATCTGATGCAAGATATTATTATGATTTTCAATCTATAATATAAGATCCTGTTATGCTATACTTGCCTGCCTGACCGAAAGAAAATGACTTTAAAACCTCTGAATAAATATATTATTTCAGAAAATCTGAAGTATTATATGCGAGCTTATATTCCAGTTACAAGTGCAACACTAAGTAGAAAAAAAGAGTACCAAATATTTGGTACTCTCAGGTAAAATGACTACTTTTATGTTGTCAAATGAAAAGATATAATCACCTTACCAAAGAGCAAAGATACACAATTTCTGTGTGTCTGAGAAAAAAATGTCGTTGTCGGCTTCCTTCTCCAAAAACACCTGAATGTTAAGACAAATAGAAAAATAATGGGGCCAAGCGGTGAATTGAGGACATGTCCCTATGAGTCGGTTCACACGATGAATGTGGCAATGCGCCTCAATCGCGGACGGAGAGAGCAAGGACGACGGCGGCGGCACGGGCGTCGTTGACGGCGTCGTTGATGGACATGGGGCGCTTGCAGGTGCCGCAGACGTAGAGCCCGTCGAGCGAGGTGCGGCAGTCGTTGAGGTGGGGGTCGACCGACTGGAGGAAGCCATACTCGCCGGCAATGCCGCAAGCCTTACCGAGACAGCGGGTGCCTTCGGAAGCTTCCATACCAACCATCAGGACCAGAAGGTCGGTGGTCATCTTGAGGGGAAGGCCCATAAGGGTGTCCTCGGCTTTGATTTGGACGCGGCCGTCGAAGGTTCCGGAGGCTTCGGAGATGCGGCCACGGATGTAGCGCACACCGTACTCCTGCTGGGACTGGCGATAGAGCTCCTCGAAATGCTGTCCCCACATGCGCAAATCCATGTAAAAGATATAGGCTTCGACGTCGGGCAGGCGACGTTTGAGTTCGATGGCTTGTTTGACGGCGGTGACACAGCAGACCTTGGAGCAGTAGTGGTTGCCCGACTTCTCGTCGCGTGAGCCGACGCACTGGAGGAAGGCAACCCGACGGGGCCGTTCACCCATGCTGTTGACAATCTGGTCGTAGCGAATCATTTTCTCCATCTCGAGCGAAGTGACGACCCCGCCATAGATGCCATAGCCCAACTCTTCCTTGCGGTGGGCATCGAAGGGGGTATAGCCAGTGGCGACGAGGACAAGGTCACTATAGTAGCTGTTGCCCTTGGCGTCGGTGAGTTTCCACACGTTGTTGTCCTCGCGGGCGAGGTTCACGATGTCGGTATCGAGCCGCTGGGTGATGTTGCTGTTGAGGAGTTTCTTGTTCATGTCCTCGACGATGTCGGCGGCGGCGGTGAAATCGGGGAAAAGGAAAGCCTTGTCGGCCACATTCTTCATGACGGAGGAGGATTTTTCGAAGAGGGTGACGGCAAAACCTTGACGAGCCAGAACGGAGGCTGCTTCAATGCCGGCAGGACCGGCGCCTATGATGGAGATTGATTTCATGAGGATATGTGAGGTTTGATGTATGATGCGGATGAATTTGTTTGATTTGTGAACAGCGATAAGAAAGGGTGATTAGTCCTGACGAAGGCACTCGGGGCGTTCGGGGCGCGGCAGGAGTCGGCCGGAAACGCCTTTATATTTCTCATCGGGATTATAGGCGATGCCAATCTTGTTGAGCAGGGGCTCGCTCTGCACCTGATGCAGCTGCAGTCCCAACTGCCAAGGGTCGTAGCCTAACAGGAGACCGGTGAGCTCTTCGTAGGTGAGCACAGGGATGCCATAGCCTTCCTTGTCGAAGGTCTTGTGCTCCATCTCGGCAATGGTGTACTGCCATTTGTCGAGGAACATGCTGCATCCCGGACAGTTGGTGAGGATGAAGTCCGGCTCGTAGGGTTCCATGGACTGGAATTTCTTCTTGGTGTTGGCGATGGAGTAGCCACGGTTTTCCTGAACCAGATACTGACGGAAGCCGAAACCGCAGCAGTGGCGTCGCTCAGGGTAGTCGATGACTTCGCCGCCCCATGCCTCTATCATGCCGGCCAGCACATAGGGGAATTCGGCTTTGCCGATGCCCTTGTCGGGGAATATCTTGGCGTAATGGCACCCGATATGCTCTACGACCCTGAGGGGCTTGCCGGTGAAGCGGTTGACGAGCTGGTACTTCATCTTGGGCTTGAGGTCGAAGCGGAAGTGGTAGATGATATCGGAGGGGTGGGCCAGGTTTTTGGGGATCTTGAATTCGCGTTTGGTGGCTTCCCAAAGGAACTGACGGGCCTGTTCGAGAAGTTGCGGGTTGTGCTCCCACTTTTCGATGACTTCGGAGAAGACGCCGAAGGAGGTGACACAGGAGGGCACATAGTTCTCGTAGCCGCATTCGGTCATGAGCGAAAAGAGACGCGCCACAACGGTCATGGTGGTCTCGAAAGGCACCACGTCGCTGTGGTAGCCGATGCCGGTGCAAGTGTGCTGGTGGGGGTTGTCGCAGATGTCCTTGCCCAGCTCGTCGCGCAGGATGCGGAGAAAGGCCGCCTCGGAGCCTGGGAAGAAGGTTTGGCGGATGCAGCTGCGCTCATAGAAAAAATGGTCGTCAGCTATCTCTTTCTGATATTCGTTCCAAAAGCGTTTCATGGGGGTGAGTTATGATGTTTGTTGGTACGTTGTAATGTTTTATGTCGCTAGGATTGAGGTGTTATAAAGATTGATTCCAAACTTTCATCAGTCGTAGGTCTTCAATTCTTCACGATATTTTGGGCCACGATTTCGGCGATGTCCTTGACGGGTACATTGTCGGCATGTGCAAAGGCTTTCTTGCACATGGGGCAGGCGGTGGCGATGGTGTCGGGATGCGGAGCCAAGAGGTTGTCGCGTGCAGCGTTGCGGATGAGGGTCTGCTGGTCGAGGTCGAGGAGCGGGTTGCCGAGGTTGAAGCCGCAGCAGAGACTCTTTTCGCGTTCTTCGGCGGTTTTGAGCAGTGTGGTGGTAGCGCGCAGGATGTCGCGCGGTTCGTCGTAGATGCCGCAACCGCGTCCCAGTTCGCAGGGGTCGTGGTAGGTCACCCTGCGGTCGTCCTTGCGCAGTTTGAGCCGTCCGCTCTTGATGAGCATATCGATATACTCGGTGTGGTGGAGCACAGGTATGGGAAGCCGGTACTCCTTCTTGAACGACTGGTAGCAGATGGGGCATGAGGTGATGAGCATGGTGGCCTTGCTGTTGGCGATGAGCTCGGTGTTTTTGCGGCGCAGTTCGAAGGCCTGATGTTCGAAGCCCTGTTGCAGCAGGGGCCGTCCGCAGCAGATGGTCTCGTCGCGGTCCATGTACCAATATTTCTGGCCCACGGCATTGAAGATGGTCTCCATCGAACTGGTGATGTCGGGTGTGAGGTGTGACATGCATCCGCCGAAGTAGGCCACACGCCCGATGGCGTTGAAGGGCTGCACGTCGCGCAGATAGCCGTAGCCGTCCTTGGTGTCGATGGCGGCCTTGTTTTTGATGCGGACCTGACGACGGATGAGCGAGAGGTCGAGATTGACCGGGCAGTCGGCCACGCAGCGGTCGCACATCAGACAGTTTTCGGCGATGGGTTCGGCATTGCGCTGCAGCTCGAGGTTGCGGACCGACTGGAGCATATAGACGCCCTGCATATTGACGATGCCGAGCTGACGGTTCATGGGGCAGCCGTCGATGCAGATGCCGCAACGAGAGCAGGCGCTGAGTTCGAACATGGTGTAGCCGGTCTTCTTGTCGCTGTCGCGCACGCCCAGCTGTCGGAAATAGATCAGGAAGACCTCGGTGAAGATATGCATGTAGCGCGAGAAGGGCATCAGGCTGAAGAAGACACCCAGCGCCACGCTGTAGAGTAGCCAGCAGGTGTATTCGAAGGCCGGATTGGCCAATCCGATGCTGTCGAACACCCCGCCCAGCCAGGTGACCAGGAAGCCCCCATTGCCGTTGATGCCGGCAGTGACCGACTCGGACAACAAACGTAAGGGGAAGATGCACCACAGCGACAGTTTGGCGACCCTGTCCATGAGGGTATGCCGCGTGGTACGTTTCATGCCCAGCGGACGCGACCACACCTTCTTGAACATGGCCAATGCCAATCCGGTCAGCACATAGAGCAGCAGCACATCCATGAGGTTGGCAAAAAACTCGGCATGGGTAAAGGCAGAGAGGTCCACCTCGGGTTCGAAGTAGTTGAAAAATATGGCCATCCAGATGGGGTGTCCATCGGGAAACGCCATTTTGGCCTGAACGGCACCCACCACTATAAGCAGAAACCATCCGAAGGCGAGGCTGCGATGCATGTAGCCCAGCAGGATGTTCTTCTTGGTGATGCGCCAATGGAGCAGACTTTCGCGGATGGCCTCCCAAATGGCGGGCAAGAACCGCCACGACCAGATATTCTTTCGGATGATGGCCCGCTGCAACTTGTCGAAGCTGCTAATCCAACGCCAATATTTCACTATCGAAAAAAACAATAGCAATATCACACCTATCAGGAATGGCAGCACATAGATCGAAAAATAGTCATTGAAAACGGACCAGACAAGGAGACCTACGGCGATAATCCAATAGATCACTACAAAAAAGGTCATCTGTGTTTTCATTGCACTACCTCCTTCGCTTTAAAGGTGTTGGTCTCGACATTGGCCAGGATGCGTCGCATATTGACAATGAGCGCCCGGGTGTTGACGCCGCGGGGGCATACCAGCAGGCACTTGCCACAAAGCATGCATTGTCTGAGTTTCTTGTCGAGTTCGTTGTACTGTCCACGGATAAAGGCGGTGTGGATGCGCCGAATGTTGAAGTCGGCAAAGGCACCTGCCGAGCAGGTGGCTGTGCAGCCGCCGCAGCCGATGCACCACTTGTAGGAAGGGACAAGTTCCAGCAACTTGTCGACCTTTTCAAAGTTGGTGTCGTCAAGGTTGATGGAGCGTCCGGAGGATATAGTAAAACCGAATTGTTTCATAGCCTTCGCCATTATTGTTTGGATTCAGTGGATTCGCCACAGACCTGTTCGCGGAGCTTCATGCCGCCGGTGACTTCGAAGATGCGGCGCACCTCGTCGAGGTCCTCTTCAGAGATGGTGCGGAGGGCGCCAGCACCCTTGCCGTGGTAGTTGGCGCCCAGTTTGGGGGCGATATCCTCAATATGTTCGCGATACCACTCCCACACAGGCCCCTGTTCGGGATGGTATTCGGGGTCGACGCGGTCGGGATGGACGCAGTAGCCTATCTCCAAGATATTGGAACCGATGGTGTTCATCAGTTGCTTCTGCTGACGGCCTTTCTCGCTTTCGGCGAAATAGCCCAATTCCTCGGAGGCGCGTCGCAGGACCGAGATGAGTTCGCCAGGCACATTGCCTCTGGGGCAGCGGGTCTTGCATGACATGCACTGTCCGCAGAACCAGATGGTGTCGCTCTTGAGCAGACGCTCTATCTCGGTTTCGTTGCCCCGCTGTACGGTGTCGCAGATGCGGCGTGGATCATAGTCGTAGAACTCGGCCGCCGGGCAGATGGCCGTGCACATGCCGCAGTTCATGCATGCTTTCAACGCTTCGTCGGCACGAATATCCTGTTTCAAATAGTCTACCAGATTGCTCATACGGGTTGATAGGTTGGATGTTTTATGCTGATATGTTTATGGGGGTGGATTGCTACACTTTCCGTTGTTTTGGCTTCCGGGCCCAGGGGTTGATGGGGGCAGCCCTTACAATTTCACCTTGTTCATACCCATCAGGCGGAAGAAGAACTTGGGGAAGGGTTTTTCGCGGTTGCGTTTCAACATGTTGATGTAGATGTGGGGATGCTTGAGGACGGTGAGTTTGTGGGCTTCCACCAGTTCGATGAGGGTTCCGTCGGGGTCTTCGATATAGGTGAAATGGCCGCTGGCCTCGCCCATGTCGAAGTGAGCGTTGTCCTTGCAGCTGTCGACCGTGAAGGGGAAGCCGAGGGCATTGCAGTGCTCCTCGAGGGCGCGCATATTGGTCACATCGAAGCAAATCTGTATGAATCCGGGGTCGCCCCAGAAGCGGCCCTCGTAGATTTTGCGGGGCTGGCGGTCGAGGGCCTGCACCAGTTCGATGGTGCTCTGTCCGAAGAGAGGCACAAAGGCACCCTTGCGTGGTTTGCTCGATGCCAACAGCACACGGCGGAAGCGCTGGCTGCCGCCCAGCATGAAGGCGAAGTCGTCGAAGGTGCCCGTCTCGTCGTAGACCACGCGGTCGTAGCCCAGGATGTCGCGGTAGAGGGGGATGGTGGCGTCGATGTTGGAGCAGCCAGTCATGGCGCCCACGATGCCTCCGCCGAGCCGCCGCTGCTCGATGAAGACACGTTTGTCCTCCACCACCTGGAAGTAGTTGCCCCAGGGGTCCTGCACCACAAAACAAGGGGTGCCGTCGGGCAAAGCGCTGACGGGGCCAACCTTTTCGTATTTTGCCAGCAGTTCGTCGTGGAAGGCAGCCACATTGCGGCTCTTGATTCTTGCGGCGAAGATGCCAAGGTCGGCCACCTGCACGTCGAATCCGACGGGCTGCGGTTGGCGTTCGCTGTACTGCCAAATCTCGAAACCGCCGCCGCCCTGCAGGTTGACGGCGATGCAGGCATGACGCTTCTGCGCCTTGCCGCCGGTGTAGGGGAGCATGCGCTCGGCCACGGTGTCGTCCTCCAGAATGCGCACATCCATCTGGAACATCTCGATATACCAACGCCACGAGGCTTCAAAATTCATGCAGCCTACGCCCACTTGCTGTATGCCGGAAACAAAAAAATTGTCCATAGTCTTTACTTTTTTCATTGTTAAGTCATTGCGACCATTTCCGACAACCCTCCATAGCCCCTTTATTCTCAAATTGTTGGACATAGAGAAAGATGCTCAGAAAACCATGTCGCACAAAGAGTTAACTGAACAAAAAAGAAAAAAGTATACAACCTGCTTTTTTTAACTTTTTAGTTACGTACCGCCCTATAGATTAGATAGATACCGATAGGTAACATGACCAATGTGGAAATCCACATGCCATAGGTGCCGATGGCCGATTCGCGGACTGCCTTTTCGGCAATCATACCCACCACGTAATAGATGACGAAGAAGAGCAGCGACGCCACCAGCGGCAGCCCGAGACCGCCCTTGCGCACCACCGAACCGAAGGGGGCACCGACCAGGAAGAGGACGATGCAGGCGATGGAGAGGGTGAATTTGCGGTGCCATTCGATGTAGTGGCGGCGTATGTATTCGTTTTGCGACGTGATGATCTGCTGCTCCACCTTGGCCTCGTTGTAGCAGCGTTCCACGCGGATGGAGGCGCTGCCCAAGGCGCGACCCAGGGTGATGGGGTCCAGCTGGCCCAGCAGCGAGCGGATATCCTTGGACTGGGAGGCGGTACCGACAGCCGGCAGGCTGTCGCGCAGATGGAACACGCGCCGATGGTTGGCGCAGTCGTCGGCCAGTTTCTGTTCCAACCTGACGATATTCGAGTCCAGCTGTGCGATATTCATCATCTGGTAGCCGCCCTGGAAGAGGTTTTCGTCGGTCTTGTCGAAGGCGAACTGGCCCAAGTCGAAGGTCATCTCGTTTTTGGCGAAATAGATGCGCGTGAAGGGTTGGGAGTTGGATCCCTGTTTGGCGTTGGTCTCGCTGTAGGAGCAGCCGTCGAAGAGGCTGAACACCAGGTAGCGTTCGTCGGGGCTGGTCTGCATGAGCCCCTGACGGGCCTTCACCACGTCGGGCATGCCGGCGTTGTTGCGATGGTCGAAAATGGTCACGTCGTGGAGGGTTTTGCCGTCGGCGTCCTTATCGTTGACACGGATGACGAAACCGTCGATTTCGGAGTAGTATTCGCCAGGTTTGATGTTGAGGGCCGGCTTTTTGCGGGTGATGTCGTAGAGCGTGGTGCGGTATTTGAGCACAGCCGACGGCATCACACAGTTGGCGAAAAGGAATGCCACCCCAGTAAGGATCACCACAATGACACCCATAGGCAGCATGGTGCGCCACAGGGGTATGCCGCCGCTCTTGATGGCGATGAGCTCGTAGCGTTCGCCCAGATTGCCCATGGTCATGATGGAAGCGAAGAGCACCGCAATGGGCAACGCCATAGGCACGAAGGTGGCCGAGGCGTCGAGCAGCAGCTCCAGGATGATGCCCACCGAGAGACCCTTGCCCGCAATGTCGTCGATATACTTCCAGATGAACTGCATCAGCAGCACGAAGACCGCTATGACGAACGTCAGGGCGAGGGGGCCCAGAAACGATTTGATGATGAGGCGGTCCAGCTTCTTCATAGGACAGAGCGTAGCGGAGGGAGGGGCGTTTTATTTGAAGATTCGCAAAATGTCGTTACCGTTGGCCACAATCAGCAGCAACAGCAGCAACGCCATGCCGATCGACTGGGCGATGTCGAGGAACTTGTCGCTTGGTTTGCGACGGGTGATCATCTCCCAAAGGGTGAAGAGGATGTGGCCGCCGTCGAGACCGGGGATGGGAATGACGTTCATGAAGGCCAGAATCAAGGCCAGCAGTGCCGTGGTGGACCAGAAGGTGTACCAATTCCAGGTGCTGGGGAAGAGGCTGCCCAAGGTGCCGAATCCGCCCAAGCCTTTGTAGCCGTCCTTAGTGAAGAGGATGCGGAGCGAGCGGGCGTAGGTGACCATCTGGTTCCAGCCGTAGGAGATGCCCACCGGCACCGCCTGGAAGAAGGTGTAGTCGGTGTGGACTGTTTCAAACAATTCGAGCGGCGACTCGAGATGGACGCCGATTACGCCGTTGCTGCCCACCAACACCCGCACGGAGTCGTAGACACCATTGCGGATGAAGCCGACTGTGACGGTATCGTTCTGACGGGCCATGAGAGCCGGTTTGATTTCGGAGAAGCAAGCCATGGGCTGATGGTCGATGCTGACCACGCTGTCGCCGATCTGCATGCCCGCCCGTTTGGCGTGGGAACCCGAGGCAAACTCTTTGACCACAAAGGGAGTGCGCAAGGAGAAGAGCAAGTTGGTGTCGCGCGGGTCTATCTGTTCCAGGAGGTCGTACTGCATGGCGATGTCGACCAGCATCTGGGTGTCGCGCACGTCAACCTGCATCAGCACCGGTTCGCCGGCAGCGGTGTCGCTGGTGATGATGGTGTCGCGCATCACGGCCGAGCGCATCACGGTGACCACCTTGGGTTTGTCGAGCAGCAGTTTGTGTTGGGTTTTGACGATATCGGTCATTTCCTCGCCGTCGATGGCGTAGACGATGTCGCCATTCTGGAAGCCCTGGGCCAACAGCAGTTCGTGGTAGTCGTAGCCCATTTTGGCATTGCGCATCGGCAGTTCGTCCTTGCCCCAATGGCTGAAGATGCAGCTATAGAGAAGCAGCGCCGAAAGGAAATTGACCAGGACGCCGCCGCTGATGATGCAGAGGCGTTTCCAGGGTTTCTTGGAGCGGTACTCCCATGGCTGGGGTTCGCTGGCCATATCTTCCGAGCTCTTGGTCTCGTCGACCATGCCCGCAATGTCGCAATAGCCGCCCAGCGGAATCCAGCCGATGCCCCACAGGGTGTTGTCGCGGTCCTCTTCACGCAGGTTTTCCTCGTTCCAGGAATCGGGTGTTTTAGCATTGAAGAAGAGGAAATGCCACTTGCCGTCGAATTTCTTGGCTTTAAGGATGGAGAACTTCCAGTTGAAGAACAGGTAGAAGCGGCGCACTCTGGTTTTGAAGAGACGTGCAAAGAGAAAATGGCCGAACTCGTGGGTGATGACCAGGAGCGACAGGCTGAGGAGCAAAGCTAATACTTTCAATGTAAGAAGATTTTAAATATTCAATATATATATGACAGATAATGATAACGGCTGATTCTAACGTTTATTGCATTCCTGGCGCACATTTGCGTCGGTGGCGAAGAGGTCGTCGAGCGATGGATTGGCGATGAAAGGCGTCTTGGACATGGCGTCGGCCACAAAGTCGGCAATGGCCAGGAAAGGCAGTTGGCCGTCGATGAAGCGTTGCACAGCCACCTCGTTGGCTGCGTTCATCACGCATGGCATGTTGCCGCCGCGGCGGATGGCGTCGAAGGCCAGCGGCAAGGCGCGGAAGGTGTCGGTGTCGGGACGCAGGAAAGTCAGTTCGGGATGGTCGAAGAAGCTGAAGCGGGGCAGGTGGCTCTCGATGCGCTGCGGATAGCTGAGGGCGTACTGTATGGGCGTCTCCATGGTCGGGGTACCCAGCTGGGCCTTGATGGAGCCGTCCTCGAACTGCACCATGGAATGGACGATACTTTGCGGATGCACCAGCACTTCGATGCGGTCCACGTCGACATCGAAGAGCCATTTGGCCTCGATGACCTCCAATCCTTTGTTCATGAGACCCGCCGAGTCGATGGTCACTTTGCGGCCCATCTTCCAGTTGGGGTGGTGCAGCACTTCGTCGAGCGACACGTTCTGCAGTTCGTCGCGGTGCCGGCCCAGCAGGGGGCCGCCCGAGGCGGTGAGGAGAATCTTGTCGATACGGTTGACGTAGACGTCGCCTCCGTTCAGACCCGATTCGCCCTGCAGGGTCTGGAAGATAGCCGAATGCTCGGAGTCGACCGGCAGGATGGCCACATGGTGGTTGCGCGCCTCGTCGGTCACTATCTGGCCGGCCACCACCATGGTCTCTTTGTTGGCCAAGGCGATGGTCTTGCCGGCACGGATGGCCTTGAGGGTGGGTTCCAAACCGGCGAAGCCCACAATGGCCGCCATGACGATATCGACACAATCCATGGCACAGATGTCGCCAGCCGACTCAATACCGGCAAAGACCTTGATGTCGGTGGACTGGAGCGCGTCGCGCACCGCAGCGTACTTGCCACGGTCGGCGATGACCACGAAATTGGGATTGAATTCGAGTGCCTGAGCCACCAGCAAGTCGGCATTGGAGCCAGCTACCAGTGCCTCTATTTCGAAGCGGTCGCGATGGCGACGCACCACATTGAGCGTTTGCGTTCCGATAGAGCCTGTGGAGCCTAAAATAGCGATATGTTTCTTCATTATTTTGATTTCTTTAGCTCGTCGATGAGCGTTGCGGGATTAACCGGCTCACCGTCGACAAAAAGAGCAAATTGGAGTGTGGGGGTCTCCTTGCTTTTGGCCGTCTGGAGAGTCAGCAGCGGTTCGCCAGCCTGCACCAGGTCGCCACCCTGTTTCAGCAGTTTGCCTTCACATTTGTAGAGCGACAGCCTGTCGGCGGAGTGGCGCACGACGACCGTGCAGAAGCCATCGGAACCTTTGTCGGCGAGCAGCACGACGCCGCTTTGGACCGACAGCACCTTATCGCCGGTGCGGCCAGTGATAGCGACACCTTTGTAATCGTTGCGGCTGTCGTATTTCTTGCTGACGGTGCCCTTCAGTGGGCAGGCATAGTGGCGGTCGCCACCGCGCGCCTTCATCTCGTCGCGCAGTGCGCTGTCGGCGGCCGAATGGACGTAGGGTGTAGGCTGCGGTTTGGTGCTGTCGGAGGTGGTGGAAGTCTGTCCGACGTGGCGTTGGGCCGGGTCGCGTCCCATCATGACATCCTGGATGTCGGCCAGCAGCTCCTCCTGCTGGTGCAGCCGCACCGACAGCGAATCGACCATGCGGGCGTTGGCGTAGGTCTGCTCGGTCATGCGGGCATTGGAGTAGCCCGGTATGAATTCGCGCAGGGGGGTGAAGGCCAGCAGCAGCGCCGTCAGGAAGACCAGCACCAGGGCAGTGACGCCCAGAAAGACAAAGATATTGATGCCCGACAGCTGGAAGGAAATCTTCTCTTTGTAGGTGTCGGTGTCGAGGACAACAAAGCGGTGTTTGTGTTTCACCAGGTCGCTGATGGTGTGGCGGCCGTTCCACAATCGGCGGAAGAAGCGCGCTGTGCGTTGCCAGAAACCCTTTATCCTTTCTTTAATGCTCATGACTGCTGATTGATTGTCGCGGTTGTAGCCGCCCCGTTAGCGGGGGCTTTCAAACGAAAGGCGGTGCTGAGAGTGTCACACCTTCGCACCGCCTTTGGATAATGATGTCCTGCCGGTGGGGGCAGGTTGTCGTTCCCGATGGGGATGATTAGAGTCTTCTGAGACCGCTGTCGTCGACCTTGATGCGGTTTTTGAGCACCGGGATCAGGGCGCCGGTGGCGTTGCGGCCGATGCGCTCATACTGCATGCGGATGGCGTTGACATCGCCCTTTTCCACCTTGCTGTTGTTGTCGATATTGATGACATAGACGCCCCACGAGCCCTTGACGGGGCCCACAAGGCCGGTGGTGTTCTTGGCGGCGATGGTAGCCACAGCCTTATATTCCATGCTGTTCTGGCCCATTCTGTCGGCATTGAAGGTGACGCCGGTGACGGTGTCGACCGTCACGCCCAGATTGGAGGCGATGACGTTGATATCCTGAGTGCCCTGCATGGCTTTCTTTGCTTTCTCGACAAGCAAGTCGCCCTCTTTTTCGTTGCGCAGAGGCTGTTCGATAAGCGGGCGAGCCTGGTCGAGGGTCAGCTGGTTGGGAACATAGACCTCGCGCAGACCGACGACGATATAGCTGAAGTCGGAGGGATAGATTTCGCCGCTGATAGCGTTGGTGAGGGTTTTTTCATCGAAAGCCCAGCGGACAGCGTCGCGGGTGTTGGTGTAGCCCGTCAGCGAATCGCTCATGGCGATAAGCATGGCGTTGCGCAGCTGCACGTTCGACGACTGGGCGCCTTCGATCATGGCCTGGCAGGTAGCATACTGCGAAGCGAACTGGTTGGCGTCGTCGCGGACGGCATTGACGGTGGTGTTGCTAGGAACGATTTCCTTGGAGATCATAGCCACGCGATATTTCTGTACGGGAGTGGTCTTGCCGGTGACCTTGACGACCAGATGGCCGGCATCGTTGGGGAGGTCATAGTTGAAGACATCGCCCACGCTGTGGTGGACAATCATCCAGTTGAGTTCGCCGGGGCCGTCGGGTGTCCAACCCTGGTCGCCGAGTTTGTTGGTGTCGATGGAATATTTCACCACAGCCTCTTCGAAGGTCATGCCACCCTTGATGCTGGCCATAGCGCTGTCGCGACGAGCGGCGGCCTGTTCGACGGTGGTGGGAATGCTGTTATGGTAGTTCTGGTTGGGGATGAAGATGACCGAAGCGCGGAGGCTGTCGGGACGCATCTCAGTAGCCAGCACCTTACCCATGACATACTGTCCGTAGTTGAGGCGCATGCGTTCGTTCTTCATGATGGTATTCACCACGCGGGGAGCGATGAGCTGGCCGGCATGGGCGTTGCGGATCACGGTGTCGAGCGGGGCGGCGAAATCGCTGCTGCTCATGAAGGTCGAGTCGTAGATGTAGCCATGCTGGCTGTGCATGTTGGCGAAGTCGATGATGGCGTTATTGTCCATGGTCTGGATCTGGTTCCACCAGTCCTGCACCTCCGCTTCGATTTCCTGCATGTCGGCCTGCGAAGGTTGTGCAGTGAAGACGGCGTAGGCCACCTCGCGGATTTCGCGGTTTTCCATGCGGAACATGCTATAGTTCAACTCTTTCTTATGTTCTTCGTAATACTTCTGATAGTCGGCGTCGGTGAGTTCGACCTTGACGTCGGGCGACTGTCCGTAGCGGAGTACAGCCAGACGCACATCAGAGCTCTTGGTGCTCATTTCGGCGATTTTGTCGGCGATTTTGTTGGGCATGTAGAGGCCGGCGACGATCATGGTGAAGTATTTGTTGCGTTTTCTGTCGTCACGCACCTGGCTCTGGAACTTCATCCACTGCTGTTTCATTTCCGAGGTGTCGGGCATGTCGTTGTACTGGCGCACCACGTTGTTCATCAGCTGTGCATCGAAGACACCCGTCTGGGGGTTGGTGAACTGCTGACGCACCCAAGGATGGATGAAGCGGCCCAGGAACATGTCAGACACTTCCTCGTCGCTGACGTTGATACCCAGGGCGTTCATCTCTTTGTCGAGGACGCGTTCCTGGACAATTTCCTGCCACACAGCATCTTTGAAAGAATAGTTGCTGTTGCCTTCCATCTGGTTTTCCTTCTCGCGCTCGGTAAGACGGCGCTGGTAATAGTCGTAGGTGACCTTGTTACCGTCAATTTCTGCGAAAGTTTCCGTTCTGTTGTTCTTGCTGAGGTCGCCGATGATGAAAGCGACAATGGCGATACCCACGATGAGCACCGCCACCCAAGAATGTTTTCTGATACTTCCAATAATTCCCATTGTAGTTCTGATATTTTATTATTAATATTTCTTAAAATAATAAGGCACAATCGCCCTAAACAAGTTTGCAAAAGTACAAAGAAAATTCTGTCCGACAAATTTTTATGTCAAAACTTTTTTGCCGGATTATTTAGACTGCTGTTTCTAAGCCATTTAAACAAATGCCAACCGAAAGGTTCTACATAGTGAAACTGAAGGGCAGAAGCGACTCAACCCCATCGAATATCGATATTTTGTCCTCTGAATGATAGCACAAAACACGTAATTTGGATTGTTGACGGATTTCTTGTTCGGCCATCACCTGGCGGCAGGCACCGCACGGGCTGGCGGGCACGAGAGCCCCTTGGGGGTTGCGACCCACGATGGCCAAGGCGACGGCCTTTTTATCGGGGTGGTGGGCACCGGCGGCGAAGAGGGCGGTGCGTTCGGCGCAGAGGCCGCTGGGGTAGGCGATATTCTCCTGGTTGCTTCCTGGAACGATGGTGCCGTCGGACAGCCGCAGGGCGGCACCCACATGGAAATGGGAATAGGGGGCGTAGGCGCTGGCGGTGGCGTCGATGGCAGCCTGCATCAGCTGGCGGTCGGCATCGGACAATTGGGCAAATGTTGTCTCCTGATAGTGTATGATTTGTGTTTTTTCCATGGGGAAGATGTTTCTATAGTAACGTTTTCCGTGTCGTTTTGTTATTTATTTCGTATATTTGCAACATCAATGTTTCTCAAATAAAACCGTAAAGTCATGAAAAAGTGTATATTGTTTGCAATTTTTTTCTTTTCAATAACCTGGATTCGGGCACAGCAGCAAGGCAATTTCACATTTGATTTATCAGCCGCCATCAATCTGGGGACACAGAATGTCACAACACGTTACACGAACGAATACAACCTCACCTCCTACACATCGCAAGATATCGCATTGGCGAAGAGTGTTGCTGCAGGACTGGGTTTTTCCTATTTCCTCAACGACAAATGCCGGATAAGTTTATTGGCGTATGTAAACTACAATTACACCCCTACCGAACAAACCACCTCCAGTGGCTATGGCACCTCAACTGTCGGCTTTGGACTGGCACCAAAAGTCACTGGCATGAAACGCATCACCGACTGGCTGTACTGGGCTCCTTCTGTGGAATTTTCTTTTGAGTATGGCAACTATCGTGAAGAACTCAGCAACGCGCCTTACATTGAAACCCATTACACGGGAGTTCAAATGGCGGTCAACCCGCTTGCGTTCGACATGCGCTTTTCACCGAAAGTCTCGATGACGGTTGACATCATTTCTCTTGCACATGCATTCCACGATATCGTATACCAGACCGTTTCCCTCCACGGCACCTCCAATGTGTTGAAATTCAACGGTGCCTCGGTCACCCTCCATTTATTGCTCTAATGACCCGGATAAAAGACATAGCGTTGGGCGAAATCCCGCTGTTTCTGTCACCGATGGATGACATAACCGACCTGCCGTTCCGTCAACTCTGCAAACGGCACGGGGCCGATGTGCTCATCAGCGAGTTCATTGCCAGCGAAGCCCTGATACGCGATGCCGAAAAGAGCCGCCGCAAAATGCTCTTTGCCGAATTCGAAAGGCCCATAGGCATACAGGTTTTCGGCAACGACGAAGACTCGCTGCTGCGCTGCATCGACGTGGTGGCTGATGCCCGGCCCGACTTTATCGACATCAACTGGGGCTGCCCGGTGCGCAAGGTGGCCGGCAAGGGTGCCGGATCGGGAATGCTCAAGGAACCCGACAAACTGGTGTCCATCACCGCAGCACTCGTCAAGCGCTCGCCCCTGCCCGTCACCGTCAAGACCCGGCTGGGATACGACGACAGCGACAAGCCCATCGTCACTCTCGCCGAACAACTGCAGGACATCGGCGTGGCCGCCATCAGCATCCACGGACGCACCAAGAGCCAGATGTACCGCGGCGAGGCCGACTGGACCCTGATTGGCGCCACCAAGGCCAACCCGAGGCTGCACATCCCCGTTTTCGGCAACGGCGACATCACCACACCGCAGCAGGCACTCGAAGCCCGCCGACGCTACGGCGTGGACGGCATCCTGATAGGACGCGCCGCCATCGGCAACCCCTGGATCTTCGAGCAGACAAAACAACTCATGGCCCATGAAGCCGACCTTTCGGACAGCACGACCCCCTACCCTGCCGTCAGCGTGAGCGACCGTGTAGGCGTGTGCCGCGAGCACCTGTTGGCCGAAGCCGACTTCAAAGGCGAACGACAGGCCGTCTTCGAGATGCGAAAACACTATGGCGCCTACTTCCGTGGGCTGTTCGATTTCAAGCGTTTCCGCATTCCGCTGGTCACCGTGACCACACTCGACGAGGTGCTGGCCGTACTCGACCAAATCGATGCTCATTACTCGGAGTAACAAGAATCTACAAAATTAAAGAACCCCACACGGCAAGTATGGGGTTCTTTCGTTATTGTATGTTCGTTTCTTTTAGAAGCGGATACCCAACGAAGCCTGAAGGCTGTAGCCAACGATAGCGGGAGCTGTGGTGGCCTCAAGGCCTGTTGCTGCGGTGAAACCAGCGGGCAATTCAACGCCATCGCTGCCGATGTTGGCATAGTAGGGCAGCTGGGCGTGAAGACCGATATACGTCTTTTCGCTAAGGCGATAGTTGACGCCCATCATCACGTGGCAGCTGAAACCGCCGCGCGAAGTCGACTCTGTGTTGCCGGCAAATTCATAGGCGTTGCCGTGCAGCAGATAGCCCAGTGCAGCACCAGCTTCGAACTCAAAACGATGGCCAAGGGGGAAAATGCGACGCACTTCGGCCATAATGTCGATGTCGAAAAAGTTCTCGTCCAATGCGCGGAAGGAGGTGTTGCCGCCACGCGATCCGATATTGAGGCCAACAAAAGAGTTGTTCTTAAAACGATAGCCCAGCGTGATGTGTTCCGAAGGAATCATACTGTAAGCATCGGTGGGGTCAACGAAAGCCGACACGGGTGCATAGTTGCCGAATTTGGAGAATCCAAGGCCTACTTCGGCCATAAAGCCGCCTTTCGCTTCCTGTGCGCCGCACACGGCAGCCACACACAGAAGAGCAGTCATTATTAATGTTTTTTTCATTTTCTGTTGTATTAAAAGTTTGTTTTACATTGGTTTGATTTTTCTTGCCAGTCGTGCAGCGAGTCCGGGGAAGTACTGCTTGATATAGGCCATCAGCAGCTCGTAGCGGCCCACCATCACCTCGCGTTTCTTACGGTACACGGCTCTTACAATCTTGTCGGCGGCCTGCTGTGGGGTGACGCCACCGGCCTGGCCGGCATCCATCTTGCCGTGCTGGCGGCCGTCCTTTTCGAGGGCGTACTTCGAAATGTTGGTCTGCACACGACCCGGGCATACGATGGTGACGCGGATATGCTGGTCGTAGGTCTCGGCCTGGACGGTCTCGAAAAAACCGTACAGGGCGTGCTTGGCCGAGCTGTAGGCACACCGCAGCGGGAAGCCGAAGCGACCCGCGATACTGGTGGTCACAACCAGCTGTCCCCCACCCCGTTCTATCATTCGCGGCAGAATATTTTTGGTCAGGATTACGGGGGCGAAATAGTCGATGTCCATCACCTTGCGGATGACGCGCATCTCGGTCTCGACGGTGGTGCCGCGCTGGCTGATGCCTGCATTGTTGTACAGGATGTCGATGCCGCCAAAGCGGTTCCACGCCTGCTCGGCAAGGGCGTCGAGCCCGTCGCTGTCCGACAGGTCGAACGGCAACGCCGCCGCGTCGGGAGCACCAAGCTCCTTGCAGCGGGCCACAACCTTTTCGAGCAGGTCGGCCTCCAAGGCGGTGACAATCACCCTTGCGCCCTCTTCGGCAAAGCGATAGGCCGTAGCCTCACCGATACCCGACGAAGCTCCGGTAATCCACACCGTTTTGTTTTCGAATTTTTTCATTTTCACTCTTCTACCAAATCTTTGAACCACTGTGCACGGTCGCTACCCTCACCGGTATTGAGCAACACCGTGTCACCGCTCTTTATCAAGCCATTGTCAACGGCTTGGAAGAATCCGGCATAGCATACCATCGAGGCGGGCCCCATGAGGGTGCTACGCGAAGACTTCATCTCCTTGCCATAGTGAGGCAGCTCAGCCTCCTTTACGCGAAGGAAGGTACCGCCGCTGCGGCGTACCAGCGGAGCCACCAGCGGGTAGTTGCCCGGATTGGCAGCCGTCAGAATGCCGATGCGTGTATTGATATCCTTTTTGGCCTCATACTGTTGTTCCCATCCGTCGGGGAATCCGGCCGCAGTGGCTTTTTCCCATGCAGTGACCATAGGGTCGCATTCGTCCTGTTGCACCAGCAACATGCGTGGCAATGCTGCATCGGGAGCCACCATGCCGCACTGTTTCAGATCGCGGAAGCCTTTTTCCAAAGCCAACGACGAGGTGCCGCCAGCCACGGCCTGCATGTATACCGTAGGCAGCTGCCCCATCTGGCGCAGACATTCGTATGCCAGCAAGCGTTTCGACTCGATGCGCAGCGGGTCGGTATTGCCGCCGCTAATGAGCACATGGTGTTCCTTGTGGTAGTCGGCCGCCTCTTTTTTGGCGTCGCCATAGCCCCCTTTGGAGATGACCACCGGCTGGCCCACTTTGCGTATGGCCTCCACCGTGGCAGGGTCGATGCAATTGGGGGCGAACTCGGTGAAGCGGATGCCCGCCTTGGCCAGGTAGGTGGCGAAAGCCACACCGGCATTGCCTGTCGACGCCAGGCAGTACTCCTTGACGCCCTGTTCTTTCAGCACCGATGCCGCCAGCGATGCCGAGATATCCTTGAATGAGCCGCTGCCGGCATTGGTGTCGTTGCGGTAGACGTAGACCTTGCAGTCGACGCCCCTGTCCGCAGCGAACGCCTCCAAATGGGCCCACCGTTCCATAGGGATGAGGCCTTCGCCGAAAGTGACGATATTTTCGCGTTTCCCGATGGGTAGGATATCGAAATAGTAGTCCTGATAGGAATCGTTGGCTGGTTCTTTGAACTGGAACGGCTTCAGTTCCGGATATTCCACTTCGGCATAGCCGCTGCCGCACTGGCACTGCTGGTCCTGATGAAACCAAGTGGCAAAGTCGGGGATGACTTTGCCACATTTTTTGCATCTAAGCTGATATTTCATGGTTGATAGGAAATGGTGATTCACAGATTGAACAACTCAACCCTTCTTGATGATATGCATGTCGGGCATAGGCTTGTTGTAGACGCCGGCATCCAGTTTTTTCTTCACCTCGCGGAAGACCTCGATGGTGCGGTTGGCATGTTCCATGGTGTGTACCGCCGTGGGGATGATGCGAAGCATAATCTGGCCTTTCGGCACCACGGGATAGACCACGATGGAGCAGAAAATACCGTAGTTTTCGCGAAGATCGACCACCACGTTGGTGCCCTGGTTCACGTCGCCAGGGAAGAAGACCGGGGTGATGGGCGACTCGGTGACGCCGGTGTTGAGACCCTCGGCCTGGAGCGACTTCTGCAGGTAGGTCGACAGTTCCCACAGTTTTTCGCGATATTCGGGATGCTGGTTGATGATTTCCAAGCGGCGTTTGACACCCCATACGATGGGCATGGGCAAGCTCTTGGCGTAGATTTGCGAGCGCATGTTGAAGCGCAAGTAGGTGATAATATCCTCATCGTTGCAGCCGATGAAGCCGCCGATGATGGCCATAGTCTTGGCGAAGGCGCAGAAATAGAGGTCGATATCGTCAGCGCAGTTGAAATGGGTATGCGTGCCACGACCTTCGGGACCCATGACGCCCATGCCGTGGGCATCGTCGATCAGGATGCGGAAGTTGAATTCCTTCTTCAGCGCCACGATTTTGTCGAGAGCGCCCAAGTCGCCTTCCATACCGTAGACACCTTCGGTGGCCACCAAGATGCCGCCGCCCTGCTTCTCGGCCAGTGCGGTGGCCTGAGTCAGCTGTTTGCGCAGGCTTTCGATGTCGTTATGCTGGTATTTGAAACGCTTGGCGCCGGTGACGCGGAAACCGTCGATGAGGCAGGCGTGCGCTTCGCTGTCGTAGACGATGACGTCACGCAGGCTGACGATGGTGTCCAGGATGCTGATTTGGCCCTGATAACCGAAGTTGAGCAGGTAGCCATACTTCTTGTGGGTGTACTCGCAGAGCATCGACTCCACCTCTTCGTGCAGCGAAGTGTGGCCACTCATCATGCGGGCACCCATCGGATAAGCCAAGCCCCAGCGGCGTGCGCCCTCCTCGTCGGCAGCGCGCACCTCGGGATTGTTGGCCAGACCAAGATAATTGTTCAGACTCCAGTTCAACACTTTTTTGCCGTTGAACATCATTTCGGGGCCCAGCTCACCTTCGAGCTTCGGGAAATAAAAATAGCCGTCGGCCAGTTTGCGGTACTGTCCCAGCGGACCACCGGTCGATTCTTTGATGCGTTCGAAAATATCTTTCATATTGCTAAGTAATTGATTCCAGAACTATATATTAAACGATTGTATTTCAAAGCGTGACATGCCATTTTTATCTTCATGGCACACCTGCTGCGAAAAAGCAAAAATACTAAATTTTCTTAAACGGATAAAAATTATTTTTTCCATAGACAAGCCGATGCCGACAATAGTGGTGACGCAAGGGCGCGGAGGGAAGCGGCAAGGCGCGGAGCTCATCTGCGAGCGAAGAATTCCGACATGAGGATGGCGGCCGCCACGGCGGCGTTGAGCGATTCGCATGTGCCGCCGATGTTGGGGATGGTCAGCCGGTGGGTCAGCGACGCCGCAACCCCTTCAGACACGCCACGGCCCTCGTTGCCAATCACCAGCACGGCCGGTTGCAGCAGGCGGCTGGAATAGAGCGGTTCGCCGTCGAGCATGGCACCATAGACGGCGTAGCCCTTGCTGGCGCAGTCATGCAGATAGGTCTCCAGATGACAATAGTGTACCGCCGTGCGGAAAATGGCACCCATCGAAGCCTGCACCACCTTGGCATTGTAGCACGACACCGTGTCGTTGCTGCACACCACCTGACGAATGCCGTACCAGTCGGCCGTGCGCAGTATGGTTCCCATATTGCCCGGATCCTGCAGACCGTCCAAAGCCAGCACCAGAGACCCAGGAATGTTGAGAATTTTCGGCATGTTACGTTCCACGAGCATCCACACTTTGTTGGGTGACCGCATCAAGCTGAGACGATCCAGTTGATCTGCCGTGACTATATATTTTTCGCAATCTGGCGGCAGTGATGTCTGATGGGCAACCATCCATTCGTTCGTCCCACAGATTGTGCGAATACGGAAACCCGAACGCAGTGCTTCATCACATAATTTGACGCCCTCTACAACAAAAACCTCCTTTTCGTCACAACATTTGGGAAGTCTGTATGCAGCCAGATTTTTCAGCAAGTTTTTTGACAGTTCAGCCATTGGAAAAGTATCAAAGAATAAAATTATGCCACACTTGAAAGTAAGAAATAAGAAAAATAGACGGTTTTCACTATCGTACAAAGTATAGGAGTGCTATACTATTGTTTTCTTACTTAATCAGCGTTCATAGTAAAATAATAACGCACATGCTATAGATTTATTATGAGCTTTCACTGTATGTTCTTTTTTTGAGGAGCGGGAGGGGTGTTCTCCCTCCCGCTCCTGGCCCGTCCGGTTCTTGAGGGACGGGGGTTCGTTTCCTTTTCGCGGGTCGGATTCCTTGTCGCTTGCTTCGGTCACTTCTTGACGAAACGGCCCATGTGTGTTCGCCCGTCAAGCGTCGTCACATGAACGATGTATGTGCCTGTCGGGATGTCGCCCACCTCGAGGGTCAGCCCGTCCGCTCCGCCGGGGTTTGCTGGGGGACCGTGAATCCGACCACTATCGTACTTTTAAATTATATTCTCTCTTGTCAATGATTTCAGTCTCCCAAGGACGTTTATATATCATTTTAATCCGTGTTGTTCCTTTGCGCTTGCCAACAAATGTCCATCGTTCCACTCCTGGTCCTGTTGGAAATTCATATGGGATGCATTCCCATCCGATTGTGTCTAAAATGTCATCTTTTTTCTCCCATTGCCAAGAATATCCGCTTCCCATACCTGACGTTTCAAGGTTTAAAACAAACTGTTCATCAACAGCTATTTCATAGTCATAGTCCTTGCCACACGATGTCAGCAGCAAGATAAGTGGCAATAGAAGTGTAAATGCTGGTTGTCTCATAGCGATTTATTTTTTGATTATTTTTATTGCACTTGTTATTTTATCTTTATTCTATTCATACCTCACCTCCTTCACGTATATTATTGGTGGCAGTGGACGACTTGACGGCGGATATGTATCTTTCTTCAACGTTCCTGTTACGTATGCTTTTTTGTAGAAAATAGTTGTATCCTCAAAAGAAGGCGGGTTGAAGAAATACAGCGTGACATAAGGCTCTGAAAAAAGGTCCGTCATTACATTACTTGTTATCACTCTGTGCGAAAGATACTGCCATTTATTAGAAGTTTCCAGCGAATTGAACAGATATCCACAAATTTTTATCTCACTTCCTTCATAAACTTCATATTGGCTTGGGTCAGCCACAAAGAACATATAAACATCTGTCACCGAATTATAATCCGTCCATGATAGTTCCAAAGGAGACCTCTCTTCTTTACATGACGCAAGCGTAAAGGTTGCAACCGAGAGTGTTATCAGAATGATTATTGTCTTTGTTCTCATTTTAATTGTCTTTGTTCTCATTTTATTTTCCGTTGTTGTTTTTCAATTCGTTGATTTGTTTCTACAGGTCGATGATGTAGAGCGTCAGCTCCTCGACCTTCTGCAGCAGCAGGGCGTTCATCTGGCCCAACTCCACGCCCTGGTTGAGCGCTTCGCTCTCTGACGGTATGTCCGGCAGGTAGCGGGGCTTTTTCATCTGTTCATGTTTGCTTTTTTTTAGTGGTTCGACGATTAATTGATTGTTTTTTGTAAAAAATCTATACTATGTTAGACGACAAAAGTGCCCAAAAGGGGACATTTTTTTCGATTTTTTTCATTTTTTGAACTAAGGCCCTATTTTAATTATTAAAACTTTATTTCCCGATATGTACACGAACAATATTATTTCATTTTTTTGAGGAGCGGGAGGGGTGTTCTCCCTCCCGCTCCTGGCCCGTCCGGTTCTTGAGGGACGGGTGTTCGTTTCCTTTTCACGGGTCGGATTCCTTGTCGCTTGCCACGGTCATTTCTTGACGAAGGCGCGGCTGCCGGTGCGGTCGCCGCCGATTAGTGGATGAATTATTCATAGAAGCTGTTGATTCATTTGCTCCTTTTGGCAGCCGCCCGCCAACAGAATCATTCCGGCACAAGCGAGCATTGTTTTGTTTCTGATTTTCATTTGTATAGTATTTTTGTTATTCGTTAGAGTCATCATTGCATTCTCATTGCTGCGTCAGCATGATATTCCGTTCCATATTGCGGAACAATACCGCTTTCTGCGCCTCTTTGTTTTGAGTATGGAAAACTGTAACAGTTTGTTTTATAAAAGAGTAAACTGCTATTTCGGGTCTGGGAGCGACTTCGTTATGGTCATCGTCCCAACTGGGGGTGAGCAGCTGTCTTGCCGCCACTACGTCCTTACCTTCTCTAATTTTCGACAGTGTTAACCCCGAAGGCTCTATAATGTCAAAGTCTTTTTTCAGCAATTCCCAGCCGCTACTGTCGGTTGCCTTCAGGATGGTGACATCGACAGATAGCGTATCGTTGACAGGATAGTCCTCGACATACAACGCTTCCACGGATGGGATTGGCGCATAAACCCGATAGGTTTCACTGACCTTGCTGATTTCGGATGTATTGCGCCACAAAACGACAGCCACTGCTCCCGCCACCATGACGAGGCAGACAAGGGCTATAATCAGCCACGATGTCAATCTGCGTTTTGTTTCAATATCCTTTTTCACAATTTGTCAAGTGTTTTGGTTATTTCCGACGTCGTCTCCGCCCAGTCGGGATGATTGGTTGTGATGACCGACTGTCCAGCAGACGGCATAACGACGATGATAGTCATTGCCACCAAAGCGCTGATGCCCGCCACTGAGAACCGAGCACCTCCAATGAACAGACCCTTATTGCGTCGGCTACGCTCATGGTAGCGCGACATCTGCCAAACGCCTGCTCGTAGCGGGTCGTTTGACATGAACGACACGTAGCCGGCCACACTGCCGACAAGTGTCAGCAGGCCTATGACGACATAGACAACGCCAACGATGAACAACAGTCTGTCGAACCACAACCGATGCAATAGCAGTAGTGATGCCATCGAAGACAGCAGACATAACACGACGGATAGCAGCATGGATATAGAGCCATCCGTGCCCCGACTCCAATTCCCGCTCATGGTTGGCGAGACCGTCTCTGGCGGCATCATTTCGATTATCTGGTCTAAGCGACGGTTGTGGAGGTCCCAGATGTCGTGCAATGATGCCATTGTCTCATCGGTCTTGTCGTCATGCAGCAAGCTGTCCGAAAGCCCTTCCGGTGTGCCGACGGGCTCTGCAACACCGTCGTCCGAATGGCATCCTGCACCGATGCCCATGTGCCTGTCTTCGTTAGCCACACACCCCCGATTGCTCGCTCCGTCCAAGCGATCAGGGTCTCTCTGGTTTTGGGACTTGCAGAAACCGTTACTTTTTTGTAATTTCTTCGTCATATGACTTGATTTTTTGTTTGATACGATATAGCCGTTTTTTTACAGCTTGCGGGCGTATGCCCATTATGGCGGACATCTGGTCCACCGTCATGTGGTCCAGATAGAGGAATATTAGTTTCTTTTCCTCTTCGCGCAGACGGTCAATGAGTTTGTAGAGATACTGAATCCTCTCGTCGGCCGACTCTTCAGCCAAAGCATTGGCCACTGTTTCGCTCATGGGGACTATGATTTCTCGCCGTCGTCTCCGTTTCCGTAAATCCATGGCAGTATTTAGCGCGATGCGGTACACCCACGTTGTCACGGCACTCTTATTCCTGAAATGCTTCCATCCCCGCCACAGGTTGAAGACGATATCTTGATACAGATCCTTCATGTCGTCAACATTGTCTCCGGCAAATGTTTGACACACGCTGTATAGGATACGGCGCGATTGGTGCAACACCATCATGAATTCCCTATGTTCCTTACTCGTATTCAAACAGTGTAATGGGGGCTTTAAATAAGTTCTATACTACGTTAGACGACAAAAGTGCCCAAAAGGGGACATCGGGATGCGATTTTTTTTTTAATATGAAGTCCTTTTGTTTTGTCAACAACGTCGTTATTAGTGTTTTATTGTGTTGCCGGATTCTGTTTTACAGACGGTTGTCATTCGGTTGGACATTGGTTGCGGGATGCTTCGTGACTGTTCGTGTCGAAATAATAGATGTGTAGTAGTGCAGTTTGCCGATGTGGAGGGATGGTGGTTCCTTTTTTTTCTTGGTGGGGCGGGAGGGATGCGCTCCCTTCCGTTTCTGGCCCGTCCGGTTCTTGAGGGACGAGGGTTCGTTTCCTTTTCATGGGTTGGATTCTTTGTCGCTTGCTTCGGTCACTTCTTCACGAAACGGCCCATGTGTGTTCGCCCGTCAAGCGTCGTCACATGAACGATGTATGTGCCTGTCGGGATGTCGCCCACCTCGAGGGTCAGCCCGTCCGCTCCGCCGGGGTTTGCAGGGGGACCGTGAATCCGACCACTATCGTACTTTTACATTATATTCTCTCTTGTCAATGATCTCAGTCTCCCAAGGACGTTTATTTATCATTTTAATCCGTGTTGTTCCTTTGCGTTTGCCAACAAATGTCCATCGTTCCACTCCTGGTCCTGTTGGAAATTCATATGGGATGAATTCCCATCCTATTGTGTCTAAAATGTCATCTTTTTTCTCCCATTGCCAAGAATATCCGCTTCCCATACCTGACGTTTCAAGGTTTAAAACAAACGGTTCATCAACGACTATTTCATAGTCATAATCCTTGCCACACGATGTCAGCAGCAAGATAAGTGGCAATAGAAGTGTAAATGCTGGTTGTCTCATAGCGATTTATTTTTTGATTATTTTTATTGCACTTGTTATTTCTTTTGTTTCCTTATCAATCTTCTTCATATTCCAATCTTTGTGGTGTGACAAAATACAAACTACTTAAAGGCCATTTACAGCACTTCATCCAATAAGGCTGCGACGGGTATTGATGTGGTGATACGGTGCTTTCAACTTTAAACACTACTCTCGCTTTTCGGTTGGTATCAGCATCTGGGGGAACCCCTCCTGTTACAAAAACCCAATTCGAGGTGTCTTTTTCCATCTTAGAATTCCTAAAAAACCAGCTATTCGTCTGGGAGTCGTAGACAAAATACCCTTTCACTTTGACGGAGTCGTGATAATGCCAAAACATCATCGAATCATGACAATCAAAATATTCCCTGACACTGTCCAAACTGTTGTAATCCGTCCATGATATTTCGAAAGGCGCATACGGTGACACAGAATCACATTGGTTTGGTTTACGGCATCCCATGACCATTATCAACGTGAATGCCACCAATATAATCTTTGTTTTCATAATCATTATTGTTTGTTGTTTTTCAATTCGTTGATTTGTTTCTGCAGGTCGATGATGTAGAGCGTCAGCTCCTCGACCTTCTGCAACAGCAGGGCGTTCATCTCGCCAAGTTCCACGCCATGGTTGAGTGTTCGTTTCCTTTTCATGGGTCGGATTCCTTGTCGCTTGCTTCGGTCACTTCTTCACGAAGGCGCGGCTGCCGGTGCGACCGCCGCTGTTCAGGCGCAGCAGGTAGCGTCCTGCGGGCAGCTGGCGCACGTCGAGCACATCCTTCGGACCCTGCAGTGCGCAGCGCAGCACGCAGCGTCCGGCGGCGTCGAACACCTCAGCCTGGCTGGGGGTCTCCATTCCGGTGCTCACTGTCAGCTCGCCGCCCGTGGGATTGGGCGTCACGGCGAACGCCAGCCCGTCGGCTTCGGAGATGCCCTCATGCGTCGTGTCCAGCGCAAACACCGCCGTGAACAGTGTGTCCTGCGTCAGGGTGAACGTCCGCGGGTTCGTGGTGTCGCCGTCATTCCAACGCTCGAATATGAAGCCGTAGCTCGGCAACGCCCTCAGCTCCACCTCTGTGTTCATGGCATACTGTCCGCCACCTTCCACCGTGCCCCAGTACTCCTCGTTCACCGCTGTCGTCACTGTGTAGTAAAGTGCCGTGTCAAAGTAGGCTGTGAATACGGTATCTTGTGTCAAGATGACCATGCGAGGGTTATCCGTGTTCCCGTCGTTCCAGTGCGAGAACCGGTAGCCCGCCCTCGGCACGGCCTGTATCTCCGTCCCGTCGCTGTTATAGTATATTCCGCCGCCTAAACCTATGCCCCTTGTCGAATCGTCCGTATTGACTTCCAGCTTGTAGTTCTCCACGATGGCGAAATAGACTCCAAACGGATCGTTGGGTAAAATATAGCTTTCCATCATCCAATAATCGTTGGTCTGCGGGTATCCAAGTTCCGTTAAATCACGCCAATAAAGATGAAATTCCTTGGTATTGCCATGCCCTCGTCCTTCTCCATTACATATCGAGTCGGGCCACGTTTGCGGCGGACAGCCTGCAGCCGCCGCTCCGGTCGCTGCTGTCGGTACCACATGACGGTATTTCGTCGGATAATGGTCCCAACGGGTCATCCCCATTTCGTTCGTTACACGCCTGCTATTGGCGCTTCCCATGATATAAAACTCCGAGTCCACCACTATCGGTTTGTCAAAGAAAGCCTCATAGATGTGACAGTATTCCGTATCATAACTATTGTTCTGTTCAATAGCCATCACTCGCGGCTTAACGGTATCCCATCGCGCGGAATCCAATATCCTTGTACGATAGAACTCCGCATGCACGCCAGGGTGCACCGGATCAACAGTGTCGATTCTCTTCATCAGATACAAATGCTCCACCGGTCGCGACGTGTCAAACACCGCATAAGCCCTGTCTTTCACCACCATCGCAGCCAAACCGATTATCTTGAGCGGCTGATTGGTATATTCATATTTTGCGATTGATCCCGAACTTGTTATATCCGTCAACACATAATGCACACAGTCTGAATGATTCTGGTAGGTTTCGCATTCGTCGTACCACTCCGTATAGTAGTAGTTCCGATATCGCGACGGAATCGTATCGTCCGTATCAATATCAATAACATTAGCTCTCATCTGAATTGGAATTATAAGCAATCCCAACAATAAAAACAAAAGTCTTATTTCAGTCCTTTTCATAATCGTGTATTTTTTTTTTCAATTAAACATTTCTTGTCCAAATCAATTTCATACGGATTGAAGTGTATGAAATACACAGGAAATTCTTCCAGTATATCATTAAATCTCTCCCTTATCGGGAAGTGATGTGTCTCCATTTGGTTGCACAAACATTTGATTATGGTTGATTCATTTATGCTATATAATGTTAGACGACAAAAGTGCCCAAAAGGGGACATTTTTTCGATTTTTTTCATTTTTTGAACTAAGGCCCTATTTTAATTATTAAAACCTTATTTCCCGATATGTACACGAACAATATTATTTCATTTTTTTGAGGAGCGGGAGGGGTGTTCTCCCTCCCGCTCCTGACCCGTCTGGTTCTTGAGAGACGGGGGTTCGTTTCCTTTTCACGGGTCGGATTCTTTGTCGCATACTACGGTCATTTCTTCACGAAGGCGCGGCTGCCGCTTCGGCTGCCGCTGTTCAGGCGCAGCAGGTATCGTCCTGCGGGCAGTTGGCGCACGTCGAGCACATCCTTCGGGCCCTGCAGTGCGCAGCGCAGCACGCAGCGTCCGGCGGCGTCGAACACTTCAGCCTGGCTGGGGGTCTCCATTCCGGTGCTCACCGTCAGTTCGCCGCCCGTGGGGTTGGGCGTCACGGCGAACGCCAGCCCGTCGGCTTCGGAGATGCCCTCATGCGTCGTGTCCAGCGCAAACACCGCCGTGAACAGTGTGTCCTGTGTCAGGGTGAACGTTCGCGGATTTGTGGTGTCGCCGTCATTCCACTGCTCGAATATGAAGCCGTTGGCGGGAATTGCCCTCAGCTCCACCTCCGTATTCGCGTTGTACAGTCCGGCACCTTCCACGGTGCCCCAGTAGAGGACGTTCACTGCTGTCTGAACCTCATATTGGCCTCTCCACCCAAAATAGGCTGTGAGCGTTGTGTCTGACGACAGGCAAACCATCTTCGGATTCGCGGTGTCGCCGTCTTCCCAGTGCATGAAAACGCGTCCCGGACGGGGTTCGGCATACAGTTCATGGCATGTGCCATCGGGATACAGCCCTCCACCTGTCACCGTGCCGTCGGCAGGATTGGATGGAAGCCCGTTCAACTGCCACTGGTCCACGATAGGAAGGAACAGACCCCACTGGTCCTCAGGCCAGCACGAATTGATAAAGCCCCAACGGTCCTTCATCGGATTGTAAACATACGATAGTTGGTGCCACCTCCCCTCGGGGAAGCACTCTGGATTCCACGGTCCGCTGTGTGCGCAGTTGGGTACTATCTGCACGTCCCAGTTTCGAATATGAAGGTAAAATGTTGGCATATAGATATTTTCCAATGTATGTGTATCCACAGCGTTACTGTTGTGTGTCCCGTAGATGTAAAACGAGGAATCCACCATCACCGGCTGGTCAAAATAGCATTCGAAGGCGTAGCAGTATTGTGCACTGGGGTTCGACACGCCCTCGGTCAGTTCCATGATATGGGGCTTCACCGTGTCCCATCGCACCGAGTCCAGCTTGATCAGCGGCCGTTCGTCAGGAGGCATTATCATGAAATCCGAGGTGTCGAACTGGTACAGATACATATATTCAGGAAGTCTATAGGGATTTCTGAATGATTCGTGGTTACAATAGATGTCCACCAGCGCCACCAGACCCTTCACCCTTATCGGCTGGTCGGTGTAATACCACTGGGCATAAGCCGACCAACTGGGGGACAAATACAATCGAGTCCGCCAGCAATCATTCACATAACCGTCCTTCTGGAACCATTCGCACTTGTCGTACCAGCCGTTGGGGCCGTAGTAATATTTGTCGTAATGGCCGGGTATGGTGTCGAAATTTGTCCACTGACCCATGGCGCCTGTCGCCGTCAACAACATCAGCACTATGGCCAAGAATTTGCCTTTTTTTTCAATCGTTTTCATATCTTTAATATTTTTTATGGATTTATTATGGTAATTAATTGGTTACAGATACTGCTTGATGTCTATTCTATTTTGCATGTTGCATCTTTTTCCACCATTTATAATTAAAGTCACATATTTAATGATATTTGTTGCGCAAGCGAAAAAAAAGCATGTGACGTTTCTCCCTGTCCTCGCTGTGCAATAGCGATGGCGTTGCTGCGTTATACTTGACGCATGGGCGCCTTCCGCCGTGCCTGCGGTGCCTGTCGGAGAGCGGTTTTATTTAGGCGATTCCCTCTCGGTCGGCATCCTGTCTTCCTGCCCCGTCCGCGCCAGCACTGCCTTTGCTCGCGGCGGGGCTTTTTCATCTGTTCATGTTTGCTTTTTATTAGTGGTTCGACGATTAATTGTTTGTTTTTTGTAAAAAATCTATACTATGTTAGACGACAAAAGTGCCCAAAAGTGGACATCGGGATGCGAAATTTTTATTTAATGGCTGTACATATAAATTCTCCAGTACGTTCGTTATAGTTCACTGTAACTATATAGTTGTCATCCTCCATCTTTTTTGCCCACTTGATGGCGTCCTCTTCATTTGTGGTCACATAAGTGTGCACGTCCTTGGAAAGGGATATATGTTCAAGTGTTTCTATTGCTGTATTAAGATATTAAATGATTTGTGGCTAAGGTATTTTGGGGGTGGTTGCATTGCTTTTGGGTCTCTTGAGTGTTTCTCTGATTTTATGTTCTGAGAGTTCCAAACCCTCCTGCCTTGAGCTGACGGGTGCATAGATGAATATGCGGTGCGAGAACGAGTAGAATACCACTCCCCCCACCACCGCGCCGTTCTTGACTGGGTTCTCGGGGTGGTCCCGTTCGCATAGATAGGTTGTCACACTTTTGAACCCCTGTGCCAGTGCCTCATATCCGAGTTGTACGACTCTCTCGTCGATATTCATTTCTTTGAGCAACTCAGCCCAGGCACTGGAGTCTTCCGCTGCGATGACCGTCAAGTCGAAGAAGAGGCTGTCGCCCACCGGATAGTCTTTCACCCACGACACCTGCAAACCGTCATGCTTGCTGTAATGTCGGTACACTTCGCTATTTTGTCTGGTGACAATAGTATCGATGCAGTTTCTGAAGATCAGCACTGCAACACCAGCTAACGCCATCAAAACCAATATCAAAGTGACAGACTTTTTCATGATATTAATTGGTTGATTTGTACGCCAGTCTCATTACGATCAAGGTCGCCATTGGTCAAAAAAACGGTATCTCTGTGAAAAATATTGAGTAAAGCTGTCACCACAATGACGACAATGGCTACAATCCGCACATATTGCCCCATCTGTTGCTTTTGATGTACGTGGAGAGCGTCGGCTTGGCGACAATCGTCGTCCAGGCCTTCCATTATCATTCGCCGCAAATCGCCTTGAGGCAGGTCGTAAGCAGCCTCTATGCGATTGAGGATGCGCTCACGCTGCATGCGCTCCAACAGGGCTTCCACGCTTTCCGCATTATATTTCTTTTTTTTCATCTCTATATTTTTTCAGTTTTTTGATGATTCTTTCATGTTGTTTACGAAGGGTGGCGGGTTTCAGTCCCAGACGTTCAGCAATCTCTTTTTGTGTGTACCCCTCCAAACCCCATTCGATAATGTTGCGTTCATAAGGAGTCAGGCTCGCGAGCCATTCTCGCAGTCGTGCCTCGTTGTCGCTGTCATTCGGTTCGCCCAAATCTGGTTCCTCAGGTCCTAAGGGGATGAACAGGAATCGTCGTTTTCGTCGATGTCTGTCCCACTGCTTGCGTACTATCGACATCAGCCAAGCGTCCTGCTTTTCGGTATCGCCGTCGAGGGGTATTGTGTCGCGCTCCTCCCACAAGCGAACCAGAATGTCCTGCATGAGGTCGGGCACCTGTTCATGGTGCCCATAGGTTTTCCGAATACAGAAAAACCTCACCTTGGCATGGTTACGTTGCACCACGTCCAAGAACAACCGGTTGTATGAATTATCAGAATTGCGCGACAGCATATTTTAGGGCTCTGATATCTATATATAGGCACTTTTTTGTCCAAAATGTGACACGGCTATGAATTTTTTTATAAAGAAACTATTATATATTTGTGTAACATTTATTTATAGACCATTTTGATAATTCTTGACTTGGGATAGTCACAGGATTGGACGAGACCTGCCCGACAAAGACAAGGAGCCAGACATTGACAGCACCGACTGCAAGCACAGGGGACGGGCCACAGGGGACGATGTCACATTGCCGCCTGACAAAACCAAGCGAAACGAAGCGAAACATCAGCCTGAGACTATTGCACTTGCAGTGAAAGAATAACGTACGATAGACAACCAACGATATACTGTGGTGACAAAAAATGTGCAGAAGGAGGAGGCCGGCCGATAATTTTGCACGTCACACAACATTTTGCATTTTTTGGCGTAATAAGGGCATGGTTGAGAAGAACATCATTGAAATAAAAAACAAGAAAGCCGAATACCAATACTTTCTGCTGGACGCGTACACGGCGGGGCTGGTATTGACCGGGACAGAGATTAAGTCGATTAGAGAAGGCAGGGCCAACCTGACAGATGCCTATTGTGTATTCATTGGCGACGAATTGTTTGTACGACAGATGCATATAGCGGAATATCGTTTTGGCAGCTGGCTGAACCATGCCGCCAAGCGCGACCGCAAACTGTTGCTGAACAGGAAGGAGCTGCGCAAGCTGCAGAACAAAATCAAGGAGCGCGGCTACACCATCATACCCACCCTGCTCTATGTCAACCCGCAAGGGTACGCCAAACTGGACATCGCATTGGCCCGAGGCAAGAAATTCTTCGACAAGCGCGAAAGCATCAAGGCCAAGGACACCCGTCGAGACATGGAACGCGAGTTGCGATAAGCCCCCACCCCGACATCCAACCAAAATCAGGAAACAAGCAAGCAGCCATGAGAGTCTTCAAATTCGGCGGCGCGTCCGTCAACAGCGCATCAGCCATACGCAATGTGGCACACATCGTCAACCAGCAGGGGGGCAGCCCCCTCGTGGTGGTCATTTCGGCCATGGGCAAAACCACCAATCTGCTGGAGAAAGTGATTCCCGGCATTCCTGCCAACGAACAGGAACGCACCGCCCTCATCCGTCAGACAAAAGACTACCACATGGGCATAGCCAACGAACTCTTCGAAGGCCGACAAAACGCCACCACCCAAAGACTGGAGCAGCTGTTCGACGCATTGGACGCTGCCAGCCGCAACAAACCCACGAACTACAACTACGACTATGACCAGGTGGTGTCGTTCGGCGAAATCATCTCCACCACGCTCATCTCGGGCTACCTCAATGCCCTAGGCATCGACAACACATGGATGGATGTGCGTAACATGATACGCACCAACGAACACTACAGGGAAGGCATCGTGGACTTTGCAACGACGCGGCGACAAGCCCAGGAGCAGGTGGGCGCACTGTCAGCAGGCGGCAAGAAAAGCCGACAAATCATCATCACCCAAGGTTTCATTGCCGGAACCGCCAAAGGCACCACCACAACGTTGGGACGCGAAGGTAGCGACTACTCGGCATCCATCCTCTCCTACTGCCTCGACGCCGAGAACATGACCATCTGGAAAGATGTGCCCGGATTTCTCAACGCCGACCCCAAATACTTCTCGGACACCATCAAAATCAACAGAATACCATTCAACGAAGCCATTGAGCTAGCCTACTACGGCGCCTCTGTGATCCATCCCAAAACGGTCAAGCCTATCCAGAACAAAGGCATCTGTCTGAACATCAAATCCTTTATAGACCCCGATGCCGAAGGGTCGGTCATAGGTCCCTTTGAGAGCATAGCGCCGATGACGCCCCTGTACATCTTCAAAAACAACCAGATACTGCTATCCATACAGCCCAAGGACTTCTCATTCATAGCGGAAGAGAATCTGCAAACCATCTTTGCCGTGCTGGCGCGTCTGAACATCAAGGTCAACCTGATGCAGAATTCCGCCCTGAGTTTCTCACTCTGTATCGACTACAACGAAATATTGCTCCAACAACTGCGCAAGGCGCTGGAAAGCGACTTCCGGCTGGTGTATAACTCTGGCCTGCAGCTCATCACCATACGCTACTACAATCAGGACATCATTGACCGGATAGTGGCCGGACGAACCATTCTGCTGCAACAAAGAGCACGCACCACAACACAACTGCTGGTCGAGAACTGAGACAACATCGCAACCGATGCGCTACCGACTGACCAAGAGCAAATTCATTATGGGCCTGCAATGCGAAAAGGCCCTCTATCTGGACATCTACAAACCCCAGCTGGCCTTCCACAGCCAAGAGACCTTGGCGCGCTTCCGCAAAGGAAGACATTTCGAAAGCAAGATAAAGTCCATGTTCCCAGGGGGTATAGACATCAGCATGGAACTGCGAGGCGCCGTGCAACGCTACCCTGAACTTACGGCCCGCATGCTCTGCGAGCCCGGGGCGGTGACCCTTTTCGAAGCCGGATTCCAGTACAACGAAGTGCTGGTATTGGCCGACGTGGTGCAGAAAGCGGTGGATGGGACCATTAAAATATTTGAAATCAAGAACTCGCAGACCATCAAGGAAGTGATTCGGCACGATGTGTGCCTACAGCACTATGTGATTGGCAACAGCCTTCCCCAACTGTCAGAAAAAAGCGACAAAGCATTGGTTCTAAAATCATTCGATATCATTTACAACGACGGCAACGACCAACCGCTGTACGAGGAGCTGCTGTCCGAAGCGAAAGCCGCCGAGCCACTGATAGCAAGACAAGTAGCCCATTTCAAAGAGATGCTGCAAGGCATGGAACCCAACGTAACGACAGGCAGCCATTGCCACATGCCCTACGAATGCCCCTACCAACGCTACTGCGAAGGGAAGGCCACCGCCCAAACCGACCTCAGTTTCTGAGCGACAGTGATGAAACCTCAAGGGAGCGTCGCTGCCGGACAAAGGAGCCGCCGGCTAGAAACTAGAAATCAAAGCTTCGGCAACGAAAGCAACGCATCGCGCACCTCGTTCTCATCGACAGCCACATCGACCACCGGCACGCCGGCCGACTGCAGCAACACACATAGTATCAGCCCTTCCCGATTTTTTTTATCGTGGCGCATATAGCCAAGCACCCCTTCGGCATCACGAAGAGAGAATGTGGGCACCGTAACCAGCCGGCGCACCAACGAGACATAACGCTGAAGCAGTGAAGCGTCGAGGCCCAGTTTTTTGACCGAAAGATACAACGAGCACATCATGCCGATGCCCACGGCGATGCCGTGCGAAACAGGCGAACCCACTTGCATCAGATAGCTCTCGATACCATGACCGAAGGTATGGCCCAAATTCAACATCTTACGCGCCGAACGCTCATAAGGGTCCGCCGCCACAACCGACTGTTTGAAAGCGGTGCAATCGGCGATATGAGACTTGACAAAATCCAGCGGCACACCATCAGAACGAAGCACCGCATCGACTAGGGCGTCGAAAGCGACGACGTCAGACAACAGGAGCGTCTTAGCCATTTCAAAAAGACCAGCCACCCGTTCCGACTCAGGCAATGTGTCGAGAAAATCCGGTTCGACACATACCACGTCGGCGGCATGGAAGAATCCGACAGCATTCTTCACCGTCTCCAGATTCACTGCCGTCTTGCCACCGATGGCAGCATCGACCATGCCCACCAAAGTGGTCGGCACATTGACGTAACGGATCCCACGCTTATAGGCCGCAGCCACAAAGCCGCCGATGTCCGACACACAGCCACCGCCCAGATTGACAATCACGCTATTGCGGTCGGCACCACTCTCCAACAGCGCCCCCCACAATTGGGCAGCCACATCGACACCCTTGGCCTCCTCGCCCAGCGGCACCTCGAAAAATTCGGACTGCTGCAATGCAGAAACACCTGCTATCAGCGTTGGAAGGCAGTGGGAATAAGTGTTTTCGTCGACAACGATAAAAAAACGCGATTGCGCATATTGTTTTTGCGACAATAGTCGGTTCAGCCGGACCAACGGCGAAATACGAGAAGGCAGGATCAATTTGGTTTTCATATAAACATCATGTTATCTGATACATACATATTCCAGACAACAGTCGTTGTCCGATACAAAGATACATCATTTTTCGACAAAAGAGACCCGCAGCAAAGCAAAGAGCGGCCCATCGGTCAAACGGACCGTCATCCATAGAGCCAACCCGAGGCAATAAAAAAAGGATGCCGCCGTTAAACGATACATGGAACGACAATTGGAACTGCTATCACCGGCAAAGAATCTGGAACAAGGCATTACCGCCATCGACCATGGTGCAGATGCCGTGTATATCGGTGCGCCACAATTCGGTGCACGCGTAGCGGCAGGCAACAGCATGGCCGATATCGAGGTCCTGGTCAGACATGCCCATCTATTTGGGAGCAAGGTGTTTGCTACTGTCAACACCCTACTTTTCGACCAGGAACTGGAAGATGCGCGACAGATGATATGGCAGCTCTACGACGCTGGAGTCGACGCCCTTATAGTGCAAGACCTGGGACTGCTGGAGACCGACCTGCCACCCATCGAATTGCACGCCTCCACCCAGACGCATAACAGGGATCCGCGACGCATAAAGTTCTTGGAACAAGTGGGTTTCAAACGCATCATCCTAGCTCGCGAGACGTCGTTGGATGAGATGTCGGCGCTTCGGGAAACGGTCTCCGCCGATTTGGAGGCATTCATCCAAGGAGCGCTCTGTGTCTGCTACAGCGGACAGTGCTACATGAGCCAGTACCTCAATGGGCGCAGCGGCAATCGAGGCGCATGTTCCCAACCCTGCCGGTCAGCATACGACCTGCTGAACGCAGAGGGGAAAGTGCTTCACCGCAACGAACATCTGCTTTCACTGAAAGACTTCTCAGCGGCGCAGCACATTGAGAACATGATAGATGCAGGCATCACCTCATTCAAAATCGAGGGGAGGCTGAAAGACATCTCCTACGTCAAAAATGTCACCGCCTACTACCGCAGGCTGCTCGACGGCATCATGGCCCGTCGTGAAGGGCTGAAGCCTGCATCGTCGGGCCAAACGGTATTCTTTTTCGAACCCGACCTGGAACGCACCTTCAACCGCGGATTCACCGACTACTTCCTTGTCGGCCGCCAATCCATGGCCTCACGAGCCACACAGAAATCGCTTGGGAAAAAACTGGGAGCTGTCGTCTCCTCCCAAGGCAACCGACTGACGATAAACTGTCAGGAGCCGCTGACAGCGGGTGACGGACTCTGTTATTTCAACGAAAAGAACCAACTGGAAGGTTTCCTGGTCAACCATGTCAACGGACATCAGATAGTGGCCAACAAAGCGGTGGCTGTCAAGTCCGGGACAACCATTTGGCGCAACAACGACTATGCCTTCGAGAAACAGCTCCAAGGAGCCACCTCCGAACGGAAGATTGCTGTTTCCATGACACTTGAGCAGACCGCAACTGGCGTCAGACTGTCGCTCATCGATGCCGACGGATGTCAGGCCTATGCGGAGAACGACGGCACACCACAACCCGCCAACAACGCAGAACGAGCTAAGGAAAGCATTGAGAAACAACTGGGAAAGCTGGGCGGCACCCCCTTCCGGATGGAGACTTTGAAGCTGCAGTTCGACACGCTGCCATTTCTGCCTGCCGCCACCCTCAACGAACTGCGCCGACAGGCAGTCGAACAACTTCTTGAGCGACGATTGGATTACTTCCATCCGAATGACAAACCCTTTGTCGCCAACGACATACCCTATTTTGAACCACAAGTGGACTACCATGCCAACATCATCAACGACAGCGCCGAAGCCTTCTACAGAAGACATCAGGCACCATGCACCGAACGCGGCGTGGAGCAAAGCCACGACTATGGCGGCAAAGCACTGATGACCTGCAAATACTGTCTGCGCTACGAACTCGGCCAATGCCTGAAACTGAAATGTAACGCCACCGTTGCACCCGACTACCAAGGCACGCTGTACCTGACCAACAACGGTCGTCGTTTCCGTCTCCAATTCAACTGCCAGCCGTGCGAAATGCAGGTGCTGGCAGCCGAAGGCTGATTGCTCACCCTTGTACATCCGATTGACAACGTGGTGTAATTATACTTCAACTGCTGTAAATTTTCGCTTCCAACGGATACTAATCGGATGTAATAAAACGAGTACGGAAAACCACAAATCGAGAAGAAAAAGCCAGATGAACTACCATACGACCATGTTTTTTCATATATTTGCATTTTCATTAACCAAAGGTTAAAGCAATACAGCATTTTGATTGTCAACAACAAACAACACAATTACTCCCCTATAGCTACCGCAATCGTCGGAAGCTTCAGCCGACCACATCCATTATGAAAAAAAACATCCACACACACACCCGATTGTTCTATCTTTTCGTGGTCGTCCTCGTTGCCATTGCAACATCCTGCAGCCATGAGGACGACATCATCCCTTCGGGCGACGACGGCAACGGTGCGCGCATTGTTCGCACCGAGCACCTCGCATCAAGCCACATGATGGCATACCATTTTACCTATCCGTCGACAGATCCCTATGGCAATCCCACCACGCTATCCGGCACCATCACCATGAGCGACGACCTTCACGAAGGCGACCTTGCCGAAGGCCTGATGCTCTACAACCATTTCACCATCTACCGTGCCGACCAATGTCCTTCGAATGGCGGCCTCAGCGAACAGGCGCTCATCGTCGGCAGCCGTCTAATCACCATATCGCCAGACTACTATGGTTTTGGCATCACCGAGGCGCAACCCCAAGCCTACTGCATCAGCAGCGCCAATGCCCGAGCAGCCGTCGATGCCCTCATTGAAGGGCGGAAACTGCTGGAGCAGATGGGATTCAGGTGGAAGGACAACCTGTTCAACGCAGGTTATTCGCAAGGAGGGCAGACCACGGTGGCCGTTCTGCGCGAAGTCAGCCAACACCATCCCGACATCCACTTCACCTGTTCCTTTGCCGGCGGCGGATCCTACGACCTGCCCGCCACCTACCACCGCTTTGTCGTCATCGACCGATCGGCAATGCCCAGCACCGTGGCCAGCGTGATGCTGTCTTACAACCATTTCAAAGGGCTCAACATCCCCCGCGAGAAGATGTTTGTCGAGCCGCTGCTGAGCCACATCGACCAATGGATACTGAGCAAACTATACACTCGGGCGGAGATTGACAGTCTGGTGGGCACCAACGACATCAGCGCCTTTGTCAACAGCGACATGATGGACTTCAACACCCCTTATGCCCAACAACTGCTTGAAGCACTGGACAGCGACAACCTCTGCAAAGGGTGGACGCCACGCAGCGACGAACACCTGATACTGGTACACCACACCCTTGACGGCGCCGTTCCCGCTGAAAACACCAGCAATCTGGCAGCATTCATGCAACAGCAGGGAGTTCAGAACGTGGAGGTGGTGATGGACGACTTTGGCAGCTATTTCGGCATGCCCGCCCACGAAACCGGCGCTATGATCTTTGTCAACACCACCAAAGAATGGATCAGCCAACACCTGGGTATCAGCTGGTAACAAAAGGGATTGTCAAAGCGGCGACCCGCAGCTCTTCCGCTGTCACCCTAAACAGACCACATATAAAACTAAAAAATGAACATCCCCTTTAGAGACACCCTTGTAGAAATCTGCTGCAACTCCGTCACCTCGGCCTGCAACGCCAAGCGCGGAGGCGCCTACCGCATAGAGCTCTGCCAAGCCCTGGGCGAAGGCGGCACCACACCATCGGCGGCAGCCATCGAATACTGTGCCAACCGCCTGAACCTGCATACCCGTGTGCTGATACGCCCACGCGGAGGGAATTTCTGCTACACCGAACAGGAGATGGATGTGACATTGCGCGACATCGAGCTGGCCGCCCAGCTGGGAGCCCACGCTGTGGTGATAGGATTCCTCACCCCCGACGGCGACATCGACACCGACAAGACCCGCAGGGCTGTCGAGGCCGCCCAAGGCCTGAGCGTCACCTTCCACCGTGCCTTCGACGAGTGCCGCAATCCCCACGAGGCCCTGGAACAGATTATTGGCTGCGGATGCAACAAACTGCTCACCTCGGGCGGAATGCCCACCGCCTTGGAAGGATGCAACCAGCTGCAGCAACTGGTGCAACAGGCCGACGGGCGCATCGGCATTATTGCCGCCGCCGGCATAGTTCCCAACAATGTAGTCGAAATTATACGCCGCACGGGCGTCACAGAAGTGCACGGCTCATGCAAGACCACTATCGGCGACACCACCGTAACCGACAGTGACCAAGTGCGCCAACTATTTGAAAAACTGGAACAATAAGCAAACATCACCCCACCCATGAAAATCAGAACCATCGCTCTGCTCGCCATCGCCACGCTGATCACCACAGTAGCCTGCCACAAAGAGAAGCACTTTATCAGCGACAAAACCTACCGCAACCAAGTCCACGCCGATTTCCAACAGCGGCAACAACTGGCGGCCGGACGTGCCGACGCCCTCTTTAACGGCATGGACACGCTGGACACCGAGACCCGTGAGGCGCTGGAATTCCTCTACGCCTACATGCCTTACAGCGACTTGGCCGATTACGACCAATCCTTTTACTTGCAGCAGATTAAGGCCGCATTCAACACCCGTCGCCTGTTTGCCTGGGGAGACAAGATACCCGAAGATATCTTTCGGCACTTCGTGCTCGTATACCGAGTGAACAACGAGAATCTGGACACCGCCCGAATGCTGATGCAGCGCGAACTGGCACCACGGTTGGAAGGTCTGTCGATGTACGATGCCGCACTTGAAGTGAACCACTGGTGCCACGAATACGTAGCCTACCGCGCCAGCGACGGACGAACCTCCGCCCCGCTGGCCACCATGCGCACTTCGCTGGGACGCTGCGGAGAAGAGTCTACCTTTACCGTCACCGCCCTGCGCAGCGTGGGCATCCCTGCCCGTCAGTGCTATACTCCCCGCTGGGCCCACTGCGACGACAACCACGCCTGGGTGGAGGTATACATTGCCGACAGCAACCGCTGGTATTTCCTCGGGGCCTGTGAGCCTGATCCTGAATTGGATATGGGATGGTTTGCCGTCCCCTCCACACGCTGTATGATGGTCCACAGCAAAGCCTTCGGCCGTTACAAAGGCGACGAAGAGGTGGTGAAACAAACTGCCCTGTACAGCGAATTGAACCTGCTAAGCCATTATGCTCCCACCCGCAAATTAACCGTCACCGTAACAGATCCCTCAAAAAAGCCCTTAAAGGACATCGATGTGAAATTCAAACTGTACAACTACAGCGAGTTCTACACGCTGGCCACAATCAAGACCGACGAAGAAGGACAGGCCCAACTCACTACCGGACTGGGTGATCTTTTGGTTTGGGCCACCGATGGAAAACATTATACATACCGCAAAGTCGATGTAAGAAAAGATTCGCTAATCACTTTGGAACTAGATCCTAACGATGAGGATATCCACACGCTCTTCACACAACAGAACGAAGAAAACCCCGGATGTATTGTCATGATTCCAAATATGTTGCACCTTGACATTGTCCCACCCGTGGCAGGCGAGGCCAAGGTGACGCCCACCAAAGAGAAAGCCGACCGCAACGCAAAACGCTTGCTCTATGAGGATTCCATCCGCAATGCCTATACCGCCACCTTCCCGACGAAAGAGAACTACAAGAACCTGCTAAAACCCAGCAAGAACCTGACAGACGAGCAGGCTTGGGAGATAATCCACAAGGCAGAAGGTAACTACGAAGAGATTGCGAAATTCATCAACAACCACGCCGACGAGGATTTGACAGAAACGGTAACAATTACCTGCCCCTGCCTGGAAGAGGACGAGAATGGAGAGTATCATTCCGTCGGTGGCGGCGAAAGCAAAACGTATTTCTTATACGACTATCTACATACCTTTAGCGACAAAGATATGCGCGATATAACGGCTGAAACGCTTGAGACGCATTGGTGCAAACCTACGGTGCCGGCCATTATGGAGACTTATGAAGAATTCTATGTAAAGGGCCTGATGCCCGCCCGCATCAGCAACGAGATGGTGCGTCCTTGGCGACAGTTTTTGGCGGAAAAACTTGCGGATATCAATGATGTCAACAGCCTGATAGCATGGACCAAAGAAAACATTGCCGTCGACGACACCGGCAATTACTACAACTGTCCCATTTCTCCCCGCGGCGTCTACGAACTTCGCCACAGCGACCGTCACAGCCGCGATATCTTCTTCGTCGCCGCCTGCCGCTCACTGAACATCCCCGCCTATCTCGACAACGCCACAAACACCATCTACGTTTGCAACGGCGACGCCAAAAAATTCTGGAAGCAAGGCAAATGGGTGAAAGTATCGTTTGACAACGACACCGAAGTCCAACCCACGGCCAAGCTGACGCTGACCTACAAACCCACCAAGGAGCTGGCAAAACCCACCTATTGGTCGCACTTCTCGCTGGCACGTTATGAAGGCGGCGACTTTGTCACGTTCGATTTCGAAGAGGACAGCCGCATGGCAAAATTTCCAGCAACAATAGCCTTGGAACCAGGCTACTATTGTCTCACCACCGGCAACCGTTACCCCGAAGGCGACGTATTGGCCCGCTCCGAATACTTCATTGTTGAGGAAGGCCAGAGTATATCCAAGGAGATCATTCTAAGACCTTTGGTGGCACGACAAAGCAGTGACAAGCCCCGATTGGATCCCCATTTGGAGATTGTGGCCGGCATGTCCGACCTGGCCGACTATGCCGGCGAAAGCGGCATGCTCTTTGTCTTCACAGGCGACTACAAGGAACCCTCCAAGCATCTGATCAAGGAGATGCAGTCGCTCCGCGACGCCTACAAAGCCTGGGGCGGCATGATCTACATGGTAGCACCTGCAGCCGCCAAGCCTACCACTTGGAATCTGCCCAACACGGACTATATCATCCTCGACGCCAACAAGAAAAACCCATTTGAGACCGCCATCCTCGACGCTCTGAAGCTCGATTTGCACAACGACTACCCCTTGGTGGCACTTGTTGACAATCAAGGTGAAATCCGCTTCCATAGCCACGGATACGCCATCGGATTGGCAGAACAAATACTCAAACAAACCAAAAAAAAATATTTTTTTGTATCTTTGCAGTTAATTTAATTGTTTGGAAAGGAAGCGACTTTTCTTTCCAAATTGCGCGTAATCAATAAAATAAAATAATATTTTCCAACAAAACAAAGAGCTATATGTGTGGTATTGTAGGATACATCGGGGAGCAGGAAGCCTACCCCATCTTGATTAAAGGGCTTCACCGTTTGGAATACAGAGGCTATGACAGTGCCGGAGTTTCGATGATCAACAAAGCCGGAGTGCTCTCAGTGTACAAATCGAAAGGCAAAGTGTCGGCGCTGGAAGCTTCGGTTGCCGACAAGGACATCAGCGGCACCATAGGCATCGCCCACACCCGCTGGGCCACCCACGGCGAACCCAACGCCACCAATGCCCATCCCCACTTCTCGCAGTCGAAGAACCTCTCGTTGGTGCACAACGGAATCATCGAGAACTACAAATCGTTGCGCACCGAATTGGAGAAGAACGGCATGACCTTCTGCAGCGAGACCGACACCGAGGTGCTGGTGCAGCTGATAGAATACACACAGATCACGCACAACTGTGACCTCTATACCGCCGTCCAGCTGGCACTGAAGAGCGTCATCGGCGCATACGCCATCGCCATTCTCGACAAGCGCAACCCCGACCAGCTGATTTGCGCCCGCAAAGGCAGCCCGCTGATTATCGGCGTAGGTGCCAACAACGGGAAGAAAAACGGCAAAGCCGAGTTCTTCCTGGGCAGTGACGCCACCCCCATCATCGAATACACCAATAAGGTTGTATACCTTCAAGATGAAGAGATTGCCATCATGAACCGTGAAGGCGACCTACGAATCACCAATCTCAGCAATGTCAAACAGACCCCGCAGCTCCACACCCTGCAGATGAACCTTGACGAGTTGGAGAAGGGCGGCTATGCCCACTTCATGCTCAAGGAGATCTACGAGCAACCCAGCGCCTTGAAAATCTGCACCAAAGGGCGTCTCAACGTCAACGATAAAGATGTGCTGCTCAGTGGCATCATCGACCACAAGGAGAAATTTGTCAACGCCCGCCGCATCATCATCTGCGCCTGCGGCACCTCGTGGCATTCGGCCCTGATTGGCAAATACTTCATTGAAGAAGCCGCCCAGATACCCGTCGAAGTGGAATACGCATCCGAATTCCGTTACCGCAACCCCGTCATCTTCCCCGACGACGTGGTCATCGCCGTCTCGCAGTCGGGCGAAACCGCCGATACCCTGGCCGCCATCCAGCTGGCCAAGAGCAAAGGAGCCTTCCTCTACGGCATCTGTAACGTCATCGGCTCCTCCATACCCCGCGCCACCGACAGCGGCACCTACCTCCATGTGGGACCCGAAATCGGCGTGGCATCGACCAAAGCCTTCACCGGACAGGTAATCACACTGATCATGCTCGGTCTGGCCATCGCCAAAGAGAAGAAAACCCTCAGCGACGAGCTCTTCCACATGCTGGTCGACGAACTGCAGCAGATTCCCGACAAAATGCAGTGGACCCTGGACCACAACAAAGGTATCGACCAATTTGCCCAGATGTTCACCTACGCCCGCAACTTCATCTATCTGGGACGTGGATACAACTACCCCGTAGCCTTGGAAGGCGCGCTGAAACTCAAGGAAATCAGCTACATCCATGCCGAAGGCTATCCCGCCGCCGAAATGAAGCACGGCCCCATCGCCCTTATCGACGAAGAGATGCCGGTCGTAGTCATCGCCCCCAAACGCGGCATGTATGACAAGATTGTAAGCAACATACAGGAAATCAAGTCCCGAAAAGGAAAAATTATCAGCGTAGTCACCGAAGGCGACACCATCGTCAAAGGCATGAGCGACTACTGCTTTGAAATTCCCGACACGCGCGACTGCTACGTGCCCCTGCTGGCCATCCTGCCCTTACAGCTCCTCTCCTACTACGTAGCCATTGCCAAGGGCCGCAATGTCGACCAACCCCGCAATTTGGCCAAATCCGTGACCGTAGAGTGATTTTGGAAGTGTCCGCCGGAAAGCAGGGCGGACAAGCAAAAGAAAAGCCGCAGAATCGAAATTCTGCGGCTTTTTTAGTGACTAAGCTGGGGCTCGAACCCAGGACCCCATCCTTAAAAGGGATGTGCTCTACCTGCTGAGCTACTTAGTCGAACCAACTCGATAAATGTGTGACTAAGCTGGGGCTCGAACCCAGGACCCCATCCTTAAAAGGGATGTGCTCTACCTGCTGAGCTACTTAGTCAATCCTGCTCGATTTGAGTTTGCAAAAGTACAACTTTTTTATTTACCTACAAAATATTTTTAAACCACTTTACACAACAACACCCATAAAATACTATATACTAAATGTTTAAAATATCGTTATAAATGGTCTGACAATACATAAAAACAGGCGAAACAAGACCAAAAGCAACCTTCAATCATTCAAAAAAAGGCATAGTTTTTGCACACTTTTTCCACAATAACATACGTAAGGAACACCCGTAACCGCAAGCGACGCATAAACGCACAAGAAAAGAACCAAAATGGTTATTTCAAGTTTGAAGCCAATAAATTCAAATCGCTGAATATTAACACATTCTGAAATCATTTGAAATAAAATTTTGCCAAGTCCAGGAAATTATGTATTTTTGTTTTTCAAAATTGTACAAAATTCCGCCATTTCAACCACCATCAGACACAACCCTGAACCATGAAATATGACATCAAAATAAAAGAAGGTCTCGGCGACATCCATTTCGACATGCCAATAGAGGAAGTCGTAGCGGTGCTAGGCGAAGCCGACGACGTGGAAACCGTAGACAACGCCACAGACGAAACCACCACCATACTCCATTATGACGATGGGGAACTAACGCTCTTCTTCGAAGGTGAGTGCCCGACCCTGCAATGCATCGACATTTCAAAGACAGAGAGCACACTGCTGGGCAAACACATTTTCGACCTCAACGAAAAGGAGATTGTCAAGCTAATGGTATCCAACAATTATTTCGAGGAGGACGCCGACGAGGAAGCCTGGGGCGAACGACGCATCTCGTTTGGCGAGGGCAACATCGACTTCTTCCTTGAAGACGACGAACTGGTGGCAATTGTATATGGAAAATAAACCCACCGCCGTCAGCCAAGTGCCATCCATATTTCCCACCGCCTACTTCCCCTCGCTGACATTGATGGCCGCCATGGTTCAAACAAGCGACCTGCTGACCGAGATATACGAAACATTTCCCAAACAGACACACCGCAACAGGACAGTCATCCTGACCGCCAACGGCCCCATGACGCTGAGCGTTCCCGTAGTGCGACCCAACGGGAACCACACCCTTACAGCAGACATCACCGTAGCGTATACCGAGCGGTGGAATGTCACCCACTGGCGCGCCATCGAATCGGCCTACAGCGCCGCCCCCTATTTTCTCTATTATCGCGACCCGATAGAAAAGTTGCTGATGGCAAAATACGACCGCCTGATCACACTCAACGAAGCGCTGCTGGAAGCGTTGTTCAAAGCCCTGAAAAGCGACTGCACCATACGGCATACGGACAACTACATACGAAACGCAGCATGCAGCCACGACTACCGCGACCGCTTTTCGTACAAGCGCCCCGACATCAACGTAACGTTGCCACCCTACACACAAGTGTTCTGCGACAGACAAGCCTTTGACGGCAACGTCGGCATTCTGGACCTGCTTTTCAATAAAGGACCAGAAGCCAAAGACTATCTGCTCCAAATAAAATTATAGTCCCACATCCCATCCTTTCGTCAACCGAATTTGTCGCAACACAGCCGTTCGACGCGAACTAAAAATCATGTTCCATGTGATTTAGGACCATTGTTACACGTGAAACACCACCCGCAACGAATTATACAAACAAAAAGAGGGTTAAACACCATGGTCCATGGCACTTAACCCCGATGTTTCACAAGGAACAATAGGTTTTCAACAGCCCATCACAATAAGCAACACCGAGATGTCGGCAGGCGACACCCCACTGATGCGAGAAGCCTGACCGATGGTCTGCGGCCGCATCTTGGACAGTTTTTCGCGAGCTTCGAACGATAGCGCCTGGATGGCGTGGTAATCCACATCGTCCTTGATGGGAAAATCTTCATATTTGAGAATCTTGTCAGCCACATCCTTTTCCTTCTCAATGTAGCGACGGTATTTGAGCAGCACCTCGGTGGAGAGGCACACTTCATCGCGGATGGCATTTTGAATCGAATCGACAAACTCGCGCAACCCGGCATCCATAGCTTCCAAATCAGACAGTGACAATTCGGGGCGCGAAAGCAAGCTAGAAAGCTTGACCTTTTGCTGTATCGGTGCAGATCTGCGGGCCTCGAGCGCCTCATTCACACCCGAAGGAAGAACGGAAGTCGTTTCGATGTAATCGGATAAGGCTTTAACCGCTTCATCCTTCTCCCCTACCCTACGCATACGTTCGTCCGATGCCAACCCAACAGCATGCGACAACGGCGTGAGTCGCATATCAGCATTGTCCTGACGGAGCAGGATACGATATTCGGCACGAGAGGTGAACATTCGGTACGGTTCGTCAACCCCTTTAGTCACCAAATCGTCGATGAGCACACCGATGTAGGCCTCGGTACGACGCAACACAAATGAAGAGCGACCCGTAAGCTTCAGAACAGCATTGATACCCGCCATGAGACCTTGACAAGCAGCCTCCTCGTAGCCGGTAGTGCCATTAATCTGTCCTGCAAAATACAAGTTTTCAACAAGTTTCGTTTCAAGCGTATATTTCAGTTGCGTGGGAGGAAAATAGTCGTACTCAATGGCATAGCCAGGTTTGAAAATACGCGCCTGTTCGAATCCCTCAATAGAATGGAGCGCCTCCAGTTGCACTTCAAGCGGCAGCGAAGAGGAAAATCCGTTAAGATAATAGGAATGGGTGTTGCGTCCTTCCGGCTCGACGAAAAGCTGGTGCCGATCCTTGCCTGCGAAACGTTCAATTTTATCCTCGATGGAAGGACAGTAACGTGGTCCCACACCTTGAATACGGCCGGTAAACATAGGTGATTTATCGAACCCCTTTCGCAAAATATCATGTGTTTGAAGATTGGTATAAGCCAGATAACAAGGCATTTGATTCTCCAAGGGATGCGTAGTGTCGCTAAAAGAAAACTTTTGGGGATTGGCGTCGCCAGGTTGTTGTGTCAGGGCATCGAACCGGATAGAGCGTCCGTCAACACGTACAGGTGTGCCTGTTTTCAGTTTGCGCACTTCGAACCCAGCCTCATGCAAACGGTCGGAAAGCCCCAAAGCAGGCAATTCTCCTATACGGCCACCCGAAAAAGAGACTTCGCCGATAAAGATCCGACCATTCAAGAATGTTCCATTGGTGAGAACCACCGCACGAGCCGGAATCTCAATCTGCATTCGTGTCAGAACACCCCTCACCACCCCTTGGTCAACGCACAGGTCCACCACCTCGTCCTGCCAAAGGGAAAGATTGGGTGTATTTTCCAACACCCGACGCCAATTCTGTGAGAATTGCGCCTTGTCGCATTGCGCACGAGGACTCCACATGGCGGGACCTTTCGAAAGGTTGAGCATGCGAAACTGAATCATCGACTGGTCGGTGACAATACCGGACCAACCTCCCAAGGCATCGATTTCGCGAACAATTTGTCCTTTGGCGACACCGCCCATAGCTGGGTTGCACGACATCTGGCAGATAGCATCCAAATTCTGTGTCACCAATAGCGTTTTGGCACCCATATTGGCAGCAGCAGCAGCAGCTTCGGCTCCAGCATGGCCTGCACCTACAACGACAACATCATATTGTTCAAACTTCATAACTCAACTTATTTTCAATAAAGTAACATGCATGTTCCTCGTGAAACACAACATCACCGCATCGCATCGAGCAGCTTTAATGACTCTTCTTCTTTCAGACGCATCTGTGCAGCATCGGCATCTGTCTTATCCTTAAAACCCAACAGATGGAGCACGCCATGAATCACCACACGGTGCAATTCACGTTCAAACGAACAACCAAACTGATGGGCGTTCTCCCCTACCCTATCCAAACTGATCAGTATGTCACCCGAAACCAGGTTGCCTTCAACATAATCAAATGTGATAATATCGGTATAGGTGTCATGGTTTAGAAATTGGACATTGTCACGAGCTATACGTTCATCGTCACAAAAAAGGTAAGTGATGGTACCAGATTTTTTACCATGATTGCAGACAACAGCATTAATCCACTTTTTTAGCATCGATTCATTGTTTAGATCGAATCCTTCATAGTCAGAATAGAAACGTATGGCCATAAACCTCAAAAAAATTTTTTTAGAAAGATGAACCGAGATTGGAAAAGCACACACAACTAGATGAAAATCTGTACTTTGGAGCATGATTTGCCAATTTATTCGTCATTTTCTGACGCACAAATGCAACAAAACAGACTAACTGGTCAGGAGAAAAGAAAGAAATCAAGTTGAAAACAATCCTGGGATTATGCATTTACCATCTTGGGAGAATAAAAATTGTGCAAGGTCATGATGCGTTCCAAAGCACGCGAGGCTTCGATGCCGTCGATGACATATTCGAGACAAACAGCACGACCATTGTCCGTGAATGTCATTTTGTCTGACAGGGTTCTCATCAGGTAGATACCCATACCCTGCTCTTCCTGATCTGGCAAAGCACCATAGCGTTTGAAGTCAAAACCCTGCCCTTCGTCGGAGACCTTGAAATAGACACCACCCTTACAAAAATCACTCTCAATAGTGACATGTTTTTCAGGATTGGAGCCATTGCCATGAACGATGGCATTTTTCACAGCCTGAAGCAGCGACATGGAGATAGTGGCGACATAATTATTGATATTATACGTATCACAAACGGCGTCGACGAAGCGTTCCACCTCGGGCAATTTATCGATATCAGATTGAATAATAAGTTTTTCCATAACTATAGCGTACTACTATCTCAAGCACAAAGATACACAGAAAAAATGGAAAGACAAAATGAAAACAGAAAAAAGGAGTGAAAAAGGGGAGTAGGGGAGAGGGGAGGTGTCAGAATTTGAAGAAGTAGTCATTCACTTTTTGCTTGTAGAAATTGGAGAACGAAGGCGGGTTGGAGCGGAAGAGGTCGATGTTTTTCTCCTGCAATTTCCTGTATTTTTCCAAGTCATTTTGGGAAGGCTGGTAGATATCTTTACCCTCGTTGCTCTCCCTTCGATCCTCTTTTTCTCGCTGCATTTCAGCCTTTTCGTGTTCCAACAGACGAGTCAATATCTGCTGTTGTCGTTGAATGGTCTGTCGGGTGATGGTTTTGTTGACGAGGTCCGTTTCGGTCTGTTCCATCTGACGGATCATCTCGTCGATTTCGCGAGCCAAACGCGGATTGCCGCCATGTTCCTCTTTCATGCGTTGCCCATATTCCTGCATCATACGACGTATTTGTTCCTGTTGGGCTGCCATTCTGGCGAACTCACCGCTCATAGAGTTGCGTTGACCCAATTTGGTGCGACCATTAGGTTTGTTGCCCTGTTTTTCAAGCTCTTTCTTCAGCGCATTCATTTGCTTGTTAAGTTCGTCCTGCATCTGACGCATCGACTTGGGTGAAGGTTTCCCCTTGCCCGGATTGCTACAGTTGCCCTTCATTTTCATGCCTGGTTTCTTGCAGCTGCCGTTCTTCTTTTGCTGTTGGTTCTGGCGCATCTGATTCTGCATCTGGTCAAGCGATTCAGCCAGCACCAAAGAGAGGTTGTTGAGTGACGTCATAGCATATTGCATCGTCTTCGAAGCGCTGGTATTACGGTAGTTGCCATAGATTGACTGGTTGAACTGAAGAAGACCAGACAGTGATTTGGCGATATTGGTATTCACCTCTGAAAGCTCTTTGTTGACCACCGAAGCAATGGCAATCTGACGCTTGGCCATGGCGCGCAACGAGTCCTCCACATTACGGAAATCATCCTTTAGAATATTCTGATTTGTAATGATCTGCTGATATTTAGGGTCTTGAACATTGACGCTGTTCAAATCTGCAATCAGTTTTTCCTGATTAAACGAAAGTTGCACCAAATTTTTGAGCAGTTGGCGCACCAGTTCGGCATCCTCGGCCAGTTCTTGCTGTTCCATATCCAGCTGCGACTGAGCCAGCGATTCCGACAGCTTTTCGAGGTCTTGCGAAGCCGATTTTTGCGACTTGGAAGCATCCTTGTTTTTGCCCTTAGACAGTTTGCTTTCGGCGTCTTGTTGCTGCTGTTTGATCCTGTTCATCAGATCTTTATCAATCTTGAAATCCTCGGGATTATCCAATTGTTGGTATTCCTTCTGGATTTGTTCGATATCTTTTTCCAGCTGCTTGAATTCTTCTGACAACTGCTGCTGTTCCGACAACCGGTCCTTGGCATCGTTCTGCGCATTGGAGAGTTCCTCCTGTTTCTTGGCCAATTCGTCGGCCTTGTTGACCGCATGCTCCACCTGCTTTTCCAGCTCCAGACGCTTCATCAGTTCGATGTTCTGATCCAACTGTTTTTCAACATCTTCGCTCTTCAGTTTCATCTGTTCGAGTTCGTCCTGAACCTTCTGCTTGTCCATCTCATTCATAAGGCGTTCCATCTCCTTCATCATCTCTTTGATTTCGTCGCTCATCACCTCATCGAAGAGCTTGTCCAACTCCTGCTGTTTCTTGAAAATCTCCTCGCTCTGGTCGCGGTATTTCTCCTCCAGGCGGTTGTTTTCCTTCATCTGTTGGCGCATTTGCTGCAGCTGTTGTTTAACCTCCTCCTGACGTTTTTTGAGTTGTTCCAACTGCTTTTTGTCCTGCCAGTTCAACTCTTTCTTATCCACAAGCTTACGAATCATTTCATTGATTTCCTCCTGAATACGTTTCAATTCGGAAATCGACATTTCGGCCTGATGCTGGATGTCGGAATTGTTCTCGCGAAGCATCTGGTCAATCTCGCCGCTGGTAGGCACCTGGAGTTCGAAAGTCTGCGACTTGGTCGATTTGGCACCGTTGACGCCATCATTGTCCCACACCTCAAAATAGTATTTGACATGGTCGCCCGGATTGAGTGTAAGCTGCGACAGATCAGTAGAATAGTTGAATTCCTGCGAAGGATCGGCCGTCAGAGGAATGGCAGTACGGACCGTTTCGTTGACTGACGAATCGGTGGCGTTGGTCCGTTCCACGACAAATTCCAGTTTGGAAAAACCGTAATCGTCCTTCACATGGCCACGGAAGAAATAACGGTCGGGCATCAGCGAGTCGCCCATCTGTATGACAGCAATCATGGGGAACGCATCATCGATGACAGAGACATTGTACGACAGCGTGTCGGACAGGGTATGGCTGTTGATGGCGAAGAAGCCATATGAGAATGAAGCCATTGCGCGAGCCGATGTGCGGCTGCGGCCATTTTCGGACGGTGTCAGCGGGAGCATGCGGCTGTCGGTGAAAAAGCGAAGAGTGTCGCAGTCCTTGGTCATGAAGACCCATTCCACTGTCGTGCCTTTAGGTACGGTGATATCGCCCTCGTTGGAGAGCGTTTCGGAGGCTTTGCCTGTATAAGCAGGGTAGGAGAGGAGTGTCTGGAAATGGACAATGGCCGGCCGTGGAGCCACCTCAAGGGTATAGACTTTGGAAGTGACATCGACAGCGGTAAACTGGAAATCAACAGAATGCTGCAAATTTTTGAGCAGATAACTGTAGTGCAAATTATCCTTTTTTTGCATCCGATAATTCACACCGTCGAGAAGGAAAAACACCTCGTTGGGGATTTCGTCACCCTCAATGGCAACCTCCACCAGAAAATCGTCCTGTTGGGAAGCCTCAAGCGACTTGTTTTCCAGCACAAAGGCAAAAGGGGCAGGCTTTTCGTAGAAAGTGGAATGGTTCATGAGGCGCTTGGAAGGCTCCGTGATAAACGACGGCGCGACAATCAGAACCACCGCAATGAAAATCACCGGTATGGCGACATACTTGACATATTTGAGATTCTTGCGCAAATCGATGGCGTTAAGGAACGGCACCGGTGTCAGCTGCGCCGTCTTCTGATCGATACTGGCACGCAACATCTCGCTGTCGACCTCCGCGCCCATCTGCTGCAACTGCAACAGATTGAGCAACTTGTCACTCACCTCTGGAAAATAGTCGCCGATGATGACAGCAGCCTTTTCGTAGGAGATGCATTTGCCCAAGCGGAACATCTTCAGAAGCGGGACGACCACATAAGAGACAAGAATGACCCCTGTGACACAGATGAACGTCCAAAACAAAAACGTCCGCACAGCAATGCCAAAGTAACCGAAATGCTCCAGCACCACCACAAGGATGTAGAGCAACAAGACCGCTGCAACAGCATACAGCAACCCCTTCAGCAACTTGTTCTTGTAGTATTTTTTGATAAAGCGATCAAGCTTATCGATTATGTTGTTTCCTGTAGACACGGTGCGAAGACGATAGCGTAAAAATACGAAAAGATATATAAAAACGAAGTATTTGGGAAAAAAGTATGAGCGACGATGTCAAATTAAAATATAGAAATAGTATAAAAAGAGATTCTTCGCTAATAATCAACGACAAATGAAATTGTACGACTCTTTTTTTTTTCGATGAAGTGACGCTGTGATAGGGGAATGGAACAACGCCAGGGTGGAAAAGTCGGCGAAAATAATGTATCGAAAGCTTTAGGAATCGTATTTTTTGTGTAATTTTGCATTTCAAAATAGAAACGATGAGCAAGACAGTATTGATTACCGGAGCCTCGTCCGGATTTGGCAAAGCCACCGCCGAACGGCTGGCAAAGAAAGGCTATACCGTGTATGGTACCAGCCGCAAAGAGACGACACATGAAAGCATCCATTTCTTGAAGATGGATGTCTGCGACCCTTTGTCGGTGCAACAAGCCGTGGCACAGATGATGGCCGAATGCGGAACGATTGACGTGGTGGTGAACAATGCCGGCATGGGCATCGGCGGTTCGCTGGAACTGGCCACCAGCGAAGAAATAGACCTGCAGATGGGCACCAATTTCCGCGGCTGTGTGAACGTCTGCCAGGCAGTGCTGCCCATCATGCGGCAGCAGGGTAGGGGGCAGATCATCAACCTCAGCTCGATAGGCGGCGTGATGGGATTGCCCTACCAAGGCTTCTATTCGGCCTCCAAATTTGCCATCGAAGGCTTTACCGAAGCCCTTGCCGCCGAAGTGCGCGGCTTCGGCATCAAGGTCAGCATGGTGGAACCCGGCGACTTTGCCACTAACTTCACCGCACGGCGCCGCAACTCCGAAGCGACCGCCAAAAGCGAGGCTTACAGCGATAGTTTTGCCCGTTCGCTGTCGTTGATCGAGAAAGAGGAAAACGGCGGCCTACAGCCCGAAATTCTGGCCAACAAAATAGAAAAAATCATTGAAAGCAAACACCCCCGTCTGCGCTACGTGGTGGCCAACCTTGAACAAAAACTGTCCGTGCTGCTGAAACGCATCATTCCTGGCAATTGGATGGTAAGCATCCTGCGAAACTATTATAAGGTATGAATGGTTTCATTGACAGGAATATACATATTCTTTGTCTGGATTGGCTCTGATAAGTGTCTTTGCTTGTGACAGGGTTCTGTTTTCAGACATCATTATCTACGATAAGCAATCGAAACAAAACAAATCAAACAATAATTACAATATGGAAAACAAAGGAAAAAACATCTGCGAACAGCTGAAAAAAATTCGCCATCAGATAGCAGCCGAAAACGGCATAGCGATCGCGGAACACGAATGTCATTTTGAGGGCGAATGCAAAGGCACCTGTCCGCGCTGCGACGGTGAATTGCATTATCTGGAACAGGAGATGGTGCGCAAAGGCAAGCTGAGCAAGGCCGCACTGATTGCCGGAATGACCTTTAGCCTTGCTGCCTGCTGCACACCCTTGGAAGGCGAAGTTGCCTATCCCGATACCTTGGGAGAGGGCGTTCCTGAAGACACCACGCTGTCTGTGCAAAATGAAACAGCCCCATCCGTAGACGAGGCTGCATCATTCAATTTCTAATCCTTCTGTACTAGATTTCCTTGCCGAAGACTGCCCGTTTCATGAGCTCTTCGGTCTGATAGGTGGTGCCCCAAATCTTCTCGGCTTCGTTGCCGATAATCTGAGGATTGGTATAGGCCCAAATGACATTGTTTTTGATAGCGTTGCGGTTCATCTCGGCATAGTAGATGGAGTGGACGCCACGCTTTTGCCATTCGGGATGGACGCCGTTGAGCAGGAGGTCGATGGTGTCGTACTTGCGCAAGGCACGCAGCAGGTGGTACCAGCCGAAGGGGAACAGACGGCCGTTGGCTTTCTGGTAAGCCTCGGTCAAGCTCGGGATGCTGAGGCCGAAAGCCACCAGATTGTCGTCCTTGTCGACCACAAAATTGCAGAAATCGAGGTTGATGAACGGAAAGTATTCTTTGATATAGACATCGATTTCCTTCTCGGTCATGGGCACAAAATCATAAAGGTCCTTGAACGACTCGTTTAGCGTGTGGAAGAACTTGCGGGCATAGGGGTAGACCTCTTTGCGTTTGTTGAACTTCAGGAGTTTGAGGTTGTAGCGTTCAAGGATGAGCTGGTTGATGCGCGCCACCTTGTCGGGGATGGGCTGCGAAGCAGGCATCTTGTACTGCTGCCAGCGGCAGAGCATTTTGCAATCCAGCTTTTCGATGAAGTCGATATAATACTTCGGGTTATAGAGCGTGCTCAAGTTCTGACGGGCGTCGAAACCTTCGATGACCCAACATTCCTTGTCCAAGTCGGTGAAGCCGAAAGGACCTTCGATAAAGGTCATTCCCTTCTGCCGGCCATATTCCACCACCTTGTCGAAAAGCGCCTTGCACACGTCGAAATCCTCGACGAAATCGAACCAACCGAAGCGGACCGCTTTCTTGTTCCAATGGGTGTTGACCGTGTGGTTGATGATGGCTGCCACGCGACCCACCACCTTGCCGTCGGCATAGGCCAGATACATCTGCAAGTCGCTGTGTTCGAGCGAAGGGTTCTTCTTGGTCAGAAGTGCCCTCTCGTCGCGATTCAGTGGCGGCACATAAGTAGGCACCCCTTTGAAGAGCTGGTTCGGGAAGGCGATAAATTTGTTAAGGTCACGGCGGGTTTTTACTTCACTGATGATAATATTATTCATAGTGCAGAACAATTTATGTTTTGACCTGATCGATCGCTTGTTTGTTGGAGATGATTAATGGAGCAAGTCGAGTTTTTTGAAACACTTGACACATTTGTCGACAGCGAAGTCGACCTGTTCCATGGTATGGGTAGCCATCCATGCCAGGCGGATAAGCGTATCTTCGGGCGGAACGGCGGGCGAGATGACCGGGTTGACAAACACACCCTCGTCGAGCAACATGCGAGTGACCATGAAGGTTTTGTCGTTGTCGCGCACATACAGCGGGATGATAGGGGTCTCGGTGTTGCCGATTTCAAATCCGGCATCGCGGAACGATTTGAGCGCATATTTGGCCACTTTCCAGAGATTCTCCTGACGTTCGGGTTCGCTGCGCATGATGTCGATGGCGGCGATGACAGATGCTGTTGCCGAAGGAGGAATGCTGGCGGTGAAGATGTAGGGGCGCACATTGTGGCGCATCCAGTTGACAGTATCCTTGTCGGCGGCAATAAATCCACCAATGGAAGCCAGCGATTTGGAGAAGGTACCCATGATAAGCTCCGTCTTGTCGAGCAAGTTGAAATGGTCGGTAACGCCACGACCTTCACGGCCGAAGACACCCAAGCCATGAGCCTCGTCGACCATCAGCGTGGCCTGATACTTATCGCACAGCACCTGCATCTCGGGCAGCTTGGCCACATCGCCTTCCATACTGAAGACACCATCGGTGACCACCAATTTGGCAGCATCGATAGGACAACGTTGAAGCACGCGTTCCAAGTCATTCATGTCGTTGTGACGATACTTGAGGGTGGAGGCGAAAGTGAGGCGTTTGCCTTCAATGATGGAGGCATGGTCCATCTCGTCGAAAATCACATAGTCGTTACGACCCGTAACGCAAGGAATGACGCCGGAGTTGGCTTGGAAACCGGCTGAAAAGAGGAGGACACCATCCTTATGAAGAAAATCGGCCAAAATAGCTTCCAGCTGGTGATGAATGTCGAGTGTGCCATTGAGGAAAGGAGAACCGGCGCAGCCCGTACCATATTTGTCAATGGCTGCCTTAGCAGCCTCTTTGATTTTAGGGTGGTTGGTGAGACCAAGATAACTATTGGAGCCCAGCATCAAGACCTTTCTGCCATTCATCAAAACCTCTGTGTCCTGGTCGCTGGAAATCTCTCTAAAATATGGGTAAACTCCTTTGGCCTTGGCCTCTTGTGGGGCCGTGTACCTAGAGAGCTTTTGTTGAAGTGGTTTCATTAATATATAAATTACAAATAAAATGCAAAATAACAAAAAAAAATCGAAAAAACACCCTATCTAATTGTTAAAAAATTAAACAATTGAGGAGTGAGACGACTCGTTCCAATTCTAAAATTTTGATTATTAACCACTTCTATATTCAATATTTTTTTCATCATAAGATAATAGAACCATGCGTCGTCCACTGTGGAGACCCCACCAGCGGCCTTGAAGCCAATGGTTGATGCGTTATTTTTAAGAAAATCACGCATGGCTGTCATCATGACGCACGCAGACAAGGGAGTCGCACCAATGCTGATTTTGCCCGTGGAGGTCTTGATGAAGTCGGCACCGGCCTGCAATGCCAGCATCGAAGCGACATAGATACGGGCAGGGGTCTGCAATTCACCGGTCTCAAGAATCACTTTGAGTTTCTTTTCGCCACAGATGGCCTTGGCCGCAGCCACCTCGTCGAAGAGCGACTGGTTGCTACCCTGCAGGAAAGCCCCCCGGTTGATGACCAGATCCACCTCGTCGGCACCCGAATCGATAAGATAACGCACCTCATGGCATTTGAGTTGCAATGGCAGCTGGCCTACTGGAAAACCGCCAGCTACAGCAGCGACGCGTATGCCACTACCCTCAAGCAGTTTCTTCACCTGCGCCACATAGGCAGGATAGACACACACTGCCGCCACACCAGGCAGCACATCAGAACGCATTTCCAACGTCGACCTGCAGAAAGAACGGATAGAGGACTCGGAGTCGGTACTGTTCAACGATGTGTGGTCCAAACAATTGTAAATAGTGTATAGCGTTTCGCGCTGGGGTCCATCGGCCTGTTTGGAATGCGCTATTTCGTCGACAAGCTGTTGGAAATAGGCATCCGAATAATCATAGTCAATCTTCATCAACTGTTTTTGGATTTCAGGTATAACTTGTTGAATGTTTCGGATTTGAAAACGGGAAGTTTGCGTGTTTTTTTCGCCTCCGAAGTGAAAAAACATCCCAATTTGATATTCTTCATCATCTTGGACGCATTCATTTTGGAACGGCTCATCAGCTGTTTGCGTTCGGCCGTGAGCATGCGCTGCTCGCGCTTGTCGACATTGCCTTCCAGTAGGAGTGCCCGACGCGAATCGATGATCATGTCGCGAATAGGAAGTGATATGGGGCACACCTCCTCGCAGCGCCCGCACAACAGACATGCATAGTTGACGTGTTTGTACGACTCGTGCGACTCCAGATAGGGGAGGGTGACATTGGCTATCGGCCCACTGAAGACATTGTTGTAAGGCTCGTCGCCGATAGTTTGCAGCACAGGGCATACATCCTGACAACGTCCGCATTGCAAGCAGGTAAGCGACTGTCGGAGGTCTTTGTTATACAGCAGCTGGGTCCGCTGATTGTCGATGATGAAAAGGTAGTTGTTGCACTGCGAACTACCTTTGAAGAAGACCGCCTCCTGGGTGCTGCCGCCGCTGCGGTAGGTGGCCAGCTGATGGTAGACTTCGGCCCAGTCGCTGTTGCTCATGATACGGTCGATGGTGGTGAAGAAGACATTCGTCTTGCTGTTGGTCAGGCGCGAATAGCTATTATTACTCTGGTTCAACAGCAACAAAGCACCCAAATCGGCCAGCATCATGTCGGCGACAAAAAACTGGATGTCGCCATCCTCGCTCAGTGCGATTTTCTCCTCCTGCAGGAAGAACTTCATACCCAATTCGCGGAAGATGGTGGAAGCATTGATATTCGGCAAGCGGACGGAACGCACCTTCTGCGCTTTGAAAATCTTTTTGAGGCTGGCGAAGACATCCTGATAGTCACTTGCCCAATAGACCGCATTGTTTTTGTTGGTGAAATGTTTCTCGAAGCGGTTCAATTCCTCGTCCAGATTTTCGATGGTGTGCTGCAACATGGTGCGAAAACGCCATGTTGTCTCGTCCCTGTCAACAAACAGCGAACCGATATCGTCTCTGGTTTTGAACAGTTGCACCCCCTTATTCTCCTTGATGGATTTTTCGGCGGCATCCAAAAAACTGTTGTAATAATCTTTATTCATCAAACGATGCATTTGTTTATTTTCTCGACGCGGCGCTGGTGTCTGCCGCCTTCGAAAGGAGTGGAAAGGAAGATATCCACCAAGCGGAGCGCTGTCTCTTCCGGAATGAAACGAGCGGGCAGAGCCATCATATTGGCGTCGTTGTGCTGACGTGCCAATTGGGCTATTTCCTCGTTCCAGCACAGTGCACACCGCACATTCGGGTACTTGTTCACAGTCATCTGCACACCGTTACCCGAACCACAAATCACAATACCTCTCGGATAGTCGCCCCTGTTGACTGCCGAACCGATCTGATGAGCATAGTCGGGATAATCCACACTATCGGAGGAAAAGGTTCCGAAATCTTTCACTTCAAAGCCTTTCGACTGCAGATAAGCCTTCACTTTTTCTTTCAAATCAAAACCCGCATGATCCGATGCCAGCGGAAACACGTTACTGCTATATGATAAATTTTTTTCTGACATGACTGTAGTTGATAAATTTTTTCAATTTTGCAAAGTTACAATAAAAAAAAAACATGAATGACACCTATACAAAATTATCAAACACTTTCTATTCACAAAAACATATATTCACATAATAGACAATAAAATACATTTTAAAAGTTTACGATTATATCATCATAGAATTCACAATCGTAAACTATATTTTACAAATAACAACACCTATTTACAATAATCTTTTGAACAATATAAGCTGATGATAATAACCAACCATTTAATAGATAACAACAGTAAACTTTTAAGCGTCCAAATAAATTTCAAACAACGAAATGTTTGCAAGGAAGGGCAATTATAGTGAATAAAAAATGACAAATCAGAAGCCCATCGGTTTTTGTTGAAAAAGCACCATTTTTGCTTACTTTTTCATCAATTATGAGACATGAAATACACCACAAAATGTCGTTAACAAATTGCGGTGAATTGTGAAATTAACAGAAGGTTGATAACCTCATAAAACCATAGAAAAGAGCAAAGAAAAAATGAATAAAACAGGTGAAAAACTATTTATGAATATTCCAGACATATAGTGAAAACGGGCATTTATGAACATTTCAACATCACTAAAAAAAGAAAAAAAATTCATTTTAAAATTAATATTATTTCTTTTCTTTTTTTTGAGAAATTTTTTTTCTCTGTTTGCTATTCAAGTCATCGTATTACACTTGCTGAAATAAATTTTGTCAGAACGCTAATTTTCTGTATTTTTGCAAAATAATAACGGCAACCAATAACCATCTATAAGATGTTTAAAATGAGTTGTTGTGAAATTTTAGAGCATCATGACAAGCGAAGAATTGAAAAAAGAAATCGTCAGAATCAAGAAGGAAAAGAATATTGTCATTCTTGGTCATTACTATCAAATAGATGATATTCAAGAAATTTCAGATTATGTAGGTGACAGTCTGGCTTTGGCACAAGAGGCGCAGCGCACCGATGCCCCCATCATAGTCTTCTGTGGTGTGCATTTCATGGCCGAGACTGCCAAGATATTAAATCCTACCCGAAAGGTGTTATTACCCGACATGGCCGCCAGCTGTTCGTTGGCTGAGTCGTGTAGTGGTGATGACTTGCGTAAATTCAAGCAGCAGCATCCCGACCATATTGTCGTTTCTTATGTCAATTGCTCCGCCGAGGTGAAAGCCGAGTCCGATTTGATTTGCACGTCGGGCAATGCCGAAAAACTTATCAATGCCCTGCCGGCCGACCAGAAGATTATTTTCGCTCCCGACAAGAATCTAGGTTCCTATATCAACCGTCAGACAGGACGCAATATGCTGTTGTGGAATGGTGTCTGCACAGTTCATGACGCCCTCGAAGCCGAAGGTATTCTCAAGTTGAAACAAACGTATCCTGATGCGCCCGTTGTGGCCCATCCCGAATGCAATGCTGCGGTGCTGGCAGTGTCCGATTTTATCGGTTCCACCAAGGCCATGCTTTCCTATATTCAGAAGACAGATTACAAGCGTTACATTGTCGCTACCGAGTCTGGCATTCTCTATGAGATGCGCAGAAATAATCCCGACAAAGAATTTGTTGCCGTATCGGCAGGCGAATCGTGTGCTTGTCTTGACTGTTCTTATATGAAGATGAACACTTTGGAAAAGCTTTACCGTTGTGTGTGCGACGAGCAGCCCGAGATTTTGCTCGATGCCGAACTGATAGCCAAGGCCCGCAAGCCCATTGTTCGAATGTTGGACATGTCCAAGCAACTGGGAATCATCAAATGATAGGACAGCAGCAAGTATACGACTGCCTACGTTCGATGGGCATAAGTTTTGATTATTACGAGCATCCCGAAGCGCCGACCATAGAGATAGCGGCCCAATTCTATCGTGGTGAAGGCACCACGTTGTGTAAGAATCTTTTTTTCCGTAACCACAAGGGCAACAAACACTATCTGGTGATTATGGACAGTCGACATGAGATGGACATTCACAGTATTGAGAAAAACCTGCATCAAGGGAAGTTGTCGTTTGCTTCGCCCGAGCGGATGATAAAGTATTTGGGTGTCCGTCCCGGATCGGTGAGTCTCTTTAATCTGGTCAACGATGTAAACCATGAGGTCATTTTGTTTGTTGACGAATCGTTGAAGCAAGCCACCAAAGTCAGTTTTCATCCCAACGATAATCACGCTTCGTTGGTGATTGGTGTTGACGATATGTTGAAATTTATCCATACCATTGGCAACACCTACGAGTTTCTGAAATTATATGATTCGGAGGCTGTTGAAAACTGAGTGTTTGCTGTTGATATAAATAATTATTTATCTTATTGGTTGTTAATAATTTATATGTTTGTTTCCCGTGAAACACATGATGGTTGAAAAATAGGTACAGAAATTGTAATGAAAACAATAGAAATAGAGGTCAAGGAACCGAAGAAATTGATGGAGTTGATAGCGGAGCAATTTCCCGACAGCAGTCGCACAAAACATAAGGAAATCCTCGCGCATCGGGTATTGATAGCTTCTCGTCATATCACCCAGTATGATTTTCCGTTGCACCCTGGAATGAAGGTGATCATTATGGGCGATGAGAATCGGAACCAGCTTATGAATGGAAAGATGACCATCGCTTATGAGGACCGTTATCTGATAGTGGTGAACAAGCCGGTGGGGCTGCTCAGCAGCAGCGCCCATCCGAACGATGTCACTGTTATCACCGAATTGAACGAATATCTGATTCGTCGCCGGTCGCGTCAGCGTGCCCATGTGGTTCATCGGCTTGACCGCGACACGTCGGGTTTGTTGATTGTGTCGAAGTCGAAGGAGTTGTCGCGCCAGTTGGAGCATAATTGGAAAGAGCAGGTCTACGACCGCGCCTATGTTGGTGTGGCATGGGGAGCGCCCGTTCCACGCGACGGGGTGATTCGCACATGGCTCACCGACGGCGAGTATTGTGTGGAGTCGTCGCCTGTTGACAATGGCGGCAAGCTGTCGGTGACTCACTACAAGACGCTCAAGAGCAACAACCGTTTTGCGCTGATGCAATTCCGCCTCGACACCGGACGTCGCAATCAGATTCGTGTCCACATGCGCGAATTGGGACATCCCCTGCTGAAAGACCCCATCTATGGTTACCGCGACGACAACTCGCCTTTGAAGCGACTGGCCCTGCATGCTTTCAAGCTCTGCTTTCACCATCCCGTGACCGGCAAAGATGTGGAATTGGAAACACCCATACCACCCGAGTTTCTGGAGCTTTTCGCCAAATAAAAGTAACATACGTCGCTGTAAAAAGCGGGTGCCTTTGTCTGCCGCTGGCCACGAACGAAAAAAGAAAAGCCGCGCAATATAATAAAAAACGGCAGTTGGGCGTTATCAATAAGTATATATAGAAAAAAATAGCAATGGAATATAATACGAAACGAGGCGATATGCAGTATCGCGAATATGGACGCAGTGTGATGAAGATGATAGAACAGGTGTGTGCAGCCGAGGACGGGGAACCCCGCAATGAAGCCACACGCGCCCTGGTGGGAGTCATGGGACAGGTCAGCGGTCTGTCGATTCGCGATGAGGTGTCGTTGCACAAATTGTGGGACCACCTGATGGTGCTCTCGCAGTTCCGATTGGAGAAGGCATGGCCTTATTCACAGGAGGAACTGCAGTCGCTGAAGCAGCGTGCCACGCAGGAGCAGCAGCGCCCCACCCAACGTCTGCCTTACAAGAACAGCCAGATCGACCGTCGTCACTACGGAGCCCATCTGGAAAAGATGATGCAGCAGTTGAAAGAGATGCCCGACGGCGAGGAGTACGAAGCCCTTTCGTTGCTGGTGGCCCAGCAGGCCAAGCGCTCTTATTTGGTATGGAACGGCGAACTGTCTGACGACAATATCGTGGTGCAGCAGATGGCTCAGGTCAGCGACGATGCACGCGTGGCTGAAAAGCTCACAGACAAGCCCATCTATGTCAATCCTGCCACCCTGCCCATCGAACCCGTTGCGACGAAGAAAAAGAAAAAGAAGAAATAGCAGGACGACAGTTCCGCTACCTTTAACGATACTTTGAAATAAGAAAGATATGTCCACATTCCAAATAGAAGGAGGTTACAGACTGCAGGGAACCATCACCCCGCAAGGCGCCAAAAACGAGGCGTTGCAGGTGTTGTGTGCTGTCCTGCTCACTTCCGAGCCGGTACAAATCGACAATATTCCGGATATTCGCGATGTCAACCATCTCATCAAGTTGTTGCAGCTGCTGGGTGTCAAAGTGGAGGAGCGACCATGGAATGGCGTGGGACGAAGCTACGTCTTCCAGGCCGACGACATCAACCTTGAGGTGCTGGGCAGTCCCCAGTACTGCTCGTTGGCGTCCAGTCTGCGCGGCAGCATCATGTTGGCGGGTCCGTTGCTGGCCCGTTTCGGCAAGGCCGTCATCCCACAACCGGGAGGCGACAAGATTGGCCGGCGCCGCATCGACACCCATCTGACGGGTCTGGAGATGCTGGGTGCCGTCATCGACGATTTCCTGTTGCGCACTCCAGCCACCCCCACCAGCAAGGGAGCCAGCTATGGCGGCTACAGCCTTAGCGTCCCCCAGCAGATGAAGGGCACCTATATGCTCCTCGACGAGGCCAGCGTCACCGGTACAGCCAACATCATCATGGCTGCAGTGATGGCACAAGGCACCACCACCATCATGAACGCCGCCTGCGAACCCTACATCTACCAGCTTTGCGAGATGCTGAACTGTATGGGAGCTCGCATATCGGGTGTGCGCAGCAACCTGTTGACCATTGAAGGTGTTGATGTGTTGCATGGCACCACCCACTGTCTCTTGCCCGACATGATTGAAGTGGGCAGTTTCATCGGCATGGCCGCCATGACGCGCAGCGACATCACCATCAGCAATGTGGCGTTGCAGCATCTGGGGCTCATCCCCCAGATATTCCGTCGTCTGGGCATAGAGATATGGCAGCGGGGCGACGACCTCTACATTCCTTCGCAGGAGGTCTATGAGATAGACCGTTTCATGGACGGCTCCATCCTCACCATTGCCGACGCCCCCTGGCCGGGATTCACGCCCGACCTCATCAGTATAGCGCTGGTGACCGCCATCCAGGCTCGCGGCAGCGTGCTCATCCATCAGAAGATGTTTGAAAGCCGTCTTTTCTTTGTCGACAAGCTTATAGAGATGGGCGCCCAGATCATCTTGTGCGATCCCCATAGGGCTACGGTCATCGGACTGGCCCGCGAGCATCCGCTGCGGGGGGTCCACATGACATCGCCTGACATCCGTGCCGGTGTGGCCCTGCTCATTGCAGCCATGGCGGCCCAAGGAGTCAGCCATATCGACAATATTGAGCAGATAGACCGCGGCTACCAGCAGATCGACCAGCGGCTCAATGCGCTGGGTGCTCATATCACCCGAATCGAGTAGCAGTAGGCTCTCGGCAGTTTTCACTCAAAAAAACAGGTAATACGATATGTTTGGATTATTCAAAAAGAAGAAGACACCTCCCACTTTCGCCCCCTTGCGGACCGATATGCACTGCCATCTGCTGCCATTGGTCGACGACGGCAGCAAATCGCTCGAAGAGTCGCTCGAAGTGCTGCAGACCATGAAAGAGGTGGGTTTTGAAGAGGTGCGTCTGACGCCCCACTACCAGTATCCCCGCTTTCCCAACCGGGAGGACGACATATTGGAGCGATACAAGAATTTCTGTGACGAGGTGTCGCGCAACCGCGGCGACAAGGAACTGCCCCAGCTGAAAGGCGTCACCGGCGAATACCGCATCGACGACGGTTTCCAGGAGCATGTGGACCGCGGCCAGCTGCTGACCTACCATTTTGCCGACCCCAAACGCGGATCCGCCAAAGGACTGTTGTTGCTGGAGCTTTCGTTGCATCAGCCGGTGATGGGTTTCGACGAAATCATCTTCGAACGCCAGATGGAAGGTTACGACATCATCTTGGCGCACCCCGAACGGTACCCCTATTTCAGCAGCCACAGTGAGAAGTTGGACCAGATGAAGGAGCAGGGCGTCTATTTCCAGGCCAACATCCTGTCGCTCGACGGCTTCTACGGCGAGGAGGCACGCAAGAAAGCCTTCGAATTCATCGCCAACGGATGGATAGACTTTTTGGGTACCGACATGCACAATGTGATGTATGCACAAGGACTGCGCCATGCCGCTCAGAACAAGAAGATCATCCAGCTGCTGGAGCGCGAGGAGTTTGAAAACAAAAATTTGGTTGAACAATAATAACAGAATCATCATGGATATATTAGATGCTATATCGCCCATCGACGGGCGCTACCGCGGCAAGACCGAACCCCTGGCCGCCTACTTCTCAGAATCGGCACTGATACGCTACCGCGTAAAGGTGGAGATAGAATATTACATTGCGCTGATGCAGCAGCTTGGCTGTGTCGACCAACCGATCGACACCGACGCCCTGCGCAGCCTTTACCGCGACTGGAAGCTGCAGTCGGCAGCACGCATCAAGGAGATAGAGAAGACCACCAACCACGACGTCAAGGCGGTGGAATACTTCATCAAGGAGCGTCTGGACGCCATGGGCAGCACCCTGCCGCGCGAACTGGTCCATTTCGGACTCACCTCGCAGGACATCAACAACACGGCGTTCCCGATGATGATCAAAGAGGCGCATGAAGCTGTCATGCTCCCCGCCTACAAGGAACTGGTGGAAAAACTGGAGTCGCTGGCCCGCGAATGGCGCACCATCCCCATGCTGGCCCATACCCACGGCCAGCCCGCGTCGCCCACAGCGCTGGGCAAGGAGTTGATGGTCTTCGTCTACCGGTTGAAGGAGCAGCTCGACGCCTTGGCCCATGTTCCCTTCACCGGCAAATTCGGCGGCGCCACGGGCAACTACAACGCCCACAAGGTGGCTTATCCCCAGTTTGACTGGCGCCAGTTTGGCGACAAATTCCTTGAATCCCATCTGGGCCTCAAACGCCAGCAACTGACCACCCAGATAGAGAATTACGACCATTTGGCCGCCTATATGGACGGCATGCGCCGGCTGAACACCATCCTCATCGACCTTTGCCGCGACATTTGGACCTACATCTCCATGAACTATTTCCGTCAGCGTATCAAAGCCGGCGAGGTGGGCAGTTCCGCCATGCCCCACAAGGTGAACCCTATCGATTTCGAGAATGCAGAGGGTAACCTCGGAGTGGCCGACGCCCTGTTCACCCATTTCTCGCTCAAGCTGCCCATTTCACGCATGCAGCGCGACCTGACCGACTCCACCGTCATCCGTAATTTGGGCATGCCGCTGGCCCATTCGCTAGTGGCCCTGCAGTCGCTCCAGAAAGGACTGGGCAAGCTGCTGCTCAACGAATCCAAGTTGCACGAAGACCTGGAGGAGAACTGGGCCGTGACAGCCGAAGCCATTCAGACGGTGCTACGCAGTGTGGGCTATCCGAACCCCTACGAGGCGCTGAAACAGCTGACCCGTACCAACGAGAAGGTCACGGCCCAGACCATGGCCGCCTTCATCGACACCCTCGAGGTGACGCCCGAGGTCAAAAAACGTCTGCACGCCATCACCCCCCACAACTATCTCGGTTACGCTGAGGAAATCTAATCCGTCATGAAATCGGATATCACTCGCAAGGGTCTGTTCCGTCACGGAAGCACCATGGCCGCCTTCGTCATCACGGCGGCCATGGCTGCGCTTTTCACTATGGCCACAGCCTTGAGTGTCACCGATTTTCTACAGCTGATATTCCCTTCGGTCGGCGACACTCCAGCCCTCGCCACTGCAGGAGCCAATCCTATCGAGTCGCTCCTTTCGGGCGTCTACCGTTGGCTGGTGGCGCAGGGGCCCATGCGTGCCTTGGCGCTCTATGCCGTGCTGCTGTTTGTGCTCTACGGGATGAAGAATGTCTGTTCCTATCTGGCGGCGGTGTCGTTCGCCGCCACCAAGACGTCGCTATTGTGCGATGTGCGCAACCAGCTGCATGGGGCGGTGTTGCGCCAGCCCTTTGCCGGATGGTCGCAGCAGCAGCAGGGACAGTGGCTGTCACGTATGAGCAACGACATGGCCGAATACGAAGCCAATGTGCTCGACAGCATCCAGCTGCTCGTTCAGGCCGTCCTGACGCTGGTCATCTACATCTTCATGCTTTTCTATCTTGATTGGCGCATGACGCTGCTGGTGGTTGCTGTGATGGCCGTGGGAACGGCGTTGCTCTCGGTCAGCCGACGGCTGAAACGGCAGTCGAAGCAGTTGCAGGCGCTGAACGGCGAACTGATGACCACGACGCAGGAGACCATGGATTCCCTCAAGGAAATCAAGGCGGCGACGGCCATCGACTATGTCAACGAGCGCCAGCAGGAGCAGAACCGCATCTTCACACGCCGTCGCATTGCCCTCTACCGTCGCATCAATGCCGCTTCGCCCATCAGCGATTTTGTGGGCAACACCATTGTTGTCGTCATCCTGATCTTGGGTGCCTATCGGGTGCTGGGCGACTCCGCATCGCTCACGCCGGCGCTCTTTGTGTCGTATATCATGATCTACGTCCTGCTGCTCACCCCCATCAAGGACTTCAGCAACGCCATTGCGCAACTGAAGAAGGGCAGGGGAGTGGAGGAGCGGCTGGCCGAATCGCTCGAGGTGCTCGACGGGGTCCCGTCGAATCAGGACAGCTACGACGCTCCCTCGGCACAGGCAATCCAATCGCTCCAGTTGCACGACGTCAGTTTCTCTTATGGCAGCGAACCCGTTTTCAGCCACTTGTCGCTCGACATCCCCATCCATCGCCACACCGCCATCATCGGTGAGAGCGGTTCCGGCAAGACCACGCTGGGACGTCTGCTGGTCGGTCTGCTGGATGCCGACAGTGGCGAGGTGCTGGTCAATGGGACGCCTTGCAGCGGCGCACAGCGTGCCGGCAGCATCGCCTACATACCGCAGGAGCCTATGCTCTTCAACGACACTATTGCCGAAAATATCCGTTTCGGACGTCGTCATGTCACCGACGAACAGATTGCCGAAGCGGTCCGCATAGCCCAAGTCGAACCCATTCTGAGCCAGTTGCCCGACGGCTTGCAGACCGTCATCGGTGACGGCGGCAGCCGTCTGTCGGGCGGCGAACGGCAGCGCATCAATATTGCGCGTGCCTTGGTGGGAAATCCCTCGGTCATCGTCATGGACGAGGCCACGGCGGCACTCGATGCCGCCACCGAACAACATTTCAGCGACTCGCTGCGCGAAACGATGGGCGACCGCACCCTTGTCGTCATTGCCCATCGTGCATCGACCATTGCGCGTTGCGATGCCGTCTACAGCATGGAAGAGAAACGCTTCATCAGAAAGGCGGCCGTATGAGACAATCTGTCCTTCCCCGATGGCTGGTTGCACTGCTCGTTGCGGTGGCGACATGGCTTTTGCCTTCGCCCCTGAGGGCTTGTGCCGACACCATCCCCCTTCAGGCGCAGCAGACCGCCACGCGTACCGTCGCGCTCAGTTGGAACCCCACATCGCCTGAGGTGGTCACCACCATCCTGCGACGCTATCCTGGCGAACAGACCGAACGGACTGTGGCCACCACAACGGGCAGCAGTTATATTGACCACCATGGACGTGCCGTGTGCGACGATACGGTCTATTACGTCATCCGTCAGACGGTGGGAGGCCTCGTCGATCAGGGTTTTGCTGCGGTCAATGTGATTGATATGGACCCCACCGCAGCGGCAGCGTGGGGCGTGGTTTCTGTCGACGAACAGCAGCAGACCGTCACCCTCCAGTGGGAAGCGTCGGCCGATACCGACATTATGGGCTATATGGTGATGGAAGGCACCCCCAGCATTGTCATCGACACCGTCTTCGGACGGCTCAACACACAGTATGTGGCCCTGCAATGTTCGTCCGACACCGTCTATCATTTCCGCATCTGTGCCTTCGATACCTGCCGTCAGGCGTCGGCGCTCACCGAGGCGTGCAACAATGTGGTGCTGACACTGGAGAGCCAGCCCTGCAGCCGTTCGGTGACGGCCCGTTGGAACCGCTACGAGAACATGCCAGACGGCGTCGACCAGTACGAGTTGTGGGTGTCGGAAGACGGCGGCGCCTTTCGACGCGAATCTGTCACTGCCGCCGATGGGACGCTACAGTCGGAGTTCACCGTGGCCGAACAGACGATGACGCTTCAGGCCTATATCAAGGTGGTTGGAAGTCACCAGTATGCATCGTACAGCAACCGCAGTGAGGTGGCTTTCTCCACCGCCGAAAGACCCGCATATTTCTATCTGCGCAAGGTCTCCACCTCCGACGATGGCAGCGTGGTGACCGTCGAAGCGCAGACCGACCCCCAATTTCCCGGCACCGACTACAAGGTCTATCGGGCCGTCGGCGATGGACCCGCCGCCGTTGTTGCCCATTGTCAGCCCACGACCGCCGGCTTGTTGCGTTGGCAGGACTTTTCGGCCCATCCCCTGGAACAAATCTACTGTTATTATCTGGGCGTCGAGGACGGCTGTGGCCGCAACGAGATGTACACCCGTACGGGAGCCACCCTGCAGCTCCTCATTGCTGAGCAGGGTTCGTCGGTGGCGGTTGCTTGGAATCCCTACGATGGGTGGGAGGGAGCCACGAGTTACGAGCTGCTGATGCAGCAGGCCGATGCAACGACGTGGACTTCGGTGGCCAATACTGTGGCAACAGAGGCCGTGGTGGATATCGACGGGATGCATGCTGGTGGCAGCTGTCGTTTTAAGGTGGTGGCCGCCGAGTCGTCCGCTTCGCGCTACCAGCAGGGCGACACCCTTCAGAGCGCCGTCTTCAGCCACAGTCCCCATGTCACCTTGTGGCTGCCCAATGCCTTCACCCCGACAGAGTCGACCAATAACCTTTTTGGGCCCTGCTTCCAAGCCATCGATGCCGACGGCTACGAGTTTCATATCTTCAACCGCCAAGGCCTTGTGGTGTTCAGCAGCCGTAACCCCGAAGAGCGCTGGGACGGACGCAGGGAAGGCCTCCTGATGCCCGCTGGCAGCTACGTCTATTACATCACCTTCCGTCAAGGCGACGGCACCGTACAACAGCTGAAGGGCACCGTGACGCTGATTTACTAATGTCAAAAGGGCGATAAAATTTGGCAGATTTTTTGTATCTTTGCCAGCAGAGATTGTATTATACTCGACATATATTATATTGATTTTTATTAGTTTATTTTAATTTGTCCAAATGAGGGTAGCTCTTTTTACCAAAAACAACACCAAGGAACATCAGGCGGGACGGGAGGCGCTCATCGCCGCCTTGCAACAACGGCACATCGAAGTGGTGGAGCCTTGGAATCCTAGCATCGGAATAGACATGATGATTTCCATCGGAGGCGATGGCACCCTGCTTAGTGCGGTACACCAGATAGGAGACTGCGGCATACCGGTGGTAGGCATCAATTTCGGGCATCTGGGTTTCTTGACCACAGCGGGTCGCGACGATATCGACAAGTTGGCCGACTGTCTTCGTGACGGCCGTTACAGCATCGAGCCTCGCACCATGCTGGAAGTGCAGGTGCATGTCGGCGGCGAGTGCCGACAACTCAGCGCCCTCAACGAGGTTTACCTGCACCGTTGCGACGATGCGCCGCTGCTCCATACGCAGGTGGAGGTGGACGACGACAAGGTGGCCACCTATGCTGGCGACGGACTGATAGTGGCCACGCCGACCGGTTCCACCGCCTATTCGCTCAGTTGTGGTGGTCCCATCCTGGCCCCCGGTTCGGGTTGTTTGGTGCTGACCCCCATAGCGGCGCACACCCTTACTCAGCGTCCTGTGATTGTCAGCGACAACGTGCGGCTGCGGTTGCGCGACGAAGAGCCCGACATCCGCTTCACGCTCGGAGTCGACTCGTATGTGTGTGTGTTGGACGGCACCAGCGTGGTGGAGGTGTGCAAAGCCCCCTACAGCACCCAACTGGTACGTATCGAGCATCAGAATTTCTTCTCGGCCATACGCGACAAGCTTATGTGGGGAATGTGATAGAATCTGTGTTATAGTCTGGAAAATAATTTGCAGTATCCTTATTGTGCTTTGATATACGTTTTATTGTTTTGAAAGGTGTTGAATTAAGACACAGAATACGCGCATCATCGCATTTTGTTTAACAACGTGTCAAAGACCACAACATTGTAAGACAACCCTACGACCCGATAAGGACATCAACATAAAAGGGTCGTTGCTTGCTGTAATAAAAAACCTTCAATCGACTTTTAACGATTTTTAAAATATTTTATGTATCTTTACACTTTCAAAAAAACGTATAAATATGGAGTTAAGTACATATTTTCAGCCTGTTAGTCTGGATACAATCGCCTACCACGAGGATGAATTCACACCAAACATCGGTTCGGTCACACGGATTTATCATCAAAAAGACGATTTTCCGGGGTTGGAAAATGTACAATTGGCCTTGTTTGGCGTTTGCGACGACCGCGGATCCGTCGACAATGCAGGCTGCAAGGACGGTCCCGACGAGATACGCCGTTTCCTCTACCGCTTGGCGCTGCCGCATGAATCCCTTCAAATGGTTGATTTGGGTAACATGACTGCCGGCGACACCGAGGAGGACACACAATATGCTGTAACTGAGGTGGTATACAAATTGCTGGAACGCAACATGACGGTTATCATCCTGGGTGGCGGACAGCAGCTGTCGTTTGCCAACTATAAGGCCTATGAGGTGTTGGGGCGTGTGGTGAATATTGCCAGCATCGACGCCACTATCGACTTGGGCAATGACGCCTCGCCGCTCACTTCGCGCAACTGGATGAGCCACATCATCGCACAACAGCCCAACTACCTGTTCAACTTCGCCAATATCGGCTATCAGACCTATTTCACCGGCAAGCCGATGGTGGATCTGATGGACGAGCTGCACTTCGACGCCTACCGTCTGGGAGCCATCCAGGCCGACATGGTGCGTGCCGAGACACTGGTGCGTTCAGCCGACATGGTGTCGGTCGACATCAATGCCGTCCGCCTCTCCGACGCCCCCGGGCAGTCGCACGGTTCGCCGCATGGTTTCTATGGCGAGGAGCTCTGTCGTCTGGCACGTTTTGCCGGCATGAGTGACAAGCTCACCTCCATCGGTTTCTACGAATACAACCCGCTTTACGACATGCGCGGCCAGACGGCCCACATGATTGCCCATGCCCTGTGGTATTTCATCGAGGGCTTCTACCTGCGCCAGGCCGATTTCCCCCATCGCGACAAGCACAACTACAAACATTTCATGGTCGGCTTGAACGACGGCGACCTGGAGATTTCTTTCTACAAGAGCAAGAAAAGCGACCGCTGGTGGATGGAGGTGCCCTACAACGGCGAACAGCAGGAGCAGTACCAGCGCCACCTGCTGGTGCCATGCACCTATGCCGACTACGAACAGGCGCAGCACAACGAGGTGCCCGAACTCTGGCTCAAGTATTACCAGCGGGTCAATTGATGACGAGACGTTTAATTAAATCCATTTCAACAAACAATTCATTGAAGGTTTAACTTTTATAAGATTCAGATTATGAAAAAATTCAGTACTATCTTTCTGATTGTCGCCGTGGCAGGATGCCTGTTGTCCTCCTGTTCCAAGAAGGTCTATTACCAAGTGTACCAGACGTTGCCTGTCAACGCGGACAACTGCCAGATGAAGCATGGTTACCTTACCCACGAAGATGCCAACTGCATTGTGCGTCACAGCTTCTTTGCACAAGAAGGCGATGCCGGCTTTTGGGTGACCAACAAGACCGATTCCATCATCTATGTCGACCTTGCCGAATGCTTCTTCACCCTCAACGGTACGGCATACGACTACTACCAAAGCCGCGAATGGACCCAGACCAAGTCGCAGACCGTCTCCAGCTCCAAGCGTGAGAAGGGCAAGAAATCGACCGACATCTCGTCCAGCGCCAGTTCCACCTCCACCAAGGCCACCTCGTCGGTTGAGCGCCGCGTGGTTGTGGTGCCCCCCCATGCCACCAAGTATGTCTCCGAATACCATATCGTCACCTCGATGATGGAACTCTGCGGTGTTACTGACACTCCGCGCAGGGGCAAATCGGCTGGCACATCGTTCACCGCCGAGACCTCACCGGTCACATTCGGCAACTATATCACCTACAAGGTGGGTATGCACGGCAAGAAAGTCCATGTGGACGACCAGTTCTACGTTTCGCAGATTATCAATGTGAATGGCGGCTCCATGTTCGAGATGGTGCGCGAGAAAGACGCCTGCGGCAAGGAGAAAGGCGAGAAAGTGGAGAAGATGCTCTATTCAACTGCCGACCGTTTCTACGTGTCCTACAAACGCTAAATCTTTTCTTACTGTCGGGACGTCGGTGCGGTGCTGCGGTGCTCCACACGTCCCGGCTGTTTGACTTCATGCCAGGACATGAAACAGCCAATGAATACAATTATCAACAAAAACTTCAAATCATAATTATTAACTAACTTTCAAAGGGGGTGCCCAACCAGCCGACACCCGTCGGCAGGGCTGAGAACAGACCCTTGGAACCTGATCCGGATAATACCGGCGGAGGAAAAAACATGAAAAAACACAACAGAATGACTGCGGGTCGCGGGATGCGACTGACAGGGGTGGGTGTATGGAGCAAGATGCTCTGCACCACCATGCTTTTCGGAGCAGTAACAAACACATTGACGGCTCAAACGACTGACAGTGTCAGAAACAGCCAACGAATCCATTTGGAGAAAGTCATTGTCTCCAGTTCGCGGGCCGACAACAAGACGCCCCTTACCACTACGACGGTGGGTAAAAACGAGTTGCATGATTCGAAAGCCAATGTGGCTTTGCCGTTCATGCTTGAAACACAGCCCTCGGTGGTGGCCAGTGGCGAAAACGGCAGTGTGGGTGCTACGGCGTTACGTATTCGTGGCGTTGACGGAAGCCGTATCAATGTGAACATCAATGGTATCACGTTGAACGATGCTGAGAGTCAGGAGGTGTTCTGGTACAATATCCCCAATTTGGGAGGGATGGCGCAAAGCCTTCAGATTCAGCGAGGAATTGGCGCATCCACGGGTGGTAGCCCGGCTTTCGGAGCAGCCATCAACATGCAGACCCTCAATGCCTCAAGCAAGCCTTATGGCGAGGTGGATCTTGGTATGGGCAGTTGGTCTACGCGTCAGTATAGCATTTCTGCCGGTACGGGTATTATGCGCAGCGGCTTGTCGTTCGATTTCGCAGCCAGCGGCCTCAACAGCGATGGTTTCTTGCGCGGAGGCCAAACCGAACAACAGTCCTTCTTTGGCAATATCTCTTGGTATGGCGAGAACACCATCGTGAAACTTCTTGCTATCGTCGGTCAGCAACGTTCCGGAATAACATGGAACGGGGCTTCTGCCGATGACCTCGATGCCGATCCGACCTACAACGACGCCGGTATGTTCCATTTCGACGGAAGGACTTTCTATTATCCCGACGAAACCGATAATTATTGGCAACAGCACTATCAACTCTACGTCACCCATATTATCAACGACATATGGAGTGTTAGCGCCGCTGCCGACTACACCCATGGTGATGGTTTTTACGAGCAGTACAAGGAGGATAAGAAATATTCGAAATATGGTTTTTCTTTTGCTGGAAATAGCGATTTCATTACAAAGAAAAACATGGACAACAATGCCTACACGTTCAATGCGAACCTGAATCGCAAAGGGGCGCGCTCTTCGTTATCCTTCGGTGACAATTTCCTTGTATACAAGGGTGCTCATTTCGGCACGGTTGACTGGTGCCGCGACACCAACATCGGAAGCCCCATCGAATGGTATCGGAACTATGGCGATAAGATAGACAATACCCTCTATGCAAAAGGCACGTACGATTTCAGTGAAAAGTTCAACGCTTACGCCGATCTCCAATTCCGCTTGATAAACTATCAGGTATATGGATTTGCCGACGACCTCTTCAATATGGATTTCGATGAGAATTACTTTTTCTTCAACCCGAAGGTCGGTCTCAATTACCGTCTTGCCGACAACCAGCGTCTCTATTTCGTCGCCGGACTGAGCAACCGCGAGCCGCGTCGTGCCGACATAAAGGACGCCATAGGCAATGGCGATACCATCAAGGCCGAACACATGCTCGACATCGAGTTGGGTTATCAGGTGCAGAAACCCCGGTGGAATCTGAGCCTCAATGGTTATGCAATGCTCTACAAGGACCAGTTGACCCCTTCCGGCGACATTAGCAGCAGCGGTTATGCGCTGATGGAAAACGTGGACAAGAGCTACCGAATCGGCATGGAAATTTCTGGAGGTGTCAAAATCACCGACTGGTTGCGTTTCGATGCCAACCTCACCCTGAGCATGAACCAAGTGCTGGATTTTACTTACGCCAAATTTGATGACGGCGACAGCATCAACATGATTGTCAGCGGTACAGATACCTCTTGGACTTCCTTGTTGGTGACCGAGAACACCCCGCTCTCTTTCTCACCCTCTGTTATCGGAAGTGCCATCTTAACGGTTGAGCCTATTCGGAATGCCAAATTGCAGATTCTAGGCAAATATGTTGGCAAACAGTACATCGACAACACCGGCCGTGAAGTCTATGCTATCGACCCCTATTTCCTGTTGGGTCTTCGCGCCTCGTACGCCTGGCACCTCAAGGGCAGCAATGTGCTGGAACTGCAACTGCAGGTCAACAACTTGCTGGACCATCAGTATCGCCTCGGAGCATGGGTCGGCGACTGGGTTGACGACAGGAGCAGTACTACTGCACAGTACTATAACCACAGCGTCGGTTACCTGCAGCAGCCGGGACGCAACTTCATGGCCCGTGTAATCTACCGCTTCTAACCAACAACGATATAAGCGAATGACATTGATATGATCTCCATCCTCGGATTTCAGATATCAGTCGTCGACCTTATCGGTGCCGTCATCGGCCTGTTCTATGTCGTCAGCGAATATAGGGCAGGCCGGTGGTTCTGGCCCTTGTGCCTGCTGATGTCGGCTTTCTACATCTACATCGACTTCAGCTCGGGCTACTACGCCAACGGCAGCATCTGCATCTACAATTTCATCATGTCCATTTACGGCATTCTTGTGTGGCGGGGACTGATACAGAGCAAGGACAAGACGGAACGCCCCATAGGCTCCTGCCCACGGCGCTACGTGCCGTGGCTGCTGCTTTCGGTTGTGCTGCTCACGTGCTTCATGTGGTGGCTGTTGCGCCATTTGGGCGAAAGCCAGTACCCGATGCTCGACGGATTCTCGTCGGCGCTGTCGATTGTCGGCATGTGGATGGTGGCACAGAAATGGTGGCAGCAGTGGTTCTGCTGGCTGATAGTGGAACCCATCATGGTGGTGCTCTTTTGGCTTAGCGGCAACTATGCGTCGGCGGTGTTGTATGTTGTGTATGAGGTGTTCTGCATTCTGGGCATATACTCATGGTATCGTAGATCGAAATAGAAAAACAAAAAGAAATGAACAAAGCCATAGTGCTGGCCAACGGCCAGTTTCCCAAGCGCAACGAGGCGTTGCAGGCCATGTTGCAGATGCCCTTGCTGGTGTGCTGCGATGGGGCATACGACAAGTTGGTGGCGAGCGGACTGTTTTCGCATTCGTCGCATCTGCCGCAGATCTATGTCGTCGGCGACGGCGACTCTCAGTCGACCGATGTCAACAGGCCGCTATTGCCCAACACCACCTTCGTTAAGGAGTATATCGACCAGGACACCAACGACCTTACCAAGGCGGTGAAGCACACCCTGTCGTTAGGCGTGGAGCGGATGATCATACTCGGCGCCACAGGACTGCGCGAAGACCACACGCTGGGCAATATCAGCCTGTTGGCACAGTATGTGGACATGAAGAATGCCGACGGTAAGCCCGTCATGGTGCGTATGTATACGGATTATGGCATCTTCACGCCCATTGTGGAGACCACTGTCTTCACCTCTTTTGCGCGGCAGCAGGTCTCCCTGTTCGCCCTTTCGTCCGACGTGCGGCTCACCAGCGAGGGGCTGCGCTATCCGCTGCAGGGCCGTAAGTTGCAGGGATTGTGGGAAGCCACCCTCAACGAAGCCCTTGGCGAGCAGTTCACCATCACGGTGGAGGGTCAGGGCGTGACGTTGGTTTACCAAACCCACGAGGCCAAGTGACTTGTCGGACAAGCGTCCGACAGCCTATTCAAGCATAACAGCCGGCACAAATGTGTCGGCTGTTTTGCTTGTGGAGTATACCGGAGTCGAACCGGTGACCTTTTGATTGCGAACCAAGCGCTCTACCAACTGAGCTAATACCCCGTTTATCTGTAAGTTGAATAGGTGTTGCACCTTTTTTTTCGAGTGCAAAAATACGATATATTTTCCAATCCGTCCGCTTTCGGCTGCCATATTTTTCACCATATTTCGTAAGATGCAATTTTATAAGCTGTTAGTTGCGCATTCATCGTCCGACGATGACGGGCCTGCGGTGCCGTCGGGCAGTCCATATTTACTGTCGACGGAGCCTGATATACAATAAATGCAACGGTTTTGCGTTATCTCATGAAAAGAATAAAAAGAAAATAACAAATCATTTGACCAATGAAAAGAGCAGTACATTCAATGTTGAGCGGTGCGCTGGTTGTCGTGGCGGTGGCCCTGATAGGCTGCGCCAGCGGCGATGGCGTCATGAGCAAGAAAAAAGGCGTCTATACCATCAATACCACCACCTTGTCGCAGGAGGTGAAGGGCTACAACGGCCCCACGCCGCTGCTGATAACGGTGCAGAAAGACAAGGTGACCAAGGTGGAAGCCTTGGAGAACAGCGAAACGCCCGGATTCTTCAAGCGCATGAAGGATGGAGGACTGTTGGAGCAGTGGAATGGCAAGACCGTTGATGAGGCACTTGCAGCGCAGGTGGATGTCGTGGCAGGAGCCACCTACTCGTCCAATGCGGTCATTGAGAACGTGCGTTTGGGTCTCAATTACTACAAGGAGCACAAATAAAAAAGGAGATTTTATATTATTAATGTGCGGTGCTGCCGCCTCGGCGGCAGCACCGCGCTATGCCTTTGTCGTCAGACAAGGTTGATTTTCTGGGCCTGTTCGTAGATGCGGTGGGCGCGTTGCTCGTTGTAGTTGCTTTCGCCGTAAAGGGCGGCGAACATTCTGACGAGGCCGGCTTCGCCGAATCCCTGTTTCAGTATGGTCACGATGCACAGGTTCTGCAGGGTTACCGAGTAGGCGATGATGTCCAATCCGGTGCCCGCCAGTTGGATCAATGCCAGTTGGTAGGCGCTGTCGCTGTTTTCCAAGCGCATGCGTTCGATATCGCCGATGGTCTTCATGCCCATGTGCACCAACACGTTGTAGTAGGGCATGGGGCTGTCCTCGTACAGTTCGGCCTGATTGATGGTGGCGATTTTGTCGGCCAGACGTTTGAAAGGCCGCAATTCGCAGTAGCTGCGGAAGGTGTCGCCGTTGAGGGGCACCTCGTCGAAGTTGCCGCTGGCCACAAGTGATTGCACGTTGCGGCGGTAGTCGTTGATTTCCTTGCGTATGCGGCTGAATTGTTCGTCGGCCAATTCCAGAATGCCTGCCAGGCGGTTCAGGCTGCGTTGGTGTTCGACGGGGATTTCCACGTCGGTTTTGTAGCCCGTGTCGTGCTGCATGTTGGCCCACACATGCTGCAGGGCGCTACGCATCTGCAGTTCAAAGCGGATGCGGGTCAGCGAGGGGTCGTCGCACAAGGCTTCGGGCAGGCGGCAGATGTAATGGAGCGACATGTATCCGAAGCGGTCTATTTCCAACTTTTTGCGTTTGTCCACCGAGTTGTCCCAGTCGATGTCGAAGAGTTTTTCGACCAGTGCCGAGATGATGTCCACCTCGTCGCTGAAGAAGGTGACGATACGCACCCCCACGATGTCGGTGATGTCCTCGACGGTGCGGTATTTGTAGCCTTTCAGTTCCAGTTTGCCGGTCAGGCTTTTCTCTGTTTTGATGCGACTTTCCAGGGCGGCCACCACCAGTCCGTTTTCATTCAGGCATTGGCGCAGCCGGTCGTTCACTGTCGACCGAATTTTTTCGTAGATGGGCAGTCGTTCGCGGTATTCGTCGAGGATCATCTCCCCGTGCATGTCGAGCTTCATAGGGTAGGGGGGTCAGATGATGGTGATGATGTTGGAGAAGCCGGTGATGTCGAACACCTCTTTCACTTGGGGGTTCATGTTGCGCATCACCATCTTGCCGCTGCGTGCCATGACGCTTTTCTGCAGCATGAGGAAGATGCGCAGCCCCTGCGACGAGGTGTATTCCATGTTGGTGCAGTCGATGTCGATGTCCGGTTTGTCGCCTTCCATCAGGGGGGCGATATCCTCTTGGAATTTGTCGGCATTGCTCGTGTCGAGGCGTCCGTCGAGGGTCACCATTATTTTTCCGTTATCGTTTTTGATTTGAATATCCATGGTTGTATTGGCTGTTTTTCTGTTCTAGAAGAAATGTGTGAGGCGAAAGGTCAGTTCTTGATTTGTTTGGTCATGGTCAGCACGTTGTTGCCGTTTTCGTAGCGGTAGTTGATGCTGTCCATCATTTTCTTGCAGAGGAAGATGCCCAGGCCGCCGATTTCGCGTTCTTGGGCGCCGAGGGTGATATCGGGGTCATCTTGAGCCAGCGGGTTGAAGGGGACGCCCGCGTCGCGCAGTTCGATGGTGAGGCTCAGGCGGTCGTGGTCCAGACTGGTGCCCGCCTCGAGCCAACCGATGCCGCCCTCGTAGGCATAGCGTACCACGTTTTCCACAGCCTCTTCTATCGAGAGGCGCAGTTTGAAACGCAGACCTTCATCGTCGGGCATATCGGGCGACGACATGAGGTACTCGATAATCTCGCTGCTTTTGTCCTTGATGGGGTTGAATCTTTTCTTCATCGGTATATAGGGATTGTTTGGTTAAAACAGGATGTGAGTGTCATCGTTGTACTAGGCTGCAGCTGATATCCGCAACTGAAAACCTTTCCCCACGCTAAAGAGAGGGGAAAGTGTTGTCTTATATCAAGTTGTGGCACATCTACATGCGGTTTAGTGAATGCAAAGGTAGCATTTTTTTGGAAATGGCACAAATCTGCCGAGTGATTTGATTGTCGGGCCGACGATTCGGGTGAGAAGGAGAGAGAAGTGTCAAATATTTTTGTTCAGAAAAAAAGATGTATATTTGCACTGCTTACTTGGTCAGAGTAACCACCCCTGAAGCAGCTGTCGTCGAGAAACTTGTAGTCCAATAAAAAAAGAATCTTCAATACCGGAGAAAAATAGTATTTTTGCAAATCCAAACAACCCCAAAATCGTGGTTATGAATCATACGAAGACCTTTATATTCCTTGCTTTGGTGGCATTCTTGATGTTTGCCTGCAGCGAGGAGGAACTGACTCCGGAACCACAGCAGCCGGCGGTACCGCAGATTATCCTCGACACCGACATCGCCAGTTCGACCGACGACCTTTTCGCCATGCAGCTGCTCTATCGCTATGCCTCGCAGGGTCGCTGCAATCTGCTGGGTGTGGTGGTGGACCGCATGGGCGACACCAATGCAGCCGTCGCCGACCTGATGAACAACTACTACGGATTCCCGACGCTGCCTATCGGGCTGGAACGCAACGGCACCCACGAGCGCTTCGGTTACATCAACTATACCCCCATCGTTAATGCCACCTACACCAACGGCACCCTGATGTTCGCTCGAACCTATAGCGACTATTCGTCGCTCCCCGACGGCTATGTCCTCTACCGCCAACTGCTGGCCAATGCTCCCGACGGCAGCGTCACCATCATGCTCACGGGCATCGCTTCGACGATAGCTAACCTCCTCACTTCCGGAGCCGACCAGTATTCGCCGCTGACAGGCGTGGAGCTGGTGCGCCGCAAGGTGAAACGGCTCTACTTCATGACCACCAAGCTGGAGCCCGGCAACGAGCTTGAGGTCAGTCCCGGATATAACATGATGATGCATCCCGATGCGGCAAGCACCCTGCTGCAGCTGTGGCCCGACGACGTCGACGTCATTATCTCGCCCAGTGCGCCAGGCAATATGGTGGAATATGCACCTGAACAGGTGATCAGCGACATCGACTGGACCGACATCCATCCGATCAAACAGATATATCTGCGGTTCGACTGCAACACGGGACAGCGCATGTGGGACCCCATGCTCCCGCTACAGGAGATTGAGGGCGAAAGCCTGATAGCCCTTTCGCCCCGCGGGCATTTAAGCTTCAGCAACAACAAGGTCAGCTTCACCGCCGACCCCGATGGTAACTACCGCTACCAAATCGCTGGCGACGAGGCGTGGGCGCAGCGCATATTGAATCTGATACGTGCATCTAACCGATAGTTCCTGATACAACAGGACCTACCTCAAAGGATTTTCCAACAGCGAAGGGAGCGTCAATACTGGCACTCCCTTCGCTTATCACGCTTACCAGCCTAAGCACTTTATGCCTTCTTGGTGGGTTCTATGCGAATGATGCATTCATTTTCGGATTACTGAATTCGCTGGTGTGAATGAAGCGCAAATGCCATCGGTTTGGATCGCCAACGAAAACGCTGTTAGAATACAGATCTATAGGTTGCGGGGTGATCCATCAGAAATCAAAACATACGTCATTCCGTGGAAAAAGAAGGATATGCCACTACGGCAATGCTTTTTCCTCGAGATAGGGTCTGGTGACCGAAGCTGTCGCGTGGCAGATGTCGGCGGGCTTGCCGGCAAAGAGCAGCTGTCCGCCGCTTTCGCCACCGCCGGGTCCCAGTTCTATCAGCCAGTCGGCATGTTTCATCACGTCGACGCTGTGTTCGATGAGGATCAGTGTGTTGTCGGCGTCGGTCATTTCGTCGAACAGCCGCATCAGCCGCTGGATGTCGTCCAGATGCAGTCCGTCGGTGGGTTCGTCGATGATGTACAGTTCGCCTTTACGGTGCAGGTTGTCGGCCAGTTTCACCCGTTGCAGTTCGCCACCGCTGAGGGTCGACATGCTCTGGTCCAGATGGAGGTAGCCGAGTCCCACTTGGGCGAGGGCCTTCAGCTGGGCTTCGAAGGGCTGGCCGGCGAAGAAGGTTCTGGCGTCGTCGACCGAGAGCGACATGACGTCGGCGATGTTCAAACCCCGATAGCGGTAGCGCAGTGCCTCGTCGTTGTAGCGTCGTCCGTGGCATTGTTCGCAGGTGGTCTCGATGCTTTCCATGTAGGCCATATCGCTCACAATGATGCCTTTGCCTTTGCATGCGGGGCAGGCACCCAGGCTGTTGAACGAAAAGAGGTTGGCGCTGACGTGGTTTTCGCGGGCAAATAGGCGACGGATGGTGTCGCTGATGTCGAGATAGGTGGCTGGGGTGGAGCGCAGGTTGACACCGATGTTTTTCTGTCCGATGAAGATGGGCTCGTGCTGCAGCTTCCCATGGTCTGACGTCTGCAGCTGCTCCATGAACTGCTCCATCAGCGAGCTCTTGCCCGATCCGGCCACACCGGCGATGACGGTCATGACGCCTTGCGGGATACAGACAGACAGGTCTTTGAGATTGTGGCGCACGGCATGTTCCATGTGAAACCATCCGGAGGGTTGTCGCACGGTGTCTTTGAATGTGGGTTGGTGGCGCAGCATGCGTCCCGTGGTGGTGTCGGAGTGCTGCAGTTGGTCGAAGGAGCCTTCGAAGGTGATGTTGCCGCCGTTGCTTCCTGCGCCGGGGCCCATGTCGACGATGTGGTCGGCCATGGCGATGATTTCGCGGTGGTGTTCCACGATGAGTACGGTGTTGCCGTGGTCGCGCAGGTGGAAGAGCGACTCTTTCAGGCGGCTGATGTCTTGAGGATGCAGTCCCACGCTGGGTTCGTCGAGCACATAGACCATGTCGGTCAGGGCGGAATTGATATATTTGGCTATCTTGATGCGTTGTGCTTCGCCGCCGCTCAGGGTGCCCGTGCCGCGGCTCAGGGTCAGGTAGCCCAGTCCGATGTCGCAGAGGGCCTGTAGCCTTTTGCCCAGTTCGCGCTGTATGTCGACTGCCAGCGGGTGGCTTATGGATTGGACGAAGCGCAGTGCGTCGTCGATGGGCATGGCCACCACGTCGGCCAGGTTTTTGCCGTCGATTTTGCAGCTGCGCACACGCTCGTTGAGACGGGTGCCATGGCAATCGGGACATTCGTGGGTGCTGACCATGCGGTCCAACACTTTCTGTTGGCGTTTGCCCTCTTTGGTGGTGATGATGCTGCGGTACATGCGGGGGTAGAGGCCTTCGAATTTGGCGCTTTTGGGCCAGTTGGAGGGCGGGTTTTTCAGCCGTGTCTGGGGCGAATAGAGAAACAGGTCCAGCTCCTCTTTCGTGTAGTTCCTGATTTTCTTGTCCAGGTCGAAGAGGCCGCTGTAGGCGTAGCGTTTCCAGCGCCAGGCACCGGTGGTGAACGTGGGGAAGTGGATGACGTCTTCGTCGTTGAGGCACTTGTCGAAGTCCACCAGCTTGTGGATGTCCAGTTCGGTCACTTCGCCCAGTCCCTCGCAGCGTGGGCAGCTGCCCGAAGGGTGGTTGAACGAGAAGGTGTCGCTGTAGCCGACAAAGGGTTCGCCAACGCGCGAAAAGAGCAGTCGCAGCAGGGCGTAGACGTCGGTGTAGGTGGCCACTGTGGAGCGGGCGTTGTTGGCGGGTTTTTTCTGGTCTATCAGGATGGTCACCGGCAGGTTTTCGATGCGCTCCACATGTGGGCGTCCGTATTTGGGCAGGTACTGCTGCACAAAACTGGGGAATGTCTCGTTCAGTTCCCTGCGGCTTTCGGCTGCCAAGGTGTCCAGACAAAGCGACGATTTGCCTGAACCCGATACGCCGGTGAATACGGTTATCTTGCCTTTTGGAATGCGCAAAGAGATGTTTTTCAGATTATTCTCTGTTGCGTGTATGATGTTGATATATCCTGTCATGATGCTGCAAAAATAGAAAAAAAACAGATTCGGTGTGCCGTGTCGGGGAAAAATCGTACTTTTGCAGTCTCATCCCGATTCACCGATATGCAAACCATAAAGCATCTAAGCCGTTGTTATCTGGCGCTGCTGCTTCTGTTGGCGCCACTGATGCCCCTGAGGGGTCAGGGTGCAGACTACAACATGCTCTGCTCGTTGCAGCAGCAACGCACACCCGCTCTCGACGGTGTGTTCACATGGACATCCAACAGCCTTGTGTTAGCGCCGGCGGTTCCGGTGTCGCTGCTGGCTTCGGGATGGATGGCCGACAATAATGACCTGATTCGTAGCGGAGCCGAGACCGGGTTCGCGTTCCTCTTTGCCTGCGGTGTCACCGAAGGGCTCAAACTGACGGTTCGCCGACCGCGACCGTTTCTGGCCTACCCCGACGACCTGCAGCCGGTGCGCACCCCACGGGGATTCTCGTTCCCGTCGGGCCACACGTCGCTCTCCTTTGCCGTAGCCACATCGGTCAGTCTCTGCTACCCCAAGTGGTATGTTGTGGCTCCGGCCATGCTGTGGGCTGCCGGCGTGGGTTTCTCGCGGCTCTACCTGGGGGTCCATTATCCGACCGATGTGCTCACCGGGGCCCTGGTGGGTGCCGGTTCCGCCCTGCTGTCGCATTATCTCTTTCGTCGGCTTCGCGACGATTCGCCCGTGCCGACGGGCAAGGCATTCGTGGTGCCGGTCACCATCGTGTTCTGAAATCGCCCCTCCCTCCATCAAGCTCTTTTTCAAACAAAAATGCAATAATTCGACTTTTTTTGTAATTTTGCATATTTGAAACTTTCCAATTATATATATATATTTACTCTTTATGGAATTTAAACTCAACACAATAGAAGAAGCTATAGCTGACTTTAAGGAAGGCAAATTCGTTATCGTTGTCGATGACGAAGACCGTGAAAACGAAGGAGATTTTATCATTGCAGCCGAAAAAATAACGCCCGAGAAGGTGAATTTCATGCTCAAAAACGGTCGTGGTGTGCTTTGCACCCCTGTCACCGAGGATCGTTGCCACAAGCTCAATCTGGACATGCAGGTTCACGACAACACCTCGTTGTTGGGAACCCCCTTCACAGTGACCGTCGACCTGTTGGGCAACGGATGCACCACCGGAGTGAGCATGCATGATCGTGCAATGACCATCAAGGCGTTGGCTGACGACAACACCAAGGCCGAAGACCTGGGTCGTCCCGGACATGTCAACCCGCTGCGTGCCCGCAACGGCGGTGTGCTGGTCCGCGCCGGCCATACCGAGGCCGCTGTCGACCTGGCCCGTCTGGCGGGGCTGACCCCTGTCGCCGCCCTCATCGAGATCATCAACGACGACGGCACCATGGCCCGCATGCCGCAGCTTCAGGAGGTGGCCAAACGCTTCGACCTGAAGATTGTCACCATCAAGGACCTGATTTCCTATCGTATTGCCCACGAAACCATGATTCGCAAGGAGGAAGAGGTCTTCCTTCCCACCGAATGGGGCAATTTCAAGCTCATCGCCTACACGCAGCTTGACAATGGGGCCACCCATCTGGCGCTCAAGAAAGGCGAGTGGAGCGAGGACGAACCGCTTCTGGTGCGTGTCCATTCCAGTTGCGCCACCGGCGACATCTTCGGTTCGTGCAAGTGCGACTGCGGCCACCAGCTGCACCGTGCCATGGAAATGGTGGAGAAAGAGGGCAAGGGCCTGATTCTCTACATGAGCCAGGAAGGACGCGGCATCGGGTTGGTCAACAAACTGAAAGCCTATCACCTGCAGGAACAGGGTTTCGACACCGTCGACGCCAACCTCAAGCTCGGCTTCAAGGCCGACGAGCGCGACTACGGCATCGGAGCCCAAATGCTTCGCGACCTCGGCGTCAAGAAGATGCGTCTGCTCACCAACAACCCCGTCAAACGCAGCGGCTTGGAAGGCTATGGTATAGAGATTGTCGAAACCATTCCAATTGTTATCGAACCCAACAAGTACAATGAGAAGTACTTGAAGACCAAGCAAGAGCGAATGGGTCACAAACTTAACATCAAATAACGATATATCAACAAATTAACGGGTGCCAGTTGAATAATTACATAAAATTTTATTTGACTTATAAAAAAAGTTTGTAACTTTGCATCCGCTAAAAAAGTAAAAAAATGTTAAGCTGCCAAACGTCCGGATGACAAGGTCCGGTGCGCCTAAAGCAGTCATAACATTTTGAAGCAAAGGGATATATATGTTCGATTACGAGACCACGCTGAGCGGCATAGACTTCAAGGTGAGACAGTTGATTGACGAGAACAATCGGCTGAAGGCGCAGGTCATGGAATTGACAGAAAAATCCGAAGAACTAACAGAAGTCATTAACAGTCAAAAAACACAGATAAATAACCTCATAGAAGAAACACAAATCGTAAAACTCAGGAATACGCTTGTGCAAAAGGGCGATTCAGCAGAAATAAAACTCAAGATCAATCAGTTGATCCGGAATATTGACAAAAGTCTGTCGCAGTTGACGCATGTGGACTAACACATTCAGATGGAAAACGTATCGGTAACAGTAAAGATTTTGGAACGAGACTACAAGCTCTCTATCGCTGCCAGCGATGAGACCTTCCTGCGCAATGCCGCCGCGTTCATCGATGCCCAGGCCCGCATCTTCAAGAAACAGTACGGACAGCGCGACAACCAGGACCTTCTGGCCATGGTGGCGCTGACGCAAGTGACAGAGCTGATTAAACTAAACGACAGTTTGAAATATAAAGATACTGAACTGATAGAGAAACTGACAGAGATAGACTCTCTTCTGGAGCAAAACCTGCACCCAACCCGAAACAGTTTGTAAACTCAACACCATTTACAAACCGAGTTGGCTCATGGGTGGGTAGGTTGTATGGCTGAGACACCCGGCACTCAAATCCTTTCTTTTCAGAGTTTACCATAACTCTCGGAGGGTGACGGTGCAGGTTTTTTTGCAAGAGCCCCGACAAGCTGTTCCTACTAAAAATTTTTAAAAAGCAAATGAACATATTAATGATTGTCATTGGATTGGTCGTGGGAGCCGGCGCCGGAATCGCCGCCACCACGTCAGTTCTGCGAAACAAGCTGCTGAAAAAGAGTCAGCAGGTGCTCAAGGACGCCGAAGAGAAAGGCGAAGTTATCAAGAAGGACAAGATACTGCAGGCTAAGGAGAAATACCTCCAGATGAAGAGCGAGTACGACAAGCAGGTCAACGAAAGGAACAGCAAGCTGCAGTCGTCGGAGCAGAAGCTCAAACAGCGTGAGCAGGTTTTGGCCCAGAAGGTGGAGGACCTGCAGAAGAAAAGCAACGAGCTGAAGGTCGCCAGCGAGAACCTCAACGGACAGATCGAGGTGCTCAACAAACGCAAAGCCGAGGCTGAAAAAATCTACAAACAAAGCATTGAAAAACTCGAACATATCGCCAATATGACGGCCGACGAGGCCAAACAGCAGCTGGTCGACATGATGACCGACGAGGCCAAAGCGGAGGCGTCGAATGCCATTATGGACATCGTGGAAGAGGCCAAGATGACCGCCAACGAGCAGGCCAAGAAAATCGTCATCCAGTCCATTCAGCGCACCGCCACCGAGCACGCCATCGAGAACACCGTCAGTGTCTTCAACCTTGAGAATGAAGAGGTCAAGGGCCGTATCATCGGTCGTGAGGGCCGTAACATCCGCACTCTCGAGTCGCTCACAGGCGTGGAGGTGATCATCGACGATTCGCCCGACGCCATCATTCTGTCCGGTTTCGACCCCATACGCCGCGAAATTGCCCGCCTGTCGCTCCACAAGCTGGTCACCGACGGCCGTATCCATCCGGCCCGTATCGAGGAGGTGGTCGCCAAAACCCGCAAGCAGATTGAACAGGAGATAGTCGAGGTGGGCAAGCGCACCTGTATCGACTTGGGCATCCTCAATATGAACCATGAGCTGATGCGCATGGTGGGCCGCATGAAATACCGTTCCTCTTATGGCCAGAACCTGTTGCAGCACAGCCGCGAGGTGGCCAACCTGGCTGCCACGATGGCCTCCGAGCTGGGTCTGAACCCCAAGTTGGCCAAACGTGCCGGTCTGCTGCACGATATCGGCAAGGTGCCTGAAAACGAACCCGACCTGCCGCATGCCATCCTCGGTATGAAGCTGGCTGAGAAATACAAAGAACATCCCGATGTGTGCAACGCTATCGGCGCTCACCACGACGAGACGGAGATGACCAGCCTTATCGCTCCCATCATCCAGGTGTGCGACGCCATCAGCGGTGCCCGTCCCGGTGCCCGTCGCGAGGTAGTGGAGGCCTACATCAACCGCCTCAACAAGCTGGAAGAGATGGCTATGACCTATCCTGGCGTGGTCAAGACCTATGCTATCCAGGCGGGTCGCGAGCTGCGCGTCATTGTCGGTGCCGACAAGATCAACGATATCGAAGCCAACAAGCTCAGCTACGACCTCTCGCGTCAGATTCAGAGCGAGATGACCTATCCCGGCCAAATCAAGGTCACCGTCATCCGCGAAACCAGAGCCGTCAACTACGCGAAGTAGTAACCTTGTAACCAGTAATCTTCATCCATGTCACTAAACGATATCATCTGGAATGTAGACCCTGTCATCTTCCACATCGGCTCCTTCGGTGTGAGGTGGTACTCGTTGGGTTTTTTGTTTGCATTCCTGTTGGGCTACATCATCGTGTCGCGCATGTTCAAGCGGGAGCATGTCGACGACAAGTATCTGGAGTCGCTGCTTATCTATATGTTTGTTGCGGTGCTGGTGGGCGCCCGATTGGGCCACTGCCTTTTCTACCAGCCCGACTATTACCTGACAGGCAGCCACTGGATTGAAATCTTCCTTCCCTTTGGTCACGATGCCAACGGTTGGCATTTCACCGGATATGAAGGTCTGGCCAGCCATGGTGCGGCCATCGGTATTCTGCTGGCCATGTGGCTGTATTTCCGCAAGTACCGTATGAATCCCGTATGGATTGTGGATCGCATGGTGATCGTCATTGCCTTGGGCGGAGCCTTCATCCGTTTGGGCAACCTCTTCAACTCTGAGATTTACGGTGTGGCCACCGATATGCCCTGGGGCTTCATCTTCGAGCGCAACGGCGAGCAGGTGGCCAAGCATCCGACGCAGCTCTACGAGTCGCTCAGCTATTTCCTGATATTCATCGTCTGTTATCTGGTCTACCTGAAGAAAGACGGCAAACTGCGTTCCGGAGCCATGTTCGGATGGTGGCTGATAGCGCTGTTCGGCGTGCGGTTCCTGGTGGAGTTTGTGAAGGAAGAGCAGGTGGATTTCGAGAAGGGCATGACACTCGACATGGGACAGTGGCTCAGCATTCCGTTCATCCTACTCGGAGTGATCATGTGCATCCTGGCTTACAAAGGTATCTTCAACTCCAAACCCATACTAAAGAAGGATGAGACCATCATCCTGAAACATTCCCAAACTGACAAAACCAAATAGAAACTCATGAAACAATTGATTTTAGTTCGCCACGGCGAAAGCGAGTGGAATAAAATGAATCTTTTTACCGGCTGGACCGATGTTGACCTTACCGAGACGGGTCGCAAGGAGGCCTATGAGGCCGGCAAGCTGCTGAAAGCCGAAGGCTACCGTCCGCAGTTCTGCTTCACCTCCTATCTGAAACGTGCCGTGCGCACCCTCAACCAGGTGCTCGAAGCCATGGATATGGACTATCTGCCCGTCGAGAAAAGTTGGCGGCTGAACGAGAAGAGCTACGGTGCCATCCAGGGACTGAACAAGGCCGATACGGCCAAGAAATATGGTGACGACCAGGTGCTGCTGTGGCGTCGCAGCTTCGATGTGCAGCCCCCTGCCCTCGACATGCACGACGAGCGCAGCCCCCGTATGGATCCTCGTTATGCGGAGCTCTCCGACAGCGAGATACCGCTGACCGAGTCGCTCAAGGACACCATCGCCCGTCTGATGCCGTACTATAAGGAGGTAATCCTACCCTCGTTCGACAAATACGATACGGTGCTCGTTGTGGCCCATGGCAACAGCCTGAGAGGCATTGTCAAGGAGCTGCGCGGCATGAGCAACGAGGAGATTATCAAGTTCAACATCCCTACGGCTGTTCCATACGTCTTCACGTTCGACGACCAGATGAAGCTGGTCAGCGACGAATTTCTCGGTGACCCTGAAGTCATTGCTGCCAAGATGCAGAGTGTTGCCAACCAAGGCAAGAGCAAATGACGGAACGGTAGAAGTGAGAAAGTGACAGACTAACGACGAATCACATCATTTTGGAGGGCGGCTTGCGTTGGCAAGCCGCCCTCCCTTTTTATCATCACGAGAGGCTATGTTCTATGCAACCGGCAAAATGAACGTCCGGTTTGGGGTGTGAAAAAGGGATCATATAGCGGTCGGAAAAAGCCTTTTTGGTGTCGAAAAACAGGGTGAAAAGCAGATGATGGAAGCGGGGAGGAGGTGAAGGAGATGAGATTGTGGATTATGATATAAACATCTTGAAATCAATGCAAAAATAGGTTGTTTTTCGGATATCGATCGATGAAAGGCAAAAAAAATTTTGCTGGTTGAAAAAATGTTTGTACTTTTGCAGCCGATTTCGAAGCCGATGCTTCCATAGACAAGGGTCTGTGACAACAGAAATCATACAGCTACGGAGAGGTGGGTGAGTGGCTGAAACCAACAGTTTGCTAAACTGTCGTACTCGATTAGGGTACCGGGGGTTCGAATCCCCCCTTCTCCGCAAAAACGCCCCCCAGAAAGAGGCGTTTTTTTTATGAACATCCACGGGATGTAGCGTAGTCCGGTTATCGCGCCTGCTTTGGGAGCAGGAGACCCCCAGTTCGAATCTGGGCGTCCCGACAAAATAATGATGGCCCCGTAGCTCAGCTGGATAGAGCAACTGCCTTCTAAGCAGTAGGTCCTGCGTTCGAATCGCAGCAGGGTCACCAGAATCGCGAAGCCTCCGTAGGGAGGCTTTTTTCTTTTGGGTCATTGAGGGTTTTAGGACTCTTGGTTTTCCATTTTTGGGGGAGAATGTCAGCACATATCTTTGTGTTGGGCGAAAGGGGGCGTTCGTCAATAATATCGTTAAATATTATAAAAAGTGTTGAAATGTCAACAATTTGGCGTATTTTTGCAACAATTTTCTCAAATCAAATAATTACTACAAATTTATTAATCAACTTATTATTAACTTCAATTAAAACAACATGCAAAACTTTTTACGTACAATGATGCTTGCGGCGCTTATGCTTTTGCCGTTTGCATCGAATGCCCAAAGTCTTCCTTTCGAGGAAACTTTCAGCGGCTCCTCAGCTCCAACAGGCTGGACAATGTACACGGGTCTTGTTGACCAGGCGTTTGCTGGTACAGCACCAAGTTCCGCCACTTATGGATGGAACTTCGGAAGCAACAACGGTCTGACCAACAGCCATGCACGTGTTAACATCTATGGCACATCGTGCTACAAGTGGCTGGTCACCCCAACAATTGACCTGACCAATGCCACTTCGGCACAATTGAGCTTCGATTTGGCTTTCACTGCCTACAGTGGCTCGAACCCGGCCAATGTCTCCAATGTTGCCGATGACAAGTTCATGGTCATCATCTCTACCGACAACGGCCAGACTTGGAGTGCTGCCAATGCCACCAAATGGATGATTGCTGACAGCGTGACGGCTGGTGTGGCCGACTACGACCTCACTGCACTTCCCTACAGCAGCTTCCAGAATTTCGTGATCAACCTCAACGCCTATCTGGGCGACTCTATCAAGATTGCTTTCTATGGTGAATCCACCGTCAGCGGCGGCGACAACAACCTGCACATCGACAATGTGCTTGTTGAAGAGATTCCCGCATGTCCTCCTGTGACCGGTCTTGTGGTGAGCAATGTCACTTCCAATGGAGCCACGATTTCGTGGATTGGCGATGCCGACGGTTATACGATCTATGATATGAGCGACACCACCGTGTACGAGTATGCAACGGACACCACTGCCGACCTTTACGCACTTGACCCGAACACGCAGTACACTTTTGGCGTAGCGGCCAACTGCGGAAGCGATGAGAGCGCTTTGCGTACAGTTTCTTTCCTTACCTCCTGCGCCCCCTACAGCCTGCCGTTCAGTGAGAATTTCAACGCCTCGTTGACTGACGATCCCTGCTGGCGTGGTGCCGATGTCCTCTATGCAGAAAATACGAGCGTTAACATGACCAATAACAATGTTTGGATTCATACAAGTTCGACGAGCAACGGAATCGAAGCCGGTCATTACCGTGTGAATATCTACGGTTCCTCCTGCACCAAATGGATCATCACCCCTGAGATTGACCTTGGAAGCGCTTCTTCGCCCCTGTTGTCGTTCGATGCTGTCTTCACTGCCTATAGTGGTACAGGTGCTGCCAGCGGTTTTGAGAACAACAGCAGCCAGGCATTCAAGGTGCTTGTCACCACCGATGGTGGTCAGAGTTGGAGTGTTGCCTCCAACATCAGCCTGAGCGGCATTGCCGGCACCACCTATGTGCCCCAGTATGTTGACCTGAGCAACTATGCCGGCGATACGGTCCGCGTTGCCTTCTATGCCCAGTCGACCCAGAGTGGCGGCGACAACAACCTGCACATCGACAATATTCTGATTGAGGAAAGCACCGGTAGCATCTGCTATCCTGCCTCCAACCTGACCGTGAGCGATGTCACCACCGACGGCGCCACCTTGAACTGGGAAGGTACTGCCAGCAGCTACAATGTTTATGTCATCACCGCTACCGACACCACCTTTGCAGAAAATGTGAGCGACACTACTGTCACGTTGACCAACCTTAACCCCATGACTGATTACACCTATGGTGTTACTGCCGATTGTGGCGACAATGAGAGCATCATTACCTCCATCAGCTTCACTACGAGCTGCACGGCCATTGAACTGCCCTACACTGAGACTTTCGAATCCGCCAGTGGTACCCGCAGCTGCTGGACCATCGTTGGCGATAACGCCAATATGGGAGGCAGCAATGGTGCCGGTTTTGTTACTTTGAACGGACGTGAGACGATGCGTTTCAGCTCCTACAGCAATGCCAGCAACTACGACCAGTACGGCTATTCACCGACGCTTGATGTCGACGCCTCTGCCACCAACCTTAGTGTCAGCGTTGTTTATGCCACCTATGGCAGCAACGACAACCTCTACTTCGGCTACATCACCGCTACCGATACCATTTGGGATCCCACAGCCTACACCACCAGCGGCCAAAACGACTGGCAGAGCCATACTTTTGTGATTCCTGCCACCGCCACCCAGCTGGCTGTCCACTACTTTGGCGACTACAGCTATTATGCATGGATTGACAGCGTTGTCGTCACCGCTATGGAAGGTGACTATTGCGCACCTGTCGCCGCCCTTACTGTCGACAGCGCAAGCACCACGAGCGTCAGCCTCAGCTGGACTGGCACCGCCAACAGCTACAGTGTGATCAATATGACCACTGGCGCCAGCGTTGCCACCACCACCGACAACTATGTGACCATCAACGGTCTCACCGAAGCCACCAACTACACCTTCGGCGTTGTGGCCGACTGCGGTACCTCGACTTCCGACACCGTCAGTATCGCTGCCCGCACTGCCTGCACCAATTCCTGCACGTTGACCATCAATGCCACCGATGCTTATTATGATGGTTGGGACGGTTCTTATATCAACGTTATTCAGGACGGCACTTCGATTGCCCAGCTGACCGTCAATGGTTCCAGCGAGACATTCAATGTCACCGTTTGCAGCGGCACTCCTGTCACCTTCACTTGGGTGAATATGGGAGGCGACTATGACGAAGACGTAGCCTTCACCATCCTTGATGGAGCCGGTGTTCAGGCTTTCACTACCGACGATGTGACTGGCTACACCAGTGGAGCCGTCTTCTTCACCCTCACCGATGCCTGCCCGAGCTGTCTGCCCCCCGCTGTCACGCTTGGTGCTACAACGACTACCACTGCCACCATCAGCTGGACCAGCAACGCTACGAGTTTTGACGTCTACAACGGTCAGACCCTTGTCCAGGCTGGTGTGACTGCCAACAACTACACCTTCACCGGACTTACCGCCGGCACCTCTTACACCTTTGGTGTGATCGCCATCTGCTCCAGCGAAGATTCTTCTTCGATGGGCACCGTCGTTGCAATGACCGAATGTGGTAATGTCACCACACTGCCCTATGCAGAAGGCTTTGAGAACGGTCTGGGCTGCTGGACCACTGTCAACGGCAGCGCTGACGGTTTCCCCTGGAGCAGCATCATCAACAATGCCAACATTGCCGCCCACAGCGGATTGGGTATGGCTGCCTCCGTTTCCTACAACTCTGGCGCTGTACATGCCAATGCATGGCTCGTATCGCCGCAAATCGTGCTTCCCACGACGACCGACTCGCTGAAGCTCAGCTGGTGGTTCCGTGTCAACGGTTCTTATCCTGAAGACAAATACGAGGTGCGCATTTCCACCACCACATCCGACACAGCCAGCTTCACCACCCAGCTCTTCAACATCCTGCCCACTGCAGCCAACGATGATTGGACTCGTGAAGTGGTTGACCTCACCAACTATGCCGGACAGAGTGTTTACATCGCATTCCACCACTATGACAGCTATGATGCTGACTTCTTGGCCATCGATGACATAGAGATTTTCCAAGGTGCATACGTAGCACCCGACCCCGACACGCTGACTGTCACCTTTGCCGTCAACGATGCCACTATGGGTACCACTAACCCCGCTCCCGGCACCTACCAGTACCTTTCGGGCGACACCGTATTTTTCAGCGCTATCGCTAACAGCGGTTACCATTTTGTCGGTTGGGAAATGATCGTTAGCGGTGAAGATCCCGACACCCTTAGCGATCAGTATGTTTCGGCTTATATCCCCGCCGACCTGCTCATGAACTATGGCAGCATGACGCTGACGGCCCTGTTTGAGGCTGGCAATCCCGACAGCACCACTATCACTTATGCTGTCAACGATGCCACGATGGGTACCACCAACCCCGCTCCCGGCACCTATACCACCTATGTCGGCAGCATGATTCAGGCAGAAGCCATCGCCAACACCGGTTACGAACTCAGCGCATGGGTCTTAGGAATCCTTATGAACGGTAGTGTTGTCCAAGCAGACACCATCTATACCAACGATGAAGAATTCAGCAATCCGATAAGTTTCGGCACCTTGCCGCAGGACATTGTCGACTATGGCGCCTCGTTAGCCATTACGGCCATTTTCCAGGTCTCTTCCGAGCAGCCCACTCAGTACACTGTGACCCTGATGACCTCCGATAGTGAGATGGGCGATGTGATTCCTGGGGGCAGCACCACAGTTGCTGCAGGCGAAACCTTCACCGCCATTGCCGTTGCCGAAGATGGTTACCACTTCGTGCAGTGGGTTGTTGATGATGGTTCTGTTGTCACGACGAACCCCTACAGCTTCAACGTCACACGCGACATCACCCTCATGGCTGTCTTTGCCGAGGGCGCTGTTGAAGAACCCTTCACCCTTGTCACCGCTGTCAACGATGCCACGATGGGTACGATGACCCCCGCTCCCGGCACCCATACCTACAATGCCGGCGACGTGATCAACTTCACCGTGACACCGAATGAACGCTATCATTTCGTAAGTGTCGATATCACCATCTCCATGATGGGATTCACCATGTTTGACACCACCTTCACCGATCTCAGTTTCACTACCGAATCTCTTGAAGTAGATGAAGAGATGCTTGGTCTAACCATGACTGTCACCGTCAACTTTGCCGCTAATGTCGGTATTGAAGACGTGGAAGAGGTCAATGTCTACGCATACAGCAAGGACGGACAGGTTGTGCTGAATGGAGCCGAAGGTCGTGAGGTTTACCTCTTCGACATCAACGGTCGTATGCTCCACCACACCCTTTCGGCCAACACCACCGAGGTCTATGCCGTTCCCGCCAACGGTGTTTACCTGGTCAAGGTGGCTGGTGTGGAAACCAAGCGCGTGGTTGTCATCCGCTAACCACAGACTCCTTTAACGAGGAGCAATAAAAAATCAGGGTATCCGATCGGGTACCCTGATTTTTTTGTTTGTAGTTCGGAAGACGACAGGAGCTGCTTTCCGATCCGAAGGCGGAACTACTCTTAGTTGTTGAAGTAGCGGTTCAGCAGGCCTTCGAGCGCTTTGCCGTGGCGAGCCTCGTCGCGGGCCATTTCGTGGACAGTGTCGTGGATGGCGTCGAGGTTGAGGGCTTTGGCGCGTTTGGCCAGGTCGGTCTTGCCGGCGGTGGCACCGTATTCGGCGTCGACGCGCATCTTGAGGTTCTGCTTGGTGCTGTCGGTCAGCACTTCGCCCAGCAGTTCGGCAAACTTGGCGGCGTGTTCAGCCTCTTCGAAAGCGGCTTTCTCCCAGTAGAGACCGATTTCGGGATAGCCCTCGCGGTGAGCCACGCGGGCCATTGCGAGGTACATACCGACCTCTTTGCACTCGCCTTCAAAGTTCATACGCAGGTCAGCCTTGATGTCCTCGGGGGCATCCTTGGCGACGCCGACGATATGCTCGGCAGCCCAAGTCTTGATGTCCTCTTTCACTTCCTGCATTTGTTTGCCGCAGATGGGGCATTTTTCAGGCATTTCGTCGCCTTCGTAGACATATCCGCAAACGGGGCAGATAAATTTTTTGCTCATAATTGGTTTTTAGCTTTTTAAGGATTAATAAATTCGTTTGAATTCAGGATACAAAGATACTAATAATTTATGAAATGAAGAAATAAATTTTTTAGGAATCACTTTTTTTTGCCGAATTCCTTCCAGAACGCTTTGAGTTTGCGTGTCAGGAAGATGACGTCGTAGTAGTCGTCTTCGATACAATAGAGTGTCCCGTTGCGCAATCTGACTAATGTTGTTTTATGTGGAACGAAACTGCCTGCGGAATTAAAAACTTCCAAATTGGGGGCAATGTCTGCAATTATGCTCCAAGGGATATCGACAGTTTTTGTGGTATGCCATTTCCCGTGCTTGGTTTTGGTGTAAAGATTGGTGAGGACAAGGCTGTGCGGAGTGACGGTAATGCGGTCCTTTGTGTGTTTCAATATCTTCAGGCAATCCACGGCCAGTGCCACTATCATAAACCCAGATATTATCTGTACCCAAAGCACATCAACTGAAAATATAGCATATCCCAAAAGGGCGATAAAGCCAATGCGCATCAATTCCAGAAGTATTATGCTGACGGTGGTCTTGTAGACGACCTCAAAATGTTCGTTGCTCACGGTATTTTCCATAGATCAGTATAAAAAAATGTGTGTGTGATTGGTCACACACACATTTTGATTCGGTGTCTTGTGCCTTTTAGTCGAGCACCAGGCTGGGGGCGCTATAGGTGCGGGCCGCCAGTTCCTGGTTGAGCATGTAGAGGCTCTTGGCGTCGCTGCCGAAGAGTTCCATCTTGGTGATCAGGTCGCGAGCGTTGGTTTCCTCTTCGCCCTGTTCTTTGACGAACCAGTCGAGGAACTGCATGGTGCGGAAGTCCTTCACCTTGTAGGCAGCGTCATAGATGGTGTGGATGGAGGCGGTGACATATTCCTCATGTTCCAAGCCGGCTTTCAGGACGTCCATGTCTTTCTTGAAGACCTTGTCAGGTTGAGCGATGGCGTTCAGCTTTATGGGGCAGTCGTTGTTTTGCATGTACTTGTAGATCAGCATGGCGTGGTCGCGTTCTTCCTGGGCCTGGATCATGTACCAGTTGGCGAAGCCGTTGAGGCCGCGTTTGTCGAAGTAGTTGTTCATTTCCAGGTAAAGGTAGGCGGAATATAACTCTTTGTTGATTTGCTCGTTGAGCAGGTCGGAAACTTTTTTGTTAAGCATAATATTGAAATTTTAACGTGTGATCGTGTTGGTGTTTGATCGCGCAATCTGCTTACGCAATCAAACAATAATGCAATCATTTTATTGCTTCTCGAAGTGAGATTTATCTACAGAGCAGAGCGGGCACACCCAATCGGCGGGCAGGTCTTCGAACTTGGTGCCGGGGGCAATGCCGTTCTCGGGGTCGCCTTTTGCGGGGTCATACTCATACCCGCATACGTTGCAAACATACTTTTCCATTTGTTTTGGTTTTTAAAAGTTAATAGTATTTTAATATTGTTTATGCTGAATTTCCCATTTCGCCCAGTCAATCTCATCAAGATACTTCTGTACGCGAACACGCAGTGCCGGTATATCGTTAGTAATAATGTTCCATACAACACGATTGTCGACTTTATAGTAACCATGCACAATATGGTGGCGCATACCCGCAATGTCTGACCAAGGGGTATCGTTGTACCCCTCAGTAAATTCACGGCTCAGTTTGTATCCCGCCTCACCAATGATCATTGTATAATATATCAATGCGCCATAAAGCAACTTATCAGAGAGGAACGTTTCAAAAGAGACTCCTTTCGTGTGTTCCATTATGGTGTCGGCAGCCTCGATTATATGCTGCAATCGTTCCCGATCTCTAAAGGGCTCTCTCATACACAAGTATTCTGTCTTTATTGTAACTCTCACGGGCATAGTCGGCAAGGCCGTCTTCCGTCACCAAGTCAACCTCGCGGCCAAGCAGACGCTCAAGGTCGTTCCACATGCCAAAGAATTTAAGACCGACAGGTTGCGTGTGGTCCAAATCCACCATCAAGTCCACGTCACTTTCAGCATTTTCTTCACCACGCGCAAAGGATCCAAATAGCCAAACTTTGTTTACTGGCTTGTCTTTGAAGTATTCGCTAAGCGATATCTTTATGTCTGCATTGCTCATAGTGACCATGACTCTTTTCTGACTGCAAAGATACGACTATTTTCTTATATGGCAAAAAATATTTTTCAAAAGAATATGCCGATGAGCAGCGAATGGCCGACAGGCCCCTTTCTTCACTCCTTCTTCGTGGGTTGTCGGCAAAGCCGACGGCATACCACTATGGGCCTTCTTGACAGTCACATCAAATACACTTGAAATCTTTATATCCGATATGCCTAAGTATCTATAAAAAATCATGCTCATGATTATGTATGAATCACGAGCATGACTTATGTTTTTGCGCTTTGAAGTGACTGCTATTTTATCACCACCATTTTCCGCGCTGGGCGATTGCCGACCTTAACCATTAATTGCATTTTCCATCGGGGTTGCAGACCTTCGAGGCAGACTGGTCGAGTAGCATCGCGCCCATAGCGATGACGGCGAGGGATTTGATGATGAGGTGTGTCATATTGAAAATGTTTTTGATGTTTACTTCATTACTACAACTTTCCGCGCAGTATTGCTGTCGGGTTCGTTGGAGCGGCAGAATTGCAGTGTGCCGCCGATGGGGACGGTGGTGCCATAGACCTCGGTGGTGTATTCGAGGGTGAGGATATCGGTGGCGGGGTCGTAAGTGAAGGGGTGCTGGGTGCCGTTGATAGCGATGGTGCCGGAGTGGGCCGCGCTGTCGTAGCGCCAGAAGAGCGAGACACCCGCACAGGTCGCCCCTGCGCAGTAATTCACTTGACCACCCCAGCCGTATTCCCAGAAGTCGAGTCCCCAATGCACGGGCATCAGCGTGTCGCCCGAGGGCAGTTGCTGCTCGGCCGTCCAGCTTGTGTTCACGGGGAAAGCTGGAATCTCCTGACCGAGAGGGCGGAAGACTGTGGTACCACCGAGGGTCGTCGACATGCTGCCGCTGCTGACTTGCATAATGATTTCCATGCTAATGGTTTGCGAAACTAAGTTGTATACGAATGAAATAGGGTTGTGTCCATCGGGCGTGACGATGCCGTCGGAGCCGTCAAAAGTGTAGCGGAACGGTCCCTCTTGCGAAGGCTGTAGGTGGGCGGCGAGAACACAGTCGAGGTGGTACTCGCCAGTGCTGTCGGTGAGGAAGTCGAAGCGCCAGGTGAAGGTGTGTGGATAGCCCTGGAAATCGCCGTCGAAGCCCCCGATCCACGAGGTGCCGGCAAGCGAGACGTCGGCTGTGGGTTGGGACTGGGGTTGGGGCTCTTCTTTGGTACAAGCGGCAAAGAGCAGAAGGGCCGCCAGGATAAATGCAAATCGTTTCATTGTGTTATCGTATTAAGTATTTGGTTCATTTCATCCTCATTGCTGTAGAAGAAAAGCCAGAGTGTGAGGGCGTCGCTGTCGTCATGGACAATGTATCCGGTGTGGCCGTGAAGGATGGTACGCTGCATCAGGGCGCTGTCGCCG
>JAEEGH010000712.1_pt1 | contig 106095 bp, 81 predicted proteins | sample 9134181 | NCBI WGS metagenome assembly JAEEGH01 (sample SAMN16246544, study PRJNA631951) | gut metagenome | biome: gut microbiome; feature: rumen; material: DP-attached | host: Bos | place: Iran: Karaj | collected 2018-10
CAATGCTATCCTCGGTGCACTGGGCGAAGACAAGCACGTGCCTGATTTCAACATCTATACCGAGGTTATTCAGAACTCTGTCATCGAGATGATGCTCAACGGTCGTGTGAAGGACGCTTCGGCCTGCTCACTGACCGTCAGCAACGACTGTCTGATGCAGGTTTACGATAATATGGACTATATGAAGCAGCACCTGACGTTGCGCCAAAGCGAGATTTCCAATTCGCCTGAAATCATCCGTCGCTTAGGTGTCATCGCCATCAATACCGCCATCGAGGCCGACATCTATGGCAACGTCAACTCTACCCACATCAGTGGCACGAAGATGATGAACGGTATCGGTGGTTCTGGCGACTTCATCCGCAACGCCTACCTCTCTATCTTCACCTGTCCGTCAGTGGCCAAGGGAGGCGTCATCTCAAGTATCGTTCCCTTCGTTAGCCATCAGGACTCCAGCGAGCACGATGTCAACATCATCGTCACCGAACAGGGTATTGCCGACCTGCGTGGCAAGTCGCCTGCACAGCGTGCTGAGTGCATCATCGAAAACTGTGCACACCCCGACTACAAGCAGCTACTGTGGGACTACCTGAAGATTTCGAAGATGGGTCAGACTCGTCACAACCTGCCTGCTGCCTTCGCTATGCACGACACGCTGGCTCGCAAGGGTGACATGAAACTCACAGATTTCTCTGAGTATATCAAATAAATCAGAAACTCTAATCAATAGTAATCCCCCGCCAGTCAGACTGGCGGGGATTTTTTGTGTTATTGTTTCTTGAAAACCAGCTTCTCGGTGCAGTATTTCGAGAAGATGTCGAACATACCTCGGAGGGTGTCATAGTTCTTGTCCGAATGTGCCACCTTGTTGATGTTAAACAGGTATTTGATCTGAGCCTTTCCGCCTAACATCGACGTGGTGAAGCGGCCAGAAACGCCCTTGTCGGGTGTGGTAACCGCCGTCTGAACAGGTTCGCTGGCCAGCGTATAGCCTTCGGGCAAAGTGATATTGACAGATATCTGATTCGTCAGTTCCGATGGAAACTCAACAGGCATCAACCGGCTGTCGGCCGTAAAGGGATTGGTCTTGATGGGCGGCACATTGAAGGGATTAATGCTGATGACACCGTTGTTGACCTCGCCCTGCTTGCTGATGGTCGTCTCTTCGTTGGCTTCGGGGGCAAACTCGTTGGTCTTGCCTGTTTGCTGACGATATTTGAGCGCTGCCAATCCCCTGTAGTTGGTTGTTTGCTTACCGGTCAACTTCCCTTGAAGGTCTAATTCAGCCTCAATGACGGTGGTCGTTTGTGATCTTGATACCTTCTGAAGATTGACCCACTGACTGCCCTTTTTCTTGACTAGACGGGCTTTCTCCACCAACAGTACTTCGGGAAGTACGTTAAGATAACCACCAGCTGACGAAGCGTCAACGTAGGCAATAGTACCGTTCTTCAGGGTAATACCGACGATATAGGTTGATAGCTTACCAATGGAAGGGAAGTTATAAGGCAGCAGACCCTTATCGCGTTGGCGAAGAACGACGGGATCGGCCGTAAAGCCAGCACCGCGGAGTGTCTGGATGAGCAACAAGTTAATGTCGGCATTGCTACCCTCTCCTTTCTTCAGCGTCTCGCTGGTGTTTTCTGGCTGTATCTCGTATTTCCTGTTCCATTTGACGCGGTTCAGCACCAAGCGGCAAACCTCGGCAGCGTGTTCTTGTTCGTTGGCAATGTCCTGCAGCTTGGCATTTGCCAACGCTTCGTGCAGTGGACTATGGTCGTTCAGGTGAATACCCAAATCGTCAGAGGTAAGAATCATTTCGTCAATCTGCTCCCACGTCTTGGCATAGTCCATTTGGGCTGCACCAGGCAAACGATACTGTTTCAGTTCGGCAGTGATGCCTGCACAATAGTCCTGGACGTCCCACACGTAGTCGTCCTTTGGCAATGCTGTCAGGTTACGACCTACATAGACATAGTGGTTGGTCCTGACCTGCGTTTGTTTGGCTAACGGGTCACTTTCCAACTTGAAATTCAATGTGCCGGCAGTGCAGGTGTATGTCAGACGCTGGATACCGTGATCCTCGATATTGAAAATCAGGTAGCTGGGGATGTTCATATCCAACTTGGCATAGACCACGGGAATTTCGCACTGGGCGTACCAGTCGCGTAACTGCCAGAACAACTGGCTGTGGATGGTGTACTCATATTCTATCACGGTACCCTCCTTGACATTTGGGACGGTGAACTCCACCTGACAGTTGTGCTCGTCAATCTTCTTTTTGACGATGTCGCTCTTCTTCAAGGCGGTTTTCACCACCTTGCTGCCTTCCATATTGAAGGCGGTAGCCTTGATACTTTCTACCTCGTCGTCGCCTTCGGTGGCAAGGACATCTTCAGTCATGGAAACGCCCTCACCCTCGAAATAGGAATTGGAACTGCCGCCAGGCTGAGGCAGGCTTTTGGCATTGAGTTTCAGTCCGCTGATATTATTGTTGACGGACATCGCCACCTGATAGGGTACGACGACTTTGGCAAAGCGGGCGCCACTGGGTTTCAACACTTTGATGCGTACTTTTTCATGATAGTCGGCCAGGTATCCAGTAGCCTGAACCGTATATTTTACATCTGTCAGTCGGCAGAGCACGACAGCTTCAGCACTTGGGTCAGCCTTGTACTCTCTCATCTGCATCTCTTCCTTGGTGGGTTTGCCAAACTTCATGTTTACATCGTCTTGAGCCGTGATGGTCAGCCAGGCTCCTGCCAGCATAAAGATAAGTGATAAGACGTTTAGTTTCATTTGTCGTTGATAATTAAGTGTTGATTTACAATCCTGTGCAAAGATACGACATTTCATTGTAACTTAAAAGATTTTTAAAGATTATTTGGCTTTTTGATTGCTTATTCGTACCTTTGCACCCAAAATTTTGGTTTATAGTTTAAAGATTATAGTTAATAGATAAAGTTTAGAGATGGAGTCAAAACTGGTTATTTACAATACCCTGACGCGCCAGATGGAGCGTTTCGAACCGTTGCACGCACCCAATGTAGGCATGTATGTCTGTGGTCCTACCGTTTATGGCGATCCCCATTTGGGTCATGCGCGTCCGGCCATCACCTTCGATTTGTTGTTCCGCTACCTGAAGCATTTGGGCTATAAAGTTAGGTATGTGCGTAACATCACAGACGTAGGTCACTTGGAACATGATGCTGACGAAGGCGAGGACAAAATTGCCAAGAAGGCCCGACTGGAACAGCTGGAGCCCATGGAGATTGCGCAGTACTACACCAACCGCTACCATCAGGCAATGGATGCGCTCAACGTGCTGCGCCCCTCGATAGAGCCGCATGCCACGGGCCATATCATTGAGCAGCAGCAACTGGTGCAGCAGATTCTCGACAACGGCTTTGCCTACGAGTCGAACGGCTCGATTTATTTCGATATCGAGGCCTACAACAAGAAATACAAGTACGGAGTGCTCAGCGGCCGCTCGTTAGAGAACATCAAGGATGCCAGCCGCGAGCTGGACGGAGTAGGGGAGAAGCGCAACCAGGCCGACTTCGCCCTGTGGAAGAAAGCACAGCCCGAGCACATTATGCGCTGGCCGTCGCCCTGGAGCGATGGTTTCCCCGGCTGGCACTGTGAGTGCACGGCTATGGGACGCAAGTACCTTGGCGAGGAATTCGACATTCACGGTGGTGGCATGGACTTGGTGTTCCCCCACCACGAGTGCGAGATAGCCCAGGCCACTGCCTCGATGGGTCATCAGGCTGTGAAGTACTGGATGCACAACAATATGCTGACCATCAACGGACAGAAGATGGGCAAGTCGTACAACAACTTTATCACCCTTGAGCAGTTCTTCACGGGCAACCACCCGCTGTTAGAAAAAGCCTACTCGCCCATGACCATCCGCTTCTTCGTGCTCTCAGCCCACTATCGCGGAACGGTCGACTTCTCGAACGATGCCCTGCTGGCAGCCGAGAAGGGACTGGAGAAACTGATGAACGCCATCGCCGACCTCGAGCGCATTCAGGTTTCCCCTGCGCTCGAGCCCCGCTCGCTTGCTACCAACGGGACGCAAGAATGTGACCCCGAGACTGAAAAGGTGGTCAAGGCCCTGCGCCAGAAGTGCTACGATGCCATGAACGACGACTTTGCCACCCCGCAGGTCATCAGCTACCTCTTTGAGGCTTGCACCGTCATCAACAAACTCACCGACCACAAGGCAACCATCTGTGCCGACTGCCTGAAGGAGCTTTCCGAGGTGATGCACCTCTTCACGGAGGATATCCTCGGCCTTAAGGCCACAGCATCCGCAGGTTTGGCCAGCGGAAATAACGAGGCCCGCGAGGAAGCCTTCGGAAAGGTGGTTGATATGGTATTAGAGCTGCGCGCCAAGGCCAAGGCCGATAAGGACTGGGCCACCAGCGACAAGATACGCGACGAACTGGCTGCCGCCGGCTTTGAGGTGAAGGACACTAAGGACGGCGTGACGTGGAAGCTTAATAAATAAATAGGTACGCGTGCGTGGGCAGATGGAAAGTCATTGCATTTGATGCCGACGATACCTTGTGGGATTGTCAGTCATACTTTGAGGCGGTGGAAAACCGCCTCTATCAGTTGATTGCACCATATTGCGAAAACCCTGCTGCCGAACTGTTCCAAACGGAGAGCGGCAATATGGCCGACCTTGGCTATGGTTGCAAGGCTTTCACCATTTCAATTATTGAGACGGCCCTGCGTGTGGGCGGCAGTCATATTCCCCACAGCCAGTTAGCCGAACTGTTGCAGCAATGTAAGCAGTTGCTGCACCTGCCTGCCACACCGCTGCCGGGAGTAGAGGACACACTGCGACAACTGTGGGAGGAGAAGACGGCTGACTACAAAATGGTGGTCTTCACTAAAGGCGAGCTGCAGGACCAGGAGAACAAGCTCAAGCGCTCAGGACTGCTCCGCTATTTTGACGACGTGGAAATCACTTCCGACAAGGGACAGAAAGAATTCCTGGCTTTGTGTGAGCATCAGCAGATACATCCCTCGGAACTGCTGATGGTGGGAAACTCGCTGAAGAGCGACATCGCTCCCGCATTGGCCATCGGTGCCTGGGCCATCCACATTCCCTTCCACGTAACGTGGCAGCTGGAGCATTTCGAAGAGTTCGATCATGAACGGCTCAAAAAAATTGAGCAGTTCAGCGAACTGCTCAATATCTTGTAAGGAAGGAACGTTTACTTCAGCGTGAAGATAAACTCCAGCTCCTGGCCGTCTACCTTACCCTTTAAGGTGAGGATGCACCTCTCGGGACTCTTCTGGAACTTTACCGAAGCATCACCTGTGAACAGTTTGACGGCACTCAAATCACCGTTCCATGAATATCTCAGCGTACCTTCATCCATATTTACCCAGCGCCAAGTGCCTACGTCGTCCTTGCGGTTTGTGTAGTTAATGGTGAACAGTCCGGCACCATCGAACAAGATGCCCTCGATAATGGCACTGTCATCAAAATCATCTTTCAATGACTTGCCAGAAGCACTCTCAAACCATGCCCTGACTTCGGCGAGTGCAATGGTTGAAGTTTTAGGATTGGAGAACTCTCTACCAGCCCTTACACCGCTGAACACACCAACGGCCTTGAGGCTTTCAATAGTCCATGAATGGCTGCAGATGTTGTCGGTCATCACACCGAGAGCAACTGATGACGATGTGTCAAGACTACCTGTGGTCTCGATAGTTGTTCCGTTCTTCCACGTGATGACGATTTTGTAATCCTGTCCGTCAGGTGTGGCAGTGATGACCATACCGTTGCTGAATTTGAACACACCGTCGCTATAGGTGTATTTGCCAAATTCATAGGAAACAAGATCAACACCGCGTGTGATACGTGCCTGGACTCCATTTCCACTATACCCAATCATATAGGCACCGCTCTCCATCATGCGCAGTTGACGGATGTTCTGCGTATTATCCTTAACGATAAATGCCTTAGCAACATTCTTGTAGGGAGGAGGAGTGAGCGTTACCACACCACCGTTGCCTCCACCATTGTTGTTTCCACCATTATCATCGTCGTCGCTACCGCAGGCAGTGACCGTAAACAGGGCTGTGGCTGCAAGAGCCATCATCATAAATAACTTTTTCATACTTCTATTGCTTTTTTGTTTTTCCTTTAATACCTTATTCTTTTAGAAGATTCTGCCGCTGACGCGGATGGTCAGCACGGGCCATACGGTAATCTTTGACAGGATTTCATAATACTTGTCGCTGTCGCTGCCCAAGTCGCTCTTCGTAACTTCCAGGTCCATACCCGATTGCTTCTCGTATACTTTGGGCTTGCCCCAGAACATCACACCAAGATCGCCGCTCACACCAATACGCTTGCGGGGAACGGAACGGCCAAAGCCGAGTCCTACATAAGGACGGAACTTATTGACTTTAATAGATGCCTTGGCAAAACCGTCTCTATCGAAACCAATAATGTAGTCGCCAACCATGATACCTTCACCTGGGTCAAATGCTGTAACAGGAATAGTATTCTCGGCAGTAATGATTTCGTCCGTACCAATATAGAAACCGGTAGTGAGGTGGAACGCGGATGAGGGGAACGGGAACACGTCGAGCAGCAGCTTACCTGTGCCCATATAGTTCTTTCCTTCTACCTCGGTCTTACCTTTTCTGCCCTTTGCCCTATAGTCAATATCCTCCTTGTACTTAAATCCGGAGAAAAAGTTATATCCAGCACGTACCTGAAGATATTCGGTAACGGGTGCTGCCAAATCAATACCAATACCTGTCGTACCTAAGGTAATACCAGCTGAGAGGTGGTCGAAGATACCGAATTCCTCTACTGTATCCTGCGCTTGTGCAGGCAGTGAGGACAATACCATTGCCAAGAAGGCAAAGCTTCCAAGGAAAAGTTTTTTTGTCTTTTTCATAAGCGTTAGTTTGTTAGAAATTATACATAGTTGCATTGATTGGGTACAAAGATACGTAAAAATATGTGAGAAAAAAAGTTTTTCTGCGTTTTTTTTCTCCTTTTTTTATACCTTTGCATGCTGAAAGAATAAAAAGGTACAAAATAACACATGGGAAATAAGCAATTTAAACGTACGACTGTGACCTCTGCTTTGCCTTATGCCAACGGCGGAGTACACATCGGTCACCTGGCTGGCGTCTATGTGCCTGCCGATATCTATGTCCGTTACCTCCGTCTGAAAAAGCGCGAGGTGTTGTTCATTGGTGGAAGTGACGAGCACGGTGTGCCCATTACCGTCAGGGCCCGCAAGGAGGGCATCACGCCGCAGGATGTGGTGGATCGCTACCACGAAATGATCAAGAAGTCGTTCGAGGAGTTCGGCATCTCGTTTGATATCTATAGCCGCACGACATCAGAAACGCATCATAAGTTTGCTGCCGAGTGGTTCCGCAAGCTCTACGACGAAGGCAAGCTCGTGGAGGAGACCACTGAGCAGCTCTACGACGAGGAGGCCAAGCAGTTCTTGGCTGACCGTTATGTCACGGGCGAATGTCCCCATTGTCACAACGAAGGTGCCTATGGCGACCAGTGCGAGAAGTGTGGACGTGACCTGAGTCCTACGGAATTGATTAACCCGAAGTCGACCATCAGCGGTTCGACGCCTGTGCTGAAGAAGACCAAGAACTGGTACCTGCCCCTGAACGAGTATCAGGACTGGCTGAAGCAGTGGATTCTGGAGGAGCACAAGGAATGGCGTCCGAATGTCTACGGACAGTGCAAGAGCTGGCTCGACATGGATCTCCAGCCCCGTGCCATGACCCGTGACTTGGACTGGGGTATCCCTGTTCCAGTGGAGGGTGCAGAAGGAAAAGTGCTCTATGTGTGGTTCGATGCACCTATTGGTTACGTATCTAACACCAAGGAGCTTTGCGAGAAGGAGCCCGAGAAATGGGGTTCATGGGAAAAGTGGTGGCAGGACGAGGATACCCGTCTGGTACACTTCATCGGCAAGGACAATATTGTGTTCCACTGTATCATCTTCCCCACAATGATGAAAGCCCACGGCAAGTATATCATGCCTGATAACGTACCTGCCAACGAGTTCCTGAACCTTGAGAACGATAAGATTTCAACCTCTCGTAACTGGGCTGTATGGCTCCACGAGTATCTGGTGGATATGCCGGGCAAGCAGGATGTGCTGCGCTATGTATTGACAGCCAATGCGCCTGAGACCAAGGACAACAACTTTACTTGGAAGGATTTCCAGGATCGTAATAACAACGAGCTTGTAGCTGTCTACGGTAACTTCGTGAACCGTGCCCTGCAGCTGACGAAAAAATATTGGAACGGCATCGTTCCTGCCTGTGGTGAGTTGCTGGATGTAGATAAGCAGGCCTTGGAGGAGTTCAAGGACGTAAAGGAAAAGGTGGAGCGCCTGCTGGAACAGTTCAAGTTCCGTGATGCCCAGTTCGAGGCGATGAACCTCGCCCGTATCGGCAACAAATACATTACGGACTGTGAACCTTGGAAGGTATGGAAGAACGATCCTAAGCGTTGTGAGACCATTCTGAACATTTGCTTGCAGTTGACCGCCAACCTTGCTATTGCTTTCGAGCCCTTCCTGCCGTTCTCGTCCCGTAAACTACGCGACATGCTCAACATCGAGTCGTTTGAGTGGGAACAGCTGGGTTCTACCGATCTTCTGGAGGCAGGACACCAGTTGGGTGAGCCCGCCCTGCTTTTCGAGAAGATTGAGGACGAGGTCATTCAGAAGCAACTCGACAAGCTGGAGGCAACGAAGAAGGCCAATGAAGCTGCCAACTACAAGGCTGCACCCATCAAGGATACGGTTAGCTTCGAGGAGTTCGAGAAGCTCGACATCCGAGTGGGCCTGGTCAAGGATTGCCAGAAGGTGAAGAAGAGTAAGAAACTCCTGCAGTTTACCATTGACGATGGTTCTGGTACAGACCGTACTATCTGTTCGGGTATCGCCGCCTTCTACGAGAATCCGGAGGAACTGATTGGCAAGCGCATTCTTTTCGTGGCCAATTTCGCTCCCCGTACCATGATGGGTATCGAAAGTCAGGGTATGATTCTCTCGGCTGTTGATGCTGACGAAAGCCTCAGTGTGGTGACCACAACAAAGGATGTGAAGCCCGGCAGCCAAGTAGGATGAAGTGGAAGTGAAGAGTGAAGAATTTCCTTCCGGAGTACCGTTAGGAATGAAGAGTGATGAAGAGATTGTGGCCATACATCGGTGCGTTGCTGGCAGCTATCCTGTTGGCGATATTTGAGGGTGATTTGCTGTATACGGCGCAGGAGCAGGACCTGTTTCTGCATACCCCTCTCTTTTTTGAGCAGCGCATGGTGACTGCTGGCGGCCTGTTGACATGGATAGGCTCGTTTCTGACACAACTTTTCTATTATCCTTTGCTCGGAGCAGGCGTATTATGCCTGCTTTGGCTGTTTTTGGTATTTTTGCTACAACGCGCTTTCGAACTGAAGGATGGTTGGCTGACGCTATTGCCGATTGCCTGTCTGCTGCTGCCTATCGTGGATTTAGGTTACTGGATCTATTACATGAAGTTGTCCGGTCATCTTTTTGATGCCACCGTGGGTACTATGGTAGCTGTAACGGCAGCATGGGCATATCGTTTGATGCCGCGAAAGCTGTTCCTTTCCACGCTGTTTATCGTTCTGGTTGGTTGTGTGGGCTATCCGCTCTTTGGCTTTTACGGCCTACTGGCAGTAGTGCTGATGGGGCTGTTGTCGTATCGTGCTGATAGTCACCGAATGGTTGACTGTCTGGTGGCTGTTGTGACAATGATTGGGGTTCCTTTGGTGTGCTACCATTTGTTGTACCATGAGACACATATTGCCAACATCTACTGGACAGCTCTCCCTACCTATGCCATGAGCGGCGTTACCTATACTGCCTATTACCTGCCCTATGTGGGGCTGGTAGTCAGTCTTTGCCTACTATCATTGATTCCTTCGTGGAAGAAATGGATTCAGGTAGTTATATTAGCGGCAGCATGGGTGTCGGTAGCTGTATTCTGGTACAAGGACGACAATTTCCGTCGAGAACTGAAGATGAGCCGGAGTTGTGACAAACAGGAATGGGAGCAGGTGCTTGAGGTACACAAGCAGGTCAAGGGAGAACCTACAAGGGCTATGTGTATGATGAAGAACCTGGCGCTGTTCCGTCTGGGACGTCAAGGAGACGAAATGTTCCACTATCCCGAAGGTGCCAAACGCCCCGAAGCCCCTTTCCCTGTACGTATGGTGCATACGGTGGGAAAAATGCTTTATCTGAAATACGGTGTGCCCAACTATTGCTTCCGCTGGTGTATGGAAGATGGTGTGGAGTATGGCTTTTCGGTAGAGAAACTGAAATTGATGGCGATATGCTGCCTGCTGAACGGTGAAGGTGAGGCTGCCATGCATTTCCTAAGGGCATTGAAGAAAACCGATTTCCACAAGTCGTGGGCAAGAAAGTATGAACGATATGTTCATCGGCCACCAGGCATGAGGAGTCATGCAGAACTTATGGCTATTGCCGACTTGATGGGACGCGAGAACTTCCTGACAGCAGACCAGTCGCAAATGGAGCGTTTCTTAGTAGAGCATTTTGCTACGGCCGAGAGCAAGAATCCCTTACTGCAGGAACAAGTGCTATTAGCAACCATGCAGGCCAAGGATATGCCTGGATTCTGGAAGCAGTTCTACCAATATACGGAGATACATCGAGGAGAGAAGGTACCCGTGCACTACCAGGAAGCAGCCTGCCTCTTTGGTCATCTGAATAATATTGACGTTAGTCATATGCCTTTTGACGAACAGGTGGTAAAGAACTATCAGGGTTTTGCCGGTACCGTAGGTGAATATCAGCGGCAGGGGATGAGCATAGAGAAAATCAGACCCTTAGTGTATGACCGCTACCACCAAACTTATTATTATGACTTCTACTTCAATCGCTACAACTATGCTGAAAAGTAAGATTCTCTGGATGCTGACAGCAGGACTTCTGCTGGTATCGTGCCAACAGGTGCAGGTGCCCGAGCACTATAAGCAGTTGCAGACGATTCCCAAAATATATCCTGATTATACGGGTGTGACCATACCTGTGAACATTGCCCCCCTGAACTTTGAGTTGCTGACAGGTGCTGAAGAAGCGATTACCCGGTATACGGCTGCAGGACAGGAGTTTGTATATGACGGGCTGAAAGTGCGCCCCGGCATGGACGATTGGCGGGCATTGACGGCAGCAGCACGTGGCGGTAGCATTACTGTTGAAGTGTATGCAAAGAAGAATGGTCAGTGGGCACGCTTTACACCATATAATATATATGTGTCGAACGACAGTATTGACCCCTGGCTGAGTTACCGCATGATTTCGCCCTCGTACGTTTCTTATGAGGAGCTGACTTTAAACCAGCGATGCCTGGAGAATTTTGACGAGCAGGTAATGGTTGACAATATGCTCTGCTCTACAGAGAAAGGCGGACAATGTGTCAATTGCCACAGCTATCAGCAGTACAATCCCCAGCGCATGCAATTTCATGCCCGTCAGAATAATGGAGGTACTGTCATTATGTACGACAGTAAAGTGGAGAAGGTAACGATGCAGCACGACAGCCTGTTGTCGACAGGAGTTTATCCGGCCTGGCATCCGCAACTGAAACTGATAGCATATTCTACTGACAAGACCATGCAGAGTTTCCATACCGCCGACCCCAATAAGATTGAGGTGTTTGACTCAGAGAGCGACCTGATTCTGTATGATATTGATCGTCATGAAGTGAAGACCATTGAGCAGCAGCCCAACGAATTGGAGATATATCCTTGTTGGTCGCCCGATGGCCGTTGGCTCTATTTCTGTAGTGCTCATTTTGAGTATGAACATGACAGTGTGGATGTTGCAGAGATTACCCTACGGGCCAAGGAGGTGAAGTACAATATTTATAGGAAAGCTTTCAACACTGAAAGCAGGCAGTTTGGTGAGCGAGAGTTGGTGTTTGCAGCTGATTCTTTGGGTAAGAGTGCCACATTGCCTCGCATATCGCCCGATGGCCGCTGGCTGATGTTCTCCATGGGCGAATGGGGATGTTTCCATATTTGGCACCACGATGCTGACTTGTGGCTGATGGATCTTCTTCACGGTGAAGGGAACTTGGTGAAGGGTGAAGGGAGCGCCCGTCCGCTGAAGGAGGCCAACTCCGATGATACTGAAAGCTACCATTCATGGTCAAGTAACGGCCGTTGGGTCGTCTTCTCCTCACGCCGTTACGATGGTGTTTTCACTCGTCCGTTCTTCGTTCATATTGATAACGAAGGTCATGCTTCAAAGCCTTTCGAACTGCCAATGGAGGATCCCGACTGTCATCGGCAGTTGATGAAGAGCTATAATGTGCCTGAGCTGATGCACGCCCCTGTAATTCAGACACCTCAGCAGTTTGCTGATGTGTTGAAAGGAGATGGGGTTCCGGCAAAGTATGTCAAGTAAGCAACGTGGAGCACAGCTCACCTGCCTGTTACGTCCGCCCAAACAACCATTTCTTGAAGAATGGACTAACCCTCAAAATGTTCGATGTGATAATGCTGAAGCCAATGACAACAAGACCTATAAGAACAGAGAGTGTCGTATCGAGTACGAAGTTGTGGCGATAGGTTGTGAAAAAGGCACCAACAGAAGGAAGGTTGGGGAGGAACAGGAAATGTATGAGGTAAATATCCAACGTACGTCGTCCAATATACTGTAGTGAGGCACCGATGACCGTACGTTTGGTAAAATATTGGTGATAGTGCCTGAAATACATAAACACAATCGTCAGCAGGATAAAGCGTGCCAGAGTCAATGGGATGATGGCCCATGCCATTCTTAGTGTGTGCCATTTCAATGCATCCAAGGCAGAGAAAATGACCAATATGATAATGAGCGGATAGAACCATCGGGAGTCCATAACCTTTTGTGCCTGATCCCAATAGCGTCTTACAATATTCCCATAGAGGAAGAAGGGGAAGTATGTGAACAACTGATTAAAGCTGGTAGTATTCATGAAAACGCTGGGTTCGCGATTCCATCCTAATGCCCAGGAAAAGTATTTCGGCTGATAGCAAGTGTCATAACAAACTAATGAAATAAGGAAAAGGACGGTAATGGGAATCCATGATTTTACATTCAGTTTACTTTCGAAATAGCAGAAGATGTAATAGAGGATAAACATATAGAGCAGCACGATGGTAAACCAGTAGCCCCCCTTGAAGCAACCGTGAATCCATTCTATAACGGTAGCACAAAAATCCTTTCCTAAGACAGCTGCTCCAAAAAGAAAGAACACGATGGTGGGAATGGTCTGCACCTTAATTTTCTTGACAAGTGATGATCCTAACGTTTGTAAGTCCCACTTGACACCAATCTTATAGGCCAAGAAACCGCTGACAAAGAAAAACAGTGGCATGCGGAACAATATCAGGAACTGAACAGACGAAGAATATTTGATGGGCAGTCCAAAACTCTGGATGGTATGATAGGCAACTACCAGTATCATGGTAAATCCTCGGAGGGCATCCAGCCACTCTAATCTTGTTTTTTTTGCTGTCGTTTCCATAACAATATATAATTTATGGTGCAAATTTACATTTTTTTTTTGAAATCCTACAAAAAAGCGTTATCTTTGCTGACGAATAGTACAAAATATAGTTTTGCATGCAGAATATTAATGTGATATGTTAAACAATAAAACCGTATTAATTACTGGCGGAACGGGTTCGTTTGGTAACAAGTTCGTGGAGACCATACTCCGAGATTATCCCAATGTGAAGAAGATCGTTATCTATTCACGTGGTGAATTGAAACAGTATAATATGAAGCAGAAGTATCCGGAGAAAGACTATCCGATGCTTCGTTATCTGATAGGTGATGTTCGTGATGCTGAACGCCTGAAAATGGCATGTGAGGGTGTGGATGTAATCATCCATGCTGCAGCTATCAAGCAGGTGGATACTGCTGAGTATAATCCTCGTGAGTGTATTAAAACGAATGTGAATGGTGCAGTTAACGTCATCGATGCTGCCTTGGCTTGTGGTGTGAAAGATGTAGTGGCTCTTTCAACGGACAAAGCCTGTGCCCCGATTAATCTTTATGGTGCAACGAAACTGACCAGTGACAAATTGTTCATAGCTGCTAACAATATCAAAGGCAGCCGCGATATCCGTTTCTCTGTTGTCCGCTATGGTAACGTGATGGGCAGTCGTGGAAGTGTAATCCCCTTCTTTATCAAATTGCGCGATGAGGGAGCAACGGAATTGCCTATTACAGATATGCGAATGACTCGTTTCAATATTTCGCTTCAAGAAGGTGTTGACTTAGTCATGTGGGCATTGGGTCATCACTTAGGTGGAGAGTTGTTCATTCCTAAGATTCCTTCATATAAGATTACTGATGTGGCTAAAGCCATTGCGCCTAATCTTCCATTGAAGGAAATAGGTATTCGTCCGGGTGAGAAACTCCACGAGGAGATGATTACTCCTACCGACTCGCTTAATACCATTGATATTGGGAAATATTATGCCATTTTACCGTCGGTCTCATTCAACCATCATACAGAGGATTATTTGAAGCATTACCCTGGCTGCAAGTATGTGCCACAAGGTTTCTATTATGCGTCTGATAATAATCAGGACTGGGATACGGTAGAGACCCTCCGTCAAAAGTTTGCTAAGGTTATTCCTGGATTTGAGGTGAAATAGTATATAGGTATGGAACAATTAGCAATTTTGGGTGGTAAGCCTGTTCGTGAGAGTAAAATCTATTATGGTCGTCAGTGTGTTGGCGAAGATGACATAGAAGTTGTTGCTGAAGTACTCCGGGGACCATACATCACATGTGGCCCTAAGGTATGTGAAGCAGAACGGAAGCTTGCGGAGTATACGGGTGCTAAACACGCTGTTGTATGCAGTAATGGCACCGCAGCACTCCATTGTGCCTGTATGGCAGCTGGTGTTGGTCCTGGAGACGAGGTGATAACTACCCCTCTTACTTTTGCTGCTAGTGCCAACTGTGCCTTATATTGTGGTGCAAAGCCTGTTTTCGCAGATATAGACGTTGAAACCTATAATATCGATCCTCAGAGCATTCGGGAGAGGATTACTCCTAGAACAAAAGCTGTTGTGGCAGTTGATTTTACGGGTCAGGCAGTAAAGATCAAGGAGATTCGCGAAATTTGTGACGAATTTGGGCTTGTGTTCATTGAGGATGCAGCTCATGCCATAGGTACGAGTTATAATGGCAAGCACGTTGGAAGCCTAGCAGACATGACATGTTTCAGTTTCCATCCTGTCAAGACGATTACTAGCGGAGAGGGTGGTGCAATCACAACAAATAATGATGAGTACTATCAGAAATTGGTGCTTGCCCACACTCATGGAATTACGCATGATGAAGCGTTGATGGAAGAAGCTCCTCACGAAGGTATCTGGTATTATGAACAGATTTGTCTTGGATACAATTATCGTATGACCGATTTCCAGGCAGCCTTATTGGTAAACCAGTTGACCAAGCTTGAGACTTTCAAGAAACGTCGTCAGGAAATCGTTAACAAGTACAACGAAGCCTTTAAGGACGTTCCCGGCATTATCTTACAGAAAGAGATTAAGGAGTCTGACACATGCCGTCATCTTTACATTATCCGTCTTGACCTTGGCAGTCTCAGTTGTACCCGTCGTCAGTTCTTTGATGCGATGAGTGCAGAGAATGTACAATGCCAAATTCATTACGTGCCCGTTTATTGGTTCCCATATTATCGGCATATGGGATACGAAAAGGGAATCTGTCCTCATGCCGAGGAGGTGTATAAGGGCATATTGAGCATTCCCTTATATCCAATGATGACAGATGGTGACGTGGATGATGTAATCTGTGCTGTTAAGAAAATAGCTGGCTATTACGCTAAATAGGTATGCAAACAAAGAACTTGTGTATTATCCCTGCCAGAGGCGGAAGTAAGCGTATTCCGAGAAAGAATGTCAAGCCATTCTTAGGAAAACCCATGTTGGCCTATTCTATTGAAACAGCACAGAAGACGGGATTGTTCGATGAGATAATGGTCTCTACAGATGATGATGAGATTGCAGAAGTTGCAAGGCAGTATGGAGCGAAAGTCCCGTTTATGCGTAGTGCTGAGACGGCGAGTGACTTTGCAACGACAGCTGATGTGTTGCGTGAAGTGATTGCCAAGTACTGTGAACAGGGTAGGGAGTTCGATAACTTCTGCTGTTTCTATGCAACAGCTCCCCTAGTACAGAGCGGAGATGTGGTGTCTGCTTTTGATAGATTACAGCAGAGTGACTTCACTTGCGTCTATCCTGTCGTGCAGTTCAGTTATCCCATCTGGCGTTGCCTCGACCTTGCTGAGGATGGTACCATGACCCGCCATTGGCCAGAGTATGAGAATAGTCGTAGTCAGGATCTTCCCAAAGAGTATCACGATACAGGGACGTTCTATTGGTATAAGACCAAGGAATGGCTTGCTGGTAATATCAAGGTTGGTGGTATTGAAGTAGATGAAACTACCATTCAGGATATTGACACAGAGACAGACTGGAAGTTGGCAGAGATGAAATACCAATTAATAAACAAAGCATAACGATATGCCCGATTATGTTTGTTTAAGACAGCAGGAGCAACGGTTGGGCGACTATTCCATTGTGCCGCTACGCTATGAGGACAGGTTCCTCATTATGAAGTGGCGCAATGAGCAGATATACCATCTGCGACAGAACCAGCTGCTGACAGAAGATGACCAGCAGCGTTATTTTGATAATGTTGTATCCAAACTATACGACAATCCCAACCCCGACCAGATACTTTTCTCCTACTTGGAGAAGGGCGTCTGCATAGGGTATGGTGGTTTAGTCCATATTAACTGGATTGACCATAATGCGGAGATTTCTTTTATTATGGATACAAGTCTTGAGGCTGAGTATTTCTCGAAACATTGGAGTAATTATTTGAGAATGTTGAAGAAGGTGGCATTTGAAGATTTAGGTCTTCATAAGATGTACACTTATGCTTTTGATTTGCGCCCACACCTTTATCCGATATTGGAGGTTAATGGTTTTTCTCGTGAAGCCACTCTAAAAGAGCATTGCCTGTTTAATGGGGAGTATAAGAATGTTGTGATACACTCTATTTGGAATGAAAATGTATAATGTCATCAACTATGTGGATTGTACTAAGGAACAGCAGCGCGAGATTCTTGCATTACGGAATCTTGATGATGTTCGTAAATGGATGGTAAGTCCTGACATGATATCTGAAGAAGACCATTTCCGTTTTGTGGAGAGTCTGCATGGAAACGAGAACCGACTTTACTTTGCAATCTACAAGGATGGTGCGCTGATGGGAACCTACAACCTTACTAACGAAGGAGAAGGGGTGTGGGAACGTGGCATCATTGCCAAACCAGCCATGCAAGGAAAAGGTGAAACGGCTAAGTGGGAATGTCAGATTATCAACAGCCTTCCGCAGCATGGTGTTAAAACTTTGAGTGCCAAGGTGAAACAGGATAATCAGAGATCAATCAGATACCACGAGAAACTTGGCTATCAGGAACAGTCGAGAGACGACAAATTCATATACTATAGGTTGAATATTGCAATGGGTAAGACGTTTATAGTGGCAGAGCTTTCTGCAAACCACGGACATCAATTGGAATTGGCTTTGGAGTCGGTGCGTGCTGCCAAGGCCGTGGGAGCAGATGCCATCAAGATACAGACTTATACGGCAGATACTATTACGCTTGATTGTGACAAGCCGGAGTTTTATGCTGGTGGCTTGTGGGAAGGCCAGAAGCTATACGACCTCTATCAGCAGGCATTTACGCCGTGGGAGTGGCATCAAGCCATCTTTGATGAGGCTCGGAAGCAAGGCTTGGTATGCTTCTCTACACCGTTTGACAAGACGGCAGTTGACTTCCTGGAGGAGCTGGGAAATCCCATCTATAAAATAGCTAGTTTCGAGATTACCGATGTGGGATTGATTGCTTATGCTGCGAAGAAGGGTAAACCTATGGTGATATCTACAGGTATAGCCACACTTGAAGATATTGAACTTGCTGTAAGGACATGTAAGGAAGCCGGGAATGATGATATTACGCTGTTGAAGTGTACCTCGTCATATCCTGCCCCCATTGAAGGCGCGAATTTGAGGACTATGGCGGACTTGAAAGAGCGTTACGGTGTAAAGATAGGACTGAGTGACCATACCGTAGGACACGACGTGGCTGTGGCAGCTGTTGCCTTGGGAGCAACTATGGTTGAGAAGCATTTTATTATAGACAGGAGCATAGGTGGTCCTGATGCAGCATTTTCAATGGAGAAAGACGAGTTTGCTGCTATGGTAACGAGCATCAGGAATGTGGAAAAAGCTCTGGGTCAGGTAGTATATCCTTCCAATCCGGCGCAGATAAAAGGCCGCGAATACAGCCGTTCGCTGTATGTGTCAGAGGACGTGAAGAAGGGTGAGGTCATTACGGAGAAGAACGTTCGAAGCGTGAGGCCAGGCTTTGGACTGCATCCTAAATACTTGCCTGAGGTAATAGGCAAGAAGGCTGTGAGGGATTTGAAGAAGGGAGAGAGGTTCTCGTTGGAGTTAGTATGTGATTAATTTTTCTGGTTATGATGGAGAAAATAGCATTAGCAATAATTTCATTCTTTGGAAAGATATTGTATAGTATTAAGTGGTTTCTGGTATTCCTGAAAAATGAAAATGCCCAAAATTATGTTCCCTATGTAGAAAGGAAACGCCCATTGCGTATTTTGTCTAACGGCCCGTCGCTGAATGCTGAGCTGGAGCAGATAAAAGATACTTTCGACGATTTTGATTATTGCTTGATCAATTTCTCTTATAAGACACCTTTGTTTAAGCAGATACGTCCGCAGGTGCACGTGCTTGCCGACCCTATTTTCTTCTCTGGCGATTACTTGCCTGAGATGATATCCTATTTCCAGGCCGTAGACTGGGAGATGACACTATTTGTGCCATATTTTTTCTGTAAAGATAAAGATGTTATAAACAATCCTCATGTACACGTCACGCCTTTCCATAAAGGTGAGTATAAGGGATTTGAGAATATCAAGATGATGTTGTTTAAGAAAGGCTTGTCTATGCCAAGACCTGAGAATGTGGTGGCAGCAGCTATCTTCAACGCCATTAATATGGGCTATCAGAAAATCGAGCTGTATGGTGTAGACCATTCGTGGTTAAGTACGCTTGTCATCAACGACGACAATGAAATCTGTGTCAGAGATGTTCACTATTACGATCAGAAAGTGGCTGTGTTAAAGCCTTCGCCTCGCAAAAGTAATGGAGAGAAAAGGATGTTATATGAAGCTCTTACAAGTCAGGCAATTTGTTTTGAAACGTATTGTAAGTTGAGAAAGTACGCAGATTATCGGGGAGTTGAGGTTCTTAATATGACCAAAGGCTCATATATTGATGCCTTTGAGCGGGGATATAAACATTGACGACGTGGAGAATCTGAAAGAGAAAACGGCAAAAGGATTGTTCTGGGGATTTGTGAACAACAGTTCCTCGCAATTGTTGAATCTGGCATTGGGCATATTCCTTGCCCGTAGCCTGGTGCCAGCCGACTATGGTATCGTCGGTGTGTTGGCCATATTCACAGCGGTTGCGGTGATTTTTCAGAATAGTGGATTCCTGCAGGGACTTGTCAATCTGAAGGAACCTCAAGACAACGACTACAATGCTGTTTTCTGGTTCAACCTTGGTGTCAGTTTCGTTTTTTACGTTCTATTGTTCCTTGGTGCTCCTCTGATAGCCGATTTCTTTCATCAGCCCTGTTTGGTGGTTGTTTCCAGGGTATTGTTCTTGGTATTGCCCATCTACGCCTTTGGTATGTCGTATGCAGCCTACATGATTAAGAACATGATGAACCGTGAGATTGCTGTCATTGGCATCATCTCAATGGCTGTTGCTGGTACCGTTGCTGTTGTGATGGCCCGTTGTGGTTTTTCATATTGGAGTCTTGTGGCCAATCAGATACTTTATGCGCTTGTCTACAATATCGGACGATGTTATATCGTGCGTTGGCATCCGTCTTTTAAGATAGACTTCGGTCCTGTTCGCCGGATGCTCGGCTTTAGCTCAAAACTATTGGTAACACAGTTGTTTGTAGTGCTCAACCAACAGCTGCTAACGTTTGTATTAGGCCGTTTCTTCTCTATAAATTCTGTAGGCTTTTATACGCAGGCCAACAAATGGAGCAGCATGGCTCGGGCAACAATCTCAGGAGCAGTAGGGCAAGTGGCGCAACCAGTATTCGTCTCTATCTCTGATGAGCGTGAACGTGAAATCATGGTGCTTAGGAAGTTAGTGCGTTTCACCGCCTTCTTCTGCTTCCCGGCTATGTTTGGGCTGGCATTGGTTGCCAACGAGTTTATCTTGTTGTTGCTTGGTGCGAAATGGGCCGGTAGCGTTCTGTTGCTGCAGATACTGTGTATCGGAGGAGCTTTTATGCCGTTATATGAAGTCTATCAGAATTTCCTGATGTCCAATGGGCGTTCCGATGTCTATATGTGGGGAAATATTGCACAGATGGTCATCCTGCTGGCCACCATTCTCCTCATCTATCGACAGGGTATCGTTGCAGTAGTCTGCGCCAGTTCCGTATGTTCCGTATGCTGGCTTTTTATCTGGCAGTTTATCTGTTGTCGTTTCATTGGCGGTCGTTTCCTCGACTTCGTGAAGGATGTCGTTCCTTTCATGTTGTTGTCGCTTCTGGTAATGGGCGTTGTCTACATCCTGACGATGGGCGTCTCAAATCTCTGGCTCGCTCTCCTTCTGAGAATAGTGATGGCAGCATCCCTATATTTTGTGATTATGAAGTTTGCTCAGGCCAAAATACTGGAAGAATGTATCAACTTCGTGCGGAGGAAGAGTTAATATGAAGGTTTCTGTCATCATTCCTGTCTATAATAAGGCTGAATACATTGAGCGATGTTTGGAAAACATCCTCCAACAGGATTTTGATGATTTTGAGGTAATTTGTGTTGATGACGGTAGTACAGACGGTTCTGGGGAGATTTGCAATCAATATGCAGGGAAAGACCATAGAATACAGATTTTTCATATAGAGAATAGTGGTGTAACTGCTGCTCGCAGAAAAGGTGTACAATTGGCTAAGGGGAAATATATTATCTTTGTTGATGCTGACGACCAGTTGTTGCCTGGTGCGATAAAAACTCTTTATACGGAAATTGAGAAGACTCAGGCAGATGAGGTTATTGGCCGCTTTTCCTCTCAAGAAGGTAATGAGTCCCCTGTTGTTTTCAGGGGAGATGTACCAGATGTGTCGCCACTCATAGTGGATATAGTATCCAACAGGAATTTATTCCCCGTAATTTGGGGGCTTATTTGCCGTAAGGATCTCGTTGAGGATTGCTTGGATACACCTCGACAAATTGTTTATGGGGAAGACTTAATGATGCAACTGAAAATGCTGATGAAGCATCCTCGTGTGTATTTCATTTCAGATGTTGTGTATTTGTACAATATGGGCATACCCAATAACCGTAAGCGTACACTTGAGCATGAGAAGCGGTATGATGCCATATTGCGAAAAGTATTAGAACCGGAATGGGAGAAGTATCATGCTGCGTATATGTTTCATCTCATCAAGCAATACGAAGAATTCATCGTTCATGGTGACTACAACGTGCGAAAATCATATTACAATCAAGTTATCTCCGCCCCATTACCACAAGGCGTCCCCATGCTTCGTAGGATGATATGGAATTGCCCTCCCTCATTAGGCAGGATTGTTGTGTGGGTTTACAGGAAAGCCCTAAAAATCATGAAGCGGTGGAAACACTCGTGTGTGTAGCGGGATGTCTTTTGCAGAGTCCTCTGTCTTCGCATTGTTATCGCTGCATGCCTATACTTCATGACGATGAAGTTTGCTCAGGCCAAAATACTGGAAGAATGTATCAACTTCGTGCGGAGGAAACGAAAGGCTTAAACATTCTCATGATACTCAGCTACTTTCCTACCCACATACTTCATCTTCATGATTCTGTTCCTAAAGAAGCAACCGTCTAGGAACTTGTAGCATTGGAACAAGAGATAATAGAAGCTTTTCCTATTGGGATAGTATAACCCATTATACCTCTTCTTTATTTCTTCAAAATCACGATCCCAAATGGAGCCTCCAATAGCTGTCTTTGTCTGGTCATAGATACGGATAGCACCAAGGTTCTTGTTTATCCTTTTCACACACCCCCCCGATTCGTAAACTCTGATAAGCCATTCCAAGTCCATTGTGGCATGAAAGGATTCGTCCAAATATCCAAGATTATCGAAAAGACTTCTTCGCCAAAACATTCCTAATTGCGACACGTTGTAACAGCCGTGACGGGCAAAGAAGCGGCTCATTACCGTATTTGTGAAATTGATGATGCGGTTGTCTTTGTCTATCTCTATAGTTAGTCCGTTTGCAAAATCCACTTTAGGATGTTTCTGGTAAAACTCAGCAACAACCTTGAGCGCACCCGGCAGTAGCATGTCATCGCTATTAATCCATCCAACAACCTCGCCAGTAGCCCTTCGCATTCCTTTGTTGATAGCATGAGTCTGTCCTCTGTCTTTCTCGCTGCACCACCAAGTAATATTCTGTTCATATTTTTTGATGATGTCAACAGTCTTGTCGGAGGAACCTCCGTCACAAATGATATACTCAAGGTTCGGATAATCCTGATTTAGAATAGACAGAATAGTCCGTTCTATGAATTCTCCTTGATTAAAGGAAGGTGTAATTATCGTTATTCTTGGATTGTTCATTTGCATTTTTCTTTCGCAATGCAAAGATAAGGATAAATTCCGAGACCACAAAATAAAAGCCCCAAAAACTGACAGGTGAAAAACACCTCACATTTCTGAGGACATCCAATAGGAATTCTTAACTGGGGAAAAAGTGAGGTGTTAAGTGAGGTGTTGAGTGAGGTGTTTGCAAAACACCTCACTCTCCTCAAACCCTTTGTAGATGGGCGTTTCAGGGCTGTTGAGTGAGGTGATGAGGTGTTTTTGCTAACTGGCCTATTTAACGATGCTAACTAGCCTATTTAGCATGGCTAACTGGCCTACTTAGCGATGCAAAATAGCACGGTTTTAGTCCGGGTAAAGTGGGTAGTTTAGTCCGGGTAAAGTAGGAGTCCCTGACATGAATAGTCGTCTTACTGTTGCATGCATTCTAAAAAACGTTAATCGAAATCAATTTGCCAACAAAAGGTTTTGCAGGATTCTTTATTTATCGTATCTTTGCATCGTTGATTTTTCATAAGATACGATACGTAAGACATGAAATTTGGAAGACGATTACTAACTACAACTTTAGGCGCTATCGCCTTGTTTTTTTCTATCGCAACTAAGGCCCAGCAGAAGTATGTGGGTGGGGACATTTCCCTGCTGCCTTCATACGAGGCAAGTAATGCATGGTATGTTGACGAGAACGGCCAGCATATTACTGATATGCTGAAATACCTGAAGGGTCAGGGGTTAAACAGCATGCGCGTGCGCCTGTTCGTTGATCCATCGAAGGCTTCTGAGGATGAGAAGCGCCAAGGTGTACGTCAGGATTTGGAGTATGTCAAGAAGTTGGGCAAGCGCATCAAGGATGCAGGCTTTTCGCTGATGCTCGACTTCCACTATAGTGATACGTGGGCAGATCCCGGTAGTCAATGGACGCCCTCTGCCTGGCAGTCGTTGGGTGACGAGCAGCTGAAGCAGAAGATCTATGACTATACGAAGGATTGTCTGCAGCAAATGGTTGATGCGGGGGCTACGCCAGACTTTATCCAGACGGGGAACGAGATTTCGTATGGAATGTTGTGGGGTGCCCGTGGCACTAACCAGAATAGGTGCTACACCAACAGCGGTTCAGCCAATTGGAACCGCTTCTACGGCTTGCTGCAGCAGGCAGGAAAGGCTTGTCGTGAGGTGTGTCCGCAGGCCAGGATTATTCTTCATAGTGAGAGAGTTCCGAAGACGAGTGTGCTGAAGGACTTTTTCGACCGCATGAAGAATAATGGCGTGGACTACGACATCATCGGACTGAGCTACTATCCTTACCATCATGGCGGTATGCAGAACCTGGAAAATGCGCTGAACATCGTTGAGAGTTACGACAAGGACATCATGATTGTGGAGACGGGCTACTACTATGCCTGGTATCCCAGCAATGCCGAATATCCGAACATGGTGAGCTTCTGGCCCGCTACTCCTGCCGGGCAGGCTTCGTATACCAAGGACCTGATTGCTACTTTGAAGAATCATGAGCGAGTCATCGGCCTCTACTGGTGGTTCCTGGAAGCCTGTGAGAACGGCACGAACCCCGTGGTGACCCCCAGCGGCTGGTATAACGCCAGCTTGTTTAATGATTCAAACGTCAAGGATACTGGCTGGGACTATGGTAAGGTAATGCCAGCCATGAAGGAACTGAAGTCTTTTCTTGGCTCAACGTCTGGTTTGACTATGGTAAGCTTTGTGAGTCGCGACCATTTTTGGTATAATCTTCAGGGCATACGATTTGATAACCGTCCGCAGCGTCGCGGACTATACATCACAAAAGGCCAAAAGGCGTTTGTAAAGTGAACATCAACCAAAAAGAGCAGCAAAAGCTGCTCTTTTTCATTTCTCCTTATAGATTACGTTGTTGGCTCCGCTGGTAATCTTTAGCGCTTCGGGATGATCCTTGATGAAGGAATCAATATGTCTCACTCGCTTCTGCTCCAGGATTTCATCAACGGCAATGAGGATACCAGTCTCCTCGACGTCGCCAAAGCCGTAGTTGATGGCAGTACCGAACAGTTTCATGGTGGGCGAGAGACTCATGTATGCGTTTACCAATGGTGGGATGTTATAGCCCAAAGCCCGTATTTCGCGGTTCAGGATGCGGTAGTCGGCATTGAAGTCATCCTCGCAGAAAATGGTCTCCAGCTCTTTCTCGTCAGTTTCAATTTTCAATGGTTTCATCGGTGAAATCAGGCCTTCCTTGTCATCGAAATGCTTCTTCAGGAAATAGAGAATCATGTCACGTCCCTTGCGGATGTAGCTGGGATACATGGTCATCTTGCCAAAGAAGTATTTCACGTTAGGCTTGATAACGGTCAGTGCCCCCAATCCGTCCCAAAGGTTGTCGAGCGCAAAGAGACTCTTGGCTCCCATCCTGGAACTTTGATAAGGCAGCGAAACAAACGAGCGCCCTAATTCGATGGTGTAGGGCATATAGTCGTTGATGAACTTCTCAGAAAAGTGAAACATGTGGCTGGTGGCAAGAATAGGCTGTCCTTTGTCATCCAGTTTCCATGCTGTGCCTTCCAGATAGCGGTAGCCTCCGATGATTTCCTGCTGCTCGGGGTTCCATACGATGAGCTGCTTGTAGCAGTTCTCGCATGTGTCGAACTCGTCAATATCGCAGTCCTTGCCCGTACCGCCTCCTGCTTCGCGGAAAGCAATTTCCCGTAACCGTCCTATTTCACGCATTACGTTAGGCGCGTCATGTGCCGTGATGACGTAGATTTCGTTATTGCTCTTGTTGGTCATGCGCAGCTGACGTTCACGGGTCAGCTCACTACGAAGCACTTCTTTAGGGATAGGGGCGATGATTGATTGTTCCATTGTGTCTGTTTATATTTTTGGAGCTAAGTCATAGACGCGGTCTTGTACCCACTGTGCCCATTCGGCGGGTTTGCGGCTTTTGTCAAAAGTCTGCCAGGGGATGGGTTTGCCAATGGTTACATGGAATGTTTTGTGTACGTTCTTGTACATTTCGTCGACCAAGAACAGCATGGCGAGGTTGAACGGAAGGAAACGGTCGGAAAAGCTGGCCATACGATAGAATGCATTGGAGTTCTGTCCGCTGAAGTGGATGGGTACTACATCGCGCTGGTACTGCACACTCTTGGTAATGAACGTTTTCGTCCAGGGAATGTCACGTATAACCCCATTCTTACGACGAGAACACAGGCCAGCGGGGAACATCAGTATGTGGTTGTCGCTTTGGAACCCGGTTTCCACCATCTTGGGGAAATCCCGTCCCTGTTTGCCCGTCTTGTTGATAGGTATACAGACAGGGGCAAGTCCCGGAAGGTTCATCAGCAAGTCGTTGACCAGATAGCGGAAACGACCGTCGTAGTGTCTGCCAATGATAGCCCCCAAGGCTACTCCGTCCTCTCCGCCCAGCGGGTGGTTTGAAACAAAGGTATAGAGCCGTCCGTCGTTCTTGTCAGGGAGGTTTTCCTGCCCTTTGATGTCAAGCGTTGCATCAAGATAGCGTACACATTCCTCCAACCATTCTGTTCCCGAGAGATGACGGCTTTCCCATAGATAAGCATTTACCTGATCCTGGTGAATAATGCGCTTCAGCCACGACACTAACGGACGTGGCACGAACTTCGCCTTTGCTCCCATTTTACTTTTCAGAATATTGTCAAGGTCGACTGTCTTCTCTGTTACCATAACCATTATTTTAGCAATTGGTATTATTTCAAGATGCAAAAGTAGCACAAATCTTTGAGAAACTACACATTTTTGGCAAAAAAGTGCAAAAGCTAACTGTTTTTGTTCTTCGGGAAGGGGGAAATAGGGGCGAAATCAATAAAAGAATGTTAAATACGAAAAAAAGTGGGGGAAAGTGGTGGATTGTGGGGGAAAATGTGTATCTTTGTCGCTGAATTCTTTATAAAGATGAACACATGCGTTTTTTAGGGAACATAGAAGCCAAGACTGATGCGAAGGGAAGAGCCTTTCTGCCAGCCGTTTTCCGCAAGGTGCTTCAGGCATCGGGCAGCGAGTCGCTGGTATTGAGGAAAGACATTTTCCAGGACTGTCTGGTGTTGTATCCTGAAAGCATTTGGAACGAACAGATGGATAACTTGCGGGGGCGCCTGAATCGATATAATGCCCAGCACCAGCGCATTTTCCGTCAGTTCGTATCGGAAGTTGAAATGGTAACCCTCGACGGTAACGGCCGTTTCTTGATACCTAAACGCTATCTTACCATGGCAGACATCCAGCAGAGCATCAAATTCATCGGCATGGGCGACACCATTGAGATATGGTCAAGCGAAAAGGTGGAGGCTTCGCAGATGGACGGAGAAGAATTCGGGAAGGCCCTTGAAAGCATTATGTCGGCAGACGAAGCCGGCGGTATTTAAATAGATGATTGTCACGGCAGAGACATACCATGTACCAGTGCTTCTCACGGAGAGCATTGACGGTTTGGCTATCCAACCCGATGGAGTCTATGTGGACGTGACGTTTGGCGGAGGCGGCCATAGTCGTGAGATCCTGCGCCGGTTGGGCGATAAAGGCCATCTCTATAGCTTTGACCAGGATGCCGATGCCGAGAAAAATGTGGTCGACGATGATAGATTTACGTTCGTCCGCAGCAACTTTAGATATGTAAAGCAGTGGATGCGCTACTATGGCGTGGAGAAAATCGACGGACTGCTGGCCGACCTCGGTGTGTCGAGCCATCATTTTGACGATGAGACGCGAGGTTTTTCCTTCCGTTATGATGCACCGTTGGATATGCGCATGAACAAGCGGGGAGGAATGACGGCTGCAGAAATAGTCAATACCTACGATGAGCAGCAATTGGCCGATGTGTTCTACCTGTATGGAGAAATCAAGCAGGCTCGACGCATGGCCTCGTTGATTGTCAAGGCTCGCAATGAGAAGAAGATACTAACGACAAACGATCTGCTACAGGTACTGGGCGTGGAAATGGTCATGGACGAAACAACCAATAGCAGTCAGCTGTCGCCCGCAGCCAAAAAAGAAATGGCACGACTGTTTCAGGCACTCCGCATAGAGGTAAACCATGAGATGGAGGCCTTGAAGGAAATGCTCTTTGGGGCTACGGAGGTGTTGAAGTCAGGGGGCCGTCTGTCGGTAATTACCTATCACTCGTTGGAGGACCGATTGGTGAAGAACGTGATGAAGACAGGAAACGTTGAAGGCCGCATGAACCAGGACTTCTTCGGTAGGGTGGAGGCTCCCTTCCGTATGGTAAACAATAAGGTAATCGCCCCCACCGACGAGGAACAGCAGCGCAATCCGAGAAGCCGGAGTGCAAAATTGAGAATAGCAGAAAGAGTATAGTCAAATATGGCAGAAGAAAAAGATATCCAGGAAGAGCTGAAAGCAAAGGAGCTGAAGGCTTTGGAGAAGCTGAAGGAAATCAAGGCGAACGTCAGCGAGGACGACACCACACCGGTGGGCGCCCTGACGCTTCGTAAGATTCTCGGCGGCGATATCCTTTCTGCCGGCCTGGTTCGCCGGAACATTTGGATGTTCGTGCTGGTGGTGTTCTTTACGGTGGTCTATGTCGCTATCCGTTATCAGTGCCAGCAAGACCTCATCCAGATTGACAAGATGGAGGCTAAGCTGAAAGATGCCAAGTATAAGGCACTTTCGAGTTCAAGCACGTTGACGGAGCGTTGTCGTGAGAGCCAGGTGCTGAAAGTGCTCCGTCAGAATAATGACTCGTTGCTGCACGTCAGCGACCAGCCACCTTATATTATTAATGTACCCGAGTCAGGCTTTTTAAGTGGAAGTGAAGAATGAGTAAGTTCAATAGAAGTAAGGTCATGCCGCGTTATTTTGCCATAGCGGTGGTGCTCACATTGATAGGTTTTATCATTGTGGGCAAGGCCTTGTATATCATGACGGCCAAGAAAAGCTATTGGATGACCGTTCAGGAAAAGCTCAAGCACGACTCTATTCCCGTGAAGCCTAATCGCGGCAATATCCTCAGTTGCGACGGCCAGCTGATGGCAAGCTCCATTCCTGAGTACAAGATTTTCATGGACTTTCAGGCTGGTGGTGCCGAACGCGATTCTTTATGGCAGATTAAGCTCGACAGCATCTGTATGGGGCTGCATGAAATATTCCCAGAGAAGACTGCAGAGGAGTTCCGCAAGCATTTGGAGGAAGGACGTCTGAAGGTGACAAAGAGCGGTGCTGTTGGTTCCCGCCACTGGCCTGTCTGGAAGCGTCGCATCAACTATAATACCTTTACGGAAGTCAGGAAACTGCCTGTCTTCCGCATGAGCAAATACAAGAGCGGATTCCACTGGGAGGAGTTCAACGCCCGTAACCGTCCCTTCGGCTCACTTGCCCAGCGTACGGTAGGTATCATGTTCGGTGAGATCGACTCTGCCCGCTGCGGACTGGAACTGTCGTTCGACTCACTACTTCGCGGACAAAACGGTTTGGTGCATCAGCAGAAGGTGCTCAACAAAGTGATGAATCTCACGGAGGTGCCGCCTGTCGATGGCGCAGATATAGTGACGACTATCGACGTGAACATGCAGGACCTTGCGGAACGTGCCCTGATAGAGGAGATGAAATTGCCCGAAGTGAATGCCGACTTAGGCGTAGCCATCCTGATGGAAGTGCAGACGGGCGATGTGAAGGCTGTTGTCAATATGGCTCGTGTTGGCGACGGACAATATGCAGAAGCCATCAACTCGGCTATCAGCTATCGCTGTGAACCTGGTTCTGTATTCAAGGTAGCTTCGTTCCTCGTAGCCCTTGATGATGGCGTGATTCCTGGCGACACCAGCTTTACGATTCCTACTGGCTGCGGTATTATGGAGATGCATGGCCGTCCTATGAAAGACCATAACTGGCGTCGTGGCGGCTATGGAACTATCAATGTGGCCCGTACGTTGGAGGTGAGTTCCAATATCGGCACCAGCTACGTGATTGACAAGTTCTATGGCGGGCACCCTGAGAAGTATGTTGAAGGGCTTTACCGCGTAGGAATACATGAAGACCTGAAACTTCCTTTGGTAGGTTATCGTCCACCGATTATCCGTATGCCTGACACGAAGACAACTGACAGGTCGAAATATTGGAGTAAGACAACGCTCCCCTGGATGTCCATCGGCTATGAGACTCAGATTGCGCCCATCAATACGTTGGCATTCTACAATGCGATTGCCAATAACGGCAAGATGATGCAGCCACGTTTCGTCACGAAGATCATGAAAGACGGTGAGGTTGTTCGTGAATATCCGCCGGTTGTGCTGAAGGAGCGTATTGCCAAGAAGGAAACCATCACATTGATGCAGACATTGTTAACACATGTGGTCAGTCAGGGACTTGGCAAGAAGGCCGGTCCGCTGTCACGGGCTTTCAAGGTTGCAGGAAAGACAGGAACGGCCCAGATAGCTGACGAACATGGTGGCTATCATTCTGGTGTTACCCGCTACTGGTTGTCGTTTGCAGGTTTCTTCCCCGCCGATGCACCCCGATATTCATGTATCGTCTGTCTCAGGAAATCGGGACTGCCTGCATCCGGTGGTGGCATGAGTGGCGTGGTGTTCCGCCATATTGCAGAAGGCGTTATGGCCCAGAATGTCAAGCGTTTGGCCAGCGATATCCGTGATTCTACAACGAATCTGGTTCCTGTTGCCAAGGTGGGTAATGAGAATGCTGCCAATTATGTCCTGAATAGTCTGGGCGTTAAAGGATCTGCTGCTAAGGTCCAGAAGGTAAGTCTGTCGTCAGTTCCTGATGTGACGGGTATGAGTGCCCGCGATGCCGTCTATGAACTGGAGCGAAGGGGCATAAAGGTTATGGTATATGGCCGCGGTAAGGTGAAATCACAAAGCCTGGCGGCTGGCAAACAAGTAACTCATGACGCTGTATGTGAACTGAAACTGGAAATATAAACAAGCAAGATATGAAACTGAGCGAACTACTCAAGAATGTTAATCCCCTGTGTATCGTGGGCGATGCGGAGAAGGAAATCACGGGCGTGAAAATCGACTCGCGCCAGATAAAGCCTGGTTCCCTGTTTGTTGCTATGAAAGGAACTCAAGTCGACGGACACCAGTTCATTCCGAAGGCACTGGAGTTGGGAGCCGGCGCTGTACTGTGTGAAGACCTTCCGGCAACGACTGTCGAGGGTGTCACCTATGTACAGGTTGCATCGACAGAAGACGCCGTAGGCAAGGTTGCTACCATATTCCATGGTGATCCTACATCAAAGCTGAAGTTAGTAGGAGTGACCGGAACTAATGGCAAAACCACCATTGCCACCTTATTATATAATATGTTCCGTAAGTTCGGCCATAAGTGTGGTTTGCTTTCTACGGTCTGCAACTATATTGAAGAAGTGCCCGTTCCGGCTACCCATACGACTCCTGACCCCATCGAGCTGAACGAACTGTTGGAGCAGATGGTCAACGCAGGATGCGAATATGTGTTTATGGAGTGCTCGAGCCATGCTATAGCCCAGAAGCGCATTGGTGGATTGAGATTTGCCGGAGGCCTTTTTACCAATCTTACTCGCGACCATCTGGACTATCACAAGACAGTAGAGAACTATCGCGATGCTAAGAAGATGTTTTTCGATGGTTTGCCCAAAGACGCTTTTGCCATTACCAATGCTGACGACAAGAACGGACTATTCATGGTGCAGAACACCAAGGCCCAGGTGAAGACCTATAGCATTCGTCAGATGGCCGACTTCCGCGCCCGCATCATAGAATGCCACTTTGAAGGAATGTACTTGGAGATTGACGGTCACGAGGTTGGCGTACAGTTCATTGGCAAGTTCAATGTGTCTAATCTGCTCTGTGTTTATGGTGCTGCCGTTATGTTAGGCAAGCAACCAGAGGATATCCTCGTCATCATGAGTACACTGAAAAGTGTTAACGGGCGCCTTGACCCCATCCGTTCTCCGGAAGGATATACCGCCGTCGTGGATTATGCCCATACGCCTGATGCATTGGAAAACGTACTGAATGCTATCCATGAGGTACTGGATGGAAAGGGAAAGGTCATCACCGTCTGCGGAGCTGGTGGCAATCGTGACAAGGGCAAGCGACCACTCATGGCCCAGGAAGCCGTAAAACAGAGTGACCGTGTCATTATCACATCCGACAACCCCCGTTTCGAGGAGCCACAGGATATCATCAACGACATGCTGGCAGGGCTCGATCAGAAGCAGATGAAGAAAGTCATCTCTATTGCCGACCGTCGCGAAGCTATCCGTGCGGCCTGTATGATGGCAGAGAAAGGTGATGTCATCCTCATTGCAGGTAAGGGACATGAGGACTATCAGGAAATCAAGGGAGTGAAACATCACTTCGATGATCATGAAGTCGTTCGTGAGTGCTTTAATTCATAACTTAACAACGAGAGAAAATGCTATACTACGTATTCAGATTCTTAGAACAGTATAATATCCCAGGGGCTCACCTCTGGTCGTATATATCGTTCCGTTCGTTGCTGGCGCTCATTTTCGCATTGGCTGTTTCTGCGTGGTTTGGTGAGTACTTCATCAAGTATATGCGTCGCAAGAAGATCTTTGAGACGGAACGCGACCCTGCCATTGACCCGTTTGGAGAACAGAAGAAAGGGGTCCCGACAATGGGTGGCATCATTATCATCGTAGCTATCTTGATTCCTGTACTGCTCTTCGCGCGCATGCGTAACATCTATATTATATTGATGATTGCCACTACGGTATGGTTAGGGTTCCTTGGCTTCATGGACGACTATATCAAGGTGTTTCGCCGCAACAAAGAGGGACTGAAAGGCCTGTATAAGATTGTGGGGCAGGTGTCGATAGGCTTTATCGTTGGCCTGACACTATGGCTAAGCCCTGACGCTGTCGTACGCGAAAATGTCACCGTGCAGCAGCAGAATCAGGAACTGGTGGTGAAGCATAAGACGGAGGCAGTAAAATCATTGAAGACCACTATCCCTTTGGTGAAGAATCATAACCTTAACTACTCGGAGGTAATGGGTTTCTTAGGCGACTATAAAGTGGCCGCCGGATGGGTGCTGTTCGTTATCCTGACGATTTTGGTGGTAACCGCTGTTTCCAACGGTGCCAACCTGAACGATGGTATGGACGGTATGTGTGCGGGCAACTCAGCTATTATCGGTGTTGCGCTATTAGTACTGGCCTACGTGTCGGGACACATCGTCTATGCAGCCTATTTCGATATTATGTACATACCCCATGCCGAGGAGTTGGTAGTATTTCTCTCGGCATTCATAGGAGCCATGATTGGTTTTCTTTGGTATAATGCTTTCCCCGCTCAAGTATTTATGGGCGATACGGGTTCATTGACCATTGGTGGTATCATCGGCGTATGTGCCGTTATCATCCATAAGGAACTTCTATTGCCCCTTTTGTGTGGCATCTTCTTCATTGAGAGCCTCAGTGTCATTATTCAGACACAATGGTTCAAGATAATGAAAAAGAAAGGAAAGCGTGTACGGGTGTTCCGCGCTACGCCCATCCACGACAACTTCCGTCGTTTGGATTCGCAACTCGATCCCACGTCGACCTATATCTTGCGCGGTTGGCCACAACGGCAGTTCCATGAATCGAAGATTACATTCCGCTTTTGGATTATCACCATTATTTTAGCGGCATTGACAATTATAACATTGAAGGTAAGGTAAAAATGAAGAGAATAGTTATATTAGGAGCAGGAGAAAGTGGCGCAGGAGCTGCTGTCCTGGCAAAGAAGAAAGGCTTCGACGTGTTTGTCAGCGACATGTCGAAGATAGCCGACAGATACAAGAAACAGATGGACGACCATGCTATTGAGTGGGAGGAAGGACAGCATACGGAAGAGAAAATCCTTTCGGCTGACGAGATTATCAAGTCCCCTGGCATCCCCGATACCGCTCCAATGGTAAGCAAAGCCATTGCGAAAGGCATCCGTATCATCAGCGAGATAGAGTTCGCCGGTCGCTATACCACATCGAAGATGATTTGTATTACAGGCTCGAATGGTAAGACGACGACGACCTCGCTTATCTACCACATCTTCCGTCAAGCAGGCTATGACGCTGGTCTTGCAGGCAACATCGGACATTCCCTGGCATTACAGGTGGCTGAGGAACCTCATGAATATTATATCATCGAGCTCTCGTCGTTCCAACTCGACAATATGTACGACTTCCGTGCTAATATTGCCATTCTGCTGAACATTACGCCCGACCATCTGGACCGTTATGATAATTCGATGCAGAACTACACGGATGCCAAGATGCGTATCATACAGAACCAGACACCGCAGGATGCCTTCATTTACTGGGCAGATGACCCTGTTATTTCAAAGGAGCTGAAGAAATATGATATCAAGGCCGTGCAGTGCCCTTTCAGCGACATCAAGAAAGGTGGCGTTATCGGTTACATTGAGGAGGGACAGTATAAACTGGAATATCCTACACCATTTAATATGGAGCAGGAGAGCCTTAGCCTGACAGGACGTCATAACATCTATAATTCTTTGGCTGCTGGATTGGCTGCCAACATTGCAGGCATCAAGAAGGAAGAAATACGCAAGGCGCTCAGCGACTTCCCTGGCGTGGAGCATCGTCTGGAGAAAGTTTGCGATGTACGGGGTGTTCACTACGTCAACGACTCAAAGGCCACCAATGTCGATGCTTGTTGGTATGCCCTGGAGTCGATGAAGACCAAGGTGGTGCTTATTATCGGTGGCAAGGACAAGGGAAATGATTATGCCCCCATCAAGCCGTTGATTAAGGAAAAGTGTTCGGCATTGGTTTATCTTGGTGCCGACAACCAGAAACTGCACGACAATTTCGACGCCATGGGCATTCCCGTCCGAGACACCCATTCCATGAAGGAATGTATGGAAGCGTGCTACGAACTGGCACAGCCTGGTGAGACGGTTCTGCTGTCACCTTGCTGCGCATCGTTCGATCTATTCAGAAACATGGAAGACCGCGGAGAGCAGTTCAAGGAACTGGCCCGTAGTCTGTAATAACTGGTAAAACTAGTAGAGCTAGAACAACTAGTATAACTAGTACAACTAGAAACACTAGAAACAATGAACAAGAAAATAGGAAATCTCTTTAAGGGCGACAAGGTCATCTGGATGGTGTTCTTCTTCCTCTGCATGATCAGTATCATTGAGGTCTTTTCGGCTTCAAGCAACCTGACCTATAAGAGCCAGAACTACATGGGCCCCATCATTTATCATTCTCTCATGATACTGGCCGGTGTCGTGGTGGCAGTGGTAACGCTGAATATCCCATGCCGCTACTTCAAGCTGATGACGCCTTTCCTGTTGCTGATTTCCGGTTTGACATTGTTCTGGGTACTCATAGGTGGCGAAAGTATCAATGGTGCCAACCGCGTCATATCCATCATGGGCTTTACTTTCCAACCCTCAGAAATTGCAAAGGGTACTATGGTCCTTGTCACGGCGCAGATTCTTAGTGCTATGCAACGGGAAATGGGAGCCGATCGCAAAGCATTCAAATACATTTTGTGTATTCTGCTGCCCACGACCTTTCTCATTGGTATTGAGAACCTGTCAACAGCCGCCCTGCTCTTTGGCGTTATTGTCTTGATGATGTTCATTGGCCGCGTTCCGATGTCACAGATGGGCAAATTGGTTGGGAGCTGTGCCGTTTTAGCCATCGTAGGAGTCGTGCTTATCTTGGCACTAGGTAGCATTGGGGACACAACAGACACTAGCAGCCTGACGGAGACTGTGGCAACCAATACCAAGGCTGAGCCAAATGAAGACAACAGTATTAAGAGTGGTGGCATCTTCCATCGTTTCACCACTCAACGAAACCGCATCCTGAAGTTTGTGGACAAGAAAAACGTACCCCCAGAAGAATATGACCTTGAGGAGAACTATCAGGTGGGTCATGCCAACATAGCCATCGCCTCAGCCGATATTATTGGCAAAGGCCCGGGCAATTCTGTTGAGCGTGATTATCTGCCGCAGGCATTCTCAGACTTTATTTTTGCTATCATCATTGAAGAGATGGGCATTCTTGGTGCCACCTTTGTGGTGTTCCTCTATATCGTGTTGCTGTATCGTGCGGCCCGTATTGCTTCGAGGTGTGAGAATAATTTCCCCGCTTTTCTCATCATGGGACTCTCGTTGCTGCTGGTTGTTCAGGCTACGTTCAATATGATGGTGGCTGTAGGACTGGCTCCTGTGACAGGCCAGCCGTTGCCACTCATCTCGAAAGGTGGTACCTCTACCATCATCAACTGTGCTTACATCGGGGCCATCTTGAGTGTCAGTCGTTCTGCTAAGATGAAAAGAGAAGTTGAATAAAAAGGAGATAGGATTATGGATAAGGAGTTAAGAGTCATTGTAAGTGGTGGTGGCACAGGAGGACATATCTTCCCAGCCGTATCTATAGCCAATGCCATTCGTCAATTGTGTCCTACCGCTAAGATTCTGTTTGTGGGCGCATTGGGACGCATGGAAATGCAGCGTGTACCAGCAGCAGGATATGAAATCAAGGGACTGCCTATCCGTGGCTTCTATCGACCATTATGGAAACCTGCCAATATCGGTGTGGCTTTTGACTACTTGAAGAGCAAATGGATAGCCAAACGGCTGTTGAAGGATTTCCGTCCGGATGTTGCCGTTGGCGTTGGTGGATATGCCAGTAGTGCCGCCCTCGGGGCTGCCAACAGCTTAGGTATACCAACATTGATACAGGAACAGAACAGCTATGCCGGGTTAGCCAACAAGAATCTGGCGAAAAAGGCAGAGAAGATATGTGTGGCCTATGAGGGAATGGAGCGTTTCTTCCCAAAGGATAAGATTATGCTGACAGGCAATCCTGTGCGTCAGGCCTTGTTGGAAACAACGGTCACACGTGAGGATGCTGTCAGGAGCTTAGGCTTTGACCCTGCCAAAAAGACTATTTTACTCGTAGGAGGCAGCTTGGGTGCCCGTACTATCAACGAAAGTGTGCTTCAGCATCTCGATTTGGTAGAGCAGAGTGGGGTGCAGTTCCTATGGCAGACAGGAAAATACTACTATGCAGACATCCAGAAGCAATTGAGCGGAAAGGAACTGCCTAACCTGAAGGTAACAGACTTCATTACCGATATGGGAGCAGCCTATCGTGCTGCCGATCTCGTCATCAGTCGTGCAGGAGCCAGCAGTATCTCGGAGTTTTGCCTTATTGGCAAGCCGGTAATCCTTGTACCAAGTCCTAATGTTGCTGAGGATCACCAGACGAAGAATGCGTTGGCCTTGGCCGACCGTGGCGCTGCTATCTACGTGAAGGACGCCGAAGCTCCGGTCACCCTGCTCAAACTGGCTATTGAGACTGTGGTAGATGAAAACAAGCTGAAATCGCTCAGCGAGAATGTGCTGAAGCTGGCTTTGCCCAATTCGGCAGAAATCATTGCAAAGGAAGTACTAAAATTGGCAAACAAGTAAGATTATGGAAGTGAAGGATATTAGAGCCGTCTATTTTGTTGGCGCTGGTGGCATAGGCATGAGTGCCATCGCCCGCTATTTTATTAAACGCGGACTTGTCGTGGCTGGCTACGACAAGACTCCTAGCGAGCTGACTAGGCAGCTGGAACATGAAGGTATGCTTATTCACTATGAGGAAAATGTTGATGAAATCCCCTATGCCTGCCGTCAGCCGGAATCATGCCTCGTGATATACACCCCCGCCATTCCTTCCAACCATCAGGAACTTGTCTATTTCCGCGAAGGTGGTTTTGAAATACAAAAACGGGCTCAAGTGCTGGGTACGCTGACATGCAATCACAAGGGACTTTGCGTAGCAGGAACGCATGGAAAGACCACAACATCAACCATGTGTGCACATATCATGCATCAGAGTGGTCTTGACTGTAATGCTTTCTTAGGTGGTATCTCCAAGAACTATGGCACCAACTACATTCTCTCTAATAGCGATTATGTTGTTATCGAGGCCGATGAGTTCGACCGTTCGTTCCATTGGTTGCGTCCATGGATGACGGTCATTACTTCCACTGACCCCGACCATCTCGATATCTACGGCACCAAAGATGCTTATCTGGAAAGCTTCCGCCACTATACCACACTCATTCAGCCTGGTGGGGCACTTATCATTCACCGCGGACTGGAGATGCAGGAAGAACTGCAGGATGGTGTACGCCGTTATGACTACAGCCTGACAGAAGGTGACTTCCATGCCGAGAATATCGTGATAGAGAATGGTGAGATTACATTCGATTTCATATCTCCTATAGAAACGGTCAGACAAATCGAGTTAGGACAGCCAATACCTATTAATATAGAGAATGCTGTCGCTGCTATGGCTATGGCTCAGCTTAATGGATGTTCTGCTGACGAATTACGTATCGGCATGAAAACCTATGAAGGTGTTGAGCGCAGGTTTGACTTTAAGATAAAGACCGACAATTTGGTGCTGCTTAGCGACTATGCCCACCATCCGAAGGAAATCTACCAGAGTGCCCGTAGTATCCGTGAGTTGTACAAGAACCGTCGCATCACGGCCATCTTCCAGCCTCACCTGTATACAAGAACGCGTGATTTCTATCTTGACTTTGCTGAAGCGCTAAGTCAGCTGGACGAAGTAGTACTGACGGAAATCTATCCTGCACGTGAACTGCCTATTGAGGGCGTTACCTCTCAACTTATCTATGACCATTTGGCCCCTGGGGTGAAGAAAGAACTGATCAAGAAGGAAGATGTACTCAACTATGTCAAGAGTCATGACTTCGATGTGCTCATCATCCTTGGTGCTGGAGACCTCGACGGCATGGTGCCCCAGATGGCCAAGATCCTAAATGCGAAATAACGAAAAACAAAATACATACGTTTATCATGACCGTCAACTGGAAACAGACCGCTATCGTCCTGCTGGATATCATCATTGCGATATACCTGCTATTGGCCATTACGGTGTTCAATCAACCCGAGGATAAGGCTACGGTATGTACGGAGGTGAATATCAACATCGCTAACGGACAGAATCACGGATTCCTCTCTCCTGCAGATGTGAAACAACTGTTGGAGAAGCAGCGTCAGTATCCGTTGGCACAGCCCATGCAGTTTGTGAGCACGCGCAAGATGGAAGAGACACTTCGCAAGAATCCCTACATTGCCAATGCCGAGTGCTACAAGACCCAGAACGGTCATATCACTATCCAACTCCAGCAGCGCAATCCAGTGCTTCATGTGATGGATTCCAGTGGTGAACAGTATTATGTTGATGACGAGGGGATGATTCTTCCTCCCAGCCGTCTGACAGACAACTTGTTGGTTGCCACAGGTGTCATCAGTCGGAAATACGCTACGGAGAAATTACTGCCAGTGGTTCTTCAGGTACTGGAGAGTCCTTTTTGGCAGCAGCAGATTGTACAGCTGAATGTTTTGAGTGACGGAACGCTTGAGATGGTACCTCGGGTGGGTGACCATGTGGTCTATTTCGGAACGCCTAATGATATCACGAAGAAGTTGGAACGGCTGCAAAAGTTCTACAAATACGGACTGATTCATGCAGGATGGGACCGATACGAACGCATTAGCGTGGAGTTTGACAACCAGATTATCTGTAAGAAGAGGAGTTAAAGGAGTTAAAGAAGTTAAGAATACAAGATATGGCAAAGGAATTTATTGTAGCAATTGAGCTTGGCTCATCAAAAATGACGGGTATTGCGGGACAGAAGAACCTCGATGGCAGCATCTCGGTGTTGGCTGTTGTCAAGGAAGACTCTTCTGCGTTCATCCGCAAGGGGGTAGTTTACAACATCGACAAAACAGCCCAGTGCCTTCAAAGCATTGTCAAGAAACTGGAGACCCAGTTGAAGACCCAGATTCGGCAAGTGTATGTGGGCGTAGGGGGACAGTCGGTACGTGGAGTACGAAATGTGGTTGCGAAGGACCTGCCTGCGGGAACCATCGTGACCGATGCTTTTATTGATGAACTGGTATACTTGAACCGTAACACCAATTACCCTGATCAGGAACGTATCGACACTGCCGTACAAGAGTATAAGGTTGATTCTCAGTTCCAACAGGATCCTGTTGGCATACAATGTACACGTTTGGAGGGTAACTACCTGAATATCCTCCAGCGCAAGAGTTTCTTCAAGAACCTCAACAAGTGCTTTGAGACTGCAGACATTGCCATTGCCGAGATGCTCAATGCACCGTTAGCCTTGGCTGAGGCCGTCCTTACTGAGGCAGAACGGCGTTCGGGCTGTGCACTCATTGATATAGGTAGCGATACAACGACCGTTTCTGTCTACTCGAAGAACATTTTGCGTCACTTGGCAGTCATCCCCTTGGGCGGTTCCAATATCACCAAGGACATTGCCACCCTTCAGATGGAGGAAAGTGATGCCGAGAAAATGAAGATGAAGTACGCCTCGGCATATACCGAGAACAATGAGATTGATAACAACCTGAAGTATTCGATTGATCAAGACCGTCAGGTGGAGAGTCGTCGCTTTATTGAGATTGTTGAGGGACGACTGGAGGAAATCATTGAGAATGCGTGGTATCAGGTTCCCTCAGAATATTACGACAAACTGTTGGGAGGTATTATTCTCACTGGCGGCGGTGCTAACTTGAAGAACATTGAGCGCGCCTTCCAGAACCACACACATATTGACAAGATACGAGTGGCTAAGTTCCCCATTCAAACTATTACGGGAGGAAATGATGATATCAAGGCTCGCAATGGCATGATGAATACGGTGTTGGGACTATTGGCAAAAGGAGACATCAATTGTGCTGGTGGCGCTATCGACCCCAACGGTGATCTTTTCGGTCAGCAGAAGCCTGTAACTACCGAGACCAATGATCAGCGTCCAGCCCGCAAGCCCAACGAAGTGCCTGCGGGAGTTATCCGTACCGAGGCTGAGAAGCAGAAGGCTGAGGAAGAAGCACGACAGAAGGCTGAAGAGGAAGCTCGTAAGAAGGCTGAAGAAGAGGCTGCCAGAAAGGCAGAAGAGGAACGCATCCGTAAGGAAAACTCTAAGTGGACTAAGTTCAAGAAAGGAGTTCTCAGCTTTGGCAAGAAAATCATTGAAGATGAAGAGTAATATTACCATTCTGAGATACCGTAATAACGTTACATCGAAATAACAAAATAACGAAAAAGAATTATGGCAGACAACAATACAATTGATATCCTTGATTTCGGTGAGCCGGAGAAGGAACATAGCATTATAAAAGTTATCGGCGTCGGTGGCGGTGGCGGTAATGCTGTCAACCACATGTATCGCGAAGGCATACATGATGTCACCTTCGTGTTGTGTAATACAGACGCACAGGCATTGAACGACTCTCCTGTTCCCGTTCATTTGCAATTGGGAGCCGAAGGCCTTGGTGCCGGCAACAAGCCAGAACGTGCCCGTTTGGCTGCAGAAGAAAGCCTTGATGACATCAAAGCCATGCTTAATGATGGCACCCGTATGGCTTTCATTACAGCAGGTATGGGTGGCGGTACAGGTACAGGTGCTGCACCTGTCATTGCCAAGGTCTCGAAGGAGATGGGCATCCTGACGGTGGGTATCGTTACGATTCCCTTCCGTTTCGAGGGTGCAAAGAAGATTGATCAGGCGCTTGACGGTGTGGAGGAAATGTCGAAGCACGTCGATGCCCTGCTGGTGATCAATAATGAGCGTCTTCGTGAGATCTATCCTGACCTGTCGCTGACGGCAGCCTTTGGCAAGGCCGACGACACGCTTTCTGTAGCCGCCAAGTCGATTGCAGAGATTATCACTGTACATGGACTCATTAACCTCGACTTCAACGACGTGAAGACCGTCCTAAAGGATGGTGGCGTAGCCATTATGTCAACGGGATATGGCGAGGGAGAGGATCGCGTGAAAAAGGCTATTGACGATGCCCTCAATTCACCTCTGCTCAACGATAACGACGTGTTCAACTCCAAAAAGATTCTGCTCTCTATTGCCTTCAATGAGGAGAAAGGTGCTGGCGACAACTTCATGATGGAGGAGATGAACTACGTGAACGATTTCATGGACAAGTTCGGCGACTTCGAGATTAAGTGGGGTGTCGCCATCGACCCGGAATTGGGTAAGAAGGTAAAGGTTACCATTCTCGCTACCGGTTTTGGCATTACCAATGTCGACGGAATGGAAGCCCGTCTGAAGAAGCATTCTCAGGAAGAGGCCAACCGCATAGCCGAGGAACAGGAGAAAGCCGCTGCACGTGAAGAGCGTCGTGGTCGCTACTATGGAGGAACCGATGGTGTGCGTCGCTATAAGCGTCGTCCCCACATATATCTCTTCCGTCCTGAGGATCTCGACAACGATGATGTCATCAGCGCTGTAGAGTCAACGCCTACTTACAAGCGTACTCGTGAGATACTCGACAGCATTCATTCGCAGGCCACGGGCGACATCATTCTTGATTCGAAGGATATGTCTCCTCAGGATCCTATACAGGGCGTTATCAGCTTCGTATAAGTTTTTTTGTGTGTTCAATATAGTTATGAAAGAGAGGGAACGGTGGCATCAGCGGGTGTCGCCGTCCTTTTTTCTATAGAATACTCTCTCCTTCAACATATTGAGACATAAACAGATGGTCGCCATCCCATACTACGTATGAGAAATGGGTAATCCAATCGCCCAAGATAATCATACGCGATTTCTTGGCTCCGCGTATATAGGGTGCCAACTGCAGGTCAACCTCTATATGACGATGCCCGTAGATGAAGTAGTCGATGTCGCCATGTTCCTTGATGTATTCTTTTGTATAGAGAACCAAATGCTCCCTGTCCTCACCCATATAGGGAGGTTCCTCGCCGTCTGGCCGTTTCATTCGCGAGTGCTTGGCCCATGTCTGTCCGAACCATAGTCCCCAGCGGGGATGGAGGGCAGAGAATCCCCATTGACACACTTTGTTATGGAAAATCCACCTGATAAGCTTGAAAGAGCGATTGGGGTCGCCTAAACCGTCGCCATGGGCTAAATAGAATATCTTGCCGTAAATCTCTGTAGTGAGCGGTTGTTTGTGGAGGATAACGCCACACTCCTTCTCCAGGTAGTCGTATGCCCAGATGTCATGATTACCCGTAAAATAATGGACTTCCACTCCAAAGTCAGTCAGTTCCGAAAGCTTCCCAAGAAATCGCGTATAGCCTTTGGGTACCGCGTAACGATACTCGTACCAGAAGTCGAACATATCACCGAGCAGATAGAGCGCAGCAGCCTTCTCCTTGATGCTGTCAAGGAATCTCACCAGCCGGCGCTCCTGCATCCTTTGATGTGGAATAGCCCACGAACCAAGGTGGGCATCGCTGAGGAAATAGATGCTTTTCATAACTTTTTCCGTTCTTTTGCTGCAAAGATAATTGTTTTCTCCCGTACTTGGGGGCGATTGTTATCTCGAAGTGACAAAAATGTTATTCTTTCATATTATTTTTAATACTTTAACGCAAAAAAGAGGATGCTAAAGTGAATATTTCATAATTCGTCATCTGTTATTCCGAATTAATTCGTACCTTTGCGGGCGAATTTAAGGTAGAAGAGTATTTTCAAAATTTAAATAACAAAAAGTAATTATGGCAAAGTTAGATTTAACTCAGTATGGCATCACGGGTTCTACCGTGATTGCTCACAATCCGTCGTATGAGTATCTCTTCGCAGAGGAGACAAAGGCTGGTCTCGAGGGTTTCGACAAAGGCGTAAACACCGAGCTCAATGCCGTTAACGTAATGACTGGTATCTACACCGGCCGCTCACCTAAGGACAAGTACATCGTGAAGGATGCTCAGAGTGAGGACAAGGTATGGTGGACTTCTGAGGAATATAAGAACGATAACCACCCCATGAGCGAGGAGGTTTGGGCAAAGGTGAAGGAGATTGCCATCAAGGAGCTCTGCAACAAGGAACTGTACGTCATGGACGCTTTCTGCGGTGCCAACGAGGCTACCCGTCTCCGCGTTCGCTTCATTGTGGAGGTTGCTTGGCAGGCTCACTTTGTGAAGAACATGTTCATTCAGCCCACCGCTGAGGAGTTGGAGAGCTTCGAGCCTAACTTCGTGATTTACAATGCTTCTAAGGCTAAGGTTGAGAATTACAAGGAGCTGGGTCTGAACTCAGAGACTTGTGTAGCCTTCAACACTACAAGCCGTGAGCAGTGCATCATCAACACTTGGTACGGTGGTGAGATGAAGAAGGGTATGTTCTCAATGATGAACTATTATCTGCCTCTGCAGGGTATCGCTTCTATGCACTGCTCTGCCAACACCGATATGGAGGGTAAGAACACCGCTATCTTCTTCGGTCTGTCTGGTACTGGTAAGACCACTCTTTCTACCGACCCGAAGCGCCTGCTCATCGGTGACGACGAGCACGGATGGGACGACGAGGGTGTGTTCAACTTCGAGGGTGGCTGCTACGCTAAGGTAATCAACCTCTCTAAGGAGAACGAGCCTGACATCTATGGTGCTATCAAGCGCGACGCTCTGCTCGAGAACGTTACCGTTGACGAGGCTGGCAAGATCGACTTCGCTGACAAGAGCGTTACCGAGAACACCCGCGTAAGCTATCCTATCAACCACATTGAGAAGATTGCCCAGAAGGTGAACGGCAAGAGCGCTGGTCCTGAGGCTAAGAACGTGATCTTCCTGAGCGCTGACGCATTCGGCGTGCTGCCTCCCGTATCAATCCTGACTCCGGAGCAGACCAAGTACTACTTCCTCTCTGGTTTCACAGCTAAGCTGGCTGGTACAGAGCGTGGCATCACTGAGCCCACTCCTACCTTCTCTGCTTGCTTCGGCCAGGCATTCCTCGAGCTGCACCCCACCAAGTATGCTGAGGAGCTCGTGAAGAAGATGGAGAAGAGCGGTGCTAAGGCTTACCTCGTGAACACTGGTTGGAACGGTACTGGCAAGCGTATCTCTATCCCCGATACACGTGGTATCATCGACGCTATCCTGGATGGCGCTATCCTGAAGGCTGAGACCAAGAAGATTCCATACTTCGACTTCGAGGTTCCCACAGCTCTGCCTAACGTGAACCCCGCAATCCTCGATCCTCGTGACACTTATGCTGACGCTGCTGAGTGGAACAAGAAGGCTGAGGATCTGGCTGCCCGCTTCATCAAGAACTTCAAGAAGTACGAGGGCAACGAGGCTGGTAAGGCTCTGGTCGCTGCAGGTCCAAAGCTGTAAGCTTAGACCGAAAGCAACGAGCATCCTTGATGGTCGCTGCAGGACCCAAATTGTAATTTGGGGCCGAAAGCAACTTCGCCCTTCGCAGGGCAAGTTGCAGGACCGAAGCTCTAAAGCAAGGCTCGAAAGCAACAAAATAGAAATGACGGCTTCCAAGGTAGTTGGGAGCCGTTTTTCTTTTCATCTGTCTGTCCATCTATCGCGAAGCGAAGCTACCTTTGAGGCTTCGTTTCGGAAGGTTGACGAACTCCCGAAAATGAAAATAAATCTGAAATTCTTTTGTATTTCGCTTGTTTTACACTACCTTTGCACCCGCAAAACGGAAAATTCATATAAATAAGGTACAGAAACCATAAAGATAATGAGAAAGAATTTTGTTGAAGAGCTCCGCTGGCGCGGAATGTTGGCACAGATGATGCCTGGTACTGAAGAACTGTTGCAGAAAGAGATGGTGTCGGCCTATCTTGGTACAGACCCGACGGCTGACTCGCTGCACATCGGCCACCTGTGCGGCATCATGATGCTGCGTCACCTGCAGCGTTGCGGTCACAAGCCCTTTATCCTTGTTGGCGGTGCCACAGGTATGATAGGCGACCCCAGCGGTAAGTCGCAGGAACGTAACCTGCTGAACGATGAGACGCTGCGTCACAACCAGGAGTGCATCAAGGCTCAGGTGGCTAAGTTCCTGGATTTTGAATCGAAGGATGAGAATGCTGCCGAAATGGTGAATAACTACGACTGGATGAAAGACTTTACGTTCCTTGACTTTGCCCGCGAGGTTGGTAAGCATATTACGGTAAACTACATGATGGCAAAGGAGAGCGTACAGCAACGCCTGAACGGTACGGCCCGTGACGGTCTGTCGTTCACAGAGTTCACCTACCAGCTGCTGCAGGGATATGACTTCCTGTACTTGTACCAGCACAAGGGCGTGAAACTGCAGTTGGGTGGCAACGACCAGTGGGGCAACATGACCACAGGTACGGAGCTCATTCGCCGCACTTTGGGCAACGAGGTGGAGACCTTCGCGCTGACCTGTCCGCTCATCACCAAGAGCGACGGTAAGAAGTTTGGCAAGACGGAGAGCGGCAACATCTGGCTCGATCCCAAGCGCACCACACCTTATAAGTTCTACCAGTTCTGGCTGAATGTCTCAGATGAGGATGCTGAGCGCTACATCAAGATTTTCACCTCTTTGGAAAAGGACGTGATCGACGCGCTTATCGAGGAGCATCGTCAGGATCCTGGCCGCCGTGTGCTGCAGCGTCGTCTGGCTGAGGAAGTCACCGTCCTGGTACACTCACAGGCCGACCTTGATACAGCTATTGAGGCCTCGAATATCCTGTTTGGCAAAGCTACGAAGGAGGCGTTGGAGAAACTTGACGAGCAGACGTTCCTCGATGTCTTCGAGGGCGTAGAGCACTACGAGATAGACAAAGACCAGCTGGGTCAGCCCGCTATTGAGCTCTTCACTACAGCTGCCCCCGTGTTCCCCTCAAAGGGTGAAATGCGCAAGATGGTGCAGGGTGGTGGCGTTTCGCTCAATAAGGAAAAGATTACCGATGCCCAGCGTCCTGTTACTACCGAAGACCTGATTGACGGCAAGTATCTGCTGGCCCAGAAAGGTAAGAAGAACTATTACCTGCTGATTGTCAAGTAATAAGAAAAGAAGAAAGAATTATGCAGAAGAATCTGGTTATCGTTGAGTCACCTGCAAAGGCAAAGACCATTGAGAAGTTCTTGGGAAAAGACTTCAAGGTGATGTCCAGCTATGGTCACATCCGTGACCTGAAGAAACGCGAGCTGAGTATAGATGACACAACGCTGGAACCCGAATATGAGATTCCTGAAGAGAAGAAAAAACTGGTAAGCGAACTGAAGAAGCAAGCCAAGCAAGCCGAGAAGGTATGGTTAGCATCCGATGAAGACCGCGAAGGAGAAGCCATTTCATGGCATCTGTGCGAAGTGCTGGGACTGGATGAGGAAAGAACCAACCGCATCGTGTTCCACGAAATCACCAAGCCTGCCATTCTGGAGGCTATTGAGCACCCGCGCCATATTGACATGAGCTTGGTAAACGCCCAGCAGGCCCGTCGTGTGCTGGACCGCCTGGTAGGTTTCAAGCTGTCGCCAGTACTGTGGCGCAAAGTAAAGCCCGCTTTGTCGGCAGGTCGTGTACAGAGTGTTGCCGTCCGTCTGATTGTGGAACGTGAACGTGAGGTACAGGATTTCGTCAGCGAGGCCTATTACAGTGTCAGCGGTACCTTTGGCATTACTAATGCCGACGGTTCTCAGTCGGAAGTAAAAGCCACCTTGGCCACCCGTCTGAAGAGCCACGATGAGGTGGAAAAGTTCTTGGAAGCCTGCAAGGATGCCACGTTTGTAGTGACTGGTGTGCAGAAGAAACCTATGAAACGTACTCCCGCACCTCCTTTTACTACATCGACTCTTCAGCAGGAAGCCGCCCGAAAGTTAGGCTTCACGGTTAGCCAGACGATGATGGTTGCCCAGCACCTGTATGAAAGCGGACGTATCACCTATATGCGTACTGACTCAGTAAACCTCTCCAGCCTTTGCCTTAGTGCATCGAAAGAAGAAATCACTAAGCTCTACGGAGAGAAATATTCCAAGACCCGCCAATATCATACCAGCTCGAAAGGTGCCCAGGAGGCTCACGAAGCCATTCGCCCCACCTATATGGATCAGTCGAGCATTGAGGGAACTGCCCAGGAGAAGAAACTCTATGAGCTGATCTGGAAGCGTACCATTGCCTCACAGATGGCCGATGCCGAACTGGAGAAGACAACGGTCGACATCAACGTGAGTACAACCCAAGAGAAGTTTGTGGCTCAGGGCGAGGTGGTCAATTTCGACGGTTTCCTGAAAGTGTACTATGAGTCACGTGACGAGGAAAACAGTCAGGAAGTATTCGCCTCACTTCCCGAGATCAAAGAAAACCAGGAACTGACACGTCGCGAAATTAGCGCCACTGAGCGATTCAGCCTGGGGCCGCAGCGCTATACGGAAGCATCTCTGGTACACAAGCTGGAGGAACTAGGTATCGGACGTCCGTCAACCTACGCCCCCACCATCTCCACCATACAACAACGCGAATACGTACAGAAAGGCGACAAGAAAGGTGAGGAGCGTACCTATACCATCGATATATTGAAGGGAAAGCAGATTGTGCAGAAGACGCGCAAGGAGATGGCCGGATCGGACAAAGGCAAGCTCATGCCCACCGACATTGGCGTCGTAGTCAACGACTTCCTGATGAAGAACTTTCCGGGTATCATGGACTATAACTTCACAGCCAAGGTAGAACAGGATTTCGACAAGATTGCTGAAGGTGGTGAGACATGGACAAAGATGCTGAAGACCTTTGACAAGAACTTTGAGCCGACGGTCGACAAGGCTATGAACAGCCGCAATGAGCATAAGGCAGGAGAACGTCAGATAGGCATAGATCCCAGAACGGGTAAGCCTGTTTTCGTCAAGATCGGACGCTTTGGCCCTGTTGTGCAGATAGGTTCTGCTGAAGACAAGGAAAAGCCTCAGTTCGCCCAGCTGCCTAAGGAGATGAGCATCTCGAGCATCACGCTGGAGGAAGCTTTGGAGTTATTCAAGCTTCCCAGGGAAATAGGAGAGTACGAAGGCAAGAACGTCACCATCGGCGCAGGACGTTTTGGCCCCTATGTGCTGCATGCAGGCAAATACACCTCATTGCCCAAAGATGAAGATCCGATGGCCATTACGCTTGAAGAGGCCATCAAGCTGATAGAGGAGAAGCGTAAGCAGGAGGTACAGAAACACCTGAAGATATTCCTCGAGGACGATAAGCTGGAAATCCTCAACGGACGCTACGGCCCCTACTTGGTATATGACGGCAAGAACTACCGACTGCCAAAATCGCTGCATGAGCGGGCTGCCGAGCTGAAGTACGAAGAGTGCATGGACATTATCAACAAGAGTAAATGAAGAGGATTGTCCTGATAGGCTATATGGGGTCGGGCAAGACCACCGTAGGACGTGCACTGGCCAAGGAAATAGGACTGCCGTTCTATGACCTTGACTGGTACATTGAGAGCCGCATGAGGAAGAAGGTGAGCCAGATCTTTGCCGAACAGGGTGAAGAAGGCTTCCGCCGTATCGAGCGCAATATGCTGCACGAGGTGGCTGAATTCGAGAACATCGTTATCAGCTGTGGTGGTGGCACGCCTTGTTTCTTCGACAACATGGACTATCTGAACCAGCAGGCGCAGGTGGTCTATCTGAAAGCCCAGCCTGAGGTGCTCCACAAGCACCTGCTCATGGGCAAGGGCGACCGCCCGCTGCTGAAAGGCAAGACGCCTGACGAACTGATACAGTTTATACGTGAACAGCTGGAAAAACGTGAGCCTTTCTACTCGAAAGCCAACTATACGTTGGACGTAAGCCTAATGGACAATTACGAGAAAATTAAGATAACGATTGAGAAACTGAAGGAACTACTTGACCTGTAAATGAAGAAATGGACTACTGAAGACGCCCGCGAACTGTATAATATCGGCGGTTGGGGCACCAGCTATTTCGGCATCAACGACGAAGGCAACGTCTACGTTACGCCGTGTAAGGACTCTGTGCAGATTGATTTGCGCGAAGTGATGGATGAACTGGCGCTGCGCGATGTCACAGCTCCCGTTCTGTTGCGTTTTCCCGATATTCTGGACAACCGTATCGAGAAAACGTGGAGCTGCTTCAAGAAAGCTTCCAAGGAGTATGACTACAAGGGCGAGAACTATGTTATCTACCCCATCAAAGTCAACCAGATGCAGCCTGTAGTCGAGGAGATTATTTCTCACGGACGTAAGTTCAACCTCGGCTTGGAAGCAGGTTCAAAACCTGAACTGCATGCTGTCATTGCCATGCAGTGCCAGAGCGATTCCGTCATTGTTTGCAACGGCTACAAGGACCAGTCGTATATCGAATTGGCACTGTTGGCTCAGAAGATGGGTAAACGGATTTTCATCGTTGTTGAGAAACTTAACGAGCTGGACACCATTGCCAAAATAGCCAAGAAGCTCGACGTGCGGCCGAACATCGGTATCCGCATCAAACTGGCATCCAGCGGTAGCGGCAAATGGGAAGAAAGCGGTGGCGATGCCTCGAAGTTCGGACTGACAAGTGCTGAACTACTTGAAGCACTCGACGTGCTCGACAAGAAGGATATGCGCGACTGTCTGAAACTCATCCATTTCCACATTGGCTCACAGATTACCAAGATACGCCGTATACAGACGGCCTTGCGCGAAGCTTCGCAGTTCTATATTCAGTTGCACAAAATGGGCTACAGCGTAGAGTTCGTCGACTGCGGAGGCGGTTTGGGTGTCGACTACGACGGTACACGGTCACCCTCGAGCGAGAGTAGTGTCAACTACTCTATACAGGAATATGTCAACGACTGTATCTACACCTTTGTAGATGCTGCCAACAAGAACGGGTTGCCTCACCCCAATATCATCACGGAAAGTGGTCGCTCACTGGCTGCCCACCACTCGGTGCTGGTCATCAACGTGCTGGAGACAGCCTCGCTGCCAGAGATGCCTGAGGAATTTGAGCCTGACGAGAACTCCCACCAGCTGGTAAAAGACCTTTACGAGATATGGGACAACCTGTCACCCCGTAACGTTCTCGAGGATTGGCACGATGCTGAACAGATACGCGAAGAGGTGCTCGACCTCTTCAGTCATGGTATTGTTGACTTGAAGACGCGGGCAGAGATCGAAGCCATGTACTGGAGCGTTTGTCACGAGATACATGCGTTGGCCAAGACCCTTAAGCACGTGCCGGAAGAGCTGATGAGCATTGACAAGCTCCTGGCAGACAAGTACTTCTGTAACTTCTCGTTGTTCCAAAGTCTCAGCGACTCTTGGGCCATTGACCAGGTGTTCCCCATCATGCCGATACAGCGTCTCAACGAGCGGCCTACACGTAATGCAACCATTCAGGACATTACCTGTGACTCTGATGGCAAGATTACCAATTTCGTCACCAATCGCCACAATTCGCATTCGCTGCCTGTACATGCGCTGAAGAGAAACGAGAACTACTACCTGGGAGTGTTCCTTGTGGGTGCTTACCAGGAGATCCTTGGCGATATGCATAATCTCTTCGGCGATACCACAGCCGTACATATTTCAGTAAAGGACAACCACTACCACATTGACCAGATTATCGACGGTGAAACCGTTGAGGAAGTGCTGGAATACGTGCAGTACAATCCCAAGAAACTGGTACGCCAGCTGGAGATCTGGGTAACCAAGAGCGTGAAGGAAGGAAAGATTACCCTCGAAGAGGGCAAGGAATTCCTTTCCACCTATCGCAGCGGACTCTATGGATATACCTATTTGGAATAACGTTATAACGAAATACCGTAATTCCGTAATACCGTAAAACCGAAATACCGAAATATCAGAATGACGACAATGATGAGAGAAAAGCTGACAATAGTAAAAGTGGGTGGTGCCGTCGTCGAGGACGAGGCGCAGTTGACACAGTTGCTGAAGGATTTTTCTGCCATCAAGGGTGCAAAGATCCTGGTACATGGTGGTGGCCGTCGGGCCACGAAGATAGCAGCCGCCCTGGGCATTGAGACCAAAATGGTGGACGGACGGCGTATCACCGATGCCCAGATGCTGGAAGTGGTGACCATGGTCTACGGTGGATTGGTCAACAAACACGTAGTAGCCCAGCTGCAGGCATTGGGCGTCGATGCCATAGGCCTTTGCGGTGCCGACGGCAACATTATCCGTTCAGAGAAACGCCCCCTGAAGAATGGTATCGACTACGGCTTCGTAGGTGATGTCAAGCAGGCCGACGGTTCTAAGATGGCCCATTTCATAGAAAAAGGACTTATTCCCGTTATAGCTCCCCTTACCCACGATGGCAAGGGGAATATCCTCAACACTAATGCCGATACCATGGCCTCAGAAGTGGCCAAGGCGCTGGCACAGCTCTACGATGTGACGCTGATTTTCTCGTTCGAGAAAAAAGGCGTACTCAAGAATCCCGATGATGACGACTCGGTCATTCCTGTCATCACACGCACAGACTTCGAGCGCTACAAAACCGACGGTACCATCAGCGGTGGTATGCTTCCTAAGATTGAGAACGCGCTGGCAGCCGTAGAAGCAGGCGTCAGTCAGGTGATCATCACCCTCGCTACCGCCATTGACGGCAAGCAAGGTACGGTCATCAAATAAATTTTTCGCAAAAAGAACATCTTCTTGTAACTTTTCCCTCCGTCATTCGTCATACAATATAGAGAGGTGAAGAAAATCAGTTTCCGAAACGACGTCCTGCCGCTGAAGAATCAACTCTACAGGCTGGCGCTCCGCATCACTCTCAATCCTGCGGATGCTGAGGACGTGGTACAGGATACAATGCTGAAAGTCTGGAACCGCCGCGAGCAGTGGGAGCAGTTAGAATCAATAGAAGCCTTCTGCCTCACCATCTGCCGAAACCAGGCACTCGACAAGACCAGGAAAATGGGAAACGACAACCCCAGCCTTGACACCGACGAGTATGACGCACCAGACAACAGCCACACGGCTAACCCGGAGGAGCACACCATACAACAAGACCGCATCCGACTGGTACGCCAACTCATTAACAGCCTGCCCGAGAAACAGCGAAGCATTATGCAGCTGCGCGACTTCGAGGGGAAAAGCTACAAGGAAATAGCGGCCATCTTAAGACTCAGCGAGGAACAGGTAAAGGTAAACATCTTCCGAGCTCGTCAGGCCATCAAACAGAAATACATTGAAGCCGAACAATATGGATTATAAGTACATCGAACAACTGTTGGAAAGATACTTCCAGTGTGAGACCACACTTAAGGAAGAAGAAATCCTGCGCTCATTCTTCTCACAGGAGGATGTACCCGTATGGCTGGCAAAATATCAGGCACTCTTCAACTACGAAACCCAGCAGGAAGATGCATTGGGCGATGACTTCGACGAGCGTATCCTGAACATGATCGAGCAGCAGGAACCCGTAAAGGCACGCGTGCTCACGATGGCACAGCGGCTGAAGCCCATCTTCAAGGCTGCTGCTATCGTAGCCATTGTGCTTACCCTTGGCAATGCCGCACAGGCACCCTGGGACAGCGGATGGGAAGACCCACGAGAGGAGTATGCCAAGTTCCAGCAACAGCAGCAGATTGACTCTCTGAATATGCTGGGGCCCATTCAGGCAGAAAATATGATGGACACTGTTTCCACCGCACCTACGCCTGAGGCTCCAAAGTACTGAAACGAAAATTTTTTCTATGCTTTCTCTATACCATTCATTTTTTTATTAAAACACAACAAAACCAAAGAAGCTGGGAAGCTTCGATTCTCTCAAATTTTTCATAACATACTTTGAAACACAAAGCAGTATAGGCCATCACCGAGACTTCGGGGTGGCCTTTACTTTTTTCATATTATTAAAGAATTTTAAATTCCCCAAGCCAGTATTGGATAATCAATTCGTGGTTTTATAATTAATTGGGTGTTTTTAAAGTATCCGTTTAATCCGTGCCGCTCGGCTCTGCCGCTTGGCTCGTCCAAGAATCCGTTGTTTTTAATTATTCGTTCCTTTTGTGTTTTTCGATGTTCAGAATAAGTTGTTCATGTAAAAAAGTGCCGTTGAGATTTGGGTATAGGCGCACGACCGTTTGCGTATACGCGAACAATCGTTTGGGTATAGGCAAACGATAGTAAAGTGCCGTCTTACTCCCTGTTACCCTATGACAAACGGTCACGGTTACACGGTTACAACTGTAACCATATATCCTCTCGGTTACGGTTACAACTGTAACCATGTAACCTTTTTTGTAGTCTTTTGACTATTTAAGATTAATGTAAACAACTGAATATTAATCTATTATAACCTTCTGGCATCTTTCCCTCACCTTGGAGGTAACATAGTTACAGCTGTAACCGTGACCACTAATAACCACGGAATCCATTTAAACATCTAAAGACGCGAAATACAAGAAAAAGCAGTTTCATTAACATCGGAATCCATTTACACATCTAAAAACACTCAACTTTCGCAAGCTCCGCTTGCCTTGTAGATAGAGGGAGATAGATGAAGATAGAAGGAGACAAAAGACAATGGTGAGTACCAATTGTCCAATAATTTTGCTGCAGAATGGTTGCAGACAGAGTATTGTCCTCTATCTTCCTTTATCTTCCTTTATCTTCCTATATCTTCTTAACATGCGAAAGTTGAGTAATTTCTTTAAATCCTTGATCTGAATTCCTTTCAGATAATAGAAATCCCCCAAATTCTTGTGGGTTAGTATTGGAACGAACTGCCACCCAGGAACTCGCGGAGTAGGGAGGTAGGGGGAATCTGCGTCTCGGGTATGGGCTTGATATAGCGGAGGAACTTCAGCAGACGGTAGGCCTCGGCATATTCGGGTACGTTCTCGGGCACCTGTTCCAGCAGCGGCTCAGCCTGGCGCTTGATGACTGCCAGTTCGAAGAGCATGGCGGTGTTGAACATGGCATCGGCATTCTCCTGATAGGGGAAGATCCACTTGTTTTCGCCAGCGCGCACGGAGGACCAGCGGCGGATGGTCTCAACGGCAGAAACTCCACGGTATTTATAGTCGCGGATGATGCGACGCAGCAAGCGGTTGTCGGTGGTGGGGATATAGTTGTGCTTGTCGAGCAGCAACGTGGTGAGCGCCGAGGCATAGACGCGGAAGATCTGGTCGTTGGGCACCTGCTCCATCAGTTCGGGGTTCAGGGCATGGATGCCCTCGACCACCAGCACCTCGTCGTCGCGCAGCTTCAGCTTGCGTCCGCTCATTTCGCTCTTACCTTCCTGGAAGTTGTAGCGTGGCAGTTCCACCTCCTCGCCCCTGAACAGGGCGTTCATCTGCTGGTTGAGCAGCGGCAGGTTCAGGGCATGCAGGTGCTCGAAGTCGTATTCGCCTTTTTCGTCGCGCGGTGTTTTGGTGCGGTCAAGGAAATAGTCGTCGAGGGAGATGCCAATGGGCTTGATGCCGTTGACGGCCAGCTGCACAGAGAGTCGTTTGCAAGTGGTGGTCTTTCCGCTGGACGAGGGACCAGCGATGAGCACCATGCGGATACCTTTCCTGTTGGCTATCTCGTCGGCTATGCGTGCAATCTTCTTTTCCTGCAGCGCCTCGCCAACCTGTATGAGCTGGGGCGAGAACCCCTTGTCGATGACTTCGTTCAGGTCGCCAATGGTGCGAAGTCCGAGAATGTCCTGCCAGCGGTGGTGTTCCTTGAAGATGCCGAACATCTTGTCTTGATGCACCATCTCGCCCAACTCATTAGGATGGGCGGCAGAGGGGATGCGCAACAGCAAACCGTCGTAGTATTTCTCCAGTCCGAAGAGATAGAGCTGCGACGTGTTGGTGAGCAGCGCGCCATAGTAATAGTCGATGTAGCCGTCAATCTCATAATAGGTGGTGTATATGCGTCCGAGGCTCTTCAGCAGCTTCACCTTCGAGAAGGTGTGCAGAATCTTAAACATCTTGATGGCCTCTTCGGTAGTGGTCACAAAGCGATGGATGGGCAGCTGGGCATCGATAATTTCCTGCATACGGCGGCGTATGCGCCCAGCATCGTCGAGCGTAACGGGATGGCCGATGTCGAGATCCACATAATAGCCGTTGCTCACGGGGATGTCGATGGCCACCTTTGCCCGTTCGTAAAGATCGTGGACGGCCTTGCAGAGCACGAAGAACAGCGAGCGTGTGTATGCCCTTAGTCCGGAAGGCGACGAGACATCGAGGAACTCCACTTCCTTGGGGCCGTACACCCGGTAGTGCAATCCCTCTACCTTATTGTTTACATGGGCCATCACGGGACCATACTTCATCCGTAGGGTTGTCTGCTGGTAAGCCTCCTCCAGCGTTGCACCCATTGGCACCTCGATCGTCTCTCCGTTGTTACGGCATAAAATCTTCACCTGTTCCATACTGTCTTTCATTGTTTCATGTTGTGTTTGCAAAGATAGGAATTCTTATCGAAACCACAAAATATCTCCCGAAAATCTTTTGTTTTACCCTCCACATTTCGTAACTTTGCACTCGGTTATGAATCAGGCAACCGTCAACTTTATCCTTGAGCATGCTGACGACGACGTGCGCCAGCTGGCACTCCGGGGAACGAAAAACCCCGAGGTGGAGTTGACTTTTGCCTTAGACCAGATAGCTGGACGTCAGACAGCGCGACGGAAATTGCCTTCGTGGGCTGCCACGGAGGGTATCGTCTATCCACCCCATCTGTCGATGGAGCAATGCTCCAGTGAGCAGACGGCAAGGTATAAGGCGCAGCTGTGTAAGGAGCGCTGTGCTGCGTGTGGGACACTCGTTGACCTGACAGGGGGCTTTGGCGTTGATTTCTCGCTGATGGCAGCGGGATTCCAGAAGGCGGTCTACGTAGAGCGGCAGGAACAGCTCTGTGCCATTGCCCGTGACAACTTCCGCCTGCTGGGACTGTCGCAAGCCGAGGTTCATTGTGGCGACAGCAGCGAATACCTGCAGCAGATGAAGGAGGCTGTAGACGTCATCTTCCTGGACCCTGCCCGACGCGACAGCCACGGGAGTCGTACCTATGGTATTGGCGACTGCACACCCAATGTGCTGGAGTTGCGCGACCTGCTGCTGCAGCGGGCCAGGATGGTGGTGGTCAAGCTGTCGCCCATGCTCGACTGGCGCAAGGCCGTCAGCGACCTCGGCGAGGATGTGGTCAGCGAGGTGCATATCGTGTCGGTAGGGAACGAGTGTAAGGAACTGCTGGTAGTGATGGCGCCCTATGCAGGAGCGTGCCGCCTGGTATGCGTCAACGACGAGAGCCGCTTTGAGGTGTCGCTATCCCAGCATCATGGGGAGGGGATGCATGATGACGACCTGTCAGCCCGTGAGAAACCTGTAACCACGATTCCTCAGGCAGGACAATACCTCTACGAGCCCAATGCCTCGGTCATGAAGGCGGGGTGCTTTGAAGCGCTGTCGCAGTGTTTTGGCGTGAGCCAGATAGCGCAGAACAGCCACCTCTTTATTGCTGACGAGAAGATAGCATCGTTTCCCGGGCGCTCGTTTGTCATTGATGGTGTGACCTCGATGAACAAGCGTGAGCTGAAGGAACAGCTGAAAGGACTGAAGCAGGCCAACATCACCGTCAGGAACTTTCCCCTGTCGGTGGCTGAACTGCGCAAGCGCCTGAAACTAAGCGAGGGTGGCAGCATGTATTTGTTTGCTACCACCCTCGCTGCTGGCGACAGGGTTTTGTTAGTCAGCCGTAAGTCTACGATTTAGTTATTAGTCTTCATATTTTTCTTCCACGATGTCGCGGGTAACCGTCTTCTTCACCTTCTTGGTGGTTATCTTCTGAGCGTCATACTCCTCATACTTGGTTACCTTGAACGTGCCTTCACCAGTGATGATGACGCAACGGTTCTTGTCGTTCTCCTCGAACGGCTGGACGGTGTCACCCTTAGAGTCGCTGGTCAGACGTGATGCGTCAAGACCATGCTCGTTGATGAGCTTCTTGGTAACATCCTCTGCGCGGCGCTGGGCGTACATCTTATTGATCTTGGGATTACCCGTGCCCTTATCGGCATAGCCCGTGAGGGTGAAGGTAGCATCCTCAGAGGTCTTCATCAGGTCAGCAACATCCTTGATGGCCTTCTCGGTACCCTGGGCAGCATTGGCATCGCTCTGGCAGATCTCAAAGAAGATAACTTCTTCAATCTTCTTCTTCTCCTCGGTAACGATAGGACGCTTCTCCTTGACAATGATGGTGTCGGGAACGTCAACCCAGATGTCTTCCTCAATCTGGCGCACCACCTTGATAGGCTCCTGGTTCTTGTGGCCGAAGCGGAAGCTCAGGCCAAGCATACCGCTGATCATCCAGTCGTCGGCATCGTTGGTCTTTGAGTTGAAACGGTCGTCAAGGCTGTTGGCAGCCACTTCCAGAGAAACGCCGAAAGGCTTGGTGACATTCGTCTCCAGACGGAGGCCAGCACGCAAGTTGTGGCTCAGGCGGTTCTTGCTGGTCCAAGCCAGGGGAGCCAGGCTGGGATTCTGCTCGGCAAGAGCCTTCATGTCGTCATTTTTCCATGCGTTGGTAAGACCGATACCTCCTACGAACATGAGGTTGAGCGCACGGTTGTAGTTCTTGCTGAACAGGCTGCTCAGATTAATCAGCAGGTCAGCATCGGTAGTGATAAAATTCCACTTATAATCCTTGTCAAGCTGTTCGAAACGACCTTTAGCCTCCAGTCCCGAAACGTGCAGACGAGCACCGACTACAGGGGTGAAGAAACGGCCGAGTGACACTGCACCGATGGGCGACAAAAGCTTGTCGATCTTAGCGTCCGTAGCAGTCCATTCCACACCGCCTTGAACCTCGACATAGTTGTAAGATTTCAGTCTACTGACATTCTCTTGTGCCATCACTGCACCAGAGGCGAGCAGCGAAAAAGCTGCTAAAAAGAATACCTTTTTCATACTTAATTGCAATTAATAATTTGGTTTCTGTTCGCAAAAGTAATTTAACTTATTGAAAAAACCAAATTTTTCTTTTATTTTTTGAAAAAATAACCGTATCTTTGCCACATATTTGTATAAAAACGCGAAAACAGGCAGAAGAAAATGGCATCAGTAGTAATAAAGAAGGTTGAGACCAAGAAAGATTTGAAGGCTTTTATCGAGTTGCATTACGAGTTGTACAAGGACAATGAATATGATGCTCCCAACTTGTATAGTGACGAGCTGAACACGTTTAGCAAAGACAAGAATCCTGCCTTCGACTTCTGTGAGGCAGAGTATTTCCTTGCCTACAAAGAAGGAAAGCTGGTGGGGCGTGTGGCCGCCATCATCAACCACCGCTATAACGAGCAGTGGGAGCGCCCAGCCGTACGATTCGGCTGGCTCGACATGATCAACGACATGGAAGTGCTGCAGGCGTTGATGAAGGCTGTTGAAGACTACGGTCGCCAGAAAGGCATGAAGGAGATTATCGGCCCGCTGGGCTTTACGGATATGGACCCCGAAGGTATGCTCTATGAAGGGCACGACCAGTTGGGCACGATGGCCACGGGCTATAACTACCATTACTACTTTGAGCTGATGGAGCAGATGGAGGGCTACGAGAAGGACAACGACTACGTGGAGTGGAAGCTTTGGGTGCCCAAGGAGGGTATGCCAGAGAAGTTCAGGCGCGTGGCCGAGATGACGATGCAGCGCTACAACCTGCACGTGCCCCAGCTGAAGCGCAGCCAGGTGTTCGGCCCTGAGCAATATGGCCAGAAGGTGCTGCAGGTGGTGAATAAGACCTTTAGTCACCTGTATGGCTATTCGGAGATGACGCAGAGACAGATTGATGCCTATGTACGCGAGTACTTCAAGTATTTCTCCATGGACATGATCTGTGTGGTGGAAGACTGGAACACGCCCGACCACGACGTGGTAGGTGTGGGCATTTCCATTCCCTCGCTCAGCCGTGCCCTGCAGAAGTGTCGCAAGGGACGTCTGCTGCCTTTTGGCTGGTGGCACATTATGAGGGCGCTCTACTACAAGAAGACCGATGTGGTAGACTTGCTGCTGATAGGCATTCTTCCCGAATACCGTGCCAAGGGAGCCAATGCCCTGCTGTTCTATCACCTGATACCTGTTTATCAGAAGTACGGCTTCAAGTGGGGAGAGTCCCATGTAGAGATGGAGAACAACAATAAAGTACAAAGCCAGTGGAGCTATTTAGAAAGTGAATTGCATAAGCGCAGAAGATGTTATAAGAAAAACCTATGACTGACGAAAACAACATCATTGAAGAACAACAAGTAAACTACAGTGACGACAACATCCGCACCCTGACGGGTACGGAGCATATCCGTCTGCGCCCCGGTATGTATATTGGCCGCTTGGGCGACGGCTCGTTTCCTGAGGACGGAATCTATGTCTTGCTCAAGGAGGTGATCGACAACTCCATAGACGAGTTCAAGATGCACGCTGGCGACCGCATAGAGATTACCGTCGAGGACAACCTCCGGGTCTCTGTACGCGACTACGGCCGCGGTATCCCGCAGGGGAAAATGATAGAGGCTGTATCGGTGCTGAATACGGGAGGTAAGTACGACTCCAAGGCCTTCAAGAAGTCCATCGGACTGAATGGCGTGGGTGTGAAGGCCGTCAATGCCCTGAGCACCCATTTTGAGGTTCACAGCTACCGCGACGGAAAGGTTCGCAAGGCCGTCTTTGAGCGAGGAAAGCTGGTGAGCGACACCACCGAGGATACGCAGGACGAGAACGGAACATACATCTTCTTTGAACCAGACAACGACGCGAAGCTGTTCAAGGACTATTCCTTCCACGATGACATTGTGGAGAACATGTTGCGCAACTATACCTACTTGAATACGGGGCTGACCATCATGTATAACGGTCACCGTATTCTTTCGCGACACGGTTTGGAGGATTTGCTGAAAGACCGCATGACTACCGACTCGCTCTATCCCATTATCCATTTGCAGGGCGAAGATATTGAGATAGCCTTTACCCATGCCAACCAGTATGGCGAGGAGTACTATTCCTTCGTCAACGGCCAGCACACCACGCAGGGCGGTACCCATCAGAGTGCCTTCAAGGAGCATATTGCCCGTACAATCAAGGAATTCTTTGGCAAGTACGAGTATGCCGATATCCGCACGGGTATTGTGGCTGCCATAGCCATCAACGTCGAGGAGCCCGTGTTCGAAAGTCAGACAAAGATCAAGCTCGGCTCTACGCAGATGGCACCCGACGGGGAGTCTATAAACAAATATGTGGGCGACTTCATCAAGCAGCAGGTGGACAACTACCTGCATATCCACAGCGACGTTACCGAGGTGCTGGAGACGAAGATCAAGGAGAGCGAGCGTGACCGCAAGGCGATGGCTGGCGTTACCAAGCTGGCCCGCGAACGAGCCAAGAAGGCCAACCTGCACAACCGCAAGCTGCGCGACTGCCGCATACACTTCAGCGATGCCAAGGACGACCGCAAGGAGGAGTCGTGCATCTTCATCACCGAGGGTGACTCTGCCAGCGGAAGCATTACCAAGAGCCGTGACGTGAACACGCAGGCCGTGTTCTCGCTTCGTGGTAAACCGCTGAACACTTTCAAACTCACTAAGAAGGTGGTCTACGAGAACGAAGAGTTCAACCTGCTGCAGGCTGCTCTTGACATTGAAGAGGGGCTCGATACCCTTAGATATAATAAGGTGATAGTGGCTACCGATGCCGATGTCGACGGCATGCACATCCGACTGCTGCTCATTACCTTCTTCCTAAAGTTCTTCCCCGAACTGGTGAAGAAGGGGCATCTCTATGTGCTGCAAACCCCGCTCTTCCGCGTGCGTAACCGCAGGACAAAGATTCGCAACAAGCAGGTGATTGCAGATGAGGACGCCAAGAACTCGACGGCAAACCCTCAACAAAAAAAGAGCGACTTCATTACCCGCTATTGCTACAGCGAGGAGGAGCGCCAGCAGGCCATCACCATGTTAGGCCCCGAACCTGAGATTACCCGTTTCAAGGGCCTTGGAGAGATTTCTCCTGAGGAGTTTGCCGGATTCATCGGTCCCGACATTCGGCTGGAACAGGTGACGATGCACAAGAACGACCAGATACAGAAGCTCTTGGCCTACTATATGGGGGATAACACGATGGAGCGCCAGAACTTCATCATCGACAACCTCGTTATTGAGGAAGACCGTCCGGAGGAAGAAGAATAAAAAACAAAAGAACAAAGCACAAAGAAAGAGAGAGAAAAATGAAATATAATTGGTTGAAAGGTTTACTGTTTATTGGCTTTTCCTTTTTGTTCTGCCCTGTCGGGGCACAGATGCGCATCAATATGGGTGAGGATTCCCCCCTCCGTAAGCTGCAGATAGCTGAGGTGGCAACCGCCAACCTCTATGTCGACTCTGTTGATGAAAAGAAACTGGTGGAGGATGCCATCCGCGGAATGCTGGAAAAGCTCGACCCACACTCCGCTTACTCCAATGCCAAGGAGGTGAAGCAGATGAACGAACCACTGCAGGGCAATTTCGAGGGCATTGGCGTGCAGTTCAATATGATTGACGACACGCTGATGGTGATTCAGCCCGTTACCAACGGTCCTTCAGAGAAGGTGGGTGTTGTGGCTGGCGACCGTATCGTATCGGTCAACGACACCGCCATCGCAGGTGTGAAGATGTCGAAGGAGGAAATCATGCGCCGTCTGCGTGGTCCCAAGGGCACGAAGGTGGTGCTTGGCATTGTACGCTCGGGCATCAAGGACCGTCTGACGTTCACCGTTATCCGCGACAAGATTCCCGTCAAGTCGGTTGATGCCACTTATATGATACGTCCCGGAATAGGCTACATCCGCATCGGAAACTTTGGCGCCACCACCCATCGCGAGTTCTGCGAAGCCCTGCAAAAGCTCCAGCTTCAGGGGATGGAGAACCTGATCCTCGACCTTCAGGAGAATGGAGGCGGCTACTTGCAGGCTGCAGTCAACATTGCTGATGAGTTCCTGGCAAAGAACGAGCTTATCGTCTATACGGAAGGGCGTCGTGTGCCTCGTCAGGATTACCGCGCTCATGGTGAGGGCAGCTTTATGAAGGGAAAGATTGTCATATTGGTTGATGAGTACACAGCCTCGGCAGCCGAGATTGTCACGGGTGCCGTCCAGGATCAGGACCGCGGCTATGTGGTAGGCCGTCGCACCTTCGGCAAGGGACTTGTCCAGCGCCCCATCGACCTGCCTGACGGTTCGATGATACGCCTTACCATTGCCCACTACTACACCCCGTCAGGACGCTGTATACAGAAGCCCTACGAGAAGGGAAAGCAGAAAGACTATGCAATGGATGTTGCCAACCGTCTGAAGCATGGTGAGCTGACCAATCAGGATAGCATTCACTTTGCCGACTCGCTGAAGTTCCAGACACTCCACCGCCAGCGCACGGTTTATGGCGGCGGTGGTATTATGCCCGACTACTTCGTGCCCTTAGACACTACCCGCTATACCCCGTTCCACCGTCAGCTGGCAGCCAAGGGTATCATTATCCAGCAGAACCTGCGCTATGTCGACAATCATCGCAAAGAGCTGAAGAAGCTGTATCCGACGTTCGACAAGTTCAAGCCTCAGTTTGAAGTGCCCCAGTCGCTTATCGACGATATCATAGCGGAAGGCAAGAAGCAGAAGATAGAGCCCAAAGACGATCAGGAGCTGCAGCGCACGCTACCTTACCTGCGTTTACAGCTCAAGGCGCTCATAGCCCGTGACCTGTGGGATATGAGTGAGTATTTCTCCGTCTTCAACGAGGACAACGCCATCGTCAAAAAGGCATTGGAGGTTATTCAGCAATAATTACGTAATAACGGGATTCCGGGATAACGAAACATCGTCATAACGGTATAACGGAATAACGGTATAACGAAATAACGGTATAACGAAATTACGGAATAACGAAGTAACGATTTAACGGATTAGGAATTGTTGCGGAGGGCCAAAGCACGGTCTTCCGCAGCTTCCATCAGTTCACGCTCGCCTGGCCCTTTGTCGTTCAGCCCGCAGAGGTGCAGTATGCCGTGGATAATAACGCGATGAAGCTCTTCGTCGTATTCCTTGTTGAACTTCTCGGCATTAGTGCGCACCGTATCGAGCGATATGACCAGGTCGCCGCTGATGACATCGTCCTCGCAATAGTCGAAGGTAATGATGTCGGTGTAATAGTCGTGACCCAAGTATTCGCGGTTAACTTCAAGAATGTGTTCGTCGTCACAGAAGAGATAGCCGACTTCACCGACCTTCTTCCCATAGGACTGGGCAACACGCTTCACCCACGCCGTTGTCTCACGGCGCTTGATGGCAGGCATCTTCACATTTTCTGTGTTATAAGTAATCATAGGGCTAATCTGTCTTTTGGGGCTTTGGCAGAAACTCGCTGACGTCGACTCCGAAATGGCTTAGCTCGCGCAGGGCGCTGCTGGAAACGCTGGCCAGTTCGGGCTCGGTGTAAAGCAAAATGGTTTCAATGCCTCCGAGACGACGGTTGAAGTCTGCCTGCCACTGCTCATACTCGAAATCGCTAACAGTTCTCACACCCTTGACAATGAACTGCGCCCCCTCTTGGCGGGCAAAGTCCATAGCCAATCCGTAATACGGCTTCACCTCGATGGCGGGCTCGTCCTTGTAGAGCTCGCTGATGGCTTCCATTCGCTCTACGGCAGGCCGCATCTGAGGTTTGTTGACGTTGTCACCTACCACTCCAATTACCAATCGGTCGAAGAGTGGCAACGCACGGCGCACGATGGAGTCGTGGCCAATGGTAAAGGGATCAAAAGAGCCCACAAATATTCCTGTTTTCATATTTGTGGGCAAAGTTACAAAGAATTTTTCACTTTCTGGGCTTTCCTCCCTTAAAATATTCTTCTGAGAGGTCTTTAAAGAAATCGTACTCTAGAATGACGCCGATTTTCTGCAGCAGTCCGGTACTGATATCCTTGCGACTGAAGATGTTGTACACGTTAGTACGTTCACAGTTAATTTCTCTGGCAAGCCAGGTAACAGGCCTGTGTCTCTGTTCGAGCACTTCCTTGATTTTTTGTCCGATGTGCATAATCTTGTTGTTTTTTTAATGTTAAGCCGTTTTATAGAATTTCTAAGTTATTGACGAAGCTTACGTTTTTCTTTGAAAATCACAGCTACTGCCGCTAACAGCATGATAGAGAGTATTGAAACAATGATTCTCATCGTCCAACGTTCGGTCTGATAGTTCTTATCGAGCATTTCCAGTTGTTCCCTGTTCTGCTCACGCTCCAAATTAATACGCATATTCTGTATCTGGTTCACCTTCTTGGCATCAACGACAGAGTCTCTGAACTGAGAACTCATAATGTAGTTGTCAAGTGCCGCCCTGACATTGCCCTGCTTCTCATAGAGCTGATAGTAGAGCTTGTGTATGCGGCTGCGGTGGTCGAGCGAGTGTATGCGCGCTGCAGTGGCATTTACCTCTTTAAGGAACTCCTCTGCCTGCTGGTACTCCTTTAACTGTATAAACAGTTTGGCTATGTTCACGCCCGCTTCGAGCTTGTGCCAGTCATCTGGGCTATCAACCAACACATCGTAGGCATGCTTGTACTCGTCAAGCGCCTCTTGGTATTTGCCGTCCTTCTCGTGCAGGCTGGCAAAATGTGAGAAACAAAGGGCCTCCCCCAGCTTCGACCGTGCCTGTTTGTTCATGGCCAGCGAATAGCGGTAGTAGATCCATGCAGAATCCGTCTGTCCCATCTTCTCCTTCACGGAGCCGATGTTTGCCAGGTTGATGGCCTGACCTATCTGACTGCCCAGCTTCTTCTCGCCAACCAGTGTCTGGCGGAATATGCTTTCGGCCTGTTCAAGGTTGTCCATCGTCAGGTAAACGTTTCCCAGACCGTTGAGCGACATCAGGCGGTTCTTCTGCACCGTCTCGCTTTCCTGTTCCTTATCCCTCATACTCAGCATCAACGCATCCATATGGTTGCGCGAAGCATCTTCAAGCATACCCAGTCGGCGGTAGTTGGTGCCGATGTTGTTGAGGGCCTTAACCATGCTTGTGGTGTCGCCTATGGACTCTGCCAGATGCAACTCCTCCGTATGCAGTCTGATGGAGAGGTCAAAAAGGCTGTTCTTTCGGGCATTCTCTCCGCTGTCGCGCAGCTGCTCTATCCGTTGCCTAACCTCCTCATTCCCTGCATTTCCGGGACTGTCTGTAGTACAAGCATTAATCATGAGAACCATTGACGCGATAAAAATACCGGCCAACTTCTTGCTCAGGCACTTGTACATAATCATTCTACATGGTTTATAACTTGCGACAAAAATAGCAAAATAATAACGAAGTCGCTTAAATTTTTAGTGAAAATAAATTAAAACACATCAAAAAGTTGTATTATTCAAACAAATTGGGCTCCATGATGTTGCCAGAATAGGGATTTCGGCCAAAATGGCTATAGGCTAATTCTGTCACCATGCGACCTCTTGGTGTGCGCTTGATGAATCCCTCCATGATGAGGAACGGCTCGTAGACTTCCTCTACCGTCCCCGCATCCTCACCGATGGCAGTAGCGATGGTTGTCAGTCCCACAGGACCGCCACGGAACTTGTCGATGATGGTCAGCAGTATCTTGTTGTCTATTTCGTCAAGGCCATACTGGTCGATGTTGAGTGCCGTCAGGGCAATCTTCGTAATCTTCGTGTCGATACGACCGTCGCCCTTTACCTGGGCAAAGTCACGCACCCTGCGCAACAGCGCATTGGCTATACGTGGCGTTCCGCGGCTGCGCCCTGCGATTTCCAGTGCAGCATCTTCTGTAATAGGTACACCTAATATATTACTGCTCCTTTCAATAATCCGTTGCAGGGTTGCGGGCTCGTAGTACTCCAGGTGCATGTTAATGCCGAAGCGGGCACGAAGAGGAGCCGTGAGTAGTCCGCTGCGGGTGGTGGCACCCACCAGCGTAAACGGATTGAGGTCAATCTGAATGCTCCGGGCAGAAGGACCCTTGTCGATCATGATATCGATGCGGTAGTCTTCCATTGCCGAGTACAGATACTCCTCTACCACGGGCGACAACCGATGGATCTCGTCGATAAACAGCACGTCGTTCTTTTCGAGCGACGTCAGGATGCCTGCAAGGTCGCCGGGCTTGTCCAGCACAGGACCGCTCGTTATCTTAAAGCCCACACCCAGCTCGTTGGCGATGATGTTCGACAATGTTGTCTTACCCAATCCGGGAGGTCCGTGCAGCAACGTATGGTCAAGCGGTTCGCCACGATACTTGGCAGCCTCGACAAACACCTCAAGGTTCTCCACAATCTTCTGCTGGCCGCTGAAGTCACGGAAACTCAGCGGACGCAGCGCGTTCTCGAAGTCCTTTTCGGCTCCTGAGTATCGCTCCTGGCGAATGTCAAAATCCTCGTCCATCATATCTTTTGACTGCAAAGGTAAGCAAAAGTTTTGAAATTCCTCCACTTTATGGAAGAAATATTCGAAAGTTGAAGCGCCCTTGCAGAATAGCCCCGGTTTGCTCCGGGTAAACTACCCCCTTTACCCGGAGTAAACTGGTAGTTTACCTGGGGTAAAAAAACGGCGCGCTCTGCGGGAGCCAAACCCGCATCTTCCCGCTACCCCGATGGCACCAGGCATAGTAGGGGATGAGCGTTAGCGTCTGGTCTTTGGTCACGAGTTTGCCCTCTTGGTTGAATTCGAGCGACTGTACATCGGTGAGTATTGTGGTGACAGGGGTTCCAGCTATTTCGCACTTACCGAGACGAAATGCAGGAGCCTGATTGACTATCATAGAGAAGAGATCGAAATTGTTCTCCTCACCGAGGTTGTCAGTATGTTCGGCACAGTAAACCAGCGGCCCGCGCTCTACTGCCACCATACCGCGGTCAGCCGCTACCTTTGGATTGGCGCGTACTGTGCGTGGTTCCATGTCGAAGTGCAGCTGAATCTTGTCACCTTTTTTCCAGCGGCGGGTGATGTTGAGATAGCCGTCGTCGGAAACCTGCAAGCCCTCGGACGAATGGAGGGCAATGGCATTGCCATATTTCGACAAGGGCTGGTTGAACAAGCAATCGGCGGTAGAGGTGAGTGTACAGGTGGCGTTAAGCTGCTTGTTGTCACTATAGGTATAGAGGTCGGAGGGCACGGGTTGTCCTTTCAGCCAGCCGGGGATGCGAATCTTCAGGGTGAAGACGCCAGCATTTGACTTGTCAACGCTGATGGTGATGTCGCCGTCCCAGGGATAGTTAGTCGTTTGGCTCAGCGTGAGTTTCTTGCCGTTGACATCGAGCGTAGCGGTGTTCGACAGGAAAAGGTTGACATAAACGGATGGAATATTGTCTTTCGCTCCTTCCTTCACAGCATAGATATAGCCGGGCAACGAAGGGATGAAGCGACATATGTTGCTTGGGCAACAGGCGCAGCCGAACCAGGGCTGTCGCTGGTGCTGACCCGTGGATGCCAGCGGATTAGGATAAAAGAATCCGTTGCCTTCGAGCGAGACGCCTGAGATAAGACCGTTGTAGAGTGTGCGCTCCAGCACGTCGTAGTACTTCGACTGTCCGTGTAGCAGGAACAGACGGTAGTTAACGTAGACATTGCCGATGGCAGCACAAGTCTCGCAATAGGCGGTTAAGTTGGGCAGTTCGTAGTTCCTTCCGAAAGCCTCGCCATTGGAGGTGGCGCCGATTCCACCGGTGATATAGAGTTTTTTCTGGACGATGTTCTCCCAAATACGGTCGATGGCGTCGATGTAGCCTTGGTCACCTGTCAAGGCAGCCACATCGGCCATTCCGGCATACATGTAGGCAGCCCTCACGGCATGACCCACTGCCTCGTCCTGCTCTACCACGGGCTTGTGGCTTTGGGAGTACTCACTTTTTATCTTTGTCTTGCCACGGTAGTCGAGCAGGAATTTTGCCTCGTCCAGATACTTTTTCTCGCCAGTAGCCAGGTAAAGGCGTGCCAGCGCCATCTCGGCAATCTGGTGACCGGGCACTACGCAAGCCTGTCCCGGATTGGGTCCCACCTCCTTGCAAACCACGTCGGCATAGCGGCGGGCAATGTTCAGGAACTTTGTGGAACCTGTAGCCTGCCAATGTGCGACGGCACTCTCCACCATGTGTCCGAGGTTATAGAGTTCGTGGCTCAGTTCCTCCTCCTTTTCCCAGCGCTTATTACCAGCCCAATGATGAGGGTCTTGGGGATTCTGCGTGCGTGCAGTATAAAGGTATCCGTCGGGCTCCTGTGCCGTTGCGATGATGTCGATGATGCTGTCAACATAGTGAGCCAGTCGCTTGTCAGGGAAAGTCTGAAGGATATAGCTGGCTCCCTCGATAGTCTTGTAGGGGTCGGTATCGTCGAAAGAGAAACCCACGCCATTGACCTTGAACACCTTGGAAGGGTCATTGAGATGAGCTGCCGCGTGCTCGAAATTCTTGTATCTTCCCTCACTCTCACATTTCGAGAAGGCCAACGGTATGGTTACGGTTCGTGAAGCTTCCAATCGCTGTCCCCAGAAGCTGGCAGGAAGTACCTTTACGGAAGTGAACGGTAATGGTGTGATGGGGTAGTGCCCTTGTGCCCCAGCGTGGTTGGTGAACAGCGGAAAGAGGACTGCGAAGAGGGAGTGTAGTAGTTTTTTCATTTTGGTCATAGTTTGGTAATTCATGCTGCAAAGTTACGAAAAGTCGAGAGAAAAACAAAGGAATTCATTCTTTTTTAAAGAAGCATTCCCTTGTTTTCTGCAACCCCAATTAACTGAAATTAGGCAAAGACGTGCTAATTCTGCTTAAAAAGTAAAGCGGATAATTGGTGGCATAGGGGCATTTGCTTACTTTTGCACCATGCAACGGCTGTTACTTTCCTGCATTTTCGTAGCACTGTGCCTGATAACCCATGCTCAGCGACGCTTCGTGGTGGTCGACGTGGAAACACGTGTGCCCATCCGAGGTGTCAACGTTGCAAGTGGTGAGCATCAGTCAGACACCACCAACTGGCAGGGCTATATCACCGTTGCCGACAGCAGCCGTTCACTCTTTCTTTCTCACGTAAACTACGAGAGCCGGTTGCTCAACGTTTCGGAGGTAAAGGATACTATCTTCTTGATTTCCAAACTGCTGGGACTACCCGAGGTAACCGTTTTGGGAAAAGGCAAGGGTGAGGATCGGCTGAAGGAGCTCAAAAAACAGATGCTGATAGACAAGAAGGAAATGCAACTGGCTGCGGCGGATCCTTCGAGGGGGTTCAACGTGTTAGGACTGGTGCAAAAGCTTTTCAAGCGCCGTAAGGAAAGTAAAAAGGAGCGTTTCCGCCGACTGCTTGAAGAGTATTAGCACATCTTTCATTCTTTCAACGCTTCCTTTAGCTGACGGGTGGCGCGCTCAATCATGTCCATCGTTCCGCTGCCATCGCTGACGTAGCGGATGACCATGCTTGCATAGCTGATAGCGCGGTCAGACGTTTCACTATGAGCCACTTGCTTTGCTTTTTCGAGCAGTTGCTGCAGTTCGTCCAAGTCCTCCAGCTCGGGCAGGTTGCCTGGACGCATGGTGTTGACAATGGCGTTAAGGGCAGAAGCAGCTTGGTCAATTTCCTCCTGCGTGTACCGGTTATCGGAAGCATCCATATATGGCTGTACTTTCTTGTATTGCTCCGTCATGCGGGTGAAGCCGTGGATGGCCCATGGGGCGTACTCAGGAACCTTCACCGTCAGGGCGTTCCAAGCCTGTTGTTCGTCGATGCGGGCTTTGGCTATGAGGAGGAGCTCACGAAGCTGGGACTTGTCGATGTCGACGGGGGAACCGTCGACCACAGAGGCGGTGGCGGCTGGCATCTGTATGCGGAAGTAGTGGGTCAGGTGTTGGTCGCCATCATAGTCAGGAACGAAGGAGCTAAGGTTATGATTGGCGTCAACGGTGGCCTCGTCCCAAGTTGTGATGCCAGTAGCAGCCATCACGAGCGGACCATGCATGAAGGCACCAAGCCAATGGCCTTCTATCTTATCTGGGCCGAAGTCGATATGCGTGGCGAAGGGCATCACCACCTCAACGACGTCATTCTTCGACCAACGGCGGGCAGGAATCTCTACGTAGCTGCAGGGCTGGTAGGTCATGGCGATGCTCTTACCGTTGAGCTTGACGTCGAAGCCCTCAGTAGCCCAATAAGGCACACGCAGCTTTACGGCAAATTCGGGGGTATGAGAATTCGAGGATGTGGAGGAGTGAGTACGCTCAAAGCGAATGGTAGAGCGTTCTGCCGGCCACTGGCACTCCTGCTTAATTGTAACGCCCTTCTGCTTCCAATGGGCGGTGGTAGGCAGATAGAGCGCTACCCACAGGGTAGCAACCCCCTCTTCAGTCTCCCCGTGGGGAGAGACGAAGTAGGTCGCCTCCTGATACTTTACATGGTTCTCAACGCCCGTTCCACCACAACACGACGACTGCGGTGTTTCATTACCCCAGGGCTTTGAGGCATTGAGGCCTACGGCATACTGGTATGTTGTCTGGTATTTGCGGGGATTTACTGAACCGATAATCTGGTTGTAGAGCACACGCTCATAGTAGTCCATATAGCGGGCATCGTCAGGATTGAAGCAATTCAATTCCTTGGTCAGCTTGGCCAAATTGTAAGCGCAGCAGGTTTCGTTCATAGTGGGCTCAGGCTGCTGGTGACCTCCCCAATGGGTGACGTTGGTACACATCGAGGTCATTTGCGAGTAAGGCTGACGGAACATCTCACCGTTGCCCACACCACCCATAGCGTAGCGATAACGGCCTTGAATCATTGTCCAGAAGTTCTCGGCCAGGTTATAGTAGTAGGGATTATTGTTGCTACGATACGTCCGCAGGGCACCCGTCACCATCGGGATATGCTGGTTGGCGTGACGCGTACGGATGGCATCAACGTTCCTGGCCAGCGGGTCGAAGAAGGCAGGGCTGTCGAAGTAGTTGGCGGCTTCCAGCAGACGGGCCTTCTCTTCGGGTGTACCTGTCATTTCCGACAGGCGTGCCAGCGACTCAGCCATGCCGCCCACCTCACCGGCAATGTACATGTTCCACATCTCATAGCGGTTGCCAGGACGTGCGCGACGCTCATCCTGTTGGCCGTCGCTCTTCGTATAGGTGCGATAGTGCAGGCGATTCCACACCCAGAGTCCCATGTCCTTGGCCGTGACCAGCGCCTTGGCTGCCACAACAGGGTCGTCGATATAAGTAGCAATGTCGATGAGACCTGCCAATTGCTTATGCACAGAGTAATAAGGTGCCCACACCCAATTATCATTATTGTACGCGCGATACATCTCAATGAGCACGCAATGCTGGGCAGGGATGGCGTTCAGATAGCCATAGCCGTACTTCGTGGGCTCACGCTTATAGCAGTCAAAGTCGGCCCAAGTGCCCTGCATGGTCTTCAATTCCTCCTCAGGGGCGAAGTCGCGCGCCTCCCAGTAGCGTCCCAACTGTTCGTTCCACACAAAGGTACGTTCCTGACACTCGCGCAGGCCGTTCACCATCTCGGTGATGTTACGGCGTAGCGCGTCTTTCTTCGACTTGTCCTGACAACTGGCAAATGCCAATGCCAATGCCGACATGTAGTGGCCCGAACCGTGACCCTTCAACTTCGTCGTGGGAGAATCCCAGCCGTCGCTCTCAGGGTAGCCTTCTGTAGGGAGTCCGTAGGTGTCGCGGTAGTTATAAAGCTGCTGCTTTACGGGCAGGCTGATAAGCTGATCAATATCGAGGGTGCGGTTTTGCGTCAACCTGTTCTCGCCGTCGATGCTTACTGCATCCAATGGCAAAGGCTCTGCTTTCGGAATAGCAGAATTGTGAATTGAATCCACCACCTTCACCTCTGCCGAAACAGGGTATCCGTTAGCTGTCGTGTTGTCACCAACGACGAATCCGCGTACCTTATAGTATGTGCCTATAGGATTAATGGTTGCATTTGCCTCGGCCTGCTCCGTTGCCTCCGATGCGTTCATCCACTTCACCTGCCGATACTCTCCACGGCCGTCGGCATACGTCACCCACAACTGGTAAGGCAACTGCGGGGCGTGGCCCACGGGGGTCTCCAACCTGACAGGCTCTGTGCTCACTATCTGCGCTACTATGTGGCAAATTGACAATTGATAGGTGATAAACGACAACATTAGTAGTAGACGTTTCATATCGTTGTTTGTTTTTAGTTTGTCTTTCAACGCTTCCTAAACAATTATTGGCTTTGATGGTGCAAAGTTACACTTTTTTTCGTAACTTTGCACCATGAACAATGAACTATCTATAAAAAAAGCTACTAGCACATCTGCGAAGGCAATGAAAAGGGCTATTACCATCCTGATGCTATTGTACCTTACGGCCATCGGCATCGCAGCGCAAAAGAAGGTGTATATTCCTGACGAGTGGCGGCATCCATGGAACCCTGACTCGCTCCTTTACGCAGAGAGCGACCCTGACAACCGCTATACGTGGTCGAAAACACGTTCGGTGGAATCCGACAATGTCATCGTGTTCTGGGATAAGGGCTACGGCTCTACACTTCCCTCAAAGTCACCCTCTGCTTATCGTGTCGACGAGCAGGACTTGCTAAAAAAGTGCGAGGCATTCTACGACTTGGAAATCAATAAACTGGGGTTCGTAGACCCTGCCACCACCAACCTGCGCAAATACAAGGTGATGGTGCTGTTGAACCATACCACCGACTGGGTTTGCTACGGCGGTGGCTATGACTACGAGGTCAGTGCGCTTTGGATAAGTCCACCCACCTGCAAGCCCGTTGGCCATTCGGTGGCTCATGAGGTGGGGCACTCGTTCCACTATATGTGCTATGCTGATGCTTCGGGCAATAACCACAACTCTTCGTCCACTATCAATACCGGCTTCCACCTGCAATGTGGCAACGGACAGACCATCTGGGAGCAGACGGCACAGTGGCAGGCAAACCAGTCCTACCCCGATGAGATGTTCAACCAGAGCATCAGCGTTTTCCGTAGCTCACACAACTATGCCTTCTCCCATGAGTGGCATCGCTATCAGTCATACTGGTTCCTTTATTATCTGTGCCAACATTACAACGACATCACTACCGTTGCACAGGTGTGGCGACAACCTATGACGGGACAGAGCAACGGCAACGCCACCGACTTCAATCAGGCCTTGATGATGCTTAAGAAACTTGATTCCACACAACTCTTCCGCCTTTACTACGACTACGCCGCACGGTGTGCTACATGGGACTTCACCGCCTGCAAGCCTTATCGCAATCCATATATCGGCGACTTCGACTACCGTTGCGTCAGCATGGGCGACACGGCCTACCAAGTGGCTCTTGCCTCCACACCGCAGTCCAGCGGCTTCAACGTCATTCCCCTGAAAGTCCCAGAGGCAGCAACTACAATAACGGCCCACTTCACCGCCCTACCCACTACAAGCAAGTTGGCCAATGGCGATCCCGCCGAAATCCTCAACGGCGATTCGAAATGGGAAATCACCAAACGCACCACCTATATCACCAATGCCAATCGCAGCAATCGAGGCTTCCGCCTTGGCTATGTCGCGCTGATGAAAGATGGCACTCGTCAGTACTTTAATACCGACTCCGTCTATTGTCCTGGTACGGGCGAGGTAAGCGCAGATGTCAGGATGACCGTTCCTGAAGCTACCGATCGGCTGTGGCTCATCGTTGTACCTGCCCCTAAACGCTATGTGCAACACAAGTGGACAGAGAAAGCTGACAACGCAGAACAATGGCCTTATCGCCTCCGATTGGAGGGTACCGACCTCACCAACCGGGCTACCGTCTACGTAAGCCCTACGCTTGACGGCAGGGAAGTCAGTGACATCACACTGACCTACGATGTGTTCCTACCGCAGCTGAACAGTTATGATGCCGTACCCGTTAACATCAGTGGGCAGGCGCTGGCACAGTTGTCTACCGCCTTTCAGCTACCGACTGCCGATATTGCTGGAAGGCTGACCGAATATGCAGCAACAGGCCCTGCCGAGGGTAAGATGATGTTCTATCCACTGAATCCCCAAACCTTGACAACGGTGAGTAGCGGTTCAACAGCCAACGGCTATGGTCATTGGTTTGGTGCCAACGGTTCAGTGAGCAGCTACATCAATGGCTACATCTTCAGCGAACTGAACCCCACGTCTCTGACATTCAATATCGGCCAATATCCCGGCAAGGTGAGACAAGGCGAAGAATACGTCATAGGTCAGGCCCTGCGCTACAAGCAAACTGGTGGCAAGGTTGCCACAGCACGTTTTGTATTCCGAGTACATATTACTAATGTAGATTACGGTGCCGAACTTACCAGTATCGACTATGAAGCCCCGACGGGTATAGGTGATGCTCTGCACCTGACAGAAAAAGAACGAACAGTAGATGATCATGTCTACGACCTAAGGGGGCACCGTCAGGAAAAACCCTTCCATCAAGGCATTTTTATCGTAAACGGCGAAAAACGTAAAAGACGGTAAAGAGGCTTTGAAAACGATTTGTGATAACCAATAGATAAAAACGTAATGATGAAACGAATGATTCTTGCAGTTGTGATGCTGACGGGCGTGATGCTGTCGGCACACGCAGAAGGAGACGATGAGCTGCCGTTTGAGTTGAAGAACGGCAATGTATCCATGACTATCGACCTGGCCAAGGGTGGGAAGATTCTCTCGCTAAAGTATCTGGATCAGGAACTGCTCTCGCAGTCGCGCTGGCCAGAGTCCTTTGGCAGCACTTTCTGGACAAGCCCGCAGAAGGAGTGGAATTGGCCCCCCGTGCCCGAGTTCGACAAGCAGCCCTACACCGTTAAGAGCCGTAGTGCGGAGCGCTTGGTAATAAGTAGTCCCGTATCCCAGCGCTTAGGGCTCAGCGTTGCCAAGGACTTCTCTGCCGATGCCAGCGACGGAGCCCTGGTGGTCACCTATTCCATCAAGAACGAGAGCACCGAGGCGCGCAGCGTTGCACCCTGGGAGATCACCCGCGTACCCAATGCCAATGGTATCATCTTCTTTGAAGCCGTCGACAGCATATGGCCTGCAGGATTGATGAACTTTGAGAAGAGTGATGGTGCCTCATGGTATCTTACCGACGAAGCACCGCAAAACCGCAAGGTAAACGCCGACGGCCGTGGCTGGCTGGCCTATAGCGCAGAACGACTGCTGCTCGTAAAGAAGTTCCAGGACCTGACACCCCATGAGCCGGCCCCCGGCGAGGCCGAGGTGCAGGTGTATGTGAATCGAGGCAAGACCTATATCGAGCTCGAGAGCCAAGGCGCCTATGTCAGTCTCCCGCCAGGCCATTCCCTCAGCTGGACAGTACGTTGGTACCTCATCCCCCTCGCCGACGGCATATCACGTAAAGAGATGCTGAGCAGGGTAAAACAGACGATAAACTCCTCCCAAAAATAAATCAAAACACACAACATGAAAACAACCCTTCTCTCTCTCATAACAATCACCTCCGTGCTGTCGGCAACAGCACAGCAGACCGCACATCCAAATCCGACCCCGCTGCTCCAAACTCCACAGCAGCAACGGCTAAATGCCGAACAGCGTGCTGATGCCCTGCTCAAGAATCTTACATTGGAGGAGAAGGTCCAGCTCATGATGGACACTTCGCCCGCCATTGATCGTCTTCAGATTCCGCAGTTCCAATGGTGGAATGAGGCGTTGCATGGCGTAGGCCGCAACGGCTATGCCACTGTGTTTCCCATCACTATGGCCATGGCCGCTTCCTGGGATGATGTCCTTTTACACCGTGTCTTTACGGCTGTCAGTGACGAAGCCCGTGTAAAGGCAAGACAGGCCAAGCAGTCGGGTAATATTCGTCGTTACCAGAGCCTGTCGTTCTGGACACCAAACATTAATATTTTCCGTGATCCGCGCTGGGGGCGTGGTCAGGAAACCTACGGCGAGGATCCATTCCTTACGTCGAAGATGGGGCTTGCTGTGGTTCGCGGTCTGCAAGGTATGACCTACGACGGGCAGTGGATAGGCAATTACATGAAGCTGTTGGCCTGTGCCAAGCATTTTGCCGTACATAGCGGTCCGGAGTGGAATCGCCACACGTTTAACGTTGAGAATCTGCCCGAACGCGACCTTTGGGAGACCTACCTGCCCGCTTTCAAGTCTTTGGTTCAGGAGGGGCAAGTGGCCGAGGTGATGTGCGCCTATCAGCGCATCGAAGGTCAGCCCTGTTGCAGTCAACAACGCTACGAACAGCAGATTCTGCGTGACGAGTGGGGATTTCAGGGACTCATCACCAGCGATTGCGGTGCCATTCGCGATTTCCTGCCCCGCTGGCATAACACTGCCAAGGACAGTCCTGAGGCTTCGGCACAGGCAGTGCTGGCTGGCACCGATGTAGAATGTGGTTCGGAGTATCGGAATTTGCCTGAAGCAGTGCGACGTGGCGACATTAAGGAGAGTGACCTAGACCGTTCTTTGCACCGACTGCTCATCGCCCGCATCGAGGTGGGCGACTTCGATAGTGACACCGACGTATTGTGGACAAAGATTCCAGATAGCGTGGTAGCTTCTATGGAGCACAAGCAGCTGGCTCTCGACATGGCTCGCAAGAGTATTGTTTTGCTGAAGAACGACGGCGTACTGCCCCTTGCTGCGTCGACAGCAAACTCTTCATTAATAGTCATGGGCCCCAATGCCAATGACTCGGTCATGCAGTGGGGCAATTATTCCGGCTACCCCACGAAGACTGTTACAGCCCTCGAGGGTATCCGGAGTATTTTCAGCGACGTGGCATACGTTCAGGGCTGTGGTCTTACGCGCAACGAGAGTTACGAGAGCCGTTTCAGCGACATCAGGTCGCCTCTGGGCAGTCAGGGGTTGCAGGTTATCTATTATAACAACACCGAAATGGATGGCACACCCGTGACAACCGTTACCATGACAGAGCCAGTGAAGTTGAGTAATGGCGGCAACACCGTCTTCGCGCCAGGTGTTAATCTCGAGAACTTCTCTGCACGACTTGACGGTACACTCATTCCTACACGCGACGAGACGCTTATCTTTACTGTCAGTGGCGATGACAAGATACGACTGATGGTCAACGGCGACACATTGGTCAATTTTTGGCAGGCACGCCAGCGTATCCAACTGGCACAAAACGAATTGCAGGTAAAGGCTGGACAGCACTACCGCATACAGATAGACTACGTGCAGGAAGCAGGCTATGGAGCTTTGAACTTCGACATCCAGCACAAGTCGGCTCCCACACGGCAAGAACTCTTGGCACAGGTGGGCGACGCCCGGACAGTCGTCTTTGTTGGTGGTATCTCGCCACGTCTCGAGGGTGAGGAAATGCGTGTCAGTGAGCCCGGATTCCGCGGAGGCGACCGCACCACCATTGAACTCCCCCAGGCTCAGCGCGACGTTCTCCGTTGGTTACATGAAGCTGGCAAGAAAGTGGTCTTCGTTAACTGCTCTGGTGGTGCCATGGCCATGGTACCCGAACTGGAGACCTGTAATGCCATACTACAATGGTGGTATGGCGGCGAACAAGGCGGTACGGCACTTGCTGAGGTGCTTACCGGGCGTTACAACCCCAGTGGGAAGCTGCCCGTTACGTTCTACAGAAGTACTGACGATTTGCCCGATTTTCTTGACTACACGATGAGCAACCGCACCTATCGTTATTTCACTGGTGAGCCACTATTCCCCTTCGGTCATGGTCTAAGCTACACCACCTTCGACTTCAAGAATCTTAGACAGAAGACCATGAAGGATGGCAGCATAGCTATCAGCCTTACGGTCAAGAACACTGGAAAAGTAGACGGCACGGAAACGGTACAGATCTACTTCCGCCGCATGGCCGACAAGCATGGTCCCTTGAAGACGCTCTGTGGATATCAGCAGGTAAACCTTAAAGCCAGCGAGCAACAGGTCATTACCCTTACTATTCCACGTAAACACCTTGAGACGTGGGACTCGCAGACCAATACCATGCGCTTTCAGCAAGGCATGTATCAGCTGATGGCAGGTCCTTCGAGTGGCGATGCACAACTACAGAAGATCCAAGTCAATATCAAATAAAAATCAATAAGCAATGAACAGAATAATGATCATGGCCTGCTGTTGGCTTTTTACACTTAGCAGCATGGCACAGCAACAGTTAGGGCAGCGCCCTAGAGTGAAATCGCCAGTCATCAATGAAGACGGCACTGTCACGTTCAATTTCTATCACCCGTCGGCTCAAAAGGTAAGTGTAAACGGAGACTTCGAGGAGATACGGAACAAGCAGCTTGACATGGTAAAACAGGAAAATGGAGTGTGGACGGTGACTACTCCACCGTTGAATCCAGAACTCTACTCCTATAGTCTCTCCGTTGATGGTCAACGGTTGATAGATCCGGCAAATAGTTATGTCAATCGCGACATCTCGACACTGAGTAATATTTTCATTGTGACAAAAGGGAATGATGACAAGGGACATCTCTATCAGGTGAACAATGTCCCACACGGCACTCTTTCACGCGTGTGGTACGACAGCCCGACACTTGGTCAGCAGCGACGCATGACCATCTATCTCCCGCCATCCTACGATGGAAAGAAGGAGTTTCCAGTGATGTACCTGCTCCACGGCCACGGAGGTGACGAGACGGCATGGGGAGATCTCGGCCGCACGTCGCAGATCATGGACAACCTCATTGCTGAGGGCAAGTGCGTACCAATGATTGTGGTCATGCCCAACGGCAACCCAACGTGCAATGCTGCTCCCGGCTGGTGGCATGAGGGTATGTATATTCCAGATGGTAACGCCTTCAACCAGCGTGGTGCTAAGGCTACTATGGAAGAGAGCTTCATGGATATCGTCAACTATGTGGACGCTCACTATAAGACCATTCGCAAGCGGGAGGGCCGTGCCGTTACAGGTTTGTCGATGGGTGGCGGACACACCTTCGGCATTTCACGCCTCTATCCAGAGACGTTCGACTATTATGGTCTTCAGTCGGCAGCCTGCCGTATGCCTCGTGAGATTATGCCAAATACCCCCGCATCGAGGCTCAACGAAGACTTTGACGGACAAATGAAGCGCCTTTTCGACTCAAAGCCGAAGCTCTATTGGATTGCCATTGGCAAGGAGGACTTTCTGCTACAAATGAACAATGAGCTGCGCACCTATCTTGACAACCATCACTACCCATACGAATACTATGAGAACGATGGTGGCCATATCTGGCGCAACTGGCGCATCTATCTTACCATTTTTGCCCAGAAGATTTTCAGGCAGTAACGTGTCTAATAAATAAGCGAACCATTTAAGTAATGATGAAAGTAGGGATTATTGGTACAGGATGGATTGCTGAGAAGGCGGCCATCACATTGAATGGACTGACAGACTGCGAAGCCTACGCCGTGGGCTCGCGAAGGTTGGAAACAGCGGAGGCGTTTGCCGCCAAGTGGAGCATCAAAAAGGCTTATGGCTCGTACACGGAGCTGATTGCCGATCCTGACGTAGATTTGGTGTACGTGGGAACGCCCCACTCCCACCATTACGACGTGACGCAGGAGGCCGTCATGGCTGGAAAGCCATGTCTGGTGGAGAAAGCCTTCATGGCCAACGCCCGACAAACACGTGAAATCCTAGACCTCGCCCACAAGCGCGGCGTCTTTGTGGCCGAGGCCATCTGGACGCGCTACCAACCTGCCGTTGGCATTGTACGCAAGCTCATTGCCGATGGGCGTATTGGTGAGCCACATCTCGTCACAGCTACCCTTGGCTACTCGATGGGCGACAAACCGCGTATCATGCGCCCAGACTTGTGCGGTGGTGCCTTACTCGACCTCGGAGTCTATGCCCTGAACTTCGTTCGCATGTTCTGCGACAGTGACATTGTCAGCATCGACGGAACTTGTGTCAAGAGCGATACGGGCATGGATCTCACGAATGCCATCACTATCATCCTGAAGGACGGCATCCTCGCGAATGTCCAGTCGTCAGCACAATGCGTAGGTGACAACATCGGTGTTATTGCCGGAACACAAGGAAACCTTGTCATCGACAATATCAACAATCCGCAGACCATCACGGTTAATGGCCCTGACCGCACCTACGTTGAGACCATACATGTGCCACAGCAGATTACAGGCTATGAATATCAGTTCCTTGCCTGCCGCGATGCCTTGGCCGAAGGGCTGCTGGAGCCTCGCGAGATGCCGCATGCCGAGACGCTTTACATCATGCAACTGATGGACAACCTGCGCAAAAAATGGGGCGTATGCTATCCGATGGACTAAATGACGGAATTACTATGGAAGGCTATTCCTGACAATAGCTGCGCAGCTCCGTATCTTGCGTAAATGAAAATAACTTCGGTTTTATTTGGCCGTTCGGTCATTTTGTAGTACCTTTGCAACCGCAATTTCAAGGGGTGCCGCCTGTTGGCGGCTGAGATGATACCCTCTAAACCTGATTCGGATAATGCCGACGTAGGGATGGAAAGTAGTTTTATCGCATGACTCCCCTTTACATTATTTATTAGTTAAAGGTACAAGCAAGTATGAAAAAGATTGTTTTGGTGGTTGCCACACTTTGGGCAACAGGTGTTAACGCAGCAGAGCCAGTGGACTCGCTGAAGTCGGTCGAACTGCAAAATGTGCAGGTGTCCTCCATTCGTGCAACGAAGAAGACGCCCATGGTCTTCACCAACATGGACCGTGAACAGTTGAAGCAGGTGAACTACGGTAAAGACGTGCCCTACCTGCTGTCGCTGACCCCCTCCGTAACGCTGACCTCTGATGCCGGCAACGGCATTGGATACACGTCGCTCCGTGTGCGCGGCACTGACCCTTCGCGCATCAACATCACGGCCAACGGCATACCCATGAACGATGCCGAGAGTGCTCAACTCTACTGGGTCAATATGGGTGACTTTGCCTCCAGCGTGCAGTCGATGCAGATACAGCGCGGCGTCGGAACGTCGACCAATGGTGCCGGTGCCTTCGGCGCCACACTGAACATGCAGACGGAGAACATCGGCACGCAGCCCTTCATAGGATTGGACTTCAGTGGCGGTTCCTACTACTCACACAAAGAGACGCTGCGCTTCGGAACAGGATTGTTAGGCGAACACTGGGGCATTCAGGGACGCCTGTCGAACATCGGCTCGAAAGGCTATCTGGACCGTGCCTCGACCAAGCTGAACAGCTACTTCATTCAGGCAGGCTGGTTTGGCGACAACACGGTGGTGAAATTCATTACCTTCAATGGTACAGAGGAAACCTATCACGCCTGGAACTACACGTCGAAGTATGAGCAGAGCCTTTATGGCCGCCGCTACAACTCCTGCGGCGAGTACTATGACAGCGAGGGCAACACCCGCTACTACGACAACCAGACCGACAACTACCACCAGCAGAACTACCAGCTGATATGGAACCAGCGGCTGAGCCGTGAACTGAATCTCAATACGGCACTACACTACACGAAGGGCGACGGATACTATGAGGAGTATAAGCGCAAACGGACGCTCTTTGAGTATGAACTCGACCCGGAAATGACCTGGGCCACGAGCGACCTGGTGCGTCAGAAAAAGATGGACAACGACTTCTACGGTGCTGTGGCCTCGCTGAACTACAACAACCGCAAGAACCTGCAGGTTACCCTCGGCGGTGGCTGGAACAAGTATGACGGCGACCACTTTGGAGTCATCAAGTGGGTGAAGAACCCCGTCAACGACCTGATGCCCAACAGCCCCTATTACGACGAAAATGCAAAGAAGACCGACTTCAACGTCTATGGCAAGATGACCTATGACTTTCTGCCGGGGCTGAACGCGTATATCGACGCGCAGTACCGTCACGTCGGCATCAAAATGGTCGGCCCAACCGATGAAATCAACTGGGACACCAACAGGCGCATTGTCTACGACATGAAGGAATCGTTCGACTTCTTCAACCCCAAGGCCGGACTGAACTACGATATCACGCCCAACCACAAGGTCTATGTCTCTTATGCCATAGCTCATAAAGAGCCTACCCGCAATAATTATCAGAACAACATGAACGCGGAGCTGCCCTTGCCGAAGGCCGAGCGGCTGAACGACCTGGAAGTGGGCTATAAGTACCAAAGCGCGACATTCTCGGCAGGACTCAACCTTTACTGGATGGACTATAAAGACCAGTTCGTACTGACGGGCGAGATTGATAAGGTAGGTGAGGCCGTTACCCGCAACCTCGACAAGAGCTTCCGACTCGGCGTGGAGGCAGAGGCAGCATGGAAACCGGTCGACTGGTTCCGTTGGGATGCCAATGCCACATGGTCAAGGAATCGCGTGAAAGGCATCACCGTACAACTAATCGACGGGAGTGTGGCCGACCTCGGCGACCAGCCGCTGGCCTTCTCGCCCGACTGGATTGTCAACAACATCTTCAACTTCAACTACCAAGGCTTCACCGCCAGCGTCCAGAGCCAGTATGTCAGCAAGCAGTACCTGACGAACACCGGCTTCGAAAGCTATCAGACGCTCGGCGACGACGGCAAGCCCGTGGACGTGAGCATGATGCTCGACGGGCACTTCACCACGAATCTCGACCTGAGCTACAACTTCCAGCTGCCGAAGTTCGGCTTGAAGGACGTCACCGTGGGCGTCACCCTCTACAACCTCTTCTCGGCCGAGTACGACAACAACGGATGGGCCGCTCCCGCCTTCAACAAGGAGAACGGCAGGATCGTCGCCACGGGTTGGGACACCAGCGACCAGTACGAAGCTGGCTTTGCTCCCTCGGCACCATTCAATATGATGGCTCACCTGTCACTGAACTTCTAAACAATGGAATTAGACTGGCTCGACATCATCACCACGGTACTCGGACTGATTTACATCTGGCTCGAGTACCGTGCCCATATCGCCCTCTGGGTGGTAGGCATCGTCATGCCAGCCCTCGATGTCTACCTGTACTACAGTCACGGACTCTACGGCGATGCCGGCATGGCCTGCTACTACACACTGGCCGCCGTCTACGGTCTTTTTGTCTGGAAGTTCAAGAAGACCAGGAAGCAGAAGCAGTCGCTACCCATCATTCATATGCCCCGACGGCAGTACCTGCCGGCAGCGGCATGCTTCTTCCTGTCCTGGGGTGCTATCTACTATATTTTAGTCACGTGGACCAATTCCACCGTGCCACTACTCGACTCGTTTACCAATGCCATGTCGTTCATCGGCATGTGGGCACTGGCCCGCAAGTATTTGGAGCAGTGGTGGTTCTGGATAGTGGTCGACGTGGTGTGCTGTGTGCTCTATGTTCAAAAAGGCATCCCCTTCAAGGCCGGACTCTACGGGCTTTATGTCATCATTGCCATTGCCGGTTATTACAAGTGGAAGTCGATGGCCAAAATTACGAAGTATGAACAAGGTTGACGCTGTTATTCTGGCCAACGGTTTGTTCCCCACGGCTGACGAGCCGCTGCGGCTGCTACACGAGGCTCGCTACGTGGTGTGCTGCGACGGGGCTGCCCGCCACTGGCCTCAGTGCGACGCTATCGTGGGCGACGGCGACTCCGTGCCCGACGAACTGCGCCAGCGCCTGATACAGGTCAGCGAGCAGGAGGACAACGACCTGACAAAGGCCACACGCCACTGCATGGCCCTCGGGCTGCGACGCCTCGCCTACCTCGGTGCCACGGGACGCCGCGAGGACCATACCCTCGGCAACATTTCCCTACTGATGCGCTACTTCCGCGACTTTGGCCTCGACGTACTGATGGCTACCGACGACGGTTGGTTCGTCCCTGCCTCTGGCACGGCAACGTTCGACTCCAAGCCTGGCCAGCAGGTCAGCCTCTTCAACTTCGGCTGCACCCGCCTCGTCTCTGAAGGACTGAAGTGGCAGGCATACCCTTACCAGCAACTCTGGCAGGGGACGCTCAACGAGGCTCTTGGCACCACCTTCCGTATTGAAGCCGATGCTGAATACCTGGTTTTTCGCACGTATTTTTAACTTTTTCACGCTTCACTTTCCTCTTTTACCATCTTTATTCGTAACTTTGTGCCCTGAATCAGATAATAGACAATCTTTATGCGCAAAGTTATAGGAATAGGCGAGACGGTGCTCGATATCATCTTCAAGGGTGACCAGCCTATACAGGCCGTACCAGGCGGTTCGGCTTTCAATTCAGTTATTTCTCTTGGTCGTGCTGGTGTTCCGACCCTGTTTATCAGCGAGGCAGGTAACGACCGCGTAGGGCAGCAGGTGATTCGCTACCTCGAGACGAATGGAGTGGATGCTACCAACGTGTGTGTGTTTCCCAATTCAAAGTCGCCAATCTCGCTGGCTTTTTTGGACGACAACAATAATGCCGAGTACTTGTTCTATAAGGATCATCCCCACGATCAGCTTGACTTTGTATATCCGGAGATTCATGAAGACGATATCGTGCTGTTCGGCTCATTCTTTGCCATCAACCCCGTGGTGCGTCCTCAGGTGTTTGGCTTTCTGGACTATGCCCGACAGCATGGTGCCATTCTTTACTATGACGTCAACTACCGCTCCTCGCACAAGGGTGATCTGATGAAGGTAACCCCCAACCTGCTGGAGAATTTCGAGTTGGCCGACATTGTGCGAGGCTCGGATGAAGATTTTGAGGTGATGTACAACAAAAAAGACTGCGATGAGGTGTATCGCTCTGAGATATCGTTCTATACCAAGAAGTTTATCTATACCCGCGGGGCAGAGCCCGTTGAAGTGCGTGCCGATGGTGGCTTCTCGAAACAGTATCCCGTGTTGCCAACCGAGACGGTGAGTACCATCGGTGCTGGTGACAACTTCAATGCCGGCTTCGTGTATGGGCTTATCAAGTATGGTGTAACCCGTAGTGACATAGAGATAGGGCTTAGCGAGGAGCAATGGGACAAGTTGATAGCTTCAGCCCAGGCATTCTCTGCCAACTGCTGCAAGAGCCTTGGCAACTCGATAGATGCAGCCTTTGCAGAACAGTTGAAGGGTTAGCAAATCATCGTTTTACGGCATATCAGCCTCAGCCGATTAGGGTGGCCAGTTCGCTTATGGAGCTGGCCACCTTAATATATTCCCTCCAGTTGCCGCGGACCATTCCCTTTGCCTGCAGGTCGTCGAGCGTGGCGATAAGAGGGTTCCAGAATCCTTGGATGTTGTAGAGGATGACTGGTTTCTGGTGGTAGCCGATAGTGGCTGAGGCTGCAACGGTGAATACCTCGTCGAGGGTGCCGATGCCCCCGGGCAAAGCTACGAACACATCGCCTTGATCCATCATCAGTTGCTTGCGGTCGGTCAGGTTGTCGCATAGGATTTCAACGTCTACATTGTCGCTGATACGTCCTTTCTCCTCTACGATGGTGGGGATGATGCCGATGGTTCTTCCTCCGGCATCCTTGGCAGCTTGTGCCACACACTCCATCAGTCCCTGGTTTACACCACCATATACAATGGTGTGTCCCTGCTGGGCAGCCCATTGTCCCAGTTCTTTTGTGGCAGTGAAAAAGGCATTGTCAATCTGACTGTTGGCTGAGCAAAAAACGCAAATCTTCATTCTTTCCCGTTATGTATTGATGTGGTTGTCCATTATGGAAGTTTGGCTATTAAGATCGCTGATAATCATTCCTGCCAGCGTAAAGCCGAAGATGGCTGTGATGTGTACCAGCGAACCGTTTGTCTGGGGCTTGTTGAAGAGCTGCGGCTCGTTGCTGACAGGCTGTGAGCCAACGTTGGGCAGCAGCTCATCGGAGTAGACACACATAAACTTTTTCTCAGGGAACCGCTGCCAATGCTTGAACTTCTTGCGCAGGGCTCGTGCAAGAGGGTCGCCCTCCACCTTCCAGAATTCTGCTGTGCGAATGTGTGTAGGGTCGAGTTTCAGGGCAGCCCCCATCGATGCAAAGAGTTTTGCCTTTGTCTGGCAGGCTGCTAAAATGAGTGCAGCCTTGTCCTTTAATGAGTCAATGGCGTCGATGATGTAGTCATAGTCGTCGAGGTGGAAGTCGGCAGCAGTCTCTTCGCTGAACACCTGCTGAAGCGCCGTCACCTCTGCCTCGGGGTTGATGGTCAACAACCGTTGGCGCAGCACCTCCACCTTTGGCTGTCCAACGGTCTCGGTAGTAGCCATCAGCTGGCGGTTGATGTTTGTTACGCTCACGCAGTCGGCATCGACGATGGTCAGTATCCGGAAGCCTGTGCGCACCAACGCCTCGGCACACCACGACCCTACACCTCCCGTTCCGAAGAGGATGATGCGCCGTTGAGCCATGCGTTCCATGACCTCGCTACCTAACAACAGTTCCGTTCGCTGGAATATTTCTGGCATTTTTTTCATACTTCGTGTGCAAAGTTACGAAAATATTCATAATTCTTAACTTGGATTTCATAATTATTTTCGTATCTTTGCACACAAGATGAAGACATTTGAAGAATTAGGCGTCAGCGAACAAATACGCCGCGCCATTGAAGAGATGGGATTTGTACAGCCCATGCCTGTACAGGAAGCAGTTATTCCTTTCTTGTTGGGAGAGCGTCGCGACGTGATAGCGTTGGCGCAGACAGGAACCGGCAAGACAGCGGCCTTTGGCTTGCCCTTGCTGCAGCGCATAGCACTTTCTACTGCGGAAGGTGGCTGGGGAGAGGCTCCTCAGGCCCTTGTCCTTTCACCAACGCGTGAACTCTGTCTGCAGATAGCCGACGACCTGCGCGACTTTGGCCGCTACATTGATGGGCTGCACGTAGAAGCGGTCTACGGAGGAGCAGCCATTGAGCCGCAGATGAGAGCGCTGAGGAAGGGTGCTCAGGTAATAGTGGCTACGCCTGGACGCCTCATCGACCTGAAGAATCGCGGCTATGCACACCTGGAAGAGGTGACGAACATTGTGCTTGACGAGGCGGACGAGATGCTGAACATGGGTTTCTCGGAGGCTATCAACGAGATATTCGATTCGCTCAACGAGAACCATACCACGCTGATGTTCTCGGCCACTATGAGCCGCGAGGTGGAACGCGTTGCCAAAAAATACCTGCGCGACTACGAGGAAATCGTCGTGGGCTCGCGCAACGAGGGAGCTGAGAACGTGAACCATATCTATTATATGGTACACGCGAAGGACAAGTACCTCGCCTTGAAGCGCATCGTTGACTACAATCCCAAGATATTTGCCATCATCTTCTGTCGCACCAAGCTCGAAACGCAGGAGGTAGCCGACAAACTGATACGCGACGGTTACAACGCTGAGGCTTTGCACGGCGACCTCTCGCAGCAACAGCGCGACCTGACGATGCAGAAGTTCCGCCAGCATACCGTGCAGCTGCTGGTAGCTACCGATGTGGCTGCCCGAGGGCTCGACGTCGATGATCTGACCCACGTCATCAACTACGGACTGCCCGACGACATAGAGAACTATACCCACCGAAGCGGACGTACTGGCCGTGCGGGAAAGAAGGGCACCAGTATCAGTATTGTCCACACCAAGGAGAAACATAAGATTCGGAATATCGAAAAGGAAATCGGTAAGCAGTTTGTGGAAGGCGAGATTCCCAAGGCCGAGGAGATTTGCAAGAAGCAGCTCTACAAGGTGATGGATCAGATTGTGAAGACCGATGTCGACGACGAGGAGATAGGCCCCTTCATGCAGGACATCAACCGCTACTTCGAATATATCGACAAGGAGGAAATCATCAAGAAGATAGTATCTCTGGAGTTTGGCAAGTTCCTTGCCTACTATGCCGATGCGCCTGAGATAGAGAAGCCCGTAGAGGTTGGCAACAAGAAGGGTAAAGGCGGAAAGTGGCAAACCGACGGCAACGATAAGTGGCAGACAGACCGCCAGAAGATGCAAAACAAGCCGGAGAAAGGCTTCAAGCGCCTGTTCATCAACCTCGGCAAGAGGGACGGCTTCTTCCCTGGCGTGCTCATGCAGACGCTGAACCGTTACGTTGGCGGGCGACAGGAGGTGGGCCACATAGACCTGTTAGACACAATCTCCTACTTTGAAGTGCCTGAGCGCGACGCCCGCAAGGTAATGACGCAGCTCTCGGGTATCCGATTCAAGGGGCGTCAGGTGCGCTGTAACGATGCGGAAGACAAGCAACGGGACGAGCAGAAAGGCGGCAGAAGCGAAGCCGAGCCCAAGAAACCGTATGGAAAGAAAGCTGCCTATGACAAGGGTGAACGCCCTGCAAAGAGGCGCGACTACGGCGAGAAAAGGGATGACTGGCGCAGCTTGATGAAGCGGGCTCCCCGCGAACTAAAAGGCGAAGAGCCTGACTTCAGCGAAGAAGGATGGGCACGACGAAAGCCTAAGAAGAAGTAAAACTCACGCCCCTTCATGCATCCCGTTTGAGAATCATGAAGGGGCGCTTGTCTTGATTTTTCACAATAACCGAAAATCGCCTAGAATGCCCAAAAACAGCCCAAAAACAGCGTTTTTAGTTTACCCCGGGTAAACTGGCAGTTTAGTCCGGGTAAAGTGAGAGTTTACCCGGACTAAAGTTTTGGTTTACTCGGAGCAAAATTCCGGCGGTTTCGGAGGACTTTTCGATTGTCATACTTTTTCGCAGTCAGATGAGAATCCTTCCGCTTGGTTATTTGGCATTGATTTCATTGATCAGGCGGTCGGCATGTCCCCACTTGTCCATCATAAAGAGAACGTAGCGGATATCTACACCAATGCAGCGTGCCAGCTGGGAGTCGAAGAAGATGTCGGAGGAAAGGCTGTCCCAGTTGCCATCGAAGGCGAGGCCGATGAGGCGGTTCTTGCCGTCGAAGATAGGTGAGCCGCTATTGCCGCCAGTAATGTCGTTGGTGGTGAGGAAGCAGAGGGGCATATTGCCTGCCTGCTGCATCAGGCTGATCATCTCGGGCTGCACCTTGTAGTCCTCGATGGTGTCGCCCTTCTTCATCTTCTCCACCATGCTCGGAGCGGTAGTGCGGTAGCCAGAGCGCCAATTCCCCAACTTGTACTCCTTTACCTGTCCGTAAGACAGGCGCATGGTAAAGTTGGCGTCGCTATAGTGGGGGAGGTCTTCCTCCATGCGCAACTTGGCAGCGCAAAGGTACTGCTCCTGCTGGTTGATGCTATCGCTTACCGTCTTGAATTCACTCCAGATGCTGCTCCTCAGCTCGGTCAACTCGAGCCCGAACTGCACGCCTGGGTCTTTCAGGAACGACTTCTTGTTGGGGTAAAGACGCTTGCCTTTCTTCATGATGCGCGACTTGTTGTAGAGATAGTCGGCATATTTTTGGCAGTCGCCGCCAAATTTCTTGTCAATGGTCTTATAGAAATCGGGCAGGTAGTGCTCGTCGGTCACCTTCTCACGATAGTTCTTGAGCAGGGTGCCAAGTATCTCGCGGTCAGCATCGAAGTCCCAAGTTTCGCTGTTGTCCTTGAAGGCAATGTGCTGGCGCTTGCCGTGACCCACGGGACGGGCACCATTATGTACACGCATGGCCCGTGTAGAGAGCTCGTCGGTACGATTAAACGTCTCGCTAAAGTACATGGCAGCCTTGTCTGTGCTCAGGCGTTTGGCATAGAGTCGCTGCAGGAGCGGGAAGTTGAGCTGGTCTTTGAACAAGCCTGTGGTGTCCTGCCATTGGCGCAACAGGGCCTCAAACTGCTCCTTCTGTCCGATAAGCCCTATGCTGTCGATACACTTGTTCATGCCGATGGAGTTCTTCCAGTAGTTGGACGACTGGGCGTACTTTGAGTCATACTTGATGCGCACAACCTCCGAGGCGTCCATGTGGCGCTTCATGACTTGCTGCTTCACGCCACGCACCTGAGCACGGATGGCGTTTTCTTCGTAACGCTCGCGGATACCGTAGCTCGACACATAGCGTGAGGTGCTGCCGGGATAGCCCATCGTCATAGAGAAGTCGCCCTCCTTATAGCCATCGTTGGACACGCGCGCCCAATGCTCGGGGTGATAGGGCACGTTGTCCTTGGAATACTTGGCAGGACCGTTGGTCTTCGGGTCGGCATAGATGCGGAACACGCTGAAGTCGCACGTCTGGCGAGGCCACATCCAGTTATCGGTTTCGCCACCGAACTTGCCCATCGACTTAGGGATGGTAAAAACCAGGCGCAGGTCGGTGAAATCGCGGTAGGTGGTGGCAAAATAGCTGTTTCCCTCATAGAAGGGCTTGATTTCTACATACAGGGTGGAATCCTTCGCCTTGGCTTCGTCAGACAGGACGCGCTCCAGAGAGTCGAGAATGTTCTGCTGCTGAATCTTCGTCTTCTTCTCGAATCCGTTGGCCATCACCTCATTGGTTACGTCTTTCTGCTCTACCATGAACGATACAAACATGTTCTTGTTGGGCAGTTCCTCCTCATAGCTTTTGGCAACGAAACCGTTGAGCATATAGTCGTGCTCTACGGTAGAGTGGCTGCGGATGGCCTCGAAACCGCAATGGTGGTTGGTAAACACCAGGCCGTCGGGCGATACAACGACACCTGAGCAGTAGCCCGAGAAGTTGACGACTGCCTTCATAATGGCATCATCTGCCTGATATAGTTTGTCGTAGGGCAGTTGGTAACCTTCCATACGCATCTGCTCGTAAACAGCGTTGGGCAGGTTATAGAGCGTCCACATACCTTCATCGGCGTGGCTCGGAATGGCTAGGGTGACTAGCGTAACTAAAGATACTAGTATTTTCTTCATAACGTATTAATTGTTTTTCCTGAATTTCTTTCCTATAACAGGTAGGCTTGAAAGGGGCAAGTCTTGACGGATGATATAGGCCAGAAAGACCATGATAAAAAGTGTATTGCACACCAATTGCGCCCATGTGGGCAAGCTGGCACAGGCATAAATCAAGGCAGTTAAGACGGCAGTCAGGCCAACGTAGATGGCAATATCCTTCATCGGATAGGGAATGGGGTTCTTCTTCTGACCAATGATGTAGCTCAGCACCATTGCCGTTCCGTAGCCTGCAACGCCGCCCCAGGCACAAGCCCAGTAGCTGTATTGGGGGATGAATAGAATATTGACGAGGAAGAGAACGGCGCATCCTATCAATGAGAACCAGGCGCCGTAGATGGTTTTGTCGATGAGCTTATACCAGAACGAGAGGTTGAAGTAGACGCCCATCATTATCTCAGCAATCATGACGATGGGCACCACACCGAGCCCCTCGCGATAGGCCTCACCTATAATGTATTGCAGCACGGGCATCCAGCCAATGACACAAAGGAAAGCCAGCAGCGTGAAGATGAGGAAATACTTCATGGCCGAGGCGTAATACTCCGTCTTGTCGGCATCCTTGTTCTTGGCAAAGACGATAGGCTCGTAGGCAAAGCGGAAGGCTTGGGTAATCATGGCCATAATCATGGCTATCTTGACGCAGCCGCCATAGACGCCCAACTGCACGTTGGCTTCAGCCTCGTCAGGATAGACCAGCGGGAATAGTATCTTATCGGCTACCTGATTCAAGATACCTGCAACGCCAAGGATGAGGATAGGCCACGAATAGCTAAGCATCTGCTTCAGCAGGTTACTGTCAAAGTGCCAATGGATGCGGAAGAGGTCGGGGATGAAGAATAGCGTGATGAAGCCCGTGCAGAGCAGGTTGATGAAGAAGACGTAGAACACCGAAGTCTTGCCCAGCCATACGAAGTAAAGGAGGTTAAGTCCGATGTTCAGGAATATGAACAGCAGCTTCAGCGAGGCAAAGCGGAAGGGCCGTTTCTGGAACCGCAGGTAACAGAAGGGAATGGCTTGCAGGGCATCGAGCGCTACGACGACAGCCATCATGGTCAGGTAGTCAGGGTGTTCGGCATAGCCAAGACCACTACTAATGGGGCCAATGAAACCGAAAACCAATAGCAGGAATAGAGCCGTCAAGGAGCCGACTACGGCAAAGGCGGTAGAGAATACGGTGTCGGGCTTGCTCTTCTCGTCGTTGGCAAAACGGAACAAGGTGGTCTCCATGCCAAAGGTCAGCAGCACGAGGATAAGCGCCGTGTAGGCATAGACGTTGGTGCTGATGCCATAGTCGCCCGATTCCTTGGGCATATAGTGGGTATAGAGTGGTACAAGCAGGTAGTTAAGGAACCTGCCGACAATGCTGGAGAGACCGTAGATGGCCGTGTCTTTGGCCAGTGATTTGAGATTTGCCATATTGTTTCTTTTTTCTCTATTTCAATTCGCTTTGTAATTGCACGGAAGAGAATCCTTTTAACTCTTATCCAAAGAACATGTAGCAGATGGCGATGGCTGAGATAATACCAGCCAAATCAGCTAACAGGCCACAGGCCACAGCGTGGCGGGTATAGCGGATGCCGACTGAGCCAAAATAGACGGCTAATATATAAAAGGTGGTGTCGGTAGAACCTTGGAAGACGCACGATAAACGTCCTACGAAGGAGTCGGCACCGAAGGTAGTCATAGCATCGACCATCATGCCCCGGGCACCGCTGCCGCTTAAGGGCTTCATCAATGCCGTGGGCAAGGCTCCCACAAAGTCGCTGTTTATTCCTATGGCATCGACACCCCATTGGATACCACCAATAAGCATGTCCATAGCACCTGAAGCACGGAATACTCCAATGCCAACAAGGATGGCTACAAGATAGGGAATAATACGGACAGCAGTCGTGAAACCGTCCTTGGCACCCTCAATGAAGGCATCATATACATTGACCTTCTTGCGGATACCAGCCAGGATAAAGCCAATGATAATAGTCATCAGCAGAATGTTGGCCACCGTAGTACTGACCTTGTTCATCGTCTCGTTATCCATCTGACTGAAGCCCCAGATAATGGCAGCAATAGTTAAGCAGGCACCTCCCAAAGTGAGCAGTATTGTTCGGTTCAGAAGGTTGATGCGCTGGAAGATGGAGGTGACAATGATACCCGCTAAAGTCGAGAAAAAGGTAGCCAAGAGAATAGGAATAAATATATCCGTTGGCTGGGCGGCACCCATTTGGGCGCGATATACCAGGATGCTGACAGGAATGAGTGTTAGTCCCGAGGTATTCAGCACCAGGAACATGATCATCGGATTCGATGCTGTGTCTTTTTTCGTATTCAACTCCTGCATCTGCTCCATTGCCTTCAGTCCCAATGGCGTTGCTGCATTATCGAGACCTAACATGTTGGCTGCGATATTCATGAAAATACTACCTGTGACAGGGTGACCTTTCGGAATATCGGGAAACAGTTTGGAGAATAAAGGGCTCAGTAGTCGGGCCAATACATTGACAACACCGCCTTGCTCACCGATTTTCATAATGCCGAGCCAAAGGGCAAGTACTCCCGTCAAACCCAGCGAAATCTCGAATGCGGTCTTCGATGACGAGAAGGTGGAATCCATCATAGCAGGAAACACATCGAAGTCACCGAAGAAAATCAACTTAACCAATGCGATGACAAACGCAATGAGGAAAAAAGCTATCCAAATGTAATTCAATACCATAATGCGTGCAAAGGTACGAATAAGTCAGCGAAAATGCAAACAAACATCGCATTTTCTCTATTATCATTCAAAAAGGAGCGGTTGCATCACGCAACCACTCCTTTATTCATGTAAGTATTTAAGTATTTGATGAATTAATTCTGATTCCACCATCTTGAATAAGTGTACTTACTAGGATTCTGTGTGTAATCGCTAAAGAGATTATATTTCTCACCGATGCCCTGACGCTCTGTGGGCCAATCAAAGGTATCATCCACAAGAATCTTCTCAGGAGCCTTACCCACGGGAGCCTGGAGTACATAGATAGCATCGTTACCCTCGACCTTAATCTCAATCTTGTCATAGTCGGCATTAGAATAGGTGCGCTGACCGCTGACGGGTATACGATAGATGGCAATGGGAGCTGTCTTTACACCAGTATTGACCATATCCTTGACGCCTACGCCCATTGCTGCGTGTACTTCTGTTCCACCAACATAGAGAGGAAGTGTACCACCGGCAGCACGGACAGTGATGACAATTTGATTTGTATTATAGTAATCAATGGGATCAAAGATGGCATCAAACACTACATCGTTGAAGTCGAAGTCATCGGTAGTACCAAGGTCTTCGCAAACAATGCGGACAGCATTCTTGTACTCACCCGGATTAATACGTACAATCCAGTCGTTGTAGTAGAAGTCGCGGTCAACGTGCTGGTTGGCGTCAGTACCTGTTGCTTCATAGTCGAAACCAACATAGTAGTACTTGTTTACTTCGGGATCGTTAGGAGCAATAACTGAGCCAGGGATGCAGACAAAGTGGTCGTAAACAGTGTGCGCACCATCGGTCAGAGACTCTTGATAGGCAAATTCCTTGGTTCCGCTGTTATACATAAAGGTTGCAGGACCAACATGAGCGTGGTCAGGGTTGTTACCAGCATTGAAGTCATTAACATGCTCCATGCTCTCCTTGCTGGCACCGCACCAGAGCTGATCCATGTGGCTCTTGCCGTTATTTGTTGAGCTAACCTGCCATACATAGAAGTCTGACCAGTTAACATTTACCGATGCAGGACTCTTTGTCTTCGTAAACCATTCTGTAACAACATCACGTTCGTGGTTGCTCACACTATCGGGAACATACATTACATCCTTGTACTGGTTCTTGTTCTTCCAGTGGGAGCGTGTAGGCATAAAACCTCTTGTTACTGTTGTACTGAAGCCCCAATTCTGTCCAGCGCCAATGTTTCCATACTTCTGAACGAAGTTGGTCTCATACTTTGCACGCTGAATCTGATCCTGCGTATATACAGGAATGTCGTCCTCACTTGAACAGCTTGTGAATCCAGCGAAAATTGACAACGCTGCGATTCCTAACATCAAATACTTTTTCATTTCTAAAATTTTTAATAGGGTTAATTGATCATTGTTGAATTTGTGGTGCAAAATTAATAAATTATTCCGAATTATCAAACACTTTTCCTCTAAAAATGCAAATAATTACGTAAACCTTTACAATTTTGAATGTTTTGTAGACTATTTGAAAGATTTCATCATAAAAAGAAGCGGGTTTGTCGGCTGATGGACATCCCGCTTCTTACTTTATCAAAACCTCAACTGTGTTGAGTTAATATGCTGATTTACTTAAAAACCGTCTTTCTGCCTTTGATAATATATAGGCAACCCTTCTTGGGATTCGTTACTACATGTCCGCCCAAGTCATAGATGGTGTTATCATCTGCTTCAGTATCTATGACAGAGATGATATCTGTTGTAGCCTCCTCTTCCGGGAAGATGATGGTCAAACGGGCACCGTTGGCACTGGAAGGAGCTTCCAGATAGGCATGACCGGCAGGAACAGTAGCTTCATAAGCTCCTGTTGCGGCGAAGGTTGCTACATTATTGATCACGGCCAGCACATATTTGCTAGTGCTATTGACCACTCTTGACTCACCGGTGACGCCTACTAAGAGGTTGTTGCTCGGTGTGACACCTTCTGACAGTGAAACAGGAATCGAGCTTGTTTCGCCTTTGAGAACAAGTCCTGTACCAGCAGCAACAACACCAGTTACCTGCTCCAACAATACGCGTGTCGAACTGATAGACTTTGCAATATAAGCCTTAAGCCCTGTTACATTGGTAAAGTCAAGCGGTTTGTTGCTGCAGAAAGTCGTATAGCCGGTAGACGAGCTGATGGTAGCAGTAACCTGTTCGGATTCCTTTATCAGGTAACCTGTTACCGTTACATCATGGGCAGGCATCGTTTTGGGTAAGTTAGACCAACCGCTGAAAACATAGCCATCTGCCTGAGGAGCATTCCTTGGGGTAATCTCTGCACCATATTCTATGCTTTCGGTTGCACCAAACTGCGCACCATTTAGCTCATAAGTTAATGTGTAACTATTGAGGGTAAACAATGCAGTAGCATAAACCTCATGGGCAGGCATTTCATCTGGAACTCCAGTCCATCCTACTAATACATACCCGGTCTTGCTTGCTGAAGTGGGAGGATTAGGTCTAGTACCTTCTTTAACCCATTCAACATATACTGTTTGTCCATCTACCTGATAATATATAGGATAGGTGGAAACAACGATTTCTTGGAAAGTAGCGGTAGCAGCTACATCGTAAGCCGGCATCGTCGTGGGAAGGTTCGACCACCCAGTAAAGGTATAGCCTTCTTTCGTCGGGTTAGCCGGAGGTGTGATGGTTGTACCATATTCCACTTGAGTCGCGTCGCCGTATTGTACGCCATCTACCCAATAAGTCAGATTGTATTTGTTGACCGTAAAGATGGCAGTAAGTGTCAGATCGCTATTCGGCATAAGACCGTTTTCAGGCATACCGCTCCAACCAGCAAAGGTATATCCCGTCTTTGACGGTGTGGGAAGTTGGTTAGCCAATGCTGCGTTTTCAACAACATCCTTCGTCTGCGATACTCCGTCTATAACGATAGTCAATGTATGACCGACAGGCTCGTGTTTCTCCTTTAGGGTAATGGCAGTAACAACAAAGTTCTGGCCAAACAGGGAAGCGTAATTCCCATTGACGGCAGTCTTCAGATAGGTCACCATGTTTTCATTGACAATGTTAACTGCACTCAAGGAATTCATATACAGCCGCTGCTGATTATTGCCGTCATGTATTTCGAACTGCCAGTAGTCGGCAGTATTCATACCAAATACACATAGTGTATCTCCAACGTTGATATCAGCAAAAATATTATCCGAGATGTAAAGTCTTTGCCAGGAACCGGTGTCAAAGTAGCCTTCCCACAGAATTTCTCCCGAGGGGGTTGGCACGAATCTTGCAGTGATGACTAAGTTGTTTGCCGGCATGGTCGTATTGTCATGATCCCAACCGCTAAAGGTAAAACCTGCTTTAGTCGGATTTGCCGGATAGGTAATGGTAGCTCCGTACTCCACTGTCGAGGTCTGATCTGCCTGACCGTCGATTTTGAAGGTTAATGAATAGCTGTTGATGGTAAACACTGCTGTTGTGGTCACATCCTCAGCGGGCATTGACGTTGGCAGATTTTCCCATCTGTCAAAAGTATAGCCTTCCTTCGTGGCGGCGTCAGAGAGTTTCGGTGAGTCACCTTCTTTCAGTTCCTCAGTCCTTACCGTGTTGCCATCCACTACGTAGGTCAGCGTATATTTCGGTGTATCATTAGCTTCAAGGGTAATCTTCTTAATCGTAATATTTGTTGTTATTTTTATCAGAAGTCCCTTAGAAAGCTCTTCAGCACCGGTATTGGTCATCTCAAGCTCTATCATCTTGACACTTTCCGAACCAACGGTTGCGTCTTTCAAGGTGTTGTGACCACTGTTGCAGTCCTGCCATCCATTATCATCGCCCCAGTTGGCACCATTCCAATTCGCAAAATAGCTTCCTTTGAAATGACCATTAGGAGAAACGCTAAACTGCCAGTTATATTGGTTGTCGATAGCAAAATAGACACGTAGTATGTCACCTTCACCGACACTTCCTATCGCGCTCTGTGCTACTTCGACGTCATAGCTCTGGCTTCCGTTCCATATAGTTCTCTCTTCAGCCTTCACATTGTTAACTCCCATCAACAGTCCAACTGCAATGAGAAGTGTTCTGAATATATTCTTTGTCTTCATATCTTTTATTCTCATTAGGCGTTAAACATTAACGGAGTTCACGTGAAAGGACTGGTTCGCCTTGGTAACCACCGAAGGTGTGAGTTTCGCCAGCACTTGTTGTAGTAGTAGTCCGAACTTGGATCGAGCGGATGGAAATCGCGGTCGAAAGTTCCTCGTAATTGTCCTTCGGATGGTTATAAAGTCCGTCAGCCCACTTATTACCGTTCCAGAAATTATAGGATTCGCCCACATACTTTTTGAAGTCGGTATAAGCTTGATCAACCTTGACACGTTCCTTAGTCCACTTAGTACCGACAGGTACAAGTATCTTATGGGGAGCCATACCGCTCTTTGCATCTAAGGTAAGCACCTCACCGTTGCTATAGAAGATGGAGATAGGAATATCGATGATGCTAGAATAATTGAACGTTCCCGTAAGCTCTACAGGGTCGCATGTCTCAAAGTCGTTGCCGTAAGATCCATCTTCATTGACAATCGTATTGATAATAGTAGAGGTGGAGTAATGTCCAAATTCGTCGTGCACTTCATGGCTGGCCACTGACAATGGCAGGGTTCCACCTGCAGCCAGCAGAACGATTCTTGCATTGCGGGTAACACTGGTTGTGTCAGTACTCTCCTGAGTTATCACGCCATTTACTTTGATAGTGGTTCGCGTGTAGTTCTTCTTCTCATAGATATAGGCATCAAAGACTACATCGTTGAAGTCAAGGTCGTTGGAACTGATTTGTCCAAGGTCTTCACAGAATACTCGTCCCTGTTCCACCAACTGGGTACTTTCGAACTCTTCCACTATTGTTTCTGTCCTGATGCTATCTGTCGTGGTGTTGTTGTCTACAACAGGAATCTCCACTGTTTCGGGGGTGAAGTTCGTTTTGATTCCTTCAGTAATGCGTACAATCCAGTCAGAATAGTAACCATCGGAACCACCGATAAGGAACTTCTTGCCACCAGTATGGTCATTGGGAAGCACCACGCCGTTGGGATCGTCATCTGTCGTTGGGGTTACCAGATACTGGTTGGTGTTGGCATTCAGCTCTCTGTGGGTAACGCCCTGGTCGTCTGTCCAAGTAGAGTATGCCGCTCTGGTATACTCGAAATCGAAACCAACGAAGAACATTCCCGTGACGTCGGCATCGTCACCGCCAGTTGAATCCCATTGTTGAATACTGTCGCCAGGTATAATGACGTATTTGTCGTTATACTGCCCGCTTTCCTCAGAGTTGTAGTAGCCGAAGCAATCTGTCTGCGACTCAACCATCAGCGTGATGGCATCATAGTGCTCACCTATCTTATTATTGTTCTGCACATTAATTTCTCCGCGGTCGGCATTGTTGAAGTCATTGATGTGATCCTCTTTAGAACCGGCAGTCAGCTTATCCATGTGGTCGCCACCAACAACAGAGGGACTCACGTCGTTGGCTGCGTTGGCACCGCTGAGATAGATTTCCTTACAGTCAGAATTGGCTTCATCCAGATTGGTATGTCCTTCATACACTTGCTGGACAAAGAAGTTGGAATAATTCACAGCGATACCCTGTGGATTCTTGTGCTGCTGGAACCAGCGGCGAACCTTGTCCTTCTGGGCATCGGTAAGAGGATCAGGAATGTTCCACCCCTGACTAGCCCATTCGTTTGAATTCTTGTTATGGGTACGAGTCGTATTCGCAAAAGAGCTACTTCTCGTAAATCCCCACGTCTGGTTCGGGTCTATCGTGCCAAACTCTTCATGGAAAACCTCTTCGTAGGCTTTCAACTTGCTGTCTACGACAGAAGTCCATTCGTCATCGTGCGAGCAACTGGCCAGAAATCCACCAAGGACGAAAGCCGCCACTCCACTAATTAAACACTTCTTCATCATCAAAAACAAGATTTATGTTACGTAACTATATCCCTCTAAGAAAGATTTTCGCTGCAAAATTAATATAAATATTGATAAGTTGTACGAAATATCTGTTAAAATCTGTAAAGCAAGGAGAGTTTTTCTGTTAAAGTGAAGAATATTTTGTAATTTTGACACAAAAATCAAAGCTAAGAATTATTATGCGGAATAGTCAAAGCCTACTAATTGTTGCCTGCGCATCATTGCTCGCAGCAACGATTTCGTGCGATAAAGATGTGTATGACCCAGAGGAATACAAGAAAATTGTGGAGTTTCTTTCTCCCGTCGACAGCGTCGATCAGTCGCACACCTGGAAACTCGATACCGTTTATCAGTTACGCGTGAGTGCCGACGTCAATATCGGTGCCAAGAACCTGCTGATTCTTTCCCATGACCCTACATCGCACAGCTCGGAAATCATGGCTAAGACATACATTTCCGATGGTGAAACGGTCGACCTCAGTTACTCGGTGCCGTATCTTAGTGAAACTCTTTGTGCAGCACTGGTTGATGCTAATGGCAAGTATACGCTCATGCCTTTCAAGGCCGGAGAGCGCGAGCTTCGTTTCTCGGAGGCAGGTCGTGAACCAATTACTGTATATACAAAGTTAGGACTCCAGACGTTTACCTACTGTTTTGACGAGTCATTCCCCGTTCCCGACGACTATGACTACAATGATTTGGTATTGCGCATCTCACATGAGCGTACCGGCGAGAGCCAAATCAGCCTCCATGTCGAGTTGGCTGCCGTTGGTGCCGAGAAGCAGCTTGCTGCTGCCATCAGGTTCGTTGGTTACAAGGCTCAGGATATTGAGAGCATCACGACAAAGGACGGGAAATCGTTCAATAACGACATTCCCAGTTTATCAGTCGACATGATTGAGAGCAGCGACGTGCCCGTCAGCGGACGTAATGGCGAAGCCGTCTTGAACCTTTTCGAGGATGCTCATTGGGCCATGGACAGTCGTGAGGATGTTGAATATGGCATTTTCAAGCGCAAGAAGTTCAACGTGTCGACAGGTTCTGGTTCCGATTACCAGCAGATGGCTCCCTTAAGCGTCACCTATATTGTCAACTTCAAGAACGCCTCGAAGCTTGACCACTTTACTTTCGAAACGCTTGATCCCTTTGTTCTGGAAGACTATAACGGTAGCATTTGGGAAGTACATACATGCAAGTATATCATGGCACAGACTTTGTACGAGTACCCGGCATCGGAAATCAAAAATCTGCCTTGGGCATTCGAGATTCCCAAGGCAGATTTCCGCTATCCATTAGAAGGTGTGAATATGGGCTTCAAGAAACGCAGTACAACGTTTGGCGCTTATATGACTGCTGACCATTCTTTCGGTGACTGGTCAGAGAACCATACGAAAGCAACAGACTGGTACCTTTATCCCACCATTAACCAGGTTTACTAATTTACTAAGCGATTACCAACTTACCACCTTGCCATCGGTAGCGTTGGCGGGCATGTACCATGTGGTGCCCTCGTTGAGGGTGGCTCCCCATGTGGTGAAATTCTTGAACGCAGTCGTGATGTTCGTCAACTCTCTCGGCCAGAACCACTTACCGTTGGCATCGCCATTGACGACCAGGTAAAGCGGAACCTGACTGTATCTGCTCTTGTCAGTCGACATGTTGTTGTTGATGCGGCTGGAAATGACGCTTCTCGTGGTACCGTCGCTGTTCAGCACCTTAAGGCCGAAGGGCAGTGTAGCAGGCGTCTGACCACTGGTCAAGGTAACCTCGCCCAGCAGCTTGAACGACGACGTGCTCACCGTAGCCGACTTCGTGTTGGTAATCGTGTGGGCTGCTGCTCCGATGGCCTCGTGTACCTCGCTGCCGAATTCCTCACCGTTCAGGGTGACAACAGAGTTCAGCTCGCCGCCGGCAGCCAGGATATACACCTTCGACACATTATTCACAGGCGTAGACACGCGGATCACGACATCGTTGAAGTCGAAGTCCTTAGAACCGCCAAGGTCCTCAAAGGCGTAGTACACCCAGTTGGTCGTTGCAGGCACCTCGGGAATCACGGGATCGGGCTCCGTTGGGTCAATATCGCGTCCCTTATTAATAGTGGTACCGCAGTTCTCGCTGTCGTCAACAGTAACAGTATATGAAGGCGAGCTGCCATAGATACAAGTGGCACGGCTGTCGTCGCCGAATATTGTCAGCGTAAGGCTTTCATTCCATACAGGGGCATATTCAGCAGGATACCATTGTCCGTTCTCGTCGAAGCCCCAGTCATGAACCATCTGGAAATCATAGCAGTCACCATTAATCAGGCGGCAGCCATAGCCATTGAACCATCCGTGGAACAGCAGTTTCGCACGGTAGGTAGAGGCATTCTGGTCAATATATCCCAAACCGTAATTCAGGTTGGTCGCATTGCCGTTGTAGGCATTGTCGGGACCTGTCGGGAAGTCCTCAGGAATAATCAGCTCCACATTGTCGAGCATGAAGGTAGAGGGGAATCTGTCTGTATAGTTACATCCTGCCCGTCCGTTCAAGTTGGTGTTGGTACAGCTGTTGATCTTGAACAGTGCGCGCGTGGTAGCGCTGGTGCTCTCGTTGGGGCCCCACACACCGAAGTTCAGCACCGCAAAGTTGCCCAAGCAGTTCATGTAGGCAGAATTACCCATATAGAGGATGATGCCGCCGTTGTTGCTGCCGTTCAGCTCAAGGTCGCCACACTCAATGTAGCTGCCGTCGTCCATCTTCGACGTCTTGCCGAGGCAGAGGTCGTTGATGACCTTCATGTTACAGGCGTTCTCCAGGGCAATGCCTGCACCGTCCATGCGATCCAGGGTGCAATGTCCGAGGTTGATCAGCTTGCTGGGAGCGGGATCTATGCCGGCAGGACCTGTCAGGTAAGGCAGCTTCGTGGCGTCTGTCTCTCCGTCGATACCAATAGTACCGGCATTGTAGAGGGTACCGCCATTGATGTTGATGTTCTTCACCTTAATAGTACCGGCATTGTAGCTGTACGTCTGCGTGCCGTTCGAGAACTGCAGAGTGCCTGCACCTTCGATGGTACCGCCGGGGAGCACGTAGATCATACCAGTCGTGCCCTCTGCGTTGTTGGCATTGGTAGAAAGCATGTGGCCTTCAGGAATGACAATCTTGCCACCGTCGCCTACGATAATCACACTCTCGCCTGTACAGCGCTGGTCCTCGGGCACCGTCCACGTGCCGCTTACATAAACCGACTGATTAGCATACGACTGCAGGCGAACGATGCTTCCGCTGTATTCACCCGTAATCTTCAGGTGCCTCTCGCTGCTGTCGGCCTGGTTGAACTCCAGCCCGGCACCATTGCTGTTGTAGGCTTCTTTCATCTCGTAGAGGGGCTCCAGGGTGTACCTGTCCAAATCGGGCATGTTCCTTGGTGTCACGCTCCAACGGTGGCCGGTGGTGGTTCCGCGGGTGATGTCCCTTGCTGTGGCAGCCGTTTTGTTGCTGAATACCACTTCCGTACCTTTAGCCTTGACGATAAAAGGCTTCACGATCGCGTGCATGTCTTTATCGTAACACGCGGCGTACAGGTAGGCAGCGTCAGCAGGACGGGCAATGGTGATGGCCTTCGTCTCGCCCGACTTCACAGTTGCTTGTCCGATAAAGGCCGTCTGCTTGTTCACAAGCGGTGCTGCCTGATAGATGTACACGTTATACTCAGCGTCGAAGTCAAGGTCAACGCTGATGCTGATGGGAGTGCTCACGGCCGTGCTCCAATTCTGGTTGGGGTTCACCTCCTGACCACCCATGACATAGGCCTTGAAATTCTCGTTGAATTCCTCAACCTTCGTCTGCTGTTCTTCTACAAAATCCATATCGTGGCTACATGCCGTAATAACTAAGCACACAGCCAAGGCGGCAAAGCCCTTCTGCAAAAAATTCATGTTCATCGTTAAAAGGATTTTATGTTGTGGACCAGCCAGGGCTTGAACCTGGGACCTCCAGATTATGAGTCTGTTGCTCTAACCAACTGAGCTACAAGTCCGGTTTTTCGACTGCAAAGGTACGCAAAAAATGTCAATTATCCAAATTTTTTTCCTAAAATAGCAAAATATTTGGTTTTTCAAGCACTTATTCGTACCTTTGCACCCCCACAATGGAGACGATTTACCTCAACGAACTGGCTCGGCCATTGCCGCCCTGCGTGGCCACCATCGGTTTTTTCGATGGTGTGCATCTTGGTCATCGCTACCTTATTAATAAGGTGGTGGATACGGCGCGCCAACAACAACTGACTTCCGTGGCGGTCACCTTCGCCCGCCATCCGCGCCAGGTGCTGCAGCCCCAGTGGCATCCGCAGCTGCTTTCTACCCTTCAGGAGAAAACCACCCTGCTGGCCACCACGGGCATCGGCCGATTGGTCGTCCTTCCCTTCGATAGCGAGATGGCTTCGTTGACGGCGCGCGACTTCATGTACCTTATTTTATATAGGCAGTTGGGCGTCAAGACGCTCATCATGGGCTACGACAATCATTTCGGCCATCGTCAGGCAGGAAGCACGGAAGGCTTCGACGACTATGTCGCTTATGGGCGCGAGATGGGAATGACGGTCCTTCAGGGACAGCCCTTCGATGCTGCCGATGTGCGGGTTAGCTCTTCCAAGATACGCCATTTCCTGACAGAGGGACAGGTGGAACTTGCCGCCCAGTGCCTCGGGCGCCCCTATGAGCTGTCGGGGACTGTGGTCAGCGGCGAGCATATTGGAACGGGAATGGGCTACCCCACTGCCAACCTGCAGCCTGCCGATGCTGATAAGCTGATACCTGCCTCGGGTGCCTACGCCGTCTTGGTGCGCATGGAGGGCTCCCGGGAGCTGAAGCATGGCATGATGAACATCGGCAATCGCCCCACCTTCGGTGGTCACCACGAAACCCTGGAGGCCCATATCTTCCACTTCGACCAGGATGTCTATGGCCAGCAGCTCACCGTTTCCTTTATCAGCCGCCTGCGTGCCGAGCAGCGGTTCGACAGTCCTGAGGCGCTGATGGCGCAGCTGGAGGACGACTCACGTCGTGCAGAAGAAATACTCAACCAAACAACCGTTATATGATACAAGCCATTTTCTTCGTGGTGGTGTTTGCCGCCCTGCAAATCCTGGTGCCCTTCCTGGTGCAGCAACTCTATCAGCTCATTTCCGGAGCAGAGGCTGCCAGCAACACTACCATGCTCATCATCTCCATGACCGCCAGCAGCGTGGCCTGTCTGGCGCTGTTCCTCACCCTGAAGTGGGCAGAGGTGTCGCGCAGCTATGTCCGTTCCCGTCCCTGGGCGGTCCTTTTCTGGTGTGCCATTGCCGCCCTTGGCGCTGCCATACCTTCCACATGGCTGCAGGAGCAGTTGCCTGAGTTGCCCAACCTGGTGGAGGAGGAGTTCGACCTGCTGCTTCGCCACCGCTGGGGCTATTTCACCATCGGACTGCTGGCACCCCTTTGCGAAGAGCTGGTGTTCCGCGGTGCCGTCCTCAGGGCATTGCTCCGCTGGTCGTCGGGCTCCCTGTCGCTGCGCATGGGTAAGAAAGGTGCCTGTTGGGTGGCTATCGCCATTTCCGCCCTGCTTTTTGCCCTCATCCACGCCAATCCTGTGCAGATGCCCCATGCGTTCCTCATTGGCCTGCTCCTGGGGTGGATGTATTACCGTACCGACAGCATCGTCCCCGGCATCGCCTTTCATTGGGTAAACAACAGCCTGGCCTACGTGCTCTACAACCTCTACCCCGACCCGCAGCTGAAGCTCATCGACCTCTTCGGCAGTCAGCGCACCGTTGCTGCCGCCGTCCTCTTCTCGCTCTTCATGCTCCTCCCCGCCCTCTATCAGCTCAACCTCCGGCTGAAGAAAGCCCGCGACTAATGCCCCCGACAACATGGCTTTGGCCTTCTGACCCGCGGACAAAAATCCGCCACCAAAATCATAAAAAATCCCTGAAACAATGAACAACAACAAAGACTACCGATATCAGTTGGAGAGTAAGAAATTGATGGGCGATATCATTAGTGTCCCGTTAAAATGGGACGAGTTTAAATATTAATCAAATAGCCCCGGAATGAGGGGACCAAATTGATCTTTGACATCGTTGAAATTAGTCTTATCGAACAGGTCTCGTAAGT
>JAEEGH010000713.1_pt1 | contig 106060 bp, 77 predicted proteins | sample 9134181 | NCBI WGS metagenome assembly JAEEGH01 (sample SAMN16246544, study PRJNA631951) | gut metagenome | biome: gut microbiome; feature: rumen; material: DP-attached | host: Bos | place: Iran: Karaj | collected 2018-10
CACTTTGGTAAGGTGATTATATCTTTTCATTTGACAACACAAAAGTAGTCATTTTACCTGAGAGTACCAAATTTTGGTACTCTTTTTTTCTACTTAGTGTTGCACTTATGACTGGAATTTAGGAGCATTACTATTGTAGATTGCAAATCCGGTTACTCAGTCAGGCTGGACAGCAAATCCAGCCTAACGTCACGATACTGAACATCCCCAAAGTCAGCCCAACATCGCAGTATCGAACATCCGCCACGATGGTTTTTCCATTGGTTATTGGGTTCCCCGTTTTCAGATTGAGGATTGTAAATTCTATTACTCAGTATGGTTATTAATCTGACATTTATGATAAAATAAGTCTGTTAAGTAGAAGGTTGTTATTACAGTATCTTCATGAGGTGGAACATTCAATATAGTATCCATTATGGTATCTAAATAATAATAAGCTGTCACGTAATAATAACTGATTTTCAGGTTATCTATTTCAGAGAAGCAGTACTCGTAATCAGCCCCGTCGCCCCAAAATGAAGCGACTTCAATCAGCGGATAATTATTGTATTGTACATATTTTTTTATGGGGTCTTCTTCCATACCAACTGATATGAATACTTTAGGATTCAAAGAAGAAGTATCATAATATAGTTCAGTTTCATTTTCGCCACCCAAGGAAACACAGCCAATTGCCGTGCCATTTGAGGCCAATTCTATTGCTTTAGTTGTATTTGAGACTCTTATATACGAGCTATGACTGGAATACAAGTCATCTAATGATTCTGGTATTATTCGGTATATTATTATATCATCATTATCCGCTTTTTCCGCCGCAACATTCATTAACGATAATAACACTGCGACGATACTTTTTCCAACTTTGTATACTCTATTTCTATTCATCACTGACAATTTTTAATCTATTGGAAATCCTTGAAGGTGTAAATGATTGTCATGACCTGGGTAGAAACTCACTCCTGTTAATTCTGTAGAATTATTTAAAATGTCTTTGAATCCAAAGAATTTGAATGCATCAACTATTATTTGGTTTGCTTCTTTGTCAAATTGAGCATGATGGACAACCGTACACATATTATGGTTTCGATCTTTACGAATGAGACGAACATCCACATTCCTCCCTTCATTATGAGAACTATGTTTACCACTGGGTGATAATCCATTTTCATCACTCATATCTCCAAATGCAACTGTGATAGATGGATCCGTCTCTAATATTTGATTTATCGCACCAAGTAATGCGGCTGCAACTAACGGTTGGATATAATGATCTCCATTAGGATCCTTATTACCATATCGAGTAAATCCTAATCCGTGGGATGGAAATTCAACAATTTCTTTTCCTGCATTTCTGCCAGCACTTACTATATGTTTTTTCATTTCAACTACTCCAAAAGTACCATCGCTTTGCTCTACGAAAAACCTATCATAAGGATCGCTAGTTTTAACTATTGATATTGTTCCATCACGGAATATTTTATAATCATCAATCATTCTTCCATCTGGATCCACCAACTTCACAGGATTCCAAACGCAGTAAGCATACGGGCTAATACTCGGATATTTATCCGCCAGCGGGTCGACGGTCAGCCACATGGTCATCAGCTCGTAGTCCATGTACCTCGCACCGAAGTAACCATACCCTGTTTCCGCGTCCTTCTCTTTGCCCGTGAAAGAACGGCACTCAAAAACGATGAAACAACCTTGTCCATAGTCGTTTGTAAAGGTCGTTTCATATCCATTTTTTGAAGAAAAAGCATCAAAACACATCCACAAGATGCCACCTTCTGATATGGCATTTCCTTCTAATAATATGGTGCAATCCTGTTGCATTTTGGTCGTCTTTCTTAATTGCAAAAATACTATTTTTCTTTGAATTAGGCGAATTATTTGTACCTTTACACCTAAATACAAAGAATAATAATATCATAAATAGTTAATAGAATGAATATTAAAATCGAATCCAATTGTCTTTTTTCTGTGTCGGCAATCCATTATTCCGCCACGGGTGAACTCTGCATCACCCTCAATACTGACAATACTTCCCCTGAAGGCCGCTATCAGTATACGGCCAGTCTCGGCAGCGGGCAAGCTGAAGAGAAACCGACCATAAGCCTACTGCAATATGCCAAGGCCTTTGCGGCATCCGCAAATGTCAAATATAAAACCAAGGATTCCTACCGACTAATGTGTGGCCACCTTGAAAAGTATGGCGACATACCAATTGACAAAGTCACCACCCCGTATCTCCAAGATTTTATCCTTAATCTCCAGTCAGAAGGATTGAAGGCTGGCACCGTGAGGCTGTACTTTCAAAAACTGGCCTGCGTGCTGCATGATGCCTATAAGAATGGACTCTTTGACGACAGGATATTGCAAAGAGTGAAGAGACCCAAACGGGAGCAGGAGAAGAAAAGTTTCCTGTCTGAAAACGAACTAAAGAAGCTGACGAAACATCAACTGTCTGACGAATACAACAATATCCAAACTATGTTCCTCTTCTCGTGCTTGACTGGGTTGCGTTTCAGTGATGTGCAGGGGTTACGATGGAAGGATGTAAAACGCAATGGTAAGCATCTGCTGTTGGAGTTCCTTCAACAGAAAACAGACACGCACGAGCGGTTGCCGCTATGCGGAGAGGCAGAAGCTCTACTGCGTGGTGTGAAACGAGGTGGCGAGTTCGTTTTTCGAAAAGAGACAAATCAGAGGGTAAATGTTGTGTTAAAGCGGTGGTGCAAGGAGGCCAAGATAAGGAAAACCGTGTCGTTCCATAGCGCTCGGCATACATTCATGCCGAACCGTTTGACACCGGTCTCTTCACACGGACATTCTATGATGTGCTTGACCGTACCGTGCGGACTGAAATCCCCAGCCAAAGCATTGTGACCACAGTGGACCACGGTTTCCGTTCGGAAAGCGGGGTCAATTACTTCAAGACTGTCACGACCAACCCCGAAAACGATTCCTCCACCGTGTTGACTGATGCAAGAGAGCTGACAGTTAAGAGCATCGATGCCATGGGTGGCGTTACTCGGTTAGAATACGATGCCATGGGGCAGTTGACACATTCCTACGATCCCGACAACTTCCTCACCTCATACCAGTACGACATGCAAGGAAATCTGACCCAAAGGATTCATCCCGATGCAGGTACAACCATGTATGAATATGACCCAGCAGGACACCTGACAAGGGAGACCAACCCGCTGGGGCAGATTTTTTATCATTATACATACTACAGGCTGGCACATAAACGTTACAGTGATATGACGGAAAACAACGTGACATATTCCTACGGAGATGTCGGCAGGGCTACAGGCAGGCCGGTGCGTATCGTGGATGGCAGCGGGGTGCAGACCTTCGAATACGATGCCCTTGGCAATGTCAGTAAGAGCATACGGGTGCTGTCGGTTCCTGCGTCGGGCTACGCTTACGCCTTCACACACAATTTTGAGTATGACAGCTGGGGGCGAATCTGGAGCATGACCTATCCCGACGGTGAACGGGTGGACTACCGTTACAACCATGCCGGTGACCTGACCCTGATGACTGGCGACAAATGGGGCAATCCACGCACATATATTGCAGATATTCTGTACACCAAATACGGTCAACGCAAGCGCATCGACTATGGCAACGGAACACATACCGAATACGCCTATGACTCATTGCAGCGTCTGGCTTTCCTCCATAGCGAAGACATAAGCCACAACCCCATGCAACACACTGAATACTCCTACAACAAGGTCGGCAACATCACCGGACTGGCTAACAATGCCGGTGGCATAGGCGGCATGGGAGGCCTATACTCAAACAGTTACTACTACGACCCGTTGGGCCGCTTGGTAGCGTCGAACGGATCCGGCGACATCGGAGGTCAGCCGCGGGACTACGCCATGGAGGAGATGCAATACTCCCCGTCAGGACGCATAGGGACGAAACACCTGCTATGGCAGTCTGTGACTACGCGAGGGATTCAGCACATGGAATATTTCTACAGCAATTCTAACGACAAACCGCACGCACCCCGCCTCATCGTCAACAACGCCACCGGTGGACTTTATGACTTGGTATGGGACGGAGCAGGGAACCTTGTCCGCATGGCTGTCCGGAACGAGCCTGCTGTCGACTATTCCAACCGGATTCTGCATTGGACGGAGGACAACCGTCTGTTTGCCGTGGCCGACGAGAGCCACTTCAGCTACTACGCCTACGACCACAACGGCGAGCGTACATTGAAGATGACTGGCGATGCCGCAACTGTGGACCAGAATGCCTTGGAGCAGCACGTCTTCACCAGCCTCAACCACGTCACGCTATACCCCTCGCCCTACATTGTACTTACCGAACAAGGCTATACCAAGCACTACTACGCCGGAGCCGACCGCCTGGCAGCCCGTCTGGGCAGCGGGGGATTGAGTCGCGACACTTCATGTGTCCGCTCAAACGAGAACCTTGTACGGCGCACCGATGAATTGTTCAGGCACAGCTGTGAACGAGTGAACAGTTTCAACTACCGCAATCATGAGGAACTGGAACTTGTGCGCATCGACGGCAGCATCTTCGATTCGGTCTTTGAGTTCGACCGCAACGCAGCTTCCCGGCACCTCTACGCCGATGTAAAACCCCGGCCCGGGGCGATACACAATCTTATCGTGAGCCATTCAACACACAATACCCGGTCGGCTCCTACTCCCGAAGAGCCTGATGTGTATTTCTACCACTCCGACCACTTAGGCAGTGCCAGTTGGATAACAAATGCAGCAGGTATGCCCATTCAGCACCTGCAGTACCTGCCATTTGGGGAACGTTTTGTTGACCAACGCTCCACTGGCTATAGCGAACGTTTCACTTTCACGGGCAAAGAACGCGACGAGGAGACAGGGTATGGGTATTTCGGTGCCCGCTATATGGACTATGAGTTGATTACAATGTGGCTGAGCGTTGACCCGATGGCGGATAAGTATCCAAGTATATCACCATACAACTACTGCGCTTGGAATCCTGTGAAGTTGGTTGACCCGGATGGACAAGAATATGGGGATTATTTTAGTAGCACGGGTGTTTGGTTGGGCTCTGATGGAATTAATGACGGCAAATTGTATAGACAAGTTGATTTCACCGATATTAATTCTTGCTTACGGAATGATTACGTTGAAGTTGGGGCTCCATATTCATATGCTGGGACCTATGAATATGTAGGTAATGTGACTAATATTACTATGGATTATACGGGTACAATGGCCCCTGATAAGAATAATAATCCACACATCGCAAAAGGTGTATTTACAATTACATTCCATGTTGGTGATCAAGAGTTTGTAAGAGGCAAGTATGAAGCCTGGTCAGGTTGTAACTATAAAGACGGGTCAGTCAGATACCCTTTGCAAAACGGGGAATGGATGTTGGCCAATAGTGATAGGCCTGTTAGCACCAGTCAGAAAAATAGTTATACTAGAGATAATGCATGTTTCAAAATCGATTTATCACCAGTGGGATTTACAACTGCTCGATATGGAATACAGATTCATCCCGACGGGGGTGCTAATGGAACTGCAGGATGTATAGGTATTAGAACTAATCCATCTGATTTCTATAATGCATACAAATCATGCGTATCGCTTCACCCAAATTTGAAAGTCAATGTAAATATTAAAAACAATCCTAACAATAATGTACCTCGTTAATAAATTTGAAAATGAAAAGTATAGGTTATATATGTTTAGGCATATTGCTTGTGGGATGTCATAAATTGCCAACAGGAAACAGAACACAAGCAGATATAAATATTATAGATTTGGTTGATACCGTGGTATGTAAATCATATTCCTTTATTGGCGATTCAATAGTGGACAAGTCAGCTCAGATAGTGTTCTCTTTTGATTACGATGATTGCGGTAGGCTAATTTCTTATCGTAAAGATAATAGTGAACTAATTGTTTATAACCCCCAGAAGGGCTGTTGGCTCCAAAATAGAAAGATCGAAAACAACAAAAATAAATCCACCTTCTTTCATCATGAAACTGAAGGGAATGAATTAATTTTAAATATATGGAACGATATTGCGAACCTGTCATCAGCTTTCACGAATGGTAAAATAGACAGTATATCGGTGTGTTATGACGATTTCTGGAAAAGGAATACCAATATTGACTTTTCCAATCTTAATGGATGGATCTGCACTGGGTATGAAAAAGCATCTTCAAGTTTTCAAGTAAATTCAATCATTGAGTACTATCCCTCAGTTATTGTTTTAGATACATTTGGGTATGCGTTAGGAGCAAAAAATCTACCAGTGTTAATCACACAGAAAAGATTGTTTCCTAATGGATTTGCTCAAATAAACACATTTAGGATTAAGTATAAAACTACAAAACAAGATGATGGTATTTATTATGATACTTTGCAATATCATGTCCCCTATATTAATAATCATCTTCCTGGCAAATATCCTATTGATGATAATCCTGATGAAAATGAAACTTGAAATAGTTTTGATGAAAATAGTGGGTTCATATAGAAAATATACAGTTTTCTGCACCAATCCATTAGCAAATAATTACTAACACAATCTAGCAAATAGTAAGTAACTCAACAAACCACCCACGGCAAGAAGTCTTTTCTTGCCGTGGGCTTTTTATTGATGACACAATAAATTGTATCAAGAGTCGTTATTGAGATATGGAATCTCAAAATGTGGAATATAAGCAGTCCTGGAAGGACGAATACCTTAAATGGATTTGCGGCTTCGCCAACGCACAAGGTGGCACCCTGTATATCGGTATTGATGATAACGGTAATGTTTGCGACTTGAAGGATGCAAAGAAGTTGATGGAGGATATACCCAACAAAATTGTCAACTACTTGGGTATCGTGAACGATGTTGATTTGCTTAATAAGGATGGGAAAGATTATATACGGGTAACGGTTACTCCAAGCAACACCCCGATTTCATATCATGGCAAACTATACTATCGTTCCGGAAGTACACTGCAGGAATTGAGCGGCACGGCTGCCCAGAATTTCCTTTTGAGGAAGATGGGGGCCACATGGGATAGCCAGATTGTTGAGCGTTCCTCGCTGAATGATATTGACACAACAGCGATTGAATACTTTCTGAGGAAAGGCGTAGATAATGGCAGGTTGACCACCGAGACAAAAACCGACAGCCTACAGAAAATCCTTTCCAACCTCAGATTGGTAGATAATGATGGTCGCCTGACAATGGCTGCTCTTATGCTGTTCGGTAAAGACCCACAACAATTCTGTCTAAATGCCCGCTTCAAAATCGGACGCTTTGGAAGAAATGGCAGTGAACTTTTCACTCAGGACTTGATTGAAGGCAACCTTATACAGATGGCAGACAAGATTTTGTCCATCCTAAGCGACAAGTATTTGATTCGTCCCATCCACTACGAAGGGCTACAACGCATAGAACCACTCGAAATACCCGAATTGGGACTTCGTGAACTTATTTATAACGCCATCATTCACAAGTCGTATGATGGCCCCGACATACAAATGAAAGTATTCGATGACCGTATAACCTTGTGGAATTACGGTATGCTGCCGGATGGTATCACTGTCACAAACATGTTTTCCGAACACAGTTCGATGCCGAGAAACAGACTGATAGCAAATACATTCTATTTGGCTGGCTTTATCGAAGCGTGGGGACGTGGATTTGAGACTGTGGCAGACTCTTTTAGGAAAGAAGAGTTGGAGGTGCCGACGTTCAAGGAGGAGTTTGGTGGACTGACTGTGACTATTAAGCGTGAAATATTCATGGAGATTCAGAGAGGAGGACGCATAGACGATAAAACTGGCAGGATTGTCAAAGACGACAACTCAAAGAAAGAAAATGGCTGCCATAATGTCGTAAGTGGTGTCGTAAGTTTGTCGCAAGTTCATCTAACTGAAAGACAAAAGAGAGAGTGTGAAATAATTGAAGACAATCCATTTGTTTCAAGTAAGCAAATGTCGGTAGTTCTGTCAGTAGACTCCAGAACCGTGCAACGAGATCTCGCCACATTGCAAAAAATAGGAGTTCTAATTCGCGAAGGTAATACTAGTGCTGGCAGATGGGTGCTTGTGAACAAATGGAAAGACGTTTTCGCTAAATCGAAATGAATTTATGGATAGGTGACTGTCTCAACGGACAAAATGCCGAAAGGAAACGATAGATAATTGTACGTACAAGAACATAATATCGAACAGCAAAACCATGTTAATATTGCATGGTTTCACTCGTTCACTTTCACGGGCAAAGGCCTCCGTAAGGGGTGGCGAACACCTTTGAGTAAAGTAAAATACAGTGAGCAACGCGACGAGGAGAAAGAAAGGTCCCGCGGTCCTTTCGCCAGCGAGCGAGGCGACAAGCCGAGGAGCGGAATACCATATTGCTCTGTCTACTCATATACATATTTCGGCGCGAGGTACATGGACCACGAGCTGATGACGATGTGGCTGAGCGTCGACCCAATGGCGGACAAGTACCCATCTATCTCGCCGTATGCTTATTGTGCGTGGAATCCTATTATTTGCATAGATCCTGACGGAGAAAAAATATATATGCTTTTTTATACTGTAGGGAATAGCCGTGGAGATAATATGTTCCATGCTGCAGCGCTTACAAGACGCAGTGATATTATGAAAAGTAAATCATTTGATGCAAAAAATGACATTGTTGTCATGCGACCAATTCAAGATTTGGCATCAATAAAAGACGAAGTACAAAACATCAATAATGACTACGGGGAAAAATACGGAAAAACTGCGGAGTTTGATGTATGGTCACATGGGGGACTTGATGGTCCTACGGGAACCCAACCCACATCATCGAACGCTCTGGATTCAAAACAAATGAAACTTGAAGGATGGTCTGAAATTGATTTTAACTGGGACGAAAATGCTTCAGCTAATTTTTACGGTTGTCGTACTGGAAAAACAGAGAATGGAAAACCTTCTTTTGCTCAGGCTGTTTCTGAATTAAATAATTTTAAAGATGTCAAGGTATCGGGACAATCTAAAAGAGCCTATCCGTCCACATCCAAAACAAGAAGAAATGAGCCGAGCCATTATTTTGGCAAACTTGGTCTCTCTTATACAAAAACCTATATGGTTGGATGTGAAAGTAGCAGCGAAAGACTATGGATATCTCCAGGCAGAGATGTTTATCCTATGAATACGTTTATTAATGGAGAACAACAGTGATATGAAACGTAAATTAATTATAACAGGAACTATAATCATCGTTTTGGCCATTTGCGACGTCTTGTCATGCGTTAATTTTTATGGGAATGAATGGAAATGGGATACAGGGCCAAGAATAACTGATTTTATAGATTTTGGTTCTGATTATTATTATTCATATAAAACACACTCCATATTATATAAAGAGCAAACGCAAGGATATCTGATTTTTTCTTTTGGAAATCATGCTTTGTTATACATTACAAAAGGCAAGGATGAAGCAAACCCACGAGGATTGTCTATTTATATTAAATTGTAGCATACTTTTTTAAAACATTAAATCAATGTACAAAACAATCAAAAAAACCACAATGCTGCTCTTTGTGGCAGCCACAGAGACATAAACCAGGAACAATTGAATAGAGTTGCACATAAAACCGAAGAGATAAACCGCACTCAAAACGTACGGTTTCACCCCTTTGTTTTCAACGGCAAGGAAAAGGACTATGAATCCGGCTTCCACTACTACGGTGCACGCTACTACTGAAGCGAGGTGCTGACCGGCTGGTTGAGTGTCGACCCGATGGCGGATAAGTATCCGAGTATATCACCGTATGCTTATTGCGCTTGGAATCCTGTGAAACTGTTGGACCCTGACGGGAGAGAGATGTTTCCTACAGAATCAGCTGCTGCAAAAGTTAGGGCGAATGCTGTAGATATGTTTGGAGAATCACGTGTGGGGGAAATATACAATAAAGGAGATGAAAAACATCCTAATTATTCATTTCTTGTATATGATTATGGTAAAGATAAATATGAAAGGTCCTCATCCAAAGGAGTATGGGCATATAAACCAGATAAATGTGTTGACTCTAAATTCGATTTGTTTTTATATGCAACATTTAAAGCCGAGAAAGAATGGTCCTTTAATGGGTCATTCTCTATAGGAGGACAATGTGGAGTTGATGTAGGTTGTGTAAACCTTGGTATTAACATTAGTTCTATTGATTTGGTTGGAATAGATTGGGATTGGGGTAAAGGAAAGGTTGACACCTATCATTGTGAAGAAAATAATGCAAGAGGATCAAGAGGCGTGTCGTTGGGATTGTTTACTTTGGCTGGACAAACTTACGAAGGTGGAGATTATATTGATGAGGCTTCAAAGAGAACCAATGTATTGGGTGTAGGTGTCGGCCAAAGCAAAGGACAATGGAATATTACTTTGGGTGTTACTGCAATATTAGGAATTCAAATTAGTATTTCTTCAAAGATAAAAAAATGAAAAAAACAATAGAATGTGAGTGTACGTTTGAAAGACTCCGTCCGAGAATTAGATTTGTTCCGGGACAAGGAATAGAGGCTTCAGTACATTTGTTTCAAATAATAAACTGTCTCTGTAAAGGCCGCAAGATTGCCAGGAGAAAGACCATCCGACAATGCCAGAAGTGTGGAAAATACTCAGTAGAATGCCCCTACTGTCACCAAAACAGTGTGACGACACAACTGCCAGATATCATTCAATGTCCTCATTGCGGCAAAGTTTATCAGGTTCGACTTTTTGAACTATAGGGTATGGGAATTGAAGACAATAGTGCCAAAGGTGACCGAGACAAATATCTTCGTTGTGTCGGGCCAGACAAAGGTAGATTCTGGGAAGTTATTGTGAATTGATATTGATGAAAAACTTATGGTTATTCCGACAAACGGATAGGTAAGGTAACAATCCGAACAGCACCTTTGTGAGACTTGGTGCATGGTCGGAAGATTAGGCATTTGCCACTTTGGTGCCACTTTTTTATCTCAAAAGTGGCACCCCGTTTCTAGGCTTCTCGATATAAATAGACGGTCGACACATACGATGCTTCCGCTCTGCCTTCGCTCCTAAGGTGGAGGCTTAGTGAATCCAAGATGGAAGGAAAGAGCCCTCGTCATCACCAATCTGTTTGTCGGATGACCCGAAAAAATAGGCCTCGTCGTAAAGTCAACCAATAGTCGTTATTTAGGTGGGTTAAAAAATCCTAAAATGCAAGAAGTCAAAAAAAAGTTGTATTTTTGCATTTTCTTAGGCATCGGATTATGCTGCTGATATATGTGCCAAAACTGACTAACCGCGTAGGTTACACCATCAATGTGGTGATGCGCGACATACTCAAGACTGACTTCGCCATTACCACCAATGCCGAAGTTTTCGACAGTCATGAGGAGGCGCGTCTATGCTATGCGCCACAGCCCGTATTCTGCGCCAAGGACAACGCCGGAGAGCTGCCCTATCTCTACGTCAAGGCGGCACGGCTGCTGTTTGAGACCTCCATAGAGGAGCAAAACCCTCACTGCTTTGACTATGAGGGTACGGCAGCACTATTCCCCGTGTTCGGCCGCCATACGGCACTGCCATACGACCCCTTTGCGTCCATATTCTACATGCTGTCGCGCTACGAGGAATACCTGCCGCACCACCGCGACGAGCACGGCCGTTTCCTGGTGACGGAGAGCATCGCCTACCAAGAGGGATTCCTGCAGACTGCCGTGGTGGACCGCTGGGCACTGATGGTGAAGGAGGTGGTGCTGCAACGCTACCCCGACACGGCATTCGGCACGCGCAACTACGCCTTTGTGCAGACGGTGGACATCGACGCGGCCTACTGCTACCTGCACAAGGGGGTGTTTCGCACCACGCTGGGCATATTGCGAGACGGCATACGCCGCCACGACCCAGAGGAGGTGAAGCGGCGCATAAAGGTGCTACGCAAGCAGGAGACAGACCCTTTCGACACGTTCGACTACATATTGGAGCAGAGCCAACAGCTGGCACGGCACAGCAAGCTGCTGTTTTTTGCGCTGATGGGGGACTACGGCATTTACGACAAGCCCGCGTCGTTTCACAACAACGACTTCAGACAACTGTTGCAACACTTGGGCGACTATGCCAAGGTCGGGGTGCACGGATCGTACTACTCGTCGGAGGAACCCGAACGGCTGGAACGCGAGATAGAACGGCTGTCGGACATCTTGCACCGCACCATTGTGCGCAACAGATACCACTTCCTGCGTTTCTCGCTGCCAGCGGGCTACCGCAACCTTGTGCGCAATGGCATCGCACACGACTACTCGATGGGCTATGCCGAGCTGCCGGGGTTCCGCTGCGGTACCTGTTCCATTGTCCCCTTCTTCGACTTGAACAGCAACCAGGAATGCGACCTACGGCTGCACCCCTTTATGGCAATGGACACGACATTCCAAAAATACATGGGGCTGACTCCCGACCAGGCGATTGAGCAGTACCACGCCCTGATAGACGAGGTGAGGACACTGGGCGGAACGTTCAGCTGCATATTCCACAACCAAAACCTATGCGAGGACTTTGGGTGGGAAGGCTGGCGAAGGGTGTATGAGGATGTGCTACAATATGCCGGACAAAATTGAACTGAAAATGATTAATTACAAAGAGAAATTACACGATATCAAAGCCTTCGTATTTGATTTCGACGGCGTGATGACCAACGGCGACGTGTGGACCTACGGCGATGGTGAGACGGTGCGCTGCGGCAATATCAAGGACGGCTTCGCGATACAATATGCCGTGAAGCGGGGCTATATCATCGCCCTCATATCGGGTGCCACATCACTGAGCATCAACAACAGAATGAAGGCGTTGGGCGTGGAGAAATGCTATACGGGTTGCGGACACAAGATGGACCGATACACCCAATTCCTTGCCGAAAACGGGCTGAAGGAGTCGGAGGTGGTGTGCATGGGCGACGACATACCTGATTATGGCATGATGACACATTGTGGCGTAGCGGCGTGTCCGGCAGACGCTGCCACGGAGATTAAGGAGATAAGCGACTACGTGTCGCCTTTCGAGGGCGGCAAGGGCTGTGTGAGAGACATCATAGAGCAAGTGTTGCGTCTGCATGGGCAATGGTTTGACCCACAAGACAAGCAGCACGAGGCATTGAAATGGTAACAACATTATTAACCAAACATTATTAACCAAATCCATACTACTATTATTAAAAAGATAATATATATATTATTAATGCTCTTGGGTCCGCTAATGGTATGGGCCCAGGGAGAGAGGGATAGTTTGGACGAACTGACGGAGACACTAGGCGACGGGACGACCATGCTAGGTACCTATTATGCCGACCGGTTTGTGGGACGTAAGACCTCGTGTGGCGAAATATTCCGCCAAAACCAGTACACTGCCGCCCACAAGACCATACCGATGGGGACATACCTGCTAGTGACATACCCCGTCACTAACCAGCATGTGGTGGTGAGGGTGAACGACCGCTGCCCGAAGCCCGGAATACTGGACATGACCAAGCTGGCCGTGCACTCCATTGGAATCAGGGGCTCGGGAAGGGTGATTGTCAAAACTTTGGATCCAAACATGGGCTACTTCCTTTGGGTCAGCCAAGACACATTGGCGATGAGCGAGGCCGACTATATGGCATATCGCGACCGTAGTAGACCACGCCGCATATCGCCGTGGCCCATCAACTCAGGCACGACGACCAGCACACAATTGGCATCGGCCAATACACGTCCCACCCCACCGGCTAAGCAGAAGCAGAACAATGCAGAGAAACCAAAGAAACAACCTGAGGTGGAAAAGGACACCCAATCAGCACCCGCTCCTACGATTGTGGTGGACGAGCATGTGCCCAAGGGGAAACGGTATGATATAGAGCTATGTACGGTAGGGTCACAGCAGGCAGCCAACAATGAGGCGAAACGACTGCCATCGGATTTGCAAAGCAAGGTTGTCTTCGACCGTAACTTTCAAAACAGGCAGGTGAGAGTCATACTTGTCCTTGACGAAAGTCGCAGCCATGCCGTGCGGACTCAGGCGATGCTGATTGATGATTTTCCTAACAGCTATGTCATTACTCACGAACCATAAAAAAGGTGAAAAAGCCCACTTATAAGGGGGGTAAACAAGAAGAGAAAAAAGTGTGAAAAAAGAAAAAATGAAAAAAAAATGAAAAAAAAGCATCACATGTAAATAATTATTATTATCTTTGCAAGTCAAAATCTGGTTTGTCTTTTCTATGGAAAAGCGGGTTAGATATACACATATATTAAAGAATATTAAATAATTACATGATACCAAAATGAATGCTCACATGGGAATCAGACTAAGCAAGAAACTGTCACTTTTGGTGATGGCACTGGGATTTTCATGTGTTGTCATGGCCCAACAGGAGCCCCAATTTTCTCAATACATGTTTAACAGGATGTCCTACAATCCCGGTTATGCAGGCAGCTCTGGATCGATATGCCTTACGGCAATGTACCGCGACCAATGGATGGGATTCCAACTGGACAATCCCACCGGTGGTAGCAACCCAGGCTCTACACCCAAAGACATCCTCCTCACCTTCGACATGCCCGTCAAGTTCCTTCATGGCGGATGGGGTTTTACACTTGTATCTGACAAGATTGGATACCACAACAACGTAGAGGTATCTCTCGACTATGCGTTTCGCATGTTTTGGGGCGAGGGAAACCTTTCTGCCGGCGTTGAGGTGAATCTTCTGAACAGTTCGATTAATTTCGGCGACCTGCACGGCGAAGATGGACAGAACGACCCCTCGCTAGCAGGCCAAGAGGTTAGCGCAATGCTAATTGACGGAGCTGTTGGCATCTACTACCAAGTGCCCGGCAAATATTATATGGGGCTGTCGGTGAAGAACCTGTTAGGCGCACACAGCGACCAGATTAAGTTCACCAATGCCCGTACCGTATACGCAATAGGCGGATATGAGTATACGCCAGCCATGTCGCCTTCGGTCCGCATCAAGCCATCGGCCTTGTTGAAGACTGCAAACTTCAGCTACTTCCAAGCCGACCTATCGTGCCTTATTGACTATCGCAATGCATTCTGGGGCGGTTTGGGCTATCGTGTGCAGGATGCCATCTATGTCTTGGGTGGTTTCAACTGGAAGAAATTGCGCTTCGGTCTGTCGTACGACTTCACAACCAGCCGAATGGGAGGGTTTAAGCCTGGCCGCAGCTTTGGTTCGGTTGAAGCATACCTGCGATTCTGTTTCAAGATTAACGTGCCACCGAAGCCGCCAACGTCATACGGCAACTCAATATATCTATTGTAAAAGCGACTTGATAACAAAAACGTAAAAATATTTAAAAAAGAAACTTTTCTACACAAATAACGTATAAGAAACAATAATAACAGGCAACACCTATCTACGAATAACAAATAAAGTAATAATATGAAAAAATTGTTTTTCTTGCTAGCAACCACAGTGGCTCTTTGCATCGGTTGCTCCTCGAACTCCCAGAATGGCGAACTGACCGGTGTATTGAACCGCAACCAGTTTGAAGACATCGACCTGAAAGGCATGGTCTTTATCAACCAAGGTAACTTTAGTATGGGCGCCGGTGTGCAGAACAACACCTATGGTGTGACCAAGCAGCCCCGTACCATGCAGGTGGCCTCCTTCTTTATGGATGAGACCGAAGTCACCAATAACGAGTATCGCCAATTTGTCCATTGGGTAACGGACTCCATCGCACGCCGTATGCTGTCGGAAGGCGGTATTGATGGCTACCAGATTGAAGAGAACGAGTATGGCGAGCCGCTCGACCCCCCCATGCTGAACTACAAAACCAAAATACGCTGGAACGACCCCGAGACCCGCGAGGCCCTCAACGACCTGTACATTGCTGAGAAGGACCGCTATTTCGGTCGTCGCGAGGTGGATGCTTCCAAGCTGAACTATGAGTATTATTGGATTGACTATGCCGATGCTTCCCGCAAGGAACTGGGCGCACAGAACAAGCCCGAGCAGCGCGGCACGCTTTACACTGCACGTCCGAGAGGCTTGAACAACCGCACCGCATTCGTCCACAAAGAGAGAATCAACGTCTATCCCGACACACTGTGCTGGGTCCACGACTACAGCTACTCCATGAACGATGACTTCACCCGCAACTATTTCTGCTCCGCCGCATACGACAACTATCCCGTGGTGGGTGTGAGCTGGCTGCAGGCCAAGGCCTTCTGCATCTGGCGTAGCAAATTCCTCAACGACTACCTTGCCAGCATCAACTATGAGCATATGAACGACTTCCGTCTTCCCTCTGAGGCCGAGTGGGAGTTCGCAGCCCGTGGCGGCATTGCTGCTGAGACCTATCCTTGGGGCGGTCCGTACGTGCGCAACCCGAACGGCTGCTTCCTCGCCAACTACGAGCCCCTGCGCGGTGCCTATGACGATGATGGCGGTGTCCGTACCTTGATTGTGGGTCACTATGCTCCTAATGACTACGGTCTGTACGACATGGCCGGCAACGTGGCCGAATGGTGCGCCGACGCTTTCGACGACAACACCTATATCGTTGCCAATGCCCTATCGCCCTACTACAACTACAATGCTCAGGAAAGCGACCCGATTGCCATGAAACGTAAGGTGGTTCGCGGTGGCAGCTGGAAAGATCAGAAATACTATATCCAGGTCCAGACCCGTACCTTCGAGTTCCAAGACACGAGCAAGTGCTACATCGGCTTCCGCTGCATCCAGTCCTATCTGGGTCGCGTGAAGGGTGACAACCTGAAAACCGCATCTAACGTCTATTAATAGATATACTATTGGGTTCTAGACACAATGTAGTCTAGAACCCACCTTAAATCTAAAGTGCAATACATCATTAATAAGTAAAAATATACAATTATGAGTTGGTTAGACAATCTTGTCCGCAGCAAAGGATACAAAAACTTCATGTCGAAACTATATGGATGGGGCGCTGCCGTCGTTATTATTGGTGCCCTGTTCAAGATTAACCACTGGCCAGGCGGTACTATCATGCTTATTATCGGTATGGGTACTGAGACCGTGATCTTCTTCCTCTCAGCCTTTGAACCACCTCACGTGGAATTTGACTGGACACTTGTATATCCGCAGTTGGCCGGCATGGATGACACCGAAAGCCTGAACAAATTGAATGGCGAAGAGATCGACAACCTTGTCTCTGTTCCTGAAAGCAGCGACCCGCTCACTGCCCGACTAGACAAGATGCTTGAGGAGGCCAATATCACACCCGAACTGATTGAGCGTTTGGGCAGCGGCATGAACAACTTGGCCGATAGTGCCCAGGCAATGAACGGCATGGCACAGGCAGCCGCTTCGACCGACAAGTTCGTCAATAGCCTTGACGGTGCAGCCGAAGCTGTCTCCAACCTCCGTCAGGCTACCGAAGCCGTGAATACTCTCACTACTATCTATCAAGAAACAGCACAAGCCCTTACCAGTGGTGATGCATCTTATGCTGACGAGATGAAGAAACTTGCCAGCAGCCTCGCCTCTGTCAATGCCATGTACGAGATGCAGCTCCAGACCTCTACCAGCCAGCTTGAAGCCACTAAGGAGGTTGAGACTCGCATTCAGAATATGATGGCTAACTTCGCCGACTCGGCCGAAGGCGTGCTCAAGTACAAAGACCAAGTTGATGCTCTGACCCGCAAGGTGGCAGAACTCAACAATGTGTATGGCAACATGCTTGCCGCCATGCAGACCCGTCTGTAAATCCCTAACGACAGACCTCTTGACAACTAATTTTTAACTAACAATTAGCAAAGTATGAGTGCTTCAAACTGTCCAGAAACCCCGCGACAAAAAATGATTCAGATGATGTACCTTGTGTACACCGCCATGTTGGCACTTAACGTGTCGGCAGAGGTTGTCGAGGGATTCAAGACCGTGGGTAATGCTATGACCAAGTCCAACCAAAACATGGTTCTGAAGTTGGAAGACACCTACGAGAACTTTGAGTCCGCCCTCAAGAACAACCCTGCCAAAGTTAAAGACAAATATGACAAGGCTCAGGAGATTAAAAAACTCTCTGACGAACTTGTGTATTCACTTGATACGATTACCTATAGCTTTGTGGGCGAAATAGCCAGCAAGGCTGAAATCACCCTCATCGACCCCAACAATGCCGAAAAGACAATCAAACGCGTCATCTACCTGAAGAATGCAGATGGTTCAAAGAACTACGACAGTATTGCTGAGGCAATGAGAATTGGTGGGTTCAGCTGGATTCAGAAACTTGACGACAACCACGCTGGCACACGATATTTTATCGGTGATGCCGAAGGTGCCGAAGTTAAAGAAGGTGCTGCTGTTGAGGTAAAAAATAAGATTATTGAGTACAAAAAGAAAGTAAAGGAAAGCCTTGGTGCCGACTCAACCCATGTCAACCTGGGTTTGGACGTGGAAGAATACCGACTGAACAGCGAAGGCAAGCCAACCTCGTGGGAACAGCTTAACTTCAACAACACTGTTGCCGGTGCAGCCCTTGTGACGCTGACACGTATGAAAGCGGAAGTGATGAACGCCGAGTTCGATGCCGTCAATATGCTTTTCAAGCAGGTTAAATCCAACGACTTCTCATTCGATAAGGTGGCTGTCATCACTCGTGCCAACTCCTCATACATAATGCAAGGAGGCAAGTACGAAATGATTGTCAACGTCGGTGCCTACGACTCCAAGTCCAAATTCGAGGCTACCGTTGGCGGACAGAGATTTGTCGCAAACGACACTGGTGCGGTTGTCTACTCCACCATCTGCAACACTCCTGGCCCCAAGACTATATCGGGTACGGTATATGTCAAGAACGACAATGGTACTGAAAGCTATGACTTTAAGCAGAGCTACTATGTTACCGAGCCGATGGCTGTGTTCGAACTCACTGAGATGAACGTTGTTTACTCTGGTATAGACAATCCTATTAAGATTTCTGTGCCTGGAGCTGCAGCCCACAATGTCGTGGCCACATTGGCTGATCCCAATCAGGCCACATTGACCCCCGACCCCAAAGCTGGAGCCGGACACTACATCATCAAACCTAAGGTTAACAAAGGAACCATCAAGATAAACGCTTCCATCAAAGACGGCAACACCACTCGTTTCATGGGCTCCAACGAATTTCGTGCCCGTCCGCTGCCCGACCCCAAAATCTTCTTGGGCAAGGCTGAGGCAGGTAAGGGCATACCCATCAACGACCTCAAGAACATGAAAGGCCCCTCTGTCCGTTACGGACCGGAGTTCGCCTTCCACATGGAGACACCTAAGATTATCAAGCAGACCATCGATATCACCAAGGTAAATGGTGCTACCGACCTTGAGAACAGAGGTCCGCAATGGGGTGCCGATGTGATGAGCTACATCCAGAAAGCCAAACCTGGCTGCAAAATCACCCTCAGTATTGATGTCAACATGCCCGATGGGTCCAAGAGAAACATTAGCAGCACATTCCGTATAACTAGGTAAAACGAATAAATTTAACATACCATGAAAAAAGTATTGCTAGGCCTTAGCCTCATAATCTTCACATTCGGTGGCACTATTGTCCGTGCACAGAACATCATCGAAGCTGAAGATGAAAACAATCTGACCAATTTCTACACGCGTACCTTGAGTACCTCTAGAAAGGCCATTCCCTACCCCCATCTGCGTCAAAGCGATGTCATTTGGGAGACCTGTGTCTGGCGCACTATCGACTTCCGCGAGAAGTTCAACCAGTTCTTCTATTTCCCCAAGGGTGAGGACTCGTTGAACAACAATCAGGGCCGTATCAACCTTGCATACCTCATCTATCGCAACGCTGCTAATGGCGAGTTTGAAATCTTCGACGACGACGAGTTGAAGATTCCCGTTGATTGGGACAACATGTACCGCAAGTTGAACAAGGCCGACTCCACTACTACCGATCCCATTTATGATGACTACGGTGAGATGATTGACGAAGGTCACGACACCATTAAGTACAAGAATTTTACTTCCGACGACTATTACAAAATCCACATCAAGGAGTACTGGTATATCGACAAGCAGGATACCCGCATGAAGGTTCGCATTGTTGCCTTGGCCCTTGTTGATGAGAACTGCAAAGAACTCGACGGCGAGATGGAGTGCAACCCCACCACCCGTTTCTGGATTCCTATGAACGACATGCGTGTCCGCAACCTTTTTGCCCGTACCAATGCTTACGACATGTACAGCAACAATGCTGAGCGCAGTTATGACGAAGTTTTCGTCACGCGATATTTCGACAGCTTTGTCACTCGTGAGACCAACGTCTACAACCGCGAAATTCACGACTACCTGACTGGTGAGGACGCTCTGCTCGAAGCTGAGACCATCGAAGAGCGCATTTTCGACATTGAGTCTGACATGTGGGAATACTAAACACGCGAGTCTTTTCCACATAATCTAAACATAAAAGAGTTAAGGATAAGCTCGCTTATTCTTAACTCTTTTCGTTTCAACAGATAATACTCCACTATTCCATTGCGTCACTTAGGAACCATACTTAGCTTGATATTGCTACCATTGGGAGCTTTTGCACAATATGTCGAACCACAGCCAGAAGACTACTACAAGCGTAGCTTCATGTGGGAAAAGAAGCCCCAGCCGTTGGACTATGTGCGCGAAAGCGATGTCTATTGGGGTCGACTCGTATGGCGTATCATCGATGTGCGAGAGAAGGAAAACCAATACTTCTATTTCCCACAGAGTCCAGAAGGTGTGCGCGGACGCAAGAACCTCGCATACGTGCTATGGGATGCCATAAAGGCCGGCGAGATTGAGCTATTCGAAGATGACGAGATGAAAATACCTCTTGACTGCCAACGTGTAGTAGACCGTGCAACGCGGAGCGACACCGTGCAGATGGAGGTGTATGACGACTATGGAGAGGCCGACTACACCACCGTTTTTGTCCCTCACGAGTTCACGTCAGATGATATTTACCAATATGCAATTAAAGAGGCCGTATACCTCGACCGCTCGCGTAGCGGCATGCAAGTGCGTACATTGGGACTGGCACCCATGGAAGACCGCTATAAAGTGATTGATGGAGAGACTGAGTACATGGGTACCATCACCCTTTTCTGGATACCCATGCAGTCATATCAAGTACGGTGCCTCCTTGCCCGCAAGGAGACATACTACCGTGAAAATCTAGTCCAGCTACCCACTTGGGAGTATACATTCAATTCTTTCTTATACAGCTCATTCATCACTCGTATCGATAACGTGTACAACCGTTCTATCCACGACTATCTCACAGGTGAGGACGCACTGATTGAATCTGAGCGTATCGAAGAGGAAATCATGAATATCTCCTTCGACATGTGGGAATACTAAGGGGATACTATTCCCATCTCATAACGCTGGCCATACTATGGCTATAGTGCAGATTGAACATAACCGCGCCACTTGTTGAGAACCGCAGTCATGTCAGGGGGCAATGGGGATTCGAAATGTAAATGCCTGCCCAATGTAGGATGCTCGAATCCTAATACGAGCGCATGCAAAGCCTGACGAGACAAAAGTGTAAAACAGTTTTCGACAAACTGCCTGTATTTAGAGAATGTGGTACCCTTTAGAATACGGTCGCCACCATACGCAGCATCATTGAACAGCGGATGTCCTATATGCTGCATGTGGGCACGTATCTGATGCGTACGCCCCGTCTCAAGCACACACTCAACCAGAGTCACATAACCAAATCGCTCCAGCACACGCCAATGTGTCACAGCATGTTTCCCCCTTTCAGGGTCATCGGTGACGTGCATAACTCGACGATCCTGTGGGGAGCGTTCCAGATTGCCCACTATGGTACCTTGATCGTCATCAAAATTACCCCACACTAAGGCATTGTATTTTCGTTCAATGGTGTGGTCGAAAAATTGCTTAGCCAACACCACCTGCGACTCCTCGTTCTTGGCTATTAGCAAAAGACCCGATGTATCTTTGTCTATCCGGTGAACCAAATAAGGGACAATAGGCTTACCCGCACTGTCTTTTTTGTCTTGATAGTAATAAAGCAAACCATTGAGCAATGTGCCATTGAAATTGCCATAGCCCGGATGAACAACCAAACCAGGCCGTTTATCTACCACCAACACGTCTTCGTCTTCATAAACAATGTCGAAATCAACAGGTTCTGGCAGTACCTCAAAGTCGTGAGGCGGTTCTGGCAGTAATACAACCAACTCGTCACAGGGTTTAACCTTATAGTTCGACTTGGCCGTATTTCCATTCACCAACACACAGCCTGCTTTGACAGCAATCTGAATCTTGTTGCGTGACACACCTTCAAGACGCATTTGCAAGTATTTGTCGAGTCGGAGCATCGCCTGCCCTCTGTCAACAACAATACGATGATGCTCATAAAGCTCAGTTTCATCCTCTTGGACAGAGGGGGTGGCTATAGTGAAATCGTCGGTCATTCACATAAGTTTTAATACACAATGATTTTCTTTACTGCCTGCGAACCGACCCGAACCAAATAAAGGCCTCTAGACAGATTGGGAAGACGCATGACTGTTGCCCTATCACGGCTCGACACTAATACGCCAATGGAATTATAAACACGTATCACCTGAGGCGTATTCGTCTCCACTACAAGGGTGTTTCCGTTGACAAATGCCCTGAAATCGTGTTGCATTTCAGCACTGCCGACCTCTAGAGTAGCCCTATCTCCAAAGTATGGACGAATCATCAATGCGCCACGCAAAATACTTGTCTGCCAACTAGTACTAGAGAGATATAGTATCTCATTCGATGCATTGTGGTTACGGTCGAATCCTATATTTATAAAGTCTGGAGAATACTGTTCGAATCCCACATAAATCGTCCCACTGCAAACAACAGGTGATTCTAAAATGTACCGCACATACTGATTAAAGCCCGCAAATTGCGGATGGCGACGTTCTGCATCTTGATAGATAATATTTCCTGGCACGCCGTCAGCATCATCCCATACTGTGATAGAAAACCGGATGTCGGCATTCTCGTCACCCAAAGTGCGATTGAAATACATATATAGGGCTGTCAACGTATCTTCGACATTGAGATGAAAGCGGTAGGCTATCTTCACTCGCGAGCTAGTTGAGGTAATGCCATAGCCATTTTCGGCCACACCATCATCATAAGCATAGTAGTTATCAAACACCTGCGCAAAAGTGGCGCTATCGTTTTGGGTATGAATATCACCACTCACACCCTCCCGCACATGGTGAACAATGGTGAACATGGTTGGGTTGTCTGTAGCAACAGGGAAAGTGTAACCAACTGGTGGCTGGGCATGTGCAGGCGAATTCTGATATTGCATACCCCGCCAAAAAACAGGGATGTTTTCATATCCGCCTTCATAATCATACACCTCCACACCATTCTTATTATAAATATAGTAATGATAATCTGTTGCCAGTTGCTCCGAAAAAAGATTGGCAATGGTGAGCTGGACGTTGTCAACCATTTCATTTGCCGAGAATTGGCGGGCAGGCATCGCCTGATACCGGTTCAGCATCGACGGTGCCGGTTGGACAAAAGCCACATCCCGCGACGTGGTATCACCCCGCCTACGACCAGCATTAATCAGAACATAGTCAATATTCCACTGATCAGCATTACTAATCATTCCAAGCTTATTCAAATTACTCAAACTACAATAGTTGCGAAAGCGGAAGCGAAAGTTGGCATTCAGATATTTCTGCTCTGTAATACAGATGTCGTGGAATTGCCAATATCTACCCGTTTGAGCGAAAAGAGTATCAGCCTCACAACCACGGCTGCCCCACACCAAATCCCAGGTGCCACTATTCGCATCATAGAATTCTAAAATCAAAGAATCGCCACCCTCTGGAGTATCGCCAATGCGCTCCCACATGTTGCCATACCCACCACCTGGAAGATAGAAAAAACTCATATAAATCGAATCTTCGGCAGAGAGGGCACGCTGGTAGGGTTCAAAAACCGAATCCAACCTAATAGGCAGCGAGGTCAGGGTGTCGCAAGAAAAAAGCTGCTCCGTAGTAATGGGATATAGCAGACCCGACGCATCAAAGGCATCTAACGTTGCCATGCCTCTCGTAGGTGGCAAGGGTGCATACCCCTCGTTAATAAAAGCACCACCCAGTTCCCAAAGTCTTTGTGTGAGGGGAATGCTGCTGAAATCGTCAAAAAACGGGAGCGAAAGTGCCGTTGGAGAATCCTTGGCAGGGACTGGTCGGTCATGACAAACAGGCAACAACACCTCCTGAGCCCGAAGAGACGTCATCAGGACCAAAAGCATCAACACGCACGACACCGCACGACGTGTGGCGACACCATAACAATTCACACCATTACCAATCCCAGCCATCGTCGAAATCAAGGTCGTCGTCAGTCGTGTAGTAGTCGTCATAGAGCTCCAGATCGTTATTGAAAATCTGGGAAGAATCAACCTGGAAATTGGAGATAATGCGCTCCACATCCTCCTCAGAAGCATCACAATACCACACATCCACATATGTGCCCAATGGATAACGCGTAACCCCTGTATAATCGGGATTAAGTTTGTAGCAAACCGCGCTACTGCGGTCTGTCACACCCTCAAAATGCTCCTGCCCAACATTGAGCGAAGCAGAAAGAATCCCTCTACGCGCCTTGGCAGGAATCTGCCCAATGACAAAGGGGACACGTGTGCCAGTCGGCGTTTCGCCCATACCGACAGTGAGATCCACCACGTCGTTCTGATTCATTTTCTCACCCGCATACACCATCTTGCCCTTGCTGGTGCATTCCAAAATGACATTGCGATAAGGGCTGTCTACGAAACGCAGACGACCGCAGCGAAGGCCGGCTGCTTCGAGGGCCGACACCGCACTTCGCACAGTCATGTTCGACAATTCGGGCAGCACCACATCGGCAGGAGCAAAAGTGGTAACGGTTACATAAACTTTGCGATGGGTCTTCACCATGGTGCCGGGTAGCGGATCTTGCTGGATAACAATACCGCCCTCTTTGTCGGCATCATAAACGGAGTCGATGATTACATATTTCAGGCTCAACGGATTGTCGTCTTCCAACTGTGCCAAGGCGACACCGCGAAAGTCAGGCAGTTCATACTCCTTGCCTTGACGGGCAACCATCTTTATGAGCATAAAGCCCAAAAAGACAATCACCACCGATACTGCCAGCATATACAGCAGGTGCTTGATAAGGGGATGGTTCTCAAAAAATTCCTTACTCATATTCTTTTGATAAGAAGTTTCTATTTAATGATAACGTAAAGACAGCACATTTATTGTGTACACAACTCGCCCAAAAGCGTCGCAGCCGTGCAATCCACCACCTTCACCTTTACATATTGCCCAGGCAGCACCTCGTGGCGGTCGAAAACAATCACCTTGTTTTGGCTGTTGCGCCCAAAGAGACGCTCTTTGCTACGATGCGACTCCCCCTCTACTAGCACTTCGTACACCTTGCCCACTTCCTTGCGGTTGTTTTCGAGAGCCATCTGTCCTTGCAAGGCGATGATTTCCTCCAACCGGCGAGTCTTCACATCCTCCGGCACATCGTCCTGAAGATGTTTCTCGGCATAGGTGTTGGGGCGCATGGAAAACTTGAACATATAGGCATAGTCGTACCTCACCTTGCGGAACATCTCCAAAGTCATCTGGTGCTCCTCCTCTGTTTCGGTGCAAAAACCCGCTATCACATCTGTAGTGATGGAGCATTCAGGCATATAGCGACGGATGGCGGCAATGCGGTCGAGATACCATGCCGAGTCGTAGTGACGGTTCATCAGCTTGAGCATCCGGTCACTGCCACTTTGCACTGGCAAGTGGATGCACTTGCAGATGTTGTCATACTTCGCCATCACCTCCAGCAGGCTGTCGCTAAGATCCTTGGGATGCGAAGTAGCGAAACGCACACGCAAAGTCGGGGCAATTTCGGCCACGCGTGCCATCAATTCGGGGAAGCCCACCTCGGCGGTATCGGTCTTCCAGCGATAGGAGTTAACATTCTGTCCCAACAAGGTCACCTCTTTATATCTTTGCTCAAATAGGCTGCGGGCCTCCGCCACGATGGTTTCGGGGTCGCGGCTGCGTTCACGGCCTCGGGTGTATGGCACCACACAATAGGCGCAATAGTTCTGACAGCCTCGCATGATAGAGATATATGCCGAGATGCCGTTGCTGCCCAAGCGCACAGGCTCGATGTCGGCGTAGGTCTCCGTGGTGCTCAGCTCTGTTTCGGCAGCTTTTACACCCTGCTCACGCACCTGCTTGAGCATGGCAGGCAATCGACGATAGGCATCGGGGCCCACCACAAAGCTCACATTCTCCTCCTCCACCATCAGCTGGCTCTGCAGTCGCTCAGCCATGCAGCCCAGTATGCCGATGCGCAACTGAGGGTGGCGCTGCTGTACGGCGCGCAGTTCGCGCAGGCGTTTGCGAATGCGTTGTTCGGCATTGTCGCGGATAGCACAAGTGTTTATCAGCACATAGTCTGCATCGGCCAAATCCGTCACAACCTCATAGCCCTCCTTTTGCAGAAGGGATGCCACAATCTCGCTGTCAGCAAAATTCATCTGACAGCCGTAAGTCTCTATATATATGTTTTTCATGTTATCTTGCATACTATCTTTCATATATTCGCCAGCCCCAGTTCGCAACCCGACACTGGGTGTCACTTCACAATCACTTTCTTAACACAACTCTCCCCTACCCTTACAGCATAGAAACCCGCACTTAATGATGGTATGCGGACCACTGCAACAACCGAATCCACCATATCCCTGCCGCTCCTACTGTATACCATCTGACCATATACATTATACACAGCAATAGATTCTTTCGCAGGGGCTTCAACAACTAACGTGCCATTCGACACATAGACTCGTACCATTTGATTGTCGGGCTGGGCTATCCCCACCATTTCACCAAAGGTGGCAACAAAAGTGCGGTCGACATCAAGTACCACGCTCCTAGGATTGTCTGTCACACCATCCGACCAACTTAGAAACCTGTAACCTTCATTCGCCAAGGCGCCTATCTCCACCTCGGTTCCACTCGGATAGAGTCCATTGCCGGACACAACGCCCATCTCATCCGATGAAGATATTGTCGTCAGTGTATAGTATACCGTTGTGTCTATCTCCACCTGCTCAAAATGGTCAACCCAAACGGTGTCATGCTCTCCTGGCAGCCATATCGTGTCGCACAGCTCCATCCAGACCGTATCACGCCAATTATTCCACACGGTGTCATGTATATACACCGTATCATATATCGTTGTAATCGTATTTTCCATCACCTTCCTTACCTCTTCTCCATCTGTAAAATAGGCCACATATGCTTGTCCTCCCATCACAGTCACTACGCGTGGATTATCCGTGTTGCTATCGTTCCAATGGCTGAAACGATAGGGTGGATTAGGTATGACTGATATTTCCACCGTGCTGCCAATCGGGAACACGCCTCTACCCACAGGTGTGCCCCATGCCGAGACAGGTGTCGTCACAACCAACGCCCCCATTTCAGGCGACACATACAAAGTATCCCACACCGTGCGCTGCACCGTATCGACAACGTCATAATACATCGTATCCGTCGCCCATCGGTAGAGCGTATCGTGGATCACCCTCGACAGCGTGTCATGCACTAATACGAAGACGGTATCACGCACTATGGTATCCAACGAGGATGTCAACGTATCGGCAATCCTTATATCGTCTATATAAAGGTAATATTTATAATACGACTGGTAGTTGATAGCCACATACTTGGCCCCCGCGGGCACCAACAAGTCGCAATACTGCCATCCTGGGCTGCTTACTCCATAATCCGCCAACGTGTCGGTAAATGCCGACGGTGCGTCGGAAGTGGTGGAATAAACCACACTGAACCTCTCCGTCGAAGTGTGCGACCGACAATAGTAAAACGTCAGATGCAACGCATTTGAGGTTGGCAGCTTGGGCGAAATCAGATACTGGTTGTAATCTGAAGCGGAATAATAGCTGCTAAATCTGTATGCATACTGCCCGCCATGGGTCGAGAAACCGTCGGTAGTAGAGCCTATACCCTGGCGGTCGCTGTTCCTGCTGTTCATGCTCACCGAATACCAGCACCCCGCACTACCCGTCTCGAAGTCTTGCACTTGTGGCAAAGTTGCTATCGTGCCGCAGCCCACTCCCGCGTATGGGCTGAAAGTGAACGACACCGTGCTGTAGTCGCTGCTGACCAGTATATTCGTAATGCTAAACGAAGTGTCTGGCGTTCCATCGCACAGATATGGGTGTGGATTGGACATGGCATCAAACGAATTTCGTCCATACACTCCAAAGGCGGCACCCGACACATTGCCATTAATTGTATCAATCGTGCTGTTGGGTCGGAACAGCCACAACTCATGCGGAGTATTGAAAAAGTCGAAATCGGCATTGTCGGCATTCGTGCTCTCGTTATAACGCCATATCAGCATCCCACGCCCAGGTATCGACGAATCAAATGTGTCCGACGTGTTGCGATACTCCAAAATATACCACTGCTGGCGGTCAGCCGACGCAATCTTATAGGCATGGTTTGGACCCGATGCCAACGACTGCATCGTATAGCTGCCCGAATCAGTCAGTTCCGGAATGCTGTCAAACCAGTTCAAATACTTTATTTTAAACAACGAATTGCTCTGCTGTGGCGGTGTCTGGTTGCTGTTCATCAAGTCCCAGCTGCCACCGGGCGACACATTGTCGTAGTTCTCGTAGTGGTAGATGTCGGGGCAGCCCAACGTATGCGTCATCTCATGGCAGAGGGTACTGACCCCAAAATAATGTTCGCCCGACCCTGCCAGCTGGAAATTGAAAGTAAACACCCGTTTGCCATTGATATACACATAGCGGTCGTAAAGGCTCCACTTATGCGGCCACAACAAGTCGCTCCACCCTGTATACGTGCCACTGACTACAAAGCAGACATTGTCCACCAACCCATCGTCATCCACGTCAAGATTCAATGCCGTAGATACCGGAGTGTTGCTATTCACCCAATTCACGGCATTTTCCAACAAGTCAAACTCGCGCGCCGTTCTATCTGAGTCCGACACATAGCCCAACGTATTAGTTGCACTATACGGCCGGAAATAGTTCCTTGCATGCACGTCTTGATACGACAGCACTGTACTGCCACTTGGTGCAGGGTAATAATGGGTAAGAATATGCAGCTTGTTATAGCTGGTTTTCTTAAAATAGTTATACATCGACGACGCTCCTGCCGTGCTGTCGTTAAACTTGCTGTCTATCGAGCTGAACGAGGCAGTGGAAAAGGCCGTATCATCGGCAAAGCGGATAAAGATAACTATGTTGTTCAACAATCCATGGTTCGCGCCGCTAGTCTTAGGGGCAGCAGGACGGTATTTCTCAGGCACCTCCCAAAGGCTGTGCAGCCGTTGCAACTCCTGGACAGAGGGTGTCAAATTGGGCGACAGTCCCACGCTGGCGGGATTCACGCTGCCCGGCACATACCCCGTCGGTCGCAAGAGCCCCTCTCTCAGCGTTGCATACACATATTCCCCCGTCTCAGGGTTCTGCACTATAGTATACCCTTCTCTATCGTGCAGTCGATGGAAAAACTCGTCGCCCGACACATAGCAGTGCAACGTGTCGCCATTAGGCTGCACCCGCACCACAGGCAAAAACCTCACCGGAGCGGCTCCCGCCACCCAACAAACCAAAAAGAATAAACTAAAAACTAATATTTGTCGTCTCATATTTTTCAACTTTCAATTTTCAACTTTCAACTCTCCGTATTGCCACCAGCCGGTCATACCTGTCGCTGGGTGCGCGATAATAGACATACACCGTATAGCTGTTCGGAGTCTCGTAGTGGTCTCCCTCCAGCGTGGCGGTCAAGCCCTCGGTCTCACCCTTCGGCACAAACAGCAGCTGATAGGCATAATACCCCTGTTTCAATTGCAACCGCAACGTATAGGCCTTCTTCTCCGGCCGGTATTCCATGCGGCTGTGCTCATCCATGTGCCACTGTGTCAGGTCGCCCACCACATACACGTTGCCATTCATATAGGGGTACTCCATCGGCAGGGTGAAGTTCACCTGCACATAGTCCGCCTCCGTCTGTTTGTTGTTGCGGTCCCACACATTCACCTTCATTCCGCCATTCAGCGTCTGCTCTGCCACATAATGTCCTCTAGACCTATCCTCCAGCGGCTTCAACAAAGCAAACCACTCCCTGCCGTATTCCTCTATGTGATACACGTTGTACATCGCCGTGCGGATATTGCTTATATCGAAATAGCGGAACGAGTTGCCGCCCCAAAACACATTCGCCTTGCGGTTGCGATAGCACAACGCACCACGTTCATAGCCGCTAAACTCCAGCTCGCGCATATTGTCCAGACGCCCGTTCTGCTGCACCGCCACACGGAAATAGGCTGGGTTCAACTGTGGGGGTAACAGCATACCCGTGTAATCACGGTTATTATCCACCGCCACATCCACCTCTCTCCTCTGAAATATCGCCTCGTTGTCGTAAGGTACCGTCACCGCCGCATCCACCTTCACCGACCCCTCCGTCACACAGAACCTACGCGTCAGCAGCACACTGTCGGTAGCATCCTGCAGCACCACCGTCAGCACATAGTTGCCCGACACCAGCAGCTGCCCATATTGCGACGGTATGTACTGGTAGTAATGCACATAGTCTGTCAGCGTGGTGAACGAACTGCTATAGTTCTCTATCGGACCCTCCTCGAAACCGCTGATATACTCATTCGGCTCCATGTCATCCACCTGCCAGTGGCTGTCGCAATGCTGTATACGGTAGCGGTAATTGTCGGGCTCCGCACCCATCACGTCGAAACGGAGCAGCAGCCTGTCCTCACTTCCCAACACCAGCACGGGAGGCTCCAGTTCCACCCCGTTGCGACACAATATCACCGTCTTCACCCGCTCCGTCCAATACGAATCCGTCACCACCTGAGCCCTCGCAGCATTTGGCAGCGCTATCGACAACACAATCAATATCAACAAAATAATCCGATTCATCAGAGATATTATATATATAAAAAGAAAGTGCAAATTTACACAAAAAAAACAGATAATTAGAAATGTTGAGCATCAAAACTTAAAAATGCCATACGCGCCAGCTTTCTCCCACCGCCCGGTCCTCAGTCGGGTTGTTTTGTGGTAGGGGTTGTTGTGCCATCTGACTGTCCTCAACTTTTCTTCGCCTTCAGAAGCGGAGCCACAGCGAAGGCTAAACGAAAGCTGAGCGAAGGCACATTGGAAAGACGCACACACAGAGCGGCAACCTCCTGTCATAGAACACTTCCGACAACCAAAAGCATACGCATTGGACATTGGACATTCAACACCTCAATCCTACAAATCAGCCGTTATGTTTTCGAACCGCCCATCCCCCTCTATTTTCCATCACCTTTTATATCTATCCACTGTTTCTTGTTGTTCTGCCAAAACCTCTCGGGCGAGAAGTATGGATCTAGGCTATACTGAATGTCTGTCATCTTTATATCTTTAAGCCTATTCAATGGCCAAATCTTCTCTATATGATGATATGCATGTCCCAAAACATACCAAACATAGTCTTTCATTACCAGTCCTCGCGGTTCAAATTGCTCCTGCCGATATGGTAATCGGTACCGCGTTCCAAGATAGGTAAAATCAACACACCGTTGTTGCCGAATGGCTTCAAGCAGAATATTCATATTTTCAAACCCTGATGGTTCACAATCAATATACATATACCGTTTATAATCTTCATCGTCCTGTAACTGTCTCATTACCGCCGAAGTCTCAAACGCCAACAGAAATGGCATTACCCAAGGTGTGTTATCGCTCTTTGGTTCATCCACAATATAATAGCGATAACGACGGTTCTCTTCAGACAACTTTTTCTTTCCTACCTCATACTGAAGGCGATTGTCGCACTCAATCTTGATGCCAAATCTTTCTCGGAGTTCGTTGAGATAGCTATGAAACGTCCGCTTGGATAGTGTATTGTTCATATTTGGCTCTTTGCTCAGGTTAACCATTAACTCATCAAATGTAATTCCCTCTTTTCCCACCTTGCGTAATTGGCTGACCAGCCAGGTAAGCATTTCAAAATTCTTGTAATCCATAGTGCATATTTTTCAGTGTGCAAAGATACGGAAATTAATTGATACGAAAAATAAATGTTATTCAATTGTTAAAGTACTATTAACACAGATTACCATAACAAATTATTTGTCAACAATATCACCAAAAGTAAAAAAGTTCTTGAAAAAACTCATTCGTATTAATAAAGCAGGAAAACACAAGAAACGAACTATGGAAACAAACATGAAAAACCTGCAGAATTGTATCGACAACGCCATCGCAAACAACGCCAATGCGTGCAAAATCATCTGTGCCATCAATTCTCGTTTTGCCAAGTTGGGATTGTCGATGCTGGTGGTGAGCGACACCACCAAAATGATAAACGAAAACAGCGGCAACAATGCCCTTGGAATTGACAGAGAAGCCCTAGCTTTGCTCGACACTTTCAGCATGAGCGAGGCTATTCAGCTCTCCGAACTGGCAGCCAAAATTTGGAAACGTGGCAAGAACCCTTATTCTCCTATCAATGTGATTCTCAACGGCAATACCCACAAAGGTATTCTGTGGGTGAAGATGATGGATGAATTGATGGGTCTCAAGCTCAAGAGTATTTCATACAGGAATCTCTACCGCGGCAAGCACTACGAGGGCAAAGGTCTCTTCATTATCGTCTCTGAACTGCCCGTAGCAGAGTTGAAACGAGGCTTCCCGAAACTGTACTCTGATGTCATACTCCTAAAGGATACTCCTTCCGGAGTATGACACCATAATTACAAAACAGACAACAAAAAAGACGAATAAGAATGCCGCTAATTGAAAAAAAAGTTGTATTTTTGCAAAATCAATAATCAACTAAATAATTTAAACAGATGGCTAACCTTAAAGACTATTTCAGCACAGATGTATTAAACGTAGATGACCCACTATTTACGATTCTTGAGAAAGACCCTGAATGGTGGAAACTGATTCGTGGCGACAAGGATTTATATGTTAATATACGAAAATTCAACAGAATCAGTGTATATTACAGGGGGGCTTCGGTGATGTGCCTTAAATACGACGAAGGCAACAAGAAAATCAAAGCAACAATTCACAACTATTACCTTGGTGTTGAGAAATCAATTGCAGAGCAGATTGGAGAAACATATGGAGATGTTGATATGTCGCCAGAAGAACTTGTTTGTCGACTCGAACTCATAAAAGCACAAGTCCGAAGAAATCCTAAGTTCACTTGCATAGATGACGATTTTGCGGTTAGCAGTAGTGAAAAATCCATACAAGCTAATTTGTATAAATCAGGATTATACATAGATACCGAATTTCAAGTACAGTTAGACAACGGTACGGACATCCGCATTGATCTTGTCTCCATCACAGACGAAAACCTCGTCCAATTTGAGGAACTTAAACGCATAGGAGATAGCCGAATGATGAGTGGCGATCCCAAAAAGGCTGAGATACTAAAGCAAATGGACCATTATTCTGAATTCATCACTGCGACATCTCTGTTAGAGGAAGATGGAGAGTTACTAATAACCAGATATTATCAAAAGGTACTTAATATCATGTCCAAGATTAATGTACTTCCCATCAGACTCAAAGACAGAAAGGTGAAAGGTCTTTCTAGACATGTAATCCTATACATAGATTGTTCAGCCTATACAAAAAGAACGAGCAGGCGCGATAAAAGGTTGGCAAACTTAAAAGAAATACTCCAAGAAAAGGGCTATCACTCAAATATCGACGAGGTATTAAATATCTATCAAAAGCTACCCAAATGACCATCACAATTCATCGCGGAATTGACCAGATTGGCGGGTGTATCACAGAGATTGCATCCTCCAAGGGGACAAAAATACTGATAGACCTCGGACATAATCTGCCATCGGGTGACGAGCCGTCGGAAGACAAGTATGATGACGAAGTAAATATAGCATCTTTGCTAGATGGCGTAAGTGCAGTATTCTACACCCATCCTCATGGCGACCATATTGGCTTTGAAACTCAGGTGTCTCACAGAGGAATTCCTCAATACATTGGTTCTATCAGTAAGGAATTGATGATTCTTCTTAAAGAACATTTGGCATACAGCGGCGACCCTAAATACAAAGACGAAGTAGAGGCTTTCACGAACTTCTACACCTATAACGCTAAAGACAAAATACAAATCGGCAATATTAGAGTCACTCCGTATTTTGTCAGTCACTCCGCACCAGATGCTTATATGTTTCTGATAGAGTGTGACGGAAAGAAAGTTTTGCACACTGGCGATTTCCGTGACCACGGCTATCGTGGGAAGGGGCTGGAGCCAACCATCAGCAACTATATCGCACATCGCAAAATTGATGTCCTTATTACTGAAGGCACTATGCTTAGTCGCGACGACAGCCGCTTAATGACCGAGAATGAGCTTAAATATAAGGCGATAGAGGCTTTTCAACAACATAGAAACATCTTTGTAATGTGTTCTTCAATGGATGCCGATAGGTTGGCCTCTTTTTACCAAGCTGCACAGGCTGTGAGTAAAATGTTTGTGGTAGATGGCTTTCAATGGAAAGTCCTCGAAACTATTGAAAATTCCCTTGGAACAAGGAGTGCTCTATATAGATTCCCAAGACGCAGGTATTTTGCCAAACATATGGAAAAAATACTGAATGCCTCACAAGGGAAAGGGGTCGTCATGATTGTACGGAACAACAAAAAATGTCGTGAATTTATAGAAACAATCTATCCCTCATTGAACCCAAACGAAACATGTTTTTTATACTCTCAGTTCTTCGGGTATATTTTACCAAAACATAGTGCATTCCAGAAGAATACTTATGACTTTGTTCATTCTCACAATTGGCAAATCGAATACCTCCACACTTCCGGTCACGCTTCCCGCGAGGCTTTGGCGATGGTGTGTACGAAAGTTGATCCACAACTGGCTATTATACCCATACATCGCGATGCGGAGAGTGACTTCCGTAGTCTTGATATTCCAGAAGAACTGAAGAATCGAGTTGTGACGAAAGACACTTCTATTGAAAATGTGAAAATCGTTATCAAATGACAATTCTCCATATCTCCGACACTCATGGTAAGCATAGTGAACTAACGGATTTGCCTGAGGCTGACATATTGGTGCATAGCGGTGATTTCACTCTTGCAGGTGGTGATATGGAAGCTCTTGACTTCATCGAATGGCTCTGTGATTTACCTTATAAGCACAAAATATTCATTGCTGGCAATCACGACGACTGCATGATAGATGCCTCGTTAGAGGGCCTTCCCGATAACGTACATTATCTTTCAGACAACAGCGTCTCAATTGAAGGCATTACATTATACGGTGCCCCGATGTTTGTCGGCATGACCAACGGCAATCTGGAAGAAGTTGAACATTATGCACAAATCCCCAACGAAATCAATGTCCTAATAAGCCATCGCCCTCCGCTGGGCATACTAGATAGCATTGATAATAACATACACTATGGGAGCGCATTGCTTCTGGACAAAGTGACCGCAATAAGACCTAAACTGCACCTCTTTGGCCATACACACGATGCTTATGGATTAATGGAATGGAAAGACATCACATTCAGCAATGCAAGTGTTACCGACTGGAAGTATAATATTAGATATGTACCTCGAGTATTAAAGATATAAAACGCACATTTCCACAGGGCTACATCTACATACGAAATACCCTGTCACACAATCTTCACAAGGTTTGTGCCAAGTGCTTCTGAAATCAGTGCGATGGTTCTACAAGTAAAGTTGTGGTCTCCTCCTAACCATTTTGTCACCTCACAGGGTCTGTGTCCCGTCATTTTTGCTAGCTGGCTCTTGGTAATACCCTTTTGCTTCATAACTACATCAATCTTTGCGGCTATTCCGTCAATCAGTGCAATCGTAGCCCTGTCAAGTGGCGTAATCCTCGCCAGTTCCTCTTTCAATATGTCATCGTAAATCTCAATCATAGGTCAAAATTGGCTTGATCTATTCCTTTTAGTTACGTATGTTCAATCGTAATTGTTCACCCCGTTAAGTTCGTCAAACTTTTGTACTTATTTCTGCAGACGAGACAATCGAGATATGACGAGCTCTTCATACCTGTTCTTCATTTCCTCACTGAGGAAAGAATCACGTATGAGTGTCTGCCACTTGGGGAGAGCCTTTTGAAGTCCAGCGATGAGGCGCAGCACCACATTTTCCTCCAACCCCATAGTTTTAGCTGCATTTAGGAAATCATCTAGACGCAGCCTTGCCTTTCGTCCGCTGAGAGTAAGTGCCAACTCTTCTGCGTCTTTAGGATTAGCAATTGCCACATTGACGAGGTCATACGCCGGTGTCAGTTGGTAATCTCTTACAGGCCGATAAAGCGAAAAGTTCTTCAGATGCATGTCGTTGTTGCCAGTAACAAAGCAGAAAAGCAACAATTGCATGTAGTTTGTAAGGTCAAGTTTGGGTGTGCCACTATACTGAATAATAGTCTTTGCTACCTGTTCATGCGACCCTTTATACTTATACTCTGTAGGGTGCAGCGTCAGTTGGCACATGTCCTCCATGTCTATTTTCTCGCCATCCTTAGTGCGGTCAATGCGTCTGGAGATGTAACCCAGTCGTCCGTCTGCCAGACGGATAAGACTGTGGGGTACCACGCTAATCTTTGCCGCTTCGGCAAGGTGCATTGTCAAATCCTCGTTCTCGGGCAACTGAGGGTAACTCTCCGTCTGTGGTTTGAAGATATACTCTCCCCATAGCCCTACGATGGTCAGTCGGCTACAGCCCTCATGCCTACTGAGATTTAGTGACAATTTGGGTTGAACACCCGTCAGTGATGTTTGGGCTCGAATTATCTGCTCGGCAAGACGGTCTAGGTCTTTATGTCGATATTCCAACAAAGGAGCTTCCGTAGTTCCGAAGAACTTGCGGGCGCAATGTGGATGAAAGTCTTTCTGACCTTCTTTCAACTCTTGATAGCAGTACAAACACTTACTCATTACGCTTCATCTCCTATATTGGGTTTCGGAACGATACTGACGGAACCTATACATTCCTTACAACATAACAGCAAAAGTGACATGCGGTCGAGAATGCTAATGTCGGTGCTGCGTAAGGCCACATCAAGTAACCACCCCTCGGGTATCAACCCATCAAAGAAAGGGAACAATACAGGACTCACGAACGCTTCCGTCTGCAATGGGAACGTCAGGCTTACAGGTTGTGAATCCGTTTGTGCAAGATACGCCTCATCATAGCAGAAGCGGTACTCACCTCCGTCTTCCGTCAAGATGCCTGCAAAGATGCCTTTTCGGTATACTTCTGCCTGTCTCATTGCTTCTTGGTGGCTGTTAGTTCATAGTTAAACAGGTCTAGGAGTTGGTTTACCTTATCTATCCTCAACGAAGACTTACCCTGCTCAAGATTGCGCACAAAGCATAGACCGACTCCCGATTTCATGGCAAGGTCTTCTTGCGTGAGACCGTATTCCTTACGCAAGGCTTTCACTACTGCGGACAATTTTGTCTTTTCCATATCCTATTATATTCTTTCGGCTGCAAAAATACGAAAAAAAACTCACATTATATCATTTCGCATATAAAATGACAATTATTTAACGATACTATATGCGTTCTAATATAGATGTGGAGGCTGCAACACAACAACAAAAAAGCCCCTCGTCTGGGGCTTCTGGGTGGTCTGTGGCAGATTCGAACTGTCGACCTCTTCCGTGTGAAGGAAGCGCTCTGAACCAACTGAGCTAACAGACCGTGTTCAAGACATTCTCAAAAAAAAGCGGAGCTTGACTCCGACCTTCTTTGTGATCTGTAACAGATTTGAACTGTTGACCTCTTGCCTGTCAAGCAAGCGCTCTAAACCAACTGAGCTAACAGATCATTTACTCTTGAAAAGCGGGTGCAAAAGTACGAACTTTTTCCGAATTGACAAAATATTTTTTTTCAAAAACATCGCAACTCACTGATACTAAACAAAACTTTTTTATCTACACCTATTTTAAAACGCCGATTTTTCTTCCTTTATTCCCATTTCTGACAGAATTTTCAATGAATTTACATGATTGTTCAATCACCTATTTGTGTAAACACATGTATTTCTTACACTTCCACGTATCACACGTATTCTCATGTATCTTTCAATACTTGCGATACGCACCATACGTGGAGATTTAAACAATCAAGCAACATGCTTACTTCCGCTTGCCGAAACCGAAGTTAGGCAGGTCGACACTGCGGAAGGCGGAGAAAAGCGGATTGCTGGATGCTGCCTCCTTGCCGTAGATGTCGGCTATCAGCCCTTTGTACTTCTCCTTAAGGAGGTTTCGCTTCACCTTGAGGGTCGGCGACAGCAGCCCGTTGGCGGAGGTCCACTCGTCGGTGACGAGGCGGAAGGCCTTTATCTGCTCATGCGCGGCAAAGTTGCGGTTAATCTCGTCGATGACCTTCTTAAACTTCTCCTTTGTCTCAGGGAGTGCCAGCAGCTGCTCGTTGTCGCGATAGTGCAGATGATACTTCAGCGCCCAATAGTGCAGCGTGTTGAAGTTGGGCGATATGATGACGGCCGCACTCTTCTCGTTCTCGCCGACCACCATAGCCTGGTCGATATACTCCGACTCGCGCAACTTGTTTTCTAGCAGCTGCGGGGCTATATACTTGCCAGCCGACAGCTTGAAGATGTCCTTCTTGCGGTCGGTGATGCGGAGGTACTTAGGCCCGGTAATGCCACCCACCATCTCGCCCACGTCGCCAGTGTGGAACCAGCCGTCGGCATCGATGACCTGCGCCGTGTATTCGGGGTCTTTGAAATAGCCCAGCATGACGTGCGGTCCGCGGGTGAGTATCTCGCCATCCTCGGCAAACGATACCTCCACGCCACTCAGCACTGGTCCTACGGTGCCGATGCGCACGTTGCCGTGGGCGGGGTCGTTCACCGCAATGACGGGCGAAGTCTCCGAGAGGCCGTAGCCCTCGTAAATATTGATGCCCGCCGCCGCAAAGGTGCGTATCATTCGGGGTTGGATGCTGCTGGAGCCGGTGATGACAATCAGGCGGTTGCCACCAAAACGCTCGCGCCAGTGGCGGTACACCGCATGGTCGAAGAAGCGCTGCGAAATCTGGTAGCCCAGCGACACCTTCTTCAAAAGCGTATAGTCATAACGCGCCCCATGCTTGAAGGCGCGGGTATAAATCTTCTTTTTCAGCCCACGGAAATCCTTGCCGGCGGCATACAGCTTGTCGTACACCATCTCCAGCACACGCGGCACGGCGCAGAACCCATGCGCATGTATCTCACACATATTCTGCTGTATGGTACCCATGCTCTCGGCATAGTAGATGCTCACGCCCTTGGTCTGGAAGTGGTAGTTCATGCTGCGCTCATACATGTGGTTGAGCGGCAGGAAACTGAGGATGCGGCAGTCGGAGGTCATGGGGTTCACCTTCTCGTGTGCAAGGAAGTTGGAGCACATGTTGCGGTGCGAGAGCATCACCCCCTTGGGGTCGCCCGTAGTGCCGCTGGTGTAGATGAGCGTCGCCCAGTCGTCGGGCTTCACCGACTCCTTAATCTGCTCCACGACAGGTGCGTTCTTCTCGCGGCTGGCAATGCCCGCCTTCAAGATTTCGAGCATACGGTGCTCGCCCTCGATGCTAGCCATCGTGAAGATGGTGGGCGGATTCTCCATCTTGGCAAGTGCAGGACGGATGCGGTTCAGCAACATGCCGTTGCTGACAAACACATAGCGCGCCTCGCTATGGTTGAAAATATAATAGTAGTTGTCGGCACTCAAAGTGGGATAGATAGGCACATGCACTATGCCCGTCATGGCCAACGCCATGTCGATAAAGTTCCATTCGGGGCAGTTGGCCGACATGGTGATGACGCGGTCGCCTCGTTTGAGTCCAAATTCCAACAGGCCGTAGGCCAAATAATGAGCATATTTATAGTAGTCGTGGGTGCTGTAGCGAACCCATTCGCCCTTTTCTTTACATGCCAGTATATCCTCCTTCTCCGGGAAATTGGTGACAAGGTGGTCCAGCAGGTCGAAAGTACGGGTTATTTCCATGTTATCTCTGTTTTACTGTTTAATGTTCAGTGTTTAATGTTTGTGTTGGGCTGCCGCCCGCAAACCTTAAACGATAAACCACAAACCAATTTTAACTATATTTTGAATTTGCAAAAATACCTCTTTTTTTTGAATTATTACATTTATTTTCTCTATATGCACATTTTTTTGTACTTTTGCACCCTCAAAAAAAAGAACCTATCGTAACATGAACATCATCATTGCGGGCGACGGAGAGGTAGGTTTCTACCTCGCAAAATCGCTGACTGAGCTGAACCACAACATCACCGTTGTCGACCCCAACTCCGAGCTGCTCAAGCGGTTGGAGAAGGACACCGACCTCCTCACCATTGCCGGCTCCTCCACCTCGCCACAGGTGCTGGCGGATGCCAATGTGGGCGACTGCGACCTCTTTCTTGCCGTGCTGCACGACGAGAGCATCAACCTCATCAGCTGCGTCCTCGCCAAGAAACTGAAGGCCAAAAAGACCGTGGCCCGCATCACCAATGCCGAACTTTTGCTGCCCAAACATCGCGACATGTTCCGCGACCTGGGGGTCGACGAGATGGTCTGCCCCGAGCGCATCGCCGCCAAGGAAATCACCAACCTGCTCAACAACTCGGTCGCTACCGAATTCTTCGACTTCTCCGGCGGCCTGCTCACCATGTACGTGATTCACCTCGAGGCCGACTCCCCCGTCATCAACCACAGCGTGCAGGAGTTGGTGCAGACCTACACCTCCCTCCAGGTGCGCATCGTCGCCATTCTCCGCAACGGCATGACCATCATCCCCCATGCCGACACCGTCTTCCAACAGGGCGACCTCGCCTACCTTATCAGCCGCCCCAACCAGCTCGACACCATCAAGCAGGTGTCGGGCAAACACGACGTGTCCATCAACAAGGCCATGATTGTAGGTGCCGGGCGTGTGGGCCGCTATGCCGCCATGACACTCGAAGACAACATACGCATCACCCTCTTCGAGGAGTCACGCCCCCGCTGCGAGGAAGCCGCCAACCTGCTCAACAACACCCTCATCATCAACGGCGATGCCACCGACATCGAGCTGCTGAAAGAAGAGGGTCTGCAGAATACCGATGCCTTTATCGCCGTCACCGACTCGTCCGAGACCAACGTGCTCACCTGCCTCCATGCCAAGAAACTGGGCGTGAAGCGCACTATCGCGCTGGTCGAAAACACCGGATTCATCAGTCTTTCGCAGGACATCGGCATCGACACCATCATCAACAAAAAGCTCATCACCGCCAGCTACATCTCGCGCTTCATCGTCAAGGGCGACGCTGTCCGCAGCAAATGGCTCAGCGGCACCAACGCCGAGCTCATCGAGTTCAGCGTCGGCAAATGGGCTCCCGCCACCCGCCACACCATCCGCGAGCTCAACCTGCCCCACGGTGCCACCATCGGCGGCATCATCCGTGGCAACGAGACCATCCTCCCCACCCGCGAAACACAAATCAAGGCCAAGGACAAGGTGGTCGTCTTCGCCCTCCCCATCGTGATGGAGCAAGTAGCCAAACTCTTCGAATAGCACACTTTAACCCAACTCCTCCCTTTGTCCGCACAATACCACAAACTGCACCTCACCGAGCTCAACCCCTATCAGCAGTTGGGCCTGCGTCAGTTCAACTTCCGACTGATTGCGCGGCTCACTGGCATGATGCTCATCTACATGGCCATGAGCATGGCGCTCCCCCTGGCCGTGTCGATCTACACCCGCGACGGTGCCCAGTTTGCCCTTGCCTTCTCTGCCCTCATCATCATGACGCTGGGCCTCTTCCTGCGCAACTTCGTTGGCCGCAAGGTCGACTATGGACTCAAGGAGAACGAGAGCTACTGGGTGACGCTTATCGTCTGGCTCGTCATCCCCTTCTGCGGCACCCTCCCCTACCTCTTCACCGGCGGCCTGGCCTCGTTCACCGATGCCGTCTTCGAGTCCTTCAGCGGCTTCACCACCACGGGCTCCTCAGTTGTTCCCAAGCCCGAGGAACTGCCCGAAGGGCTGCTGGTCTACCGCGCCTTCACCCAATGGATTGGCGGACTGGGGCTAATGCTCTTCGTGGTGGCCATCCTGCGCAAGCTCACCAACGGTGCCAGCCAGCTCTACGAAGCCGAATTCTCCGGCACCCAACAGCGCAAGCTCCACCCCCGCCTCGCCCGCAGCGTCACCCGCATGTGGGCCATCTACTCCCTCATCACCCTCGTCATGATTGTCGGCCTGCTCCTCTGCCACACCCCCGTGGTCGATGCCCTCTGCCTGGCTTTCAGCACCGTCTCCACCGGCGGCTTCGTCACCCACACCAGCGGCCTCTCCATCCTCAGCAGCGGCGGGCTTGCGGTAGTCAGCCTGTTCATGTTCCTCAGCGGTGTCAACGTCGCCATCCTCTACCGCTTCTTTACCCTGCACTGGCGCGACATCGGCCGCGACGAGGAGCTGCGCGCCTATCTTGCCATCTTCTTCTTCTCCCTCTTCCTCTGCGCACTCGCCTTCCACACCGTCGGCAACGACTGGCTCATCTCCATCCACTACAGCTTCTTCCACATCGCCTCCACCATGTCCACCACCGGCTTCTTCATCCCCAAGCCCACACACTGGTCGTTCCTCGTCAGCGCCATCACCTTCGTGCTCATCATCGCGGGAGCCTCGGCAGGCTCCACCGGCGGCGGCATCAAGCTGCGGCGCATCATCATACTGCTCAAATACGTAGGCAACTACTTCACCCGCATGCTCCACCCCAACGCCGTCTTCCGCGTCAAGGTCAACGGCAAACCCGTCGAGAGCGACTACATCAACAAAATATTCGCCTTCGTGTTCCTCTACATCGCCTTCATCGTAGGCGGAGCCTTCGTGCTCACCCTCTGCGGCTGCACCATCCCCGACGCCATCTGCATGGCCGCCGCCAACATCAGCAACCTCGGCCCCTCGCCACTGATCAATAACCTCGGCGGCGACCTCGACTACACCCTCCTCCCCCGCCTTGCCAAATGGACCCTCACCCTGCTCATGCTCGCCGGCCGCCTCGAGCTCTTTGCCATCATTGCCATCGTCTCGCCCGCCTACTGGCGCCGAGGCTAATTCAGAAGTAAAAAGTAAGAACTAGGAACTAAGAAGTAAGAACCCCTAACCCCAACACCCCCAAAGCCACGCAAAACCTACGCTACATACTCCGTTTCCTCGGCATCCTGCTGATGGTCGAAGGCTCGCTGATACTCAACTGCCTCATTCCGGCATTCCACTTCGCCGACGGCACCGCCTCGCCCATCATGGCATCGGGCCTCTTCACCTTCAACGTCGGACTGCTGCTGCTCGTCCGCTTCCGCCGTGCCAAACGGCCCTCCGACCGCCGCGCGTCGTACCTCGTCGTAGTCGCCATGTGGATAGTGCTGCCGCTCTTCGGTACCCTCCCTTTCCTCTCCACCGGCGTGCTGCACTCCTTCGCCGATGCCCTCTTCGAGTCCACCTCCGGCATCACCTCTACCGGCGCCACCGTCTTCTCCGCCGTCGAGTGGCTGCCCTCCTCCATCCTACTGTGGCGCAGCATGACACAGTGGTTCGGCGGCTTCGGCATCGTGCTCCTGGTCCTCGCGCTCGTGCCCTCCATGGGCATCAACAAATACAGCCTCTACACCGCCGAGGCATCGGGCGCGGACAACACCGGCAAGCAAACCACCACCATGACCTCCACCGTGCAGCAGACCCTCGGCATCTACCTCATGCTCACCATCGCCTTCGTCTTCGCACTGTGGAAAAGCGGCATGCACGTGTGGGACGCCGTCAACGTCACCTTCACCAACATCTCCTCCGGCGGCTTCTCCATCTACAACAACAGCCTCGAACGCCTCACCAACGGCCAGCAATACATCGTCGCCCTCGCCATGCTCTTCAGCGGCATCAACTTCGCCCTGCTCTACAACTTCTTCACCTTCCACTGGGACCGCCTCCACAACAAGCTGGAACAAATCTCCTTCTACCTCATCGTCTACCTCGTTGCCGCCATCTTCGTCACCCTCGCCCTGCATTTCAACATGGGCTTCGACTGGGGCAACTCGCTCCGCTGCGGCATCGTGCAGACCATCAGCGTCCTCACCACCACCGGCTCCCTTGCCGCCGACACCCAGCAGTGGTGGGTGCCCATCACCTACCTCTTCGTCGTCCTCTCCCTCTGCGGCGGCATGGCAGGCTCCACCACCGGCGGACTCAAGGCCATGCGCGTCCTCATCCTCATCCGCAACGTGCGCAAGATACTGCGCGACCGTCTCCACCCCCGCGCCATCAACCCCGTGCGCCTCAACCACAAGCCCGTCGCCGCCGACATCATCACCAACGTCATGGTCATCTTCCTCGTCTACGCCATCGTCATCTTCCTCGGCATCCTGATGCTGATGCTCAGCGGCATCAACGCCACCGAGTCGATAGGCGCAGTCATCGCCTGCATCACCGGCTACGGTCCCGGCCTAGGCCTCAGCGGCGGCTTCGGATGCTATGCCGGCTTCACCCTCGCCGCCAAACTCATCTGCTCCTTCCTCATGGTTCTCGGCCGCCTCGAGTGCCTCACCGTCATCATCCTCTTCATCCCCGCCTTCTGGCGCAAATAGACCCCTCCCTTAATCAAAAATTTCTCTCCCTTACCGATTTCTACCGTTTCTTACGGTTCCCTACCGCATTGTACCGATTTCTACTAATGATAAGACTCTTTAAGGCTCATATAGCGATAAAGGAGCTGACAAGAAGACTTGAAAACTCGGCGGTTGTCGGGAGCCTCGTAGGATTCAACAGGGAGAAGTTTAAAAAAAATCCGCTCGCACGCCTGTTATTACAGAAAAAAGTAGTACTTTTGCAATTTGAAATATTGTATCTATGGAAACCCCTATCATATCACTCAAAGATGTGACTATCAGCCATGACGAAGGTCCGCTGCTGACCCACGTGAACCTCGAAGTCCCCGCCAAAGAGTTCGTATACCTCATTGGCAAGAGCGGCGCGGGCAAGACATCGCTGCTGCGCACCCTCTATGCCGACCGCACTATCGACCACGGCGAGGCCACGGTGTGCGGATTCGACTTGGCACATCTCAAACGGAGGCAGATACCGATGCTGCGCCGCAAGGTGGGCATCGTGTTTCAGAACTTCCGACTGCTGAAAGACCGCAACGTATACGACAACCTGGCCTTTGTGCTCCGCGCCACGGGCTGGAAGCACGCCGACATCGACCCTCAAATCAGGCAGACACTCGAGGCGGTGGGCATCGCCGACAAGGCGACAGCCTCCATCCACCACCTGTCGGAGGGCGAACAGCAACGCGTAGGCATAGCCCGCGCCCTTATCAACAATCCCAGCCTCATCCTTGCCGACGAGCCGACGGGCAACCTGGACCCCGCCACCTCGTCCGACATCATGCAGCTGCTGGTCAACATCAACCAGCAGACCGGCACCACGATGCTCATCTCGACCCACGACTTTATGATGATCGACAAGTACCAGTCGCGCCTGTTGGTCTGCGAGAACGGCACCGTCACCGACCCCGCTGCCGAGGACCCAAACAGCAAAAATTGCAACACCGCACAATAAAACAACACAAACCGCGTTATCACGGAATAAAAAAAATAACGAATACTAAGACCTTATCAACACATACGATGAAGAAGCGTCTCTTAATAATCTGTCTGGCAGCACTCTTTATGGTGCCTGCCACCAATGTGCAAGCACAGTACCGCAAGAAGAAACAAACCACCGAGATTGTCCGCGAGGGCAACAACAAACGCCTGTGGCTCCGTAGCAAGGCCGACACCAACTGGCATCCCACGCCCGGGGGCCTGTATGAGCAGGTGACACTGCCCGAACTGAACAAGAAGGGCAAGAAAACCGAGCCCATCATCGACCTCGGCGGCAAGCACAAGGTGCGCGAAACAGCCTACGACACGGTGTGGAAGTTCACCGCCTTCGACGGCAAGACGTTCTATTATATCAATTACAACTACAACGACTTCCGCCCATTGAAATGGCTGAAGGACAACCAGCGCGACTGGGGTACCTTCGACCCCGTGATGGACTACCTGACCACGGCGGGCCGTATACCGATGCACATCTGCGCCATCTACGCTGTCAACCCCACCATCACCGACCAGGACCAGCACGACGAGATTGCCGCCAAAGCACAGATGGAGGCCCTCATATCGCTCGACTACCTGCGCGACATCTTTATCGAGAAGGAGATGAAGAACAAAATCAGCTACAAGGTGGCCGAAATCGACTGGCGCTACTGGAAGGATGCGTCGTACTTCACCGACCCGCAGCCCACCGACGACCTCATCCGCGTGGGGCTGATTGTGGACTTCAGCTCGAAGAAGGTGGACCTGCTGCCCAGCGCCGCCAAGGACGCTAAGAGTTTTGCCGACATCAAGTTCCTCCCCAACGACGCCACCATTCAGAACTCCTATATCCCCGAGCTGGACAATCTGGCCAGCTACCTAAAGCAGGAATCGGGGCTGGAGGTGCTGCTGACGGGCTACTGCGACAACGTGGGCACCGAGACCTACAACATGGGCCTGTCGCGCCAGCGTGCCGTGGAAATCAAAAAGGCACTGATGCAGCGCGGCATCGCCGAGAACCGCATCGAAGTGATTGCCAAAGGCGAGGATGACCCCGTGGGCGACAACAACACCTACAGCGGACGGCTGGCAAACAACCGTGTGACAGTAGTAATCCAGTAATCGCAATCACGTTATAACGTAATAACGACACTATCGACAACAAATCAAAATACAGAGAATTATGCGAAACAGAGGGGTCACGGATTCCTCTGTTTCTGCAATATTGGTGGATGGAGGCGGTGTGCCACGGCAAGCGTTGGGACGTTGCCATCGCCCACGACGACAGGGGCACGGTCATCGGGGCACTGCCTTACCTGATTGGGGTGAAAATGGGGCTGCGATACATCTTGCAGCCACAGCTGACGCAATATAACGGACCGTGGTATCGGTCCGACAACACGGAGGAACGGCACAACGCCGACATCCAGTTCATAGCCCATCTGAAACACCTTCGGCTGACGCTTTTCCAACAGAATTTCGCACCCGGAGTGAGCGACTTGGAGGGATGGAAAGGATATACTGTTGCACCACGTGTGACGTACCGACTAGAAGACATTTCCGACCCACAAAGGGTGTTCGAAGGCTTCGACAAAAGCCGCCGCCAGAGACAGATACGTCGAGCCGAACGGACGCTGAAGGCCGACCACAGTATTAGCTCGGAGGAGTTTGCGCGATTCCACACGGATTACTGGCGGTCGCGAGGGCAGAAAGACCTGCTGACAGAAGAGTTTATGGTGCGCGTCATCAATGCAGCACTCGAGCGAGAGCAGGGGGTGCTGCTGGGTGTGCGCGACAGTGAGGGGACACTGCAGGGGGCTCGGTTTGTGGCGTTCGACGCGAACTGCGGCTACGCCCTGCTGTCGGCACTGCATCCCGGACACCCTAACGGGACTTCGGCACTACTGTTCTGGCTCATCATGCAGGAGCTGTCGGGCAGGTGCCAAAGTTTCGACTTCGAGGGCAGCATGGACCCCGGCATCGCCCTCTCCTACAGCCTCTACGGCGCACAACCCACCACCTACTACCAATTGACGAGATGGGCCATCCCATTATTACGGAAACTGATGAAAATATAATTCTGCCATGCTCAACAAGCTAAGAAACATAAACTATCAAGACCTGCCTATCAGCGACTACAGCCGCCAGTATATCCTGCGGATGCTGCCCGTGCTGGACTACTATATGGACATCTACCACCGCAGCCTTAAGCAGATGATAGGCCAGGTGGGCAAAGCCCCCTCAGACATCACGATGGTGGACTATGGCGGCGGGCACGGGTTCCTTAGCCTTGCCGCCAAGGAGATGGGCATCGGCAGGGTGATCTACATCGACTATAATCCACAGGCGGTGAAGACGGTGCAGGCGTTGTCGAAGGAGGTCGGCAAGGGTCCCGACAAGGTTTTGCTGGGCGACGCAGGGATGCTGAGACAATGGTGTACAAACAATTGCGTCAAACCCGACGCGCTGCTGGGGATGGATGTGATAGAGCATATCTATCGGCTGGAGGACTTCTTTGCCGATGTCTATGTGGTGAACCCCAGCATTTTCATGCTTTTCACCACAGGCTCAACGCCCTACAACCCATGGGTGGCGAGGCGGCTGCGGCGCATTATGCAGGCCGACGAACTGGGCCACGGAGGACAACCAGGGTATTTCCAACTACGCAAAAAGCACATCCTCAAGCATTATCCAGAGATGAAAGACTGGGAAGCCGACATCTGGGCCAGGGACACGCGCGGACTGACCTACCCCGACATCCTCACTGCCGTGGACACGCACACACCCAACACGACCATTGATGCCTACAATACCTGCGACCCCGCCACGGGCAATTGGACGGAACGGATACTGACCGCCACAGAGTATCAACTGCTGGTAAGACCGTACAATGCTTTCGTCAGCGTCCGACCAGGGTACTACAACACTTATCGCAAAGGGGTCAAAGGCATCGTCTCTCGGCTGTTCAACATACTGCTACACTTACCCTTTATCAAACTTCTGGCTCCATTTATTATTTTATCTATTCATTCCGAATAATCGGAAGAGTCGGAATTATCGGAATAGCCTGAAGGAAAAACCACAATATTATAAAATTGCAATGAACATCCGCCTGCTAGTTGTATCTAAGACCGACATACCCTATATTCAAGAGGGCATTGACGTGTATGTCAAACGGCTGAAGCATTATGTGAACTTTGAATTGGAAGTCATACCCGCACTGAAAGACCAAAAAGGAGCCACGCCCGACGAGATAAAAGAACGCGAGGGGGCATTGATACTGAAACGACTGGAAGGAGCCGACCGAATAGTGCTGCTCGACGAGCACGGCAAGGAGAACACCTCGGTGGGATTTTCGCAATACCTACAAAAACAGATGAATGCAGGGGTACGCAACCTAGTGTTCGTGGTAGGCGGAGCCTTCGGCTTCGCACCCGCAGTCTATGCCGCCGCCCACGACAAGATATCCCTCTCGCAGATGACCTTCAATCACCAGATGGTACGCCTCTTCTTCGTGGAACAGCTCTACCGCGCCTTCACCATCCTCCACCACGAGCCGTACCACAACGAGTGAGAACAACTCAGACTATACTTCGTTGCGCAACTTTATGGAGAGCAACGGACTGACACAGGCACTGGTTACCACCATGATGGGTAGCGGACTGATGAGCCTCCCGTGGGATAATATACAAATGATGACATCGGCTTGCTACGCCTACAATGTAGGGCGCAACACGTTGTATCGCACCCAAGCGGATATAGGCTTGTAGTCAGAGTATCTTCTTCAGCGGGGCTTCGCGGAAGGCCATCGTGTCAATGTAGCGGCCCTCTTCGCCTTTGAGTGCCATGCGGAACTCGGAGAAGGTACGGTGCTCCATGTAGATGACGTTGTAGACATCGCCAATGTTGTCGATGAAATGGGCATCGCTGTCGGTGATGAAGTTGAAACGTTTGAGGTAGGCGAACTTTTTCAGCATCTCCTCGCGCGTAGTGAAGCGGTTAATCTCCAGGCCGTCGGCCTTGAGGTCGGGCGGCACGAAACCCAGCTGGCTGGTGAGAGACGTGGTGCCCTTGTTGACATGCGCTGGGACAAAAAGGCCGCCGATGCGGTGCACCTCCTCGTAGATGCCGTCGATGTCCACGTCGATGCCATTGAGCAGGTGGTATTGCTCCTCACCCACAATCTCGTCGTTCTCGTCGACGATGAGTTGGTAGCCGAAGCGGTCCTCATCGTTGGGGATGGGAGGCAGATGGGCATCAAGAAACTCCTGGAATTCGTCGAGCTGCTCGTCGGTCTCGAAATAGGAAAGGCAGTGCGCCTCTTCCTGCGATGTCACCTCCACTCCGCCCAGCACAAACAAGCCTTTCTCTCGTCCCACCTTCTGCGCCACCTTGACCTGCCGGGTAGTGTTGTGGTCGGTGATGGCAATCATGTCCAGCCCACGCGCCAAGGCACGCTCCACAATAGCCGTGGGGCTCATTTCCAAGTCACCACACGGCGAGAGCACTGTGTGAATATGCAGGTCTGCCTTAAAAGGAGTCATGGTTAAATTGAAAATTAAAAAATGAAAATTGAAAGATTAACTACATACCCTGCCACTAACGTGGCACCCCTCTAAAGAGGGGACGCTGGCGCATCAAAATCTCCCAATCCTTATTTCTCAATTTACTTAATCAATTCATAGATTTTTCCTGCGGTCTCGAAGGTCTCCATCGTGGTGCTGAGGAATGGAATACCCTCTTCGTTGCTCTGCTCCAGAGTTTCCTCTGTGGCAGTCTGACCCTTCACCAAGATAACGCATGCCAACTCCTTCAGCGAGGCAATGGCCATCACATTCTTATGCACTTGCAGGGTCACCCACACATTGCCCATCTCGGCATTGCCCATCACATCGCTCAGCAAATCGGAGACATAGCATCCCTCTATTTCACGGTCCAGGCCGTCGGCACCCGACAGCACCTTAAGATTCAGTTTCTCGACAAGTTCTTTGACTTTCATGGTAGTATTATTTAATATTTCAAAGTGCAAAAATACAATTTTTTTTCCACATACGCGTTATTCTTCACAAAAAAAAGATACAAACATGCAATTCCGTCTATCCTACACCGAAGTTGAGCAACTCTCAGAACGCAAAACTGGCAAGAAACTCCCCCTCGCCTACAGCGACACCCACACCGTGCACATTTCTTACCCGGTACCCCTGATGGGTTCAGTAGGCGTGGATATCACCGTCGACCGCATCAATGGTTCCGATGTATTTCTGTCCTTTAGCGGTGGTGCAGCCATCGAATTTATGCTCCGAACCGCACTCAACCAGACTAAGAACCGTCCCGGCATGGAGATGCTACAGATGATTGGAGGCAACCAGATACTTCTTACCCTCAGTAAGAATCCCAATCTGGCCCCCATCTTTGAGCGCGTCACCCTCGAAGACATCTGCTTCGACCCGCAATTTATTATCATACAATTCTCGCCCAAGGCAGACCTGCTCTAAGAAAAATGCCACTGCATTACATCTACCACAGTTGCTTCGTCTACAGCGAGGCCGATTTGCTTATCGTCTACGACTACTGGCGCGACCCCGACGGGCTGCTGCCCAAGTTCCTCGAAGAGGCGGAACGGGAAGAAAAGGAAGTGTATTTCATTGTCTCGCACTATCACGAAGACCATTTTAACCCCGACATTGTGCGCTGGTGCGAAGAGCGGAAGAACGAGCATTGGCACCTACTGCCCTCATACGACACCGTCCGCCGCAGACGGATAGACAAGAGTCTGCCCCTCGCTGTGCTGCGTTTTGGCGAGACGGTGCAGACACCCCATTTCACACTCCAAGCCTACCGTTCCACTGACGTGGGGGTAAGCACGGTCGTCACCTTACATGACGGCGCCACCCTCTACCATGCCGGAGACTGCAACAACTGGTACTTTCCCCTCCCCTCCGACGGTGAGGACATGAGCAGCCACGTAAAAGTCACCCCGGACCAGATGGAGAAACTCTTCCTCTCCATCCTGAGAGATCTGTGCAAAGACCACCCCAGCATCGACCATGCCATGTTCCCCGTCGACCCGCGACTGGGACAAGAGATGCTACGCGGACCCCTTCAATTTATCAAAACAATCAATGTTCGGCACTTCCACCCCATGCACTATTGCACACCCACACTCTGACAACAGATGTGAGACGCGAGGTTGGAATTGCCAATCTATTTAGGAGGCGTGACCACGCCACCGCAGTCCGTACCACACATCGCGTAAGAGCATGAAGATGCGGGGTGTTACCCATGCGCTGAGCATACAGAGCAGAAACATACCCAATCCACAGAGGAAGCTGTGGGTAATGGCAAACACGATTAACACCACGAGGGCATTGATAAGCTGCAAAATCAAGCGGATGCCGAAATTGACCGAACTGCGAAACTGGGTGTCCTTGATGAGGCGGCGCACCAAGAGATGCGTGGGCAGGAACAGCGTCACATTGCTAATCAACCAATACTTCCAAATTGGCACGATGGCTGCCAGAGTGAGCAGCACCGCCAGCATGGCGAGAAGACTCTTGCCCGCAGTCCAGCCCTTGGAGGCAAACCATAGCGGAACACCACGACGACGGCATTCCTCGGCAAAGGCGGCACCTTGGTCGTAGAGGGCCTCACGCTGTTCGTCGGGAAGAGCGGCGACAGTTTCGCTGACGTGCTTGCGCGCTGTAAATCGGTTGAATGGGTTATTGTACAGTCCCATTTCATGGAGGGTCTCCTGCGTTTTGAGGTGACAATAGGCATACTCGTCGTCGTAGCGGTCATGGCTTACCACATCGTGCATCTGTGCCTTGAGTGAGTCGGCGAGGGCTTTGCGCATCTGATTGAGTGCGATAGGCTCGTTGGTCTTATACTCGTCCATGAACTGGCGGACGTCGATAGGCTTGCCGATACTGGCTGAGACATTGTGGTAGGGGCACTCGTAGTGGTCGTAGTCGAGACCGACCGGGAGGATGTAAAGAGGCTTGTCGCCCAACTCGAGCTGGGTAGCTCCCGCAATGCGGAACATGCCTTTGACCAAAGGCAACAACTGGTGGCGGTCGTTGTGACGGCCTTCAGCCATGAGGCAGAGTGGCACCCCACGCTCGATGACCTGACGTGCAGTGTTGAAAATCTCCTCGTTGCGAGAAAGCGACTCGCGTCCGTCGCGGATGCGGTAGACTGGACTGATGCGCAATCCGGTGAGCAAGATTCGCGTCACAGGTTTCTGGAATATGTCGGCACGTGCTAAAAAGACGGTCTTGTGGTTCATTGCCTGAAGGACGACTAGCGCGTCCATCAAGGCATTCTGATGGCAGGGAGCTATGATGAAATGCTCACCCCAAGGGATGTTCTCTTTGCCTCGCACGGTGAAAGTGCGATAATGGCAGCGCACGCCATAAAGCACCGTGGGAAACAGAATGCTATAAAAAAAGTTAAAATCGACCAACTTGTTTTTCATGCTGCAAAAATACAAAATATTTTTGACATTTTTGAGTTATACGGAAAATTTATGAAGACTATTATGAAAAAGGTTCTCTTCATAGTCCTGATGGCTGCAGCCTACGCAATGCCCTTATCCACTCAAGGACAGGTCAGTGTCGAGCGCAAGGTGCGTTTTGGCATCATTGTTGATGGCGACACAATTCCATACTACCGACTCGACGAGGTGAAGGTGATAGAATCGGGTTCGCTGCTCAGCGAAAAGGAAATTCGCAAGAATCAAAAGCTGATTCGCAACGTAAAAAAGATGCTCCCCTACGCCAAGATTGGCAAACAACGGCTGGACGAGCTCGAGAGCCGCATTGCCGGCTTGCCCAAGCGAGAACGTAAGGCTGCCATCAAGCAGGCCGAGAAGGACCTGCTAGCCGACTTCAGCGACGAGTTGAAAGCCTGCACCATTTCCCAAGGAATGGTACTACTAAAACTGATAGACCGCGAGACAGGACGCACCTCATACGTGCTGGTTGACGAACTACGAGGCAAGATTCGCGCAGGCTTTTACCAGACTTTTGCCCGACTGTTCGGCTACAACCTCAAGAGTGCCTACGACCCCAAACACAACAAGGAGGATAACCTAATAGAGCGTATCGTATTATCAATTGAACGGGGAAAGCTATGAACGGATATTGTTTTCTACGTGCCGTGCCGATGCGTCGCGAGCCCTCCGACCGCTCGGAGATGGTGAACCAACTGCTAGAAGGCGACACTTTCGAGGTGTTGGAAAGACAGGAGAAATGGTCGCATATACGTTGTGACTACGACGGCTACGAGGGTTGGATAGACAACAAGCAATACAAAGAGGGTAAACCATCCACACATACACAGATGCCCGTTTACGCCTCCCCTAGCGAGGTGGCTTTGAGGGAATATCTTGATGTACCCTACCTATGGGGCGGCCGCACGGTGATGGGCATCGACTGCTCGGGGCTGACGCAAGTCTGCTTCAAAGCGTGTGGGATAGCCCTGCTACGCGATGCCTCACAACAGGCCACACAAGGGGCCTTGATACCAAGCCTGTCGGAGGCCCGACGCGACGACCTGTGCTTCTTCTGCAACAGCGAGGGCAGGATTATCCACGTAGGTATCTACCTAGGGGATGGGAAGATTGTACACTCATCGGGACAGGTGCGGGTAGACATGCTCACCGCTGCGGGCATCGTCAACAACGACACCCAACAACTGACCCACACGCTCCACTCCATCCGTCGGATGGTATGAATCACTTGAACAAGTCGGCTATCACATTCTGATAGAACGAGGCGATATTCTTACGCTTAATCTTAAGCGTGGGAGTGAGGAACTGGTTTTCTGTGGTCCAATTGTCTGTAACGAGGTGGAAACGCTTCACCTGCTCGTGGTTGCCCAACGTGGCGTTGTATTTGTCCACCACACGCTGGTAACGTTCCAAAACGACCTTGTCTGCAACCATCTCTTCGCGGCTCTTCGCCGTGACACCGTGGCGTCCACACCAGTCCTGCAACATATCGAAATCGGGCGCAATGATGGCTGCTGCAAACTTTTCGCCCTCGCCCACAACCATCATGTCGAGGATGAAAGGCGACTCTTTGAACTTCTCTTCAATCACCTCGGGGTTGACAAATTTGCCCATCGAGGTCTTGAACATATTCTTGGTGCGGCCTGTCAGGAACATATAGCCGTCGGCATCCAGATAGCCCGTATCGCCAGTGTGGAACCAGCCCTCCTCGTCAATCACCTCGGCGGTGAGGTCGGGAGCCTTATAATACCCCTTCATCACATTGCCACCACGGCATTGAATCTCTTTGCTGGCAGGGTCGAAGCGCACTTCGATGCCCGGTAGCACAAATCCGACAGAGCCCACTCGGCGACCTTCTTCAGCATAGCTGTTGGTGACTGCTACCAATGGCGAGCACTCAGTGAGGCCATAGCCCTCATAGAGGTCGAGTCCAACGGCAGTAAAGAAACGTGTGAGGCGCGGCTGAATCGAGGCTCCGCCCGACACCAACATGTGGAAATTGGTACCCAACGCCTTGCGTATTTCGGCATAGACCAATTTGTCCGCAATCGAATGTTTAATGTTGTAGATTGCAGTACGTTTCTTGTCGTTTAACTCATACTCAAACCCCAGGTCGATTGCCCAGTCGAATATCTTTTTCTTAAACCCGGTCATCTTCTCGCCTTTGCGGAAGATTTTGTCGTACATCTTCTCAATGAAACGAGGCACTGCTGCCATCATATAGGGATTAATCTCTTGCGCATTCTCAGCCACCTTGGCGATACTCTCGGCATAGTAGATTTCCATACCGAGATACTGGTACAGGTAGTTCATCATGCGCTCGTAGATATGGCAGAGAGGCATCCAACTCAAAGCGCGGGTCCAGTCCTTGCCAGGAGACTCTTTGATGCCGAGCACGTTCAAAATGATACCGCGGTGAGCCAACATGACCCCCTTGGGCGTGCCAGTCGTGCCACTGGTATAAATCATTGTTGCCACATCGTCAGTGGTGATGCTGTCCTTGATAGCTTGAAGTTTTTCAGGCTGGGGATTGGACTTACCCAACTCAAAGAGTTCGTCCAACTGGTGAGCTCCTTCTACCTTATTGATAACATATACCGTATTCACCTCGGGCAACTGAGGCAGGATAGAAGTGATTTTCTTATACAGGGCCTCAGTTTCCACTATGATATAGCGCACCTCGGAATGATTCAGGATATAAAGGTACTCGCTGACGCTGATAGTGGGGTATATCGGCACAAGGACACAACCTGCCATCTGTACGCCCATGTCAATATAGTTCCATTCGGGACGACCTGTCGAAATCAAAGCCACGTTTTCGCCTCGTGCACAGCCAAGTTGCATCAAGGCATAACTGATTTGATTCGACTTTTCAATATATTCATCAATATAGTGTTTCTTCCATTCATTGCCCTCTTTGCGAACCAGAGAGGCGCGCTCGGGGCTAAGAGCCTTTTTACGATCTAAAAGGTCAAAAAGTCTTTTCGGTTCTTCCATTATCTTAATAATTGTTAATCGGGATGCAAAAGTAACAATCTCATCCATAACGGCCGACAAAAAGGTTGCTCTCGACATGTTAAAAGGGATAAAATAATCATTTTTAGGTGGCGAATAACATAAATTTAGGGACGAAAAACACATTACTAAAATTTCACAACAATAGAAAAGGGATGAATTTCAAGCCAAGAACGGCATAAAAAGCAGACACTAGTACTTTTTTCAGTCATAGTCGTCAAAAGGAGGAAACCGATACAAACTGTATTTGGATATATAAAATCTAGCCTTGGTACGTTAAATTTTACCATGAGTGACGATAATTGCTTTTTTTTGTGTAAATTTGCAATTTAAAATTGATACCATACAATAATGGTCGTTACAGACAAGCAACTAAAAGACAGTCTCAAAGCAGGCAATTACATGCCGGTGTACCTACTCACGGGCGAGGAAAATTACTTTATTGACCTCGTCTCAGACTATATTGAGGAGAACATCGTGGACGAGAGCCTGCGCGACTTTGACCAAACAGTTCTTTATGGCCGCGACACCGACATGCGGACCGTCATTTCTTACGCTAAGCAGTTCCCCATGATGTCGCCGGTAAAACTTGTGTTGGTTAAGGAGGCTCAGGACATTAACCTCAAGGAATGGGACCTGCTAGCCGACTATTTGGAGCATCCCCTAAGCCAGACCTTGCTGGTATTCTGCTACCGACACAAGAAACTGGACAAACGAAGCAAAGCCTACAAGGCCATCAACGCCAAAGGCTGCATATTTGAGCATGCACGGCTTTACGACAGCCAGTTGCCCGAATGGATAGGCACTTTCGTCAACCAGCACGGCCACACCATCACACAAAAAGGATCGGTACTTATTGCCGAGTCTATCGGCAACGACTTGAGCCGCATAGCCAATGAACTTTCCAAGGTCTTCATTTCCCTCAACCCAGGCGATGTCATCAACGAAGACATTATCGAGCGCAACATCGGCATCAGCAAGGACTACAACGTGTTTGAGTTACAAAACGCCATAGGTCGACGCGACGTGCTACAGTGCAACCGCATCGTAAACCACTTTGCCGCCAACCCCAAGGACAACCCCATCCAGATGGTACTGCCCTCGCTCTACGGCTACTTCATCAAGGTGATGATATACCACCAACTCACCGACAAGGGGGAAGCTGCCAGCGCGTTGAAAATCAACCCTTACTTTGTGCGCGACTACGCAACTGCTGCCAACAACTACCCCCTCGGCAAACTTGCCTCTTGCATCGGCTATCTCAACGATGCCGACCTACGCTCAAAAGGCATTCGCAACGCTGGTACCGTCACCGACGGAGAATTACTTAAAGAACTAGTTTTTAAAATTATACATTAATTACCCTGATGAAAAAAATCGCATTATTCGCAGCGATACTCTTCTGCTCCATGGCACTCCATGCACAGACCGTCAAAGGCGTGCTCACCGATGAGGAAACAGGCGAGGCTATCCCCTTTGCCAACGTGGTACTTGACGGCACTCGCTTCGGTACCGCCACCGACCTCAACGGATTCTTTCTCATAAACAAAATGCCTCCGGGCGATTACACCCTACGCGTGCGTTTTGTCGGATACCAAGAATTCACCGAATCCATCACCATCGCCAAGGGACAGACCATCGTCCGCAATATCTCGCTCAAAGCCGAGTCAAAAACACTGAAGACTGTCGTTATTACCGACAACCGCATCGAGGAGCGCAAGATACAAACCCAAGTATCCGTGGAGAAAATCACCGCCTCGCAAATCCAGCAGATGCCCTCCATCGGCGGCACCGCCGACCTCGCGCAGTACCTCCAAGTGCTGCCCGGCATCAACTCCACAGGCGACCAAGGTGGACAATTGTATATCCGAGGTGGATCTATGATACAGAATCTCTGCCTCTTGGACGGCATGATTGTCTACAACCCCTTCCACTCCATCGGACTCTACTCCATCTTCGAGACCGACATTATCCTGAATGCCGACATCTACAGTGCCGGCTTCGGTGCCGAATACGGCGGACGACTCTCCTCGGTGATGGACATCACCACCCGCGACGGCAACAAGAAACGCCATGCTGGCAAAATTGGGTTGAACACCTTCGGAGCCTCCCTGCTTCTCGAAGGTCCCCTCAAGAAGGAAACCTCCACCAGCCACACCACCGTCACCTATCTACTCTCCGCCAAAAACTCTTTCCTCTCCAAGACCTCCGGCCTACTCTATCCCTATTTGGACGGCACCCTGCCGTTTGACTTCCTCGACCTATACGGCAAATTATCTGTCAATTCTGGCTCAGGAAGCAAAATCAACTTCTTCGGCTTTCGTTTCGACGACGATGTCACCGGCTACCAGTCCTTGGCCGACTACCATTGGCAAAACTACGGTCTTGGCACCAATTTCATGCTGGTGACTGGCTCCAGTTCCATTCTGGAAGGCCACGTCGCCTATTCCGACTACACCATCACCCTCAACGACTCCTCCCGACAGGACAAGCACAGCCGCATCAACGGCTTCAACATGGGGCTCGACATCACCAACTTCATCGGTGCCAACCGCCTGAAATACGGCCTCTCCATCGAATACTACCACACCGACTACAATTTCTATAATTTCCACGGTCTCAATTCAAAACAGGAAGAATTCACCAACAACATCTCTGCCTACGGCACCTACAAGATTGCCACAGGCAAATGGCTTATCGACCCCGGCCTGCGCTACATTTTCTACTCGTCGCTCAACGCCGGTAGTATCGAGCCCCGCATTGCAGCCAAATACAACGCCACCGACCGTTTCCGACTCAAGATGGCAGGCGGTCTCTACAGCCAGATTTTCCTCGACGCACGCTCTGACAACGACATCGTCAACCTCTTCAACGGCATCCTCACCGGCACTGGCAGCCTCAACAAGCCCACCACCTTCAGGAACAGCCCCGTCGAAAACTGCATACAACACTCCCAGCATCTGGTCGTGGGCGCCGAATACGACTTCTCCAACCACCTCACCGCCAACGCCGAGGCATACCTCAAGCATTTCAACAACCTGCTCAACACCAACCGCAACAAGATGTACGACCGCGACGATGCCTCCTACGGCCCCACGGGTGCCTACGCCAAGCCCGAATACTACCTCACCGACTTCATCATCGAGACTGGCAACGCCTACGGCTTCGACATCAGCCTCTGCTACGACATCGACTGGCTCTACCTCTGGGCCACCTACTCCCTTGGCTGGGTGAAACGCACCGACGAGATTCAGACCTACACTCCCCACTACGACCGCCGCAACACCATCAACCTCCTCGGCACCGTCCGTTTAGGAGAAACTCACGAATGGGAAATCAGCGGCCGCTGGAGCTACGGCAGCGGATTCCCCTTCACACAGACTCAGGGCATGTATGAGAGCATCAACTTCGACGGAGGCATCGCCACCGACTACACCCTCACCAATGGCAACTACGGCATTGCCTACGGCGAGCTATATGCTGGTCGCCTTCCCAACTACCACCGCCTCGACCTCAGTGCCAAACGCCGCTTCTCCATCGGCAAACGCTCAATCCTAGATGTCAACCTTAGCGTCACCAACGTCTACAATCGCAACAATATCTTCTATTTCGACCGCATCACTTACACCCGCGTCGACCAGCTTCCCATCCTCTGGAGCGCAGGCATGACGTTCAGTTTCTAACCCCGTATTCTCATGATCAACCCCAAGATTGATGCCTCGTGGCTCGAAGTGCTCCGACCCCAGTTCGAAGCACCCTATTTCGCTCAGTTGAAAGAGTTTCTCGTTGCCGAACGCCAGCAATACGTCTGCTACCCCAAAGGGGGCGACATCTTCGCCGCCTTCGACCGCACCCCCTTCGACAAGGTCAAAGTGGTCATCCTCGGACAAGACCCCTACCACGAGCCGGGGCAAGCACACGGGCTCTGCTTCTCCGTGCCTGCCGGCATCGCTGTACCGCCCTCATTAGTCAACATCATCAAGGAAATCAATAGCGACCTCGGCACCAACATACCCCTCACCTGTGGCAACCTCACCGGCTGGGCCGACCAAGGGGTGCTGCTGCTCAACGCCACGCTCACCGTCCGCGCCCATCAGGCCGGGTCGCACCAGCACCGTGGCTGGGAGCTCTTTACCGACGCCGCCATTCAAGCCCTCTCGCAGCAGCGCACAGGCATCGTCTTCCTGCTCTGGGGCAGCTTCGCCATCAGCAAGGCGCAGTACATCGACCGCACCCGCCACCACGTCCTCACAGCCCCACATCCGTCGCCGCTGTCGGCCTATCGCGGATTCTTTGGCTGCCGCCATTTCTCACAGTGCAACGCACTCCTGCAGCAACAGGGACTCACACCTATCGATTGGACCAAAATACAATAATAGAAGGAAGTTAAAAAGGACAATCCATTTGCGACAATGCATTTGTCCCTTTTAACTTCCCAATTTAACTTCCTCTTTTATACCAGGAATCCGTTATACCGACGCTCATCTCCGATAGTGCTGATTTCTCCATGACCGGACAGCACCTGATACTCGTCGGGCAATACCATTATTCTATTGCGTATTTTCTCTATCAGCAAGGGGTAGCTGCCTCCAGGCAGGTCGGTGCGTCCGATGCTGCCGCAAAACAGCGCGTCGCCCGTCAGCACCATCTGCGCATCTTTCAGCACATAAGCCATGCTTCCCGGGCAATGGCCCGGCACATAGCGGCATTCCACCTCCCCCTCGCCAATCTTCAGCACATCATTGTCTTCGATAAAATCGCACACCAAGCTGTCCATTGCCGTCACGCCGAAGCCCATCATCGAGCCATACGCCTCTGCCTGCTTCAGCAGCTTCACGCCGTCGCGATGCAGCGTCACAGGCAGTTTATACCGCTCACACGCCTCCCGCAGCCCGGCAATATGGTCCACATGCGCGTGTGTCAGCATTATCCTCACCACCTTCAGGCCGTTCTCCTCGACAAAGCGCACCAACCTCTCATCCTCATACGATGACTCCGCACACGGGTCCACCACGGCGCACTCTTTCGTCGCCTCGTCCCACACCACATAGCAATTGGTCTGGAAATGGTTGAAAACAAACTGCTTTACCTTCATAGTGACCATCAGCCGTTTATCCAACTCTCCACCGCCTCCTTCTGCACGGGCGGGATGTCGAGTTTATTCTTCTTTCTCAAGCCGTTGAGGTCGTTATACAGCTTGTTGGGGTTGGCCTCCTTCAGCTGTGCCAGCGTGTTCACGCCTGCCTTGCGCAGCATAGGCACCCATTCGGCTGCCACACCGTGCTGCACAAACTCTTCGTCCGTGGTCACCACAGCCTTCTTCTCCGGCTTCATCTGCGGGAACAGCAGCACATCCTGAATGCTCTGCTCGCCCGTCATCATCATCACCAGACGGTCGATACCGATGCCCATGCCCGACGTGGGCGGCATGCCGAACTCCAGCGCGCGCACGAAGTCCATATCGATAAACATCGCCTCGTCGTCGCCCTTCTCGCTCAGGCGCAGCTGGTCTTGGAAACGTCCCAGCTGGTCAATTGGGTCGTTCAGCTCGCTATAGGCGTTAGCCAGCTCCTTGCCGTTGACAAACAGCTCGAAACGCTCCGTCAGATTCGGGTTGTTCCTATGCCGCTTGCACAAAGGCGACATCTCTATCGGGTAGTCGGTCACAAAGGTCGGCTGTATCAGCGTATGCTCGCATTTCTCGCCGAAGATGGCATCCACCAGCTTGCCCTTGCCCATCGTCTCGTCCGTCTCCACGCCCAGGGCCTTGCAGGTCTCGCGCAACTGCTGCTCGTCCATGTTCTCCACGTCGTAGCCCGTCTGCTCCTTAATCAGCTGGCACATCGGCACTCTGCGGAACGGGGCCTTAAAGTCAATCTCGTTGCCCCACACCATCACCTTCGTCGTGCCGTGTAGCCGCATGGCTATCCTGTTCAGCATCGTCTCCACGAAGGTCATCATCCAGTTGTAGTCCTTATAGGCCACATATATCTCCATGCAGGTAAACTCCGGATTGTGCGTGCGGTCCATGCCCTCGTTGCGGAAATTGCGGCTAAACTCATACACACCCGCATATCCGCCCACGATAAGCCGTTTCAGATACAGCTCGTTGGCGATACGCAGATACAGGTCGATATCCAGCGCGTTGTGGTGCGTAATGAACGGTCTTGCCGCCGCGCCGCCGGGGATGCTCTGCAGCACCGGCGTGTCCACCTCCAGGTAGCCCTGCTCGTTGAAATACTCGCGCATCGTGTTCACAATCACCGCCCGCTGCTCAAACACCTTGCGCACCTGCGGATTCACAATCAGGTCCACATAGCGCATCCTATAGCGCTGCTCGGGGTCGCTGAACGCGTCATACACCACGCCGTCCTTCTCCTTCACTATCGGCAGGGGGCGCAGGCTCTTGCTCAGCACCGTCAGGCTCTTCACGTGAATCGACGTCTCGCCCATTTGGGTGACAAACACATAGCCCTTCACGCCGATGATGTCGCCGATGTCCAGCAGGCGTTTAAACACCGTGTTGTACATCGTCTTATCCTCGCCGGGGCAAATCTCGTCGCGCTTGATATACAGCTGGATGCGCCCATACGAATCCTGCAGCTCCACAAACGAGGCCGCGCCCATGATGCGGCGGCTCATAATGCGGCCCGCGATGCTGATATCCTGATACAGCGTATTGTCCTGCGGGTACTTCTCCAATATCTCGCTCGACTTCACGTTCACCTCATACAATGCTGCGGGATAGGGGTCGATGCCCAGCTTCTTCAGTTCGTTCAGCGAGTTTCTACGTATTTGTTCTTGTTCGGTCAGTTCTGCCATAGATGCTAAAGTATTCTTTATTATTAATAAGAATTGAGAGTTGGAAATTTAAAGTTGAAAATTATCTGGACGCGCATCCAACTTTCAACTCTCAACTTTCAACTCTCAACTTTTTTGTTGTCCAACCAGGACTCGAACCTGGACTGACAGAACCAAAATCTGGAGTGCTGCCATTACACCATTGGACAATCAACAATCATTTATTTCTCTCGCAAAAACATGAGCCACAATCAACAACACTCAAAAACACCTCAACATGTCTCAGATTTTGAGGATGCAAAGATACGACTTTTTTTTCAATCAGCAAAAAAACTTTCATTTTTCTTTTTCGAGAGCGCGTGCCTTCGGCACGCCGGAGGCACGCACTCTCAAAAATGCCTTTACTCAAACACCAGCTCGTGGCCTTCTGTTCCGAGGACGACGGTGCACACGGCGTTGCGCTCCACCATCACCTCGTTGCCATCCTTCAGGTTCTTGGTGCAGACGCGGCCGTCAGCCGTAGTCATCTCCACCGTGAAGGTGTTGAAACAGCCGGGAGCCACGTAGAACCACAAGTCCGCACCCTCCGTGAAGTCGACAGACAGGTCATTCACCTCCACGCTGCGCACCGACCTCTCGGTGGGCGTAAGCACCGGGAAGGGGTAGTTCGACACCTCAAACACGCCCGTCATATAGCGGTTGCTGTCGGCCGTGCTAACCACCACCTTGCGAATCTTCTCCGGCGAGACTAGGTGCAGGCGGACGATGCCGCAGACGGCCTTCAGCGCCATCACGTCGGGGGCCTTCTCGGTCGTCTCGCCATAATACACCATACCGTTGTCCAGCTGCCTATCCCACTGGTAATTGCTGATATCCACGAGTCCCGCGTCAGTCACGATGGCGTTGGACATGTACACCGCGCGCACCACCCCCTTCGGGTCGGCAGGGGTTTCGCACACAATCTCGTAGCCCTCCTCGCCTTTCACCAGGCTCGGGGTCGACACCTCCATGCCGTCGTCCCACATGGCAATCAGCACATCCGTGTCCAGCTTGGGCTGTTCTTCCATTCCGTTCAGCGGCTCAACCGTCACAGCATACTTTTTAGGCTGCTTTTGGCCGCCATTACACGATACCATGCCTGCCACCACGGCGGCAAGCATCACAAAAACAAATACTCTATTCTTCATAATACAAAAAGTTTTGACGTGCAAAGATAACACTTTTTTTCGACATAGCAAAAAAAAGCGGGCAGCCTAAAGAACAAAGGCCGCCCGCCCAAAAAAAGCATTACGATGAAACACTTATATCTTGATAACCATAAAAAAGGAATCAGCCCAGCCTCCAACCACGAATTTCCTCATCATCCGATTTACCAAAATACAATCCAACCTCACTCATATCAACACTTTAACCTCACTCAGCATTCACTCTTTTCATTTGCAAATATAGCAACATTTTTTGACATACAAAATTTTAATTTATTTTCTTAATAAATTTTAATAAGTTTTAAAATTACACCTAAATATTTTCACTTTTCACCATCCGGCAATCCTCCACACCCCACACGCAGCCCCATATCCGTACAGCCTGACTCCCGACTTACTTCAACCTATTGCCACCCAATTGAAGGTCCTTCTTCGCCATAGGAGCGATAAAGGGTCCTGCTATCAGTAAAAATCGGTAGAAATCGGTAGGAAGGCGTAAGAAGCGGTAGGAATCGGTACGGGAGGGAAAAAAAAGAATATAGCCGGAGGTATGCGGGATCGACGACGGAACGAGCATGGGATGCCACCACCAGAAAGGCGGAAGTGGGATGGAGGTGTGACGGACGTTGGACGGAGGGTGGAGCGAGGGGGATGCAGAGGTGGGGCGAGGGAGGGGGTGTCGAACACGGCAGGAGGCAGAGCGGAAGCAGGGTTTGAAGGGGGCGGAGGGGAGTGTTAAAAATAGTTGTTTTTGCGATTTTTTTACAACGGAATGTTGATAATTCAAAAAAAAATAGTAATTTAGCGGTTGAAAAAAGATGCCAAAAAGACATCAAAAAACGTAAACAACAATTTAAAATTCAACAATATGGAAGCAAAGAAAACCCCAAGGGCAGACCTCGAAAATCGCAGAGGACTGTATCTGGAAATCGGCTTGGTGGTGATTTTGGCTGCCGCTCTTGTCGCCTTCAACGTGCGTTCGTACGAGAAGGAAGTGAAGGAGGTCAACCTTCGCGCACTGGACATGGAGATTGACGCCGACGTCATCCAGACCGACCAGCCCGACGAACCACCACCACCACCCGAAGAGCCCGAGCAGGTTGTCACCGACCTGACGGTTGTCGAGAACGACGCTGAGCTGACCAATGAGGTCGGTATCATCGACGCTGGCGACAACGCCAACCAGGCTCAGGAAGAGGTTATCAAGGTGGAGGTTGAGGAAGAGGAGGAAGTTGCGGAAGAGGAGGTGTTCCTCGTTGTGGAGGAAGACCCCGAATTCCCCGGAGGCCTCGGTGCGCTGTCGCAGTTCATCGCGGACAACATCAAGTACCCGCAGCTCGCCAAGGAGAACAACATCACTGGTAAAGTGTTCGTCTCCTTCGTGGTTGAGAAGGACGGCAGCGTGGGACAGGTGAAGGTGCTTCGTGACATCGGCGGCGGATGCGGCGCAGAAGCTGTGCGCGTCGTGAAGTCGATGCCCAAGTGGAAGCCCGGCAAGCAGCGCGGCAAACCCGTGCGTACGCAGTTCAACCTGCCTGTCAACTTCGACCTGCAGTAAAGGCGCGTGGCTAACGCCACAAGCTATTGAAGATAAGGGCTGCCTGTCGCATGATTGGCAGCCCTTGGTTTATTTAGTTATAGAGACGATAGATTTGATAGAATAGATAGATATTATTTATGCTTGCTGTCAATAATCTTTCGGTGCAGTTCACTGGCACCAACCTATTTGACAATGTGACATTCAATATCGGCGACCGCGACCGCATAGGCCTGGTGGGCAAGAACGGCGCGGGAAAGTCGACACTGCTGAAGATACTGTGCGGCTGGCAGCAGCCTGAGTCGGGCACGATGGTGATAGCCACGGGCCAGGAGGTGGGCTACCTGCCGCAGGAGATGGTGCCCGACACGGTGCGCAGCGTGCTCGACGAGGCGATGACCGCCTTCAGCCGCATCGACGAGCTGCTGGCCCTGCAGCAGCGGCTGACGGAGGAGATTGCTAAGCGGACCGACTACGAGTCGGCCGAGTATACCCGCCTGCTGAACCGCCACAACGAGGTGACGGAGCAGGTGGCGATGTTGGGAGCCGACAGCCGGCAGGAGAAGACGGAGAAGGTGCTGCTGGGCTTGGGGTTCCGGCACAGCGACTTCGGACGGCCGGTGGCGGAGTTCAGCGGCGGCTGGCAGATGCGCGTGGAGCTGGCAAAGCTATTGTTGCGCCAGCCCGACTTCCTCCTGCTCGACGAGCCGACGAACCATCTGGACATCGAGTCGATTCAGTGGCTGGAGAATTTCTTGCAGGGCTACTTGGGAGCGGTGGTGCTGGTGTCGCACGATAGGACGTTCCTCGACAACATCACCAAGCGGACTATCGAAATTACCGCTGGGAGGATATACGACTACAAGTGCCCCTACTCGGAGTATGTGGTGCAGATGCAGGAGCGGCGGGCGTCGCAGATGGCTCAGCTGACGGCACAGCAGCGGCAGGTGGCACAGATAGAGGCGTTCATCGAGCGGTTCCGCTACAAGGCGACGAAGGCGAAGCAGGTGCAGTCGAGGGTGAAGATGCTGGAACGGATGGAGATGGTGCAGCTGGACGAGGTGAGCACCGAGAGCATCCATTTCCGTTTCCAACCCGCGCCGCACAGCGGCAAAATAGTGGTGGAGACGCAGGGGCTGGGCAAGGCTTACGGCGACCTGCGGGTGTTCGACGGGGTGGACATGCTGATCACCTCGGGACGACGCATTGCCTTTGTGGGCAAGAACGGCGAGGGCAAGAGCACGATGGCGAAGATTATCGTGGGCGACATCAAGGACTACACGGGGTCGTTCCGGCTGGGAGCCAATGTGCAGGTGGGCTACTATGCACAGAACCAGGCGGCAATGCTGGACGGCGAGAAGACCGTGTTCCAGACCATCGACGACATAGCGCAGGGCGATATACGGCCCAAAATACGTAACATTCTGGGCAGCTTCCTGTTCGACAGCGAGGACTGCGAGAAGAAGGTGAAGGTGCTGTCGGGCGGCGAGAAGGCACGACTGGCATTGGCAAAGCTGTTGCTGACACCGTCGAACCTGCTGGTGCTGGACGAGCCGACGAACCATCTGGACATGGACTCGAAGGACATTCTGAAGAACGCCCTGCTGCAATACACGGGAACGCTGATAGTGGTGTCGCACGACCGCGACTTCCTACAGGGGCTGACCGACGAGCTGTATGAGTTCCGCGACGGGGCGGTACACGAGTTCAAGGGCGACATATTCGAGTTTACCGAAAGCCTGAACGCCCGCCAACAGGCATCGGCACCCAAACCCGCAGCCGCCACAGAGACGAAGACGCAAGGACGGCTGAACTACGAGCAGAGCAAGGACCGCGAGCGAGAACTGCGCAAACTACGCAACGCGGTGGAGAAGATAGAGAAGGAGATAGAGGCACTCGAGAGCGAGATAGCAAAGAAAGAGGCGATCCTTGCCTCCGGCAACTCGCAGGACAAAGATTTCTACACCAGCTACCAGGCCTTAAAAGACTCCCTCGACGACAAAATGGAGGAATGGGAGACGGCGACCATTGCGGTAGAGGAGTTTAAGGGATGAGAGGGTGTTTCGCACAGAAGGGAAGCGTCAGTTCTGTAAGAGAATCCAGCGATACACTGGCAAGACTTCAATGTTGAGGCCTTTGGCCTGGATGGTGTCTTCTTGGTCGCGGGTAACGATGACGGCTTTCTTCAAGGGGCGGATGCCATGCAGGGCGGTCAGTGCCTTAACCTCCCTTTCGAGGGTGAGGCTGTCGTTGATGTCCATCGATGCCTGTACTGCCATATCTGCCTCTGGAATGTAGAAATCCACTTCCACGTTGTGGTTGTAGTAGAACACGCGTGGCTCGTCAGTGTTGCTGTATCTCCGGAGCAGGTGAATGGCGCACAAGTTTTCCAGAAGTTTCTCCTCTCCGTTGAACAGGAAGTTGTTCAACAGGCCGTTGTCGGAGAAATAACGTTTCTTGATGGTCTCCTGTTCTGTGAAGGGAGATACAAAATTGGTCAGGGCAAAGGTCATGTAGCTGTCCTCGAAGTATTGCAAGTAGTCTTTTACTGACGACAGGCTCACTTTCTCACCCGTAGACTTAACGATATTCTGTAGTCGGGTCAACGAAACGGGCTGCGTTACGCACTCGGCTAGTTTCTTTGCCAAGAGACGGATGCTTCGTGCATTTCGGATAGCATTGCGTACCACGATGTCGCCCAAAAGGATTTTTTGGTACAGGCTGTTCACCCATTCTCGTTTGTCAATCAGCTCGAAGGTCTCGGCAAAACCACCGTATGTCAGATAGGAGTCCATCTGCCGTGCGATGTTGCGTAGAACATTGGCATCGAACATCCAGTTGTTGTGAAGTTCGGTTTGGTGATACAATAGATACTCGGTAAAGGAAAACGGCCAGACTTCGCGGATGATGAAACGCCCGCCAAGGGTTGTTGCCACCTCGCTACTGAGCATCTTTGCATTGCTCCCAGTTACCATCACTCGATATTGTTGGTCAGCCAGTCGGCGCACAAACTGCTCCCAGCCATCGATTACCTGAACCTCGTCGAGATAGACAAACGGCCTGTGGTCGCCAAACAGTTCTGCATAGCAGTCGAGAATCAATCCGAGTTCGGAGGCTTGCATGTAGCGGGTACGCTCATCCTCAAAATTAATGTAGAGAAAATCCTCTACCCTCATAGTTCCGGTGGCAATGCGCTGCTGCATATCCTGTATCATCAGGCACGATTTACCTGCCCTGTGGATGCCAACAAGAACGTAATTCGCCTTATCCTCAAAAGTGATTGGGCGAACCACCAGCCGCCTTTCCCTTACTTCCTGCTGGCGTTCAAGGATGACCCTTTTTACAATCTGCTTGTCCATACCAAGAATTACTTTAACCTATACGTTGAAATATTTTCCAATTTCTATAACGTATAGGTTTAAATAATATTGTATGGAAGTGTGATTTTATTCTGCTGAGGAGGCGGCGAGGCCGGCGGCGTAGCCGGTGGAGAAGGCTATCTGTAGGTTGTAGCCTCCGGTGTCGGCATCGAGATCGAGGAGCTCGCCCACGAAATAGAGGCCGGGAACGAGGCGCGACTCCATGGTCTTGGGGTTAATCTCCTTGGTGCAGACTCCGCCCTGAGTGATGATGGCGGTGTCGTAATCGCCCGTGCCGGTGAGGGTAAACTCGACATTCTTGAGGAAGTTGAGCAGGCGTTTGCGCTCGGCGGCATTGATTTGATGCAGCCGTTTGTAGTATTCGATATGCAGCCGTTTGAGTGCAAGAGGAATGACCTCGGCGGGGAGCCAGAGACGCAAAGCGTCGTGGAAGAGGCGTGTGCCGTTGCTGTTGAGGTCGGCGATAAGGCGGTGGTCGAGTACGTCGGCAGCGACGGCGGGCTTGAGGTCGATGTGTGCGATGAGGCGTTCGCCACCGTGGAGCAGACGACTGACCTGCCGGCTGGCAGAGAGGACGATGGGTCCGTCGAGACGGTGGTCGGCAAAGGTCATCTCGCCGAAGGCATCATATAGTTTTTTGCCATCGGGACGGGTAATGGAGAGGGCGACATTCTTGAGGATAAAGCCTTCGAGTTCCTGCGGTATTTCCTCCTCACAAAGGAGCGACACCAGGGCAGGCACCTGCGGCACGACGGTGTGGCCCGCCTCCTGAGCAAGACGGTATCCGATGCCTGTGGAACCAGTAGTGGGATAGGCCAAGCCACCGGTGGCAATGATAATGGCATCGCCACGGACCGTGGTGCCGTCCTGCAGACGGACGCCATGGCGGTCCTCGGTGAGGGACTTGACGGCACAATTCTTGCGTATGGTGACATTGGAACGGCCCTCGAGGTCGTTGATGAGGGCGAGGAAGATGTCGAGCGACTTGCCACTCTTGGGGAAGACGCGACCTCCACGCTCTTCAACCAAAGGCACGCCGCGCTGCTCGAAGAACTCCATGAGCTGCGCATTGGAGAACTGGGCAAAACTGTTGCGCATCCACTGGCGGTCGGGACCGATGTGGGTGAGGGTGTCCTTCAGCTGCGCCGTGTTGGTGAGGTTGCATCGACCCTTGCCGGTGATGCGCAGCTTGCGACCCGGCTGGTCCATCTTCTCAATCAGCACCACCTCGGCACCATGGCTGGCGGCAACGACGGCGGCCATCATGCCAGCTGCGCCGGCACCTACGATAACAACTTTTGCCATCAGGTCTTGGAGATATAGAAAATGTCGGCAGGATGGACGCAGAGCACCGGCAGCTGCGAGTTGTGGACAATCTGCTGGGCATTGGTGCCAAGGAAGAACTGGGAGATGAGGCGGTCCTGCTCGGTGTTGATGACCACGAGGTCGGCCTTGATAGAGTCGGCATAGCCGAGGACGGCATCGCTGTAGTTGCTATACTTCTTGACCACAGAGGTGAACTTGACCCCTTCGCTGGCAAGGAATTCGGCTGTTTGAACCATGTAGGCGCGGAGCTGCGAAGCCTGGTCGGGCGAGTCCATGAGGCCGAGGATGTGGATTTCGGAATCGAACATGCGGGCCATCTGGGCTGCGGGCGGCACCTTCTGACGGGAGTTGATATTGACACGGATGGGCACTACGATGCGTTCAAGAGCCTTGTGGAAGTCGTAGCCTTGACGGACGGTGAGCACGGGGACGGGAGCCTCTTGGACGATGCGCACGGCGGTGCTGCCCATCCAATACTTCTCGAAGCCCGAGGCGCCGTTGGTGCCGATGACGATGAGGGGAGAGTTCTCGTGCTGAGCCTGCCGAGCAATGACGGCACCGACCTTGCCGGAGCAGATTTCCCAACGGATTCTGCCCGAACGGAGGTTGGTCCTGTGCTGGTCGCAAAGTGCTTCCAACTTCTCCTCAGCCAAATGGGTCATGACGGTGAGCTGCTCCTCGTCAATGAGCAGTTTCTCACGTTTGGCCCAGACGATTTTGATTCCACATTCCAACTTGTTGGCTATGTCGACAGCCAATTCCAACGCCACGTACGACCCTTTGGAGAAGTCCGTACCTACAATGATAGATTTCATGCTATATCTTGGTTTTATTTGCTGTAAATATAAGTAGGTAACGACACAAAAAAGGTTTTAGTATATATAGATGTAAATAAAAATTTACTATATGCCATTTTTTTTGTACTTTTGCAAATTCAAAGAACACTCGAATGAACAATAATCTAGATGCCACAGGCCGCGGACAGACGGCACAAGAGCGTGAGGTAGAGCGCGCACTGCGACCCAAAGGGTTTGACAGTTTCGCGGGACAGCAGAAGGTGCTGGACAACCTGCGCGTGTTTGTCGGTGCCGCCAAGCAGCGTGGCGAACCCTTGGACCATGTGTTGCTGCATGGTCCCCCAGGATTGGGCAAGACTACCCTCTCATATATCATAGCCAACGAGCTGGGCGTGAACATCCGCATGACATCGGGGCCCGTGCTGGACAAGCCGGGCGACCTGGCAGGAATGCTCACCTCGCTGGAGACGAACGACGTGCTGTTTATAGACGAGATACACCGCCTTTCGCCAGTGGTGGAAGAATATCTCTACTCGGCGATGGAGGACTACAAGATAGACATCCTTATCGAGTCGGGGCCGGCGGCACGGAGCGTGCAAATCAAACTGAAGCCTTTCACCCTCATTGGGGCGACCACACGGTCGGGCATGCTGACGGCACCATTGCGTGCCCGTTTCGGTATCAACTGCCGCCTGCAATACTACGACGCTGAGACGTTGGCCAGCATCGTCAACCGGTCGGCGGGACTGCTGCAGGTGAAGATAACGTCGGAGTCGGCCTTCGAGATAGCCCGCCGCAGCCGTGGTACCCCCCGAATAGCCAACCTGCTGCTGCGCAGGGTGCGCGACTTTGCACAGGTGAAAGGCGACGGCACCATCACGCTGGACATTGCCCGCTATGCGCTGAAGGCGTTGAACGTGGACAGCAACGGCCTGGACGAAATGGACCTGCGCATCCTCGGCACCATCATCGACAAATTCCATGGAGGACCTGTGGGCATCAACAATATCGCCACTGCCGTGGGCGAGGACTCGGGCACGGTGGAGGAGGTGTACGAACCCTACCTGATACAGGAAGGCTACCTACAGCGCACCCCCCGGGGCCGCGAAGCCACCCCCCTAGCCTACCAACTGATGGGGAAACTGAAGCCTGGGGAACAGCCGGAGCTATTCTAGGAGAAAAAAATCGGAGTTATCTGAAAAATCGGAATAATCAGAACATTCAGAATAATCGGAATAATTATTAGACAACATATTATAACCATGAGAACACTGATTAAGAATATCAAATCGCTGCTGCAGGTGGAGAAGTGCCCTCGGCCGCGTGTGTTTGGTGCCGACATGGCACATATCGACCATATCGGAAACGCCTATCTTATTGTCGAGGACGACAAGATTGCCGCCTTCGGAAAGATGGACGAGCTGAAAGAGCAGACCTTTGACAAGGAGGTGGACGCAACAGACAGAATGGTACTGCCCTCGTTCTGCGACTCGCACACGCATCTATTGTACGCTGGAAGCCGCGAGATAGAGTATATCGACAAGATACGCGGCCTCTCATACGACGAGATAGCCAAGCGCGGCGGCGGCATACTAAACAGTGCCAAGCGCGTGCAGGAAGCAACTGAGCAACAGCTCTACGACGATGCCATGGCACGACTCGACACCATCATCCGCTATGGCACCGGTGCGGTGGAAATCAAGTCGGGCTACGGCATGACACCTGAAGCAGAGTTGAAGATGCTCCGAGTCATCCGCCGACTGAAAGAGAACAGCCCCCTGACCATCAAAAGCACCCTGCTGGGCGCACACGGCATACCGATGGAGTATCGTGGACGACAAGAGATGTTCGTTGACCTTGTCATCGAGAAGATGATACCGCAGGCTGCCGACGAGGGGTTGGCGGACTACATCGATGTGTTCTGCGACGAAGGCTTTTTCACCGTAGAGGACACCGAGCGGATGCTGGAGGCCGGAGCACGTTACGGTATGCGCCCGAAAATACATGCCAACGAAATGGCATGCAGTGGCGGAATTCAGTGTGCCGTGAAGTACAACGCATTGAGCTGCGACCACTTGGAATACACTGGCAATGCCGAGATACAATGCCTGCTGGGCAGCGAAACAATGCCCACCGTGCTGCCTGGTGCGGCCTTCTTCCTGAATATGCAGCACGCCCCCGTGCGCAAGATGATGGAGGCAGGGCTTGCCGTAGCCATGGCATCGGACTACAACCCCGGCTCGTCGCCGTCGGGCAACATGCAGCTAGTGCTCTCATTCGCCTGCGTCAACTATAGAATGCTGCCCGAAGAGGCCATCAACGCCACCACCATCAACAGCGGCTACGCCATGGGCGTAAGCGACCAGCTGGGTTCCATAGCCGTGGGTAAGAAGGCCAACTTCTACCTCACCACAGAGATACCCACCTACGAATATCTGCCCTACGCCTACGGCGAGAACAAGGTGTGGAAGGCGTTCCTCAACGGTAAAGAATACTAACTATGATTACCGTCGAAAGACTCAATAAATCATACGGTTCGCTGCATGTGCTGAGGGACATCGACCTGACCATTGGCGAAGGAGAGGTGGTAAGTGTCGTAGGCGCATCGGGGGCAGGTAAGACCACCCTGCTGCAACTGCTGGGGACACTAGACCGGCCTGACAGCGGACGCATACTCTACAACACACGAGACACGCAGCCAGTGGACGTGACCCGACTTGATGAGAAAGCCCTCGCGCGCTTCCGTAATCGCCATATCGGTTTCGTGTTCCAGTTCCACAACCTGCTGCCCGAATTCACCGCATTGGAGAACGTGTGCCTGCCCGCACTCATCGCGGGACGGAGCATGGAGGAGGCAACAGATGAGGCTATGAAATTGCTCCAATTTCTGAAAGTTGAGGCACGGGCAAGCCACAAGCCTGCCCAGCTGTCTGGCGGTGAACAACAGCGTTTTGCTGTGGCACGAGCACTCATCAACCGTCCCACCGTAGTGCTTGCCGACGAGCCTTCGGGCAACCTCGACACCCATCACGCCGAAGAGCTACACGACCTCTTCTTCCAGCTGCGCGACCAGTACCGTCAGACATTCGTCATCGTCACCCATAACACCACACTAGCACAAAAAGCCGACCGTCAGATAATGATCAAAGACGGAGCCATCGTTTAGACCTATGATACAGAACAATAATACACAAAAAAAACAAGAGGGCAAAGGCACTTCCTCTGCCACCTCCACCATCTATGGCCTGCGACCTGTAATTGAAGCCATAGACAGCGACGTGCAGATAGACCGAGTGCTGCTGCAAAACGGACTATCAGGGGCACTTGCCACCGACCTGAAAAACCGCATCCGCGAAAAAGGAATACCCTTCCAATTCGTCCCCATAGAGAAACTGAATCGCCTTACGAAAGGCAATCACCAAGGGGTGGCGGCACTGATTGCGCCCATCCAATATCAGTCTGCCATAGAACTGATTCTTAGGTTAATGGAAGAGAAAGATGCACCTTTGCTGATACTGCTCGACCGAGTAACCGACGTGCGTAACTTTGGTGCCATCGTACGCACGGCAGAATGCACCGCAGCCGACGCAGTCATCATTCCCGACCATGGCAGCGCACAGGTGGGCGACGACGCAGTGAAGACCTCGTCAGGTGCCCTGCTGCGCGTGCCCATCTGCCGCGAAAGCAACCTCAAGACTGTGCTCAACCTGGCCCGACAGTGCGGGATGCAGGTGGTGGCAGCCACGGAAAAGGGGGCGACCGACTACTTGGAAGTCGATTTCAAACAGCCCACCCTGCTAGTCTTGGGGGCCGAAGAGACTGGCATCAGTCCCGAGTTGCTGAAGTTGGCCGACGTGCGAGCCAAGTTGCCCATACTGGGACAGATACAGTCGCTCAACGTGAGTGTGGCCGCCGCCGTGTTCATGTACGAGGTGCTGCGCCAACGCCGCTAACACAACACTCCCCAAACAAGAGAGCCAATACCGCTGGGGTGTTGGCTCTTTTTGCATTGTCTTCAGAGCATCTTGAGAAGAAAAATGAGAAATAGCGTTAAAAAAATATAAAAAAATAGGGTTTAGGGTGTCCGTTTTTGCATTTTTGAGAGTATATATAGAGGGCAACAAAATAGTGTTGAGAAAAGACCAATACAAGCCCATGGTAAGTAATAATAAATATTAAAAATAAAAAAAATGTTGCTAATTCGTTTTTTCTTTGTAACTTTGTAAGTTCAAAAATGGCTATATTTATACCCAAATAAAGCCGTTTTTGACGTATACTAAATTGTAAATAAATAAAATATAAAAATACAAATGAAAAAAAGATTTTTGCTCTTTGGACTGATTTTTGCCTTGACAACAGTCATGTCCCATGCCCAAATCTATGAAGTCTACACACAAGACTTCGAGACTGGCACGCCCGCCACCTATACGGGTTCTTCGAGTACGGACGTAACAACACAGACGACCATCGTATCGGGTGGTAGCCGTGCGTTGAAGATGCTCCACCGGCAGGGTACTGAGACAATCGTCACGCTTGACACAATTGACCTCTCATTCATCAGATTCAACTACTATGTGCTAGAATTCATGCACATCAACTGGATTGATCCTTCAAACAACAATTGTGCATCGGCACTTGACTGCAGCATAATAGAGGCTAAGTGCGAGGGAGAGGCAACGTGGACCCAGCTCAACAGTACCCACTACAGAACAGAGAATGGCAGCACCGACTTCCCCAGCACGTCATCGTTCAGCATCCATTCGTATCCTGAATGGGATAGAGCCCCGGGACTCAACAACACATTGTGGATAAAGGAGCGCTTCGACCTAGACCAACTGTTCTACACGCCCCTGCAGGAGAATAAAAAGTTGATACTCCGTTTTCGCGTGAAGGAGAGACTCACTGCCACCGCGCAGGACGCTTGGTACATTGACGATATTCGTATCCGCGCCTCGACCCAACCGATTAGAACCCCCAAAATCACCATGCGTTCGTATCCCGACATGCTGAACTATCCGAGCAGCCGCGGAGCCAAAATGATTGCCGACGTGACGACAACGGTGTCGCAAGGCATCAATGGCGACTCGGTGTATATCGAGTACCGCGTGGGCAACAGCACAGAGGTGCACAGATCCTACATGCATCGACAAGGGACGGGCAACCGTTTTGTGGGTCGTATTCCCATGTATGGCTATGACACACTGATCCACTACCATGTAATAGCGCAAGACTCGACAGTTAACCATAACACTGTGTACTTTCCCGACAACATGAACCAATGGCTCACATACAGATGTGTACGAGGGAAGACCCACTCCGCCACCCCACCAGGAACACAAACCACGACACATGTTTTCCCATTTCCATCCCTTGCAGACAACCGATCGGAATGGATATACGATAGTGTGACTATGGCAGACATGGGATATGGACCAGGAAACATCAAAACATTCCGATTCCTACGCGCGTATATGTCACCCAACGATGTGACACGTCCGCACCTCCAGATCCGCATGATGAATTCTCCAAATTCGCTTATACGCGACGGAATTTCAACATATTACACATCATCAGATATGCAGATAGTCTACGATTCGGCCTTTACGTTTGAACAGGCGGCCGCACTCTCGTACAAGACTGTCAACTTGCAGGATACGTTCTTCTATGCCGGATCGGACATAGTGATACAGATACTCTATGATGGAACCGGCCCCCACAACCCATCGTGGGAACAGCTAAAACATATCCCGACACCTACCAACAAACAATCGCTATACTCAACTGATGCAGAAGCCTCATTAGGCTGGGATGCCTTTGGAGCCAACCTTGTGGATTTCGCAGGAGGCAATCCTGCAACCACACGTCCTTTTATGGTGTTTTTCGAGACTCAGAATGTGCCACTGATATATGACTGCGGTATTTCCGGAATGTCTTATCCAAGTTACGACACGCCCTGCCATATTGGAACCGACTCGGTGGTGGTGTGGCTGAAGAACTACGGCGTGAGTCCGATGAATGCGGTGAGAATATGGTATCGGATAGACAATGGCAATCTGGTCCATTACGACTGGACCGGGACGCTCAACGGAGGCGACAGTGTGCGTGTGCATGTGTGCGACAGCCAGATGTTTACCGTAGGCTACCACACCATCAGAGCATGGGTGGACGACACCATCACCATCGACACGCTGCATATGCGCGACCATGAGCCATACAATGACACGATGTTCACACCCTTTGCCTCATGCGACGGTCCCTATAGTGGTGTTCGTACAATTGGCAACGCCCCTAACGACAACTTCAGAACATTGGAGGACTGCCTATATGTGTTGAGCCGCTGCGGCATTGACGCTCCGCTGACTGTCAAGATGCCAGCCGGCGTGTACGATGTCACAAAGTTCCCCTATATTCCAGGCACCTCGGCGACCAACTATGTGCAGTTTGAACCTGCCATCGCTACAGGCACGGTTACATTCCGTCGTGCACGCCGCGGCGAGAATGTGCGAGAGCCGATGCTGGTGGATCTGACCGAGGCTCACGGTATCCGTTTTAACAACATTACGTTCAGCAATGGACGATATACGGACAACCGTTGTGATGTGCTTGCACAGTTGGGCGACAACAGCGCGTACTGCCAGTTTATCAATTGTACATTTGCCGACAGCAACACCATCAACAGTTCGGCCCAGTCGCTGATTAACACGGGCAATGCCGACTCGGTCACCATTACCAACTGTACCTTCTATGGTGGTACGATAGGTGTGGACGTAACGGGTGCCGCACCTGACGTTCGCTCCAGTGGCAACGTGGTCAGCTTTAACAACTTTACCAACCAAGTGAATAGTGCCATCCGTCTTGTCAACCAGGATGCCGCAGTGGTGGACAGCAACTTTGCCAACGACGTGCTTACCAATGCCAGTTACATCATATTGGGACAGTACTGCTACAACGGCACACGCATCACCCGCAACCGCGTTTACTCGACGAAAGGTACTTGCTGTATCGGTGTGTCGGACATGCACGGTAACGAGAGCAACTACTGTATTGTTGCAAACAACATGTTGGTGTCGGTGGACGACGGCACTAGTAACATGCTGACCACCCCGCTCAACATCATCAAGGGTTCGTATATTAAAACGGTATTCAATTCAGTAAGAATGAATGCACCGACGCGAGTCAACGTGGCAGGTGCCACATTTGGTGGTGACGTTATCAGCAACAGCTATTTCCAAAACAACGTGATAGCCACATTCGACACCTCGAACTACGCCTTCTCGTTCATACCTGGTGACAATGCTGCCACCCTGCATGTGGATCACAACTGCTATTATTCTATCAGCGGTGTGCTGAACAAGCTGAGCGGCTCGAACTATAACAACCTGAACGGTTGGCGCAACGCTGTGCCTGGCGACGTCGGATCAGTGAGCGGAAACCCCAACTACACCAATGGATCGGTATGTCGTGTGGACTTGCGCTCATTCAACGCCCTGCTCCGTAACGTGGGCGTGCCTGTACCAGAGGTAACGATAGACCTCTTCGGTTCGACTCGTTCGGCCACAGCTCCCAGCCTAGGTGCCTACGAGGTGACTGCCCTTTCGGTCGATTTCAGGCCGGAAGAGTTTGTAACGCCTATGGAAGACTACTGCGGAGCCCCCGCCAGCATACCTGTGGAAGTGGCCATCCGCAATACGGGTAACGGAACATATACCGCCAGCAGCGCCTCGCCCATGACGGTCTATTACAGCATTGACAACGGTCCTGTCCAATCGTTCGTGGTGAACCGCGACTGCGGTCCCAACGACACCATCCACTTCCTCTCAACCCGCACCATGGCTCTGCCTAGCGGTGCCGGCAACACCGACCGTACATATAATATTAAATGGTGGGTGAAATGCAACCTCGACCCCGATGACTTGAACGATACCAGCACGTGGACCGTTCTTTCGAGATACGCTGCACCCGCACCTACCGTAATCAACCAGAACGTGGCTTACAACAACGTTGCCACCATCACTCCGACGGCAGGCGTGAACACCTGGCCGGTGAGCTACTACACCTCGGGCAACGGCCGCCAACAGCGTTCGGGCATCTCGTGGTACCACAGTTTGGAAGATACGGCAGCATTCTTCTATGGTCCCACCCTGACCACCACACCGCTCTACGACGACACAACCTTCTACATCTCGCAGAAGCGTAACCTGCCGTTGGTGAAAATCACGGAGGTGCAGGTAAGCCGCACGGCTCCCGGTGTCACCTACCCCCTGCCCTCATGGATGCACGCACAAACCACATTTGCCGTTGAGCTGACCAACTGTGGCGACTATCCCGCCCAAATTGAGGGCGACAGCATCATAGTGGTGCAGAGCAACGCCGCAGCAAAGATATGGGTACTGCCCAATGTCACCATACAGCCGGGAGAGAATCTGATACTGCAATTCAGAACGTCGACCGTGGCAAGCGATTCGACCCACACAATCTATGCACCCAGCACCGCAACCGTAACGCCCCCTTATACCGCCAACTTCGGCGTTATCTATCGCGACGGACATGGTGTTGCCGATGCTGTTGCTTTCAACAACGTCATCACCACTTCCTCGACCCAACCCATCAATTGGAGCAACCAGCAGATTCCTGCCGCCGTGTGGCAGGGCAGTGCCATCGACCTGGCCCGCAACGGCAACACGGCCAACACACCCACTGCCGGTGCACGCCGCATTGCATGGCCCACCAACGCCGCCACAGCCTCGCCCACTGCCAGTGCCTCGCTATGGCAGGTGGCAACAGACTCTCTCCGTATGCACATTGGTGAGACCGAGAGCAACCTCATCCGCTATTTCGACAACGGCTGCGAAGGCTTCCGCTCGGCGGTGAACATCCATGTGACGGGTGTTCCCAACACCGACCTGTTTGTTGACGAGCCTGTGGTAGACACGGGCTGTAATCTGACCACCGCCGAACCCGTCTCTGTGTTGGTGCACAACTACGGTGCGAACCCTGTTCCCACAGTTGTAGTGAAATATAGCCTTGACGGTGGCACCACCATCGTCTGTGCCGATACTATTGCGTCGGGTATTGGCACCCGCTCGGAGGTATATCACACCTTCAGTACCCCCATCAATATGCAGACCAGCCACGATACGGTGTTCCACATCAAAGCGTGGGTAGACGCCGTAACGGGCGACAACGCCCATGCGAACGACACCAACGAGGGCTACTACACTGCCAAATACACACCCTCAGTTCCTCAGGTGGACACCGTCCAGACGGTCAACTACGGCGAGCGTCTGACGATAACGGCATCCGGGCTGCCTTCAACCGACAGAACCATCTGGTACGACAAAAACATGAACAATCTGGGTGTCACCAATGGAACGTATATCACCGACTATATCTATCGCCGCGACACTATGTTTGTTCGTTCCGTCGCCCTCATGGATTTGGCCAACACCCATATCGGCACCTTGGCCTCGGTGAAGAACAACAGCTATCCTTCGCCCTACAACCCCAAGACCCGCTACGTCAAGGAGCAATACCTTGTCACAGCCCAGCAGCTACAAGATGCTGGACACGCAGCTGGCGACATCAGCTCCCTGTCGTTCTACCTTGAATCGCTTGGAGCAAACGTCTCGACCTTTACCTATAGCTATTACACCATCAAGATGGGTACTACCACCCAGAGCGTTTTCGCCAACGGAACCTTCCTCTCTGGGCTGACACAGGTGTACAATAAAACCAACTACACCCTCACCAGCAACGACCTCGGATGGGTACGACACAATTTGGATGCGCCATTTGCATGGGACGGTACTTCCAACATCGTTATCGAGATTACCCGCGCACTTAGCACTGCGGGTATTAACAATGGTGCCAACACCCGCTACACGGCACAGGCTAACACCGTCATCTCCAAGCAACATGCTACCACCGACCAAGCCTCGCAGACATCAGGCACCAAGGGTAACGACCGACCCGACATCCTGTTTGGTTTCCTCGAGCCCGTGGGCTGCGAGAGTGCCACCTCACCCATATATATTAATGTAACCAATATACCCGACAACGACGCATCCCTCAGCTGGCCCGAAGCTCTCGACACGACGGTCATCGCCTCGTGCGATACGACGAGCCTGGATGTGGTGCTGGAAAACAGAGGTAACAACGACATCACCAGCTACACTCTGCGCTACAAGATAGACAACCAGAACTGGCAGCAGATTACTGGCAACGCCAACAACCTTCCTCTTGGCTACAACCGTACCGTACCCTTGCTGAGCACCCATTTCACTCCCGGCCGTCACACCGTCATCGCAGTAGTGAACATTACCGGCGACACCGTGCCGACCAACGACACCATCCGCCGCACCTTCAACGTCCGCTTCTGCGCCGGCACCTACAGTATCGGCTCCTGCGGCAGCGACTATCCCTCTATCACCACAGCCCTCGACACCCTGCACAACTCAGGTGTGGCAGGCCCCGTGGTCTTCGAACTATGCGAGCAGACCTTCAACGAGCAGCTCAATATCGAGCATGTGGACGGTACCGACGTGAACAACACCGTCACATTCAAGACTGTTTCTGGTGCTACCGACTTGGCGAAAATTACCCATACGCCAACCAACACCAGCAACCATGTAATGTCTATCAACGGTGCCGACTACATCACCTTCGACAGCATCTACTTCTACGCCAATTACACTAGCGGCTCGGGCAACAACATATTTGCCAATGTGGCCAAAGTCGAACAATCCAACTTCATTAACTTCCGCAACTGCGTGCTGCGTTCCAAGATGACCACAGCATCGTCGACCAACGCCAACCTGCTGCTCCTGGGCGACAATAACCACTATATCACTGTCAACCACTGCGTACTCGACAGCGGATACTACTCCGTTCGCTCCATCGGCAATAACCAAAGCGACAATATTTCTGTCACCAACTCCGACATCCTCAACTTCTGGTTCCAGGGTGTCTACCTTCGCAACACCGACACTGTCACTGTCACAGGCGACAGCATCGCATCGGGTGTGACCGTTGCTGGCAAGCCCTTGACCGGTATCTACATTGCTGGGGCAAAACATGCCAGCATCCAACGCAACTATATCCATCTTATCGACAGCCGCACCGGCGGCAAACGAGGTATAGTCCTTAACAACTGCCGTGGTACCAATATCGACCGCGTCACCGTATATAATAATATGGTTTCAGTATATGGTACTGGTGTCGCATCGCTCTCCTCGTCGGGTATCTGGGTAGACTCTCTCTCCAAGCATGTCAGTGTCTACTACAACACCTGCAACCTCTATGCCGGTGCCAATCAGGCTGCCACCCGCACCTTTAGCTGTCAGAATTCTTCTTACATCCACGCCTTGAACAATATCTTCAAGAACGAGAGTAAGGGCTTTGCCTACTATATCGCCATTGACACCTGTATGTCAAGTTCAAACTATAACGTCTACTGGACCAATGCCGATACCCACGCCACCACTGGTGTCATCAAGTTCGCCTGGTGGGGTGTCAACTGCAACAACCTCGACAGCCTGCGGTTACTGAACCATGCCGACAACAACTCATACCAGACCTACCCCTACTTCGTCGACAGCATCTACAACCTAAGCACTACGTTGGCACAATTTGCCGACCGAGCCCAGTACAACCCCGATGTCATCACCGACATCAAAGGCTGCATCCGTCCGCAGATTCCTAAACCCACTATCGGTGCCTATGAGTTCAATTGCATCCGTGAGACCCACGATGTTGCCGTTGCAGAAATTACAGAGCCCTATGTACCCTCTGTCACCACTGGCAACAATCCCATCGTGCTCAATATCGAGACCGACTCCATCATGGTCCGCGCCAAATTCTTCAACAACGGTACTGCTGTTGAGCAAAACCTCACTTGGTATGCCTACATGGGAGACACCTACCCTGTGGTACAATCCGCAACACGCACCATCAACCGTCTTGCAGCGCAAGCATTCTACGAAGACTCTGTCCTTCTTGAGTCACCGCTAGGCATTGTCGACACTCAAAATATCGTTGTTGTCATCAATATGGCTCCTGGTATCGTCGACCAACGCCCCGAAGACAATATCGACACCGCCCAAGTATTCATTTATCCTGCCTACGACCTGCAAGTCGTCTCTGTCGCAGTCGACAGCACCTGCGATCCTGCTCACTGCCGTATGTACAGCGTGCCACTACGCTACACACTGAAGAATGCCGGTAAGAAGGACTTCCCCGGCGACTTCTCCTTCACCCTCGGCTATGACTACTATTGCCACCAGCCCTCTACACAGAGCTTCCCCAACTTCCCTGGCAGCAGCAGCCTCGACGTGCAAACCTTTGGCGGTCTCGCACTGCCCGTCGGCACTCCGCGCGAAGTCACATTGTCCGCTGCCTACGAGCCCAACCTCTATCCCACAGGCACCCTGCTTGACATCACTGCACGTCTGCGTGGATTCGTCACTGCCCAGTACGACATCAAACAACACAACGACACTACTAACTATATCAACATCACTTCCAACCACACACCTGAAGCACCTGTCGCCCACGATACCATGGTCGACTACGGTACCTACGGCAACCTCTGGGCCACTCAGGGCGAAACACGTGCCATCCGTTGGACTCGCGACACCACCGACGGCAGTTTCTTCTACAACGGCAACAACAACTACAACCGTTCCACACACTGGAGCAACACGCCGCAATACTTCCACGACTCCCTCTACTACCTCTACTGCCTCAGCTCGCGCAACTGTACTAGTTACTACTCTCAAATCAATGTTGGCATCAACATGCCACTCACCTACGATGTATCCATCTCCGAGGTTCGCTCGCCTCGTGGCAGCGGACGTGTCTATCTCGAAAAAGACACCGTCACCCTCCGCGTTGTCAACTATGGTGCACAACCCATCTCCAACATTCCTATCGCATTCAAATTCATGGATGCCAATGGGCGCATTACCTATCTCGAAGTCCACGACACCGTCCGTGCTACCATACCCGGGCGTGTTGGCGACAATGTGCATTATTATGACCACACCTTTGGCGGGTGCCTCGACGACACTGCAATGCTGATGATCAACCTGCCACTAGCCAACAGGTCTTATACCCTTAACGCATGGGTGTATCATCCCGATGACCAACAACGTGGAAACGACACGCTACGATTCCTCCATACCTTCAAAGCCCTTGCCGAAACTACGTACGACACCATTAACAAGTACACTCCCACCAGCGTCGAGGGATTCGACATTACCCACGTCTCCTTCAACGAACTCGACAACCGCATGCCCGACCTCATCGGCTACGACAACCTCTGGCTGGGTTCATATAATCCAACCAACGCCGAGATTCCGACACTCTTCGTCCGTCGTGGTACTCAAGACACCCTCACTATCGAGGTCGCCAACAATCTCGACGAACTCGACTCCACCACAGCAGCCAGCCTTTGCGTGGCCATCGACTACAATCGTGACGGGCAATACGACTTCATGAGCGAAGAAAACCTCACTCGTAGACCTTTGGCTGGCAATGCTGTCAAAGTGCACAGCCGCCAGCCCTTTAAAATGCCTCTCACCATCCCCGAGAGTGCCCACTACGGTTACATGCGTATGCTTGTGTGGGTACATGGCGACTCAACCATCTACACCAACGGCCTGCATACTGCCACCGTTCACGACAATGGGCAGCTGCAACAATACATGCTCTATGTACAGGAAGACTGCATGCTTGATACGGTGGATGCCGCTCTTACTCGCGTCGTCACACCTCGCAATCATATTGTCTCCGACGCCGACTACCAAGTCACCATCATGCTTGCCAACAAGGGTTCCGAGACACTCACCCAAGCTAAAATCAACTATCGTTTCGTCAACGTCAACCAACCCGAACCGTTCTTGCACGACTCAATCCAATGGGCCGGCAACCTCGAACCGGGTATGAGCGTACCTGTCATCCTCAACACCGTTCGCTTCCCCGAAGGCACCACCAACCTCTATTGCTCCGTTGAAGCCGAAGGCGACACCTTCCACATCTCCAACAACAATCTACAGTACCAGTACCACCGCTACTTCGTCCTCGAACCTCGCTACATAGACAGCTTCGATCAAGCCATTGATCGGTGGTATGCCCCCGTTGGCTACAACGCATTTACCCGCAACTACTTCGAACGCGGCATGCCTGCCAAGAGCACCATATCCTCAGCCTACTCACAACCCAACGCCTACATCACCAGTGCCACCGAATCCATCGTATCCGGCAAGCACGGCAACCGTAGCGTACTCTACTCACCTATCATCAACATCCAGCAAATTCATCCCGACACCATCACCTTCCTCCTCAGTATGAGCGTGGCACAAGGTGCCCTCCTGCGTATGGAGTACATCGACTACCAAGGGATTTGGCGTCTCGTCGAAGACCCGAGCATCCGTTGGGGAGGCACCGAACCAAGCGGAAGTTGGTATGATGAGGAAGCTGGTTGGAACGGAACTAACAATCAAAACGGGGCCTACAGGTTCCTATCCTTCCCCACCTCGCTCATCAGCACCGACTTCCCACAGCACGTACAATTCCGTTTCGTGTTCACCACTCCCGTTGCCACCTCTCCCGCTGCCAACTTTGGCGACGGTGTGGCTATCGACAATCTGGTCATCGGTCGCAAACGCCGTAATGTAGACGTAGGTGTCCGCGAAATTCTCTATCCCACTGCCCCGCAGTTCGGTCAGACCATCTATCCGCGTGTCCGCATCCACAACTACGGACTCGACAGCATCCACAACTTTATGGTCTGCTACCGTCCTTACGGCACATACCTGGCCCACGAGGCAATATGTCCCACTTGGATACCTGCAGGCGGAGACATTGAATACGAATTCCCGACTCCGTTCACCGTCACCAGCAACTTCCCCGACACCTTTGAGATTTGCGCCTTCACCAAAGTGCAGTCCGACTACTACCGCGATAACGACACCACCTGCTCCATCTATGGGCTCTCACCGCTTGCCAACGACCTCTATCTATATGCTATCACATCGCCACTCGCTAGTGCTGTGGCAGGCGACAGCATTAACATCACCGTCCGTCTGCGTAACTTTGGTCAGAACGAGATTGACGAATGCGTGGTCCGCTACCTCTACAACGACAACGACACTGTCACCGAACGCATTGTCTTCTCAGACTACCTTGGTCGCAACCTCCGCTCTACCGAATTCTTCAACTATACCTTCCAACATCGCGAACGGGCCACCATGGGCACCATGCGTCTGACCACATGGTGTGAATACCAATACGATGTCTACCCCTACAACGACACTATCTCCAAGGAAATTGCCGGCATCTCAGCCATCACCGACATGCAAGCCACTGCAGGTATGATTGACAATCGTCAAACCACAGACAACCACATCTGTATCGTCCTTGACAATGTCGGTGCCCGTGCAGCCAACGATTTCTTGGTAGGATATGTTTACGACCGCGACCCTTCTACGCGCTTCGAAGAAATATTCCACCGCGATCGACCGCTCCCTGCTGGCGGACATACCGTGCACCGTTTCAGCCGTCAGGTCCCCAACCGTTCCTACGAATGGTCATACATCATGGTCTATTGTAGCGTACCTGGCGATACCAACCAACACAACGACACCTCCGAGGTCATCCAACCCTACCTCACCGACCTACAATACGTCAAGATCCAAGTCGAAGAGAACATGAGTGACTCTTGCAGACTACGCGCTGTCATCCGCAACAACGGCAACGTGAGCTATCTCCAGTGGGTACGTGCTTACTTTGCCATCAACGGAGCACCCGAGACTTACCACAAGTTTGAAGAAGGCCAATACCTCATTGCTCCTGGCGAAGAGCGCCACATGCTATTCCCACAAAGAATTCCAAAGAGTAGCATTCGTCAGTATATCGGATCCGGACGTCTCATGATGCCTAATGCAGACTCTGATCCCACTAACGACCAGACCACCATCATCGAAGTTGTCAACTACTTCGAAGACGTGCCTCGCGTGGATGAGCCCGAATTCGTTCTTGAGCAGAACTATCCTAACCCATACGACGGCTCCACTCGCATCGAGTTCGCCTTACCCTATAGCGGTTCTACACGATTCTTTGTAACCGACGTGGTGGGACGTCTCGTCCATGAAGAGACAGCCTTCTACAGCGAAGGTCGCCACACGCTCACCTTCAACAAGGGCTCTCTGCCCAGTGGGGTCTACTACTACGGCCTCGAGTTCGATGGTAAGCGACGTATGCACAAGATGATTATCCACTAGTGCTACAAGCGTTCATAGCACACATCCGGCAGCAGCACCTCTTCCTCACAGGGCAGCAGGTGCTGCTTGCTGTTAGTGGTGGTATCGATTCAGTGGTGCTCACCCACCTTATGCACTCCGCTGGATACTCCTTTGCTATAGCCCACTGCAACTTCCACCTCCGTCCCTCCGACTGCGACCGCGACGAAGCCTTCGTCCGCCAACTAGCCTCAACCTATGCTGTGCCCATTCATGTGGCCCAGTTCGACACCCGAACCCACGCCGCCCAACATCACCAGAGCATCGAACAGGCTGCACGGGAACTGCGCTACGACTACTTCGAACAGCTACGCCAAACCCATGGCTATGCCGCCATCCTCACCGCCCACCACCGCGACGATTCCACCGAGACCTTTTTCCTCAACCTCCTCCGGGGAACTGGGCTTGCAGGTCTTCACGGCATCCTACCCATCCAAGGACACATCGTCCGCCCCCTGCTTCCTTTTGGGCGTAGCGACATCGAAGCCTATGCCGTCCAACACCACCTCACTCATGTCGAAGACTCCACCAACGCCTCCCTCGACTACCTTCGCAACCAAGTGCGCCACCAACTCATGCCACTTATGCGACAACTCCAGCCCGCTGCCGACCACACCATCCATCAGACCATCCTGCATCTCCAGTCCACAGAACAGCTCTATCAAACCCTGCTTGAGCCTCTGAAGCAACAACTCTCCCACCCCCAGCCTGACGGCACCACACGCATCGACCTCTGCGGCACCTTCACCGTCCCACCAAGTGACGAACCATCGTCTCTGTTACGACAGCAGCTCTATTTCGAACTACTCAAACCCTACGGCTTCAATGCCGCCACCATTGCCAATATTCTTACCGCCACCCAACCAGGCAAAACATACCATACCACTACTCACACCGCCTACCTCGACCGTCAGCAACTAATCGTCTGCCCTATTGCCGCCACCTCAGCCACCACCATGCCTGCCATCACCATCCAAACAATCTCACCCCAAGGCTTCGACCCTCGCCAACTGCCATCCCACCGTGCCGCCTTCGATGCCGACTCCGTCTCTCTACCCCTGCGCCTACGCCACTGGCAGACTGGCGACCGTTTCCAACCCCTTGGCATGGCACATGGCTCCCAACTCATCAGCGATTATTTCTCTGACCACAAATACAGTCAACTAGACAAAATGGCACAACTACTCCTTGTCGATGCCACCGACAGCATACTCTGGATTGTCGGCCATCGCACCAGTCACCCCCATCGCATCACACCCCACACCCGTCTCGTTCTCACTGTCGAAATATCTTGAAACCCCACCAAATATGGACAACAGCCGTTTTATTATATGCCGTGCGGCAGCCGGATCAGGCAAGACCTACACCCTGGTACGCCAATACCTACAACTCGCGTTCTCTGCATCCGAAAGTCAGTTGTCGCAACGTTTCTCACACATTCTCGCCATCACATTCACCAACAAGGCCGCCAACGAGATGAAGGAACGCATCTTGCACGAGTTGGACAACATTGCCGCCCTAGGCACCGAAAGTCCCATGGGTGACGACATTGCACAACGGCTAGACCTATCGGACTCCACTATACGCCATTATGCCGCCACCGTCCGCCAAGCCATTTTGCACAACTATTCCGACCTAGCCGTCTGCACTATCGACAGTTTCATGCATCGCATCGTCCGCACGTTTGCCCACGACCTCAACCTACCCCTCAACTTCGATGTCTACATCGACAAAGACAACCTCATACAGAATGCCGTAGACGAATTGATGGCACTCGCTGGCACCGAAGGTCAGGAGGAATTAACCGAGATGCTGTGCGAATTTGCCGAAAGCCGGATGAACGAGGGAAAGAGCTACATGATAGAGCACCAGCTTGCCGAACTATCGGAAGAGCTGTTCAAAGAACAGTCCGGAGTCTTTCTCGAATCCCTAAAACACATCGATACCGCACAATTTCGCGACATACAGCACCAGATGGTCGCAGCCAACCGACTCTACGAACGTCAGTTGCGCGACATAGGCAACGAAGCCTTGTCCGTCATTGCCGATGCAGGACTGGCTATTGACGACTTCTTCCACGGCAATACAGGCGCGGGTGCATTCTTCCGCAAAATGACAGAAGGCGTACCCAACACACCCAACAGCTACGTGCTGGCCTATCTCGAAGGAGACAAACTAGGCAGCAGCAAATGCAGCCCCGCCACACGCAACGCCCTCAGTGCCACAAAGCCACGGCTACAAGAATTGTACCAACGCTACCTTCAACTGCACAACAGCGAGGGTCGTCTATACAATACGCGCCGACTTCTGTTGCGCAACATCTATTCCCTTGCCCTGCTTAACAAATTGGGCGAATTGGTCGAAGGCTACTCCCGCGACAACGAAATCGTCCACATCGCCGAGTTCAACAAACGCATCGCCGACGTGGTGCGCGACGAGCCTGCCCCCTTCATCTACGAGCGGTTGGGCAACCGCTACTGGAACTACCTCATCGACGAATTCCAAGACACCTCACGTATGCAGTGGCTCAATCTGGTACCACTGGTGGAAAATGGCGTTGCCTCCAACCACACTTCGCTAGTCGTAGGCGATGGCAAGCAGGCTATCTACCGTTTCCGTCAAGGCGACGTGGAACAGTTCGTCTCTCTGCCTCATGTCGATAGTCCCCTACACGGACACATCTTCGAGCATCCCAACGTAAGCAACATCACTCATCTCGACAGGAATTTCCGCACAGGGCGCACCATTGTGGAGTTCAACAACGCCTTCTTCGAATGGGTCATCCGCAACCGATTCCCCGACAATGCCGAATTAAAAGACATCTACCTAGGCAGTGGCGAACGTCCCGATCTGGTGCAAACCCCTGTCAAAGAAGGCGGCTATGTCCAACTTGGGTTTTGGGAACTTGGCGAAGGACATGATTCGCTGTGGCAGGAAATACTCAACGACATACATCGGCAAGTGGACGAGCTTGGGTACAGCTATCGTGACATCACCCTGCTGGCACGAGACAAAGTCACCCTGGCCGAAATTTCCGCCTTCCTTACCGAACATCGTGTACCTGTTGTGTCGAACGAGTCCTTCCTGCTGACGCAGAGCCAAGTGGTCATGATGCTACGCAGTCTGATGCAATACCTCATCGACGGCACCGACCGCGTCGCTGCCGCACGAGTATTAATTTACCTGCGCAACCTAGGCATCGTACAGCGCGATTTCTCGGCCGACTTCCTAGCCTCTATAACAGTTCCCATACCCAGTCTCGACGCACTCCTACAGGCTGAAGGACTACCTCTGCGTTGCGACCGACTCCGTAGGCTAGGACTCTACGACTGCTGTGAGGAGGCTTTGCGAATGCTACACCTCGGCGGCATCGAAACCGCCTACACTGCCACCTTTCTCAACGTGGTGGCAAAATACTGCACCAACCACCGCCAAGATCTGACAGAATTTGTGGAGTGGTTCGACGAGCAGCAAGACAAACTCTCCACCAGCACCTCCTCCGACCTCGATGCCGTGCGTCTGATGACAATACACAAGGCCAAGGGACTCGAGGCTCCCATTATCATCTACCCCATCCTCAATAAACCCAACCGTCAAGACAACATCTGGGTGCACATCGACGAGACAAAGGGGCTTTCGCTACCCGCCGGTCTGATTCTGCCCAGCAAAGACCAACACACAGTTTTCGACAACGAGAACAGCGACGAACTGCGCAAGTGCGACATGGACCGCATCAACATCCTCTATGTCGCCCTCACCCGCCCTCGTGAGAAATTACTTGTCTATTGTCAGGCCCCCAAAAAGGATGGCACCACCGACTACACCTCTCTTCTACAGGACTATCTCGCCACACGGTCAGACACCCACGAGCTGCGCCCGCAAGTGTATGCACTGAGCAACGACAACGCCAACGTCCGTACCTCAACCGACAAGGACTCATCCCACAACATCCAGCTCCTGACTCTAAGCTATCCCGACTGGACGCATCGCATCGCCATCGCCGACCAATCGTCTGCCCTGTTTGGCGAACTAGACGAAACCGCCATCCGTCGTGGCAACCAATTGCACGACCTATTGGCCCAACTTCTACACCGCGACGAAAGCGATACCGTGCTGTCCGCATACCTTTTGCATCACCCCATAGAAGAGGATGAAGCAGTCCTGCTGGGCAACACCCTCCACAATATGATGCAGCAAGAAGAAGTATCTCGATTTTTCGACCCCGCCTACCGTTGCATGAACGAATGCAGTCTCGTCTGGCAGGGCGAAGTGCTCCGCCCCGACCGCATCGTCTACACTCCTACCGAAACATGGGTTGTGGATTTCAAAACTGGTGTTCCCCGCCACGAACACCGCACCCAAGTGGCCCGTTATTGTCAGGCCATCGCCGCCATCACTCATTCCGACACCGTCAAAGGCTATCTCCTCTATATCGGTCCCGACCGCTGCCAAGTGCTGCCCTGCGAATAGCCCTACCGCAACAATGTCACAAGGCCTGTCGTCGACAGGCGGTCGTGCGTAGGAGTGGTATATAGGCAGATATATGCATACGCCTCCTGTCTCAGTGGCATGCCGTTGCAGGTGCCGTCCCACCACTCGTCCATGTCCGTGCTGTGAAACACCAAGGCTCCCCGACGGTCATAAATCCACAACTCGTAATCCGTGATGCCGAACCCGATGGGACCAAACCTATTGTTTGTGCCAAGCGAGGGGGTAAACACATTGGGGAACATCAGCAGGTGCCGTAAGACGGGAACGACGCGCTCCGCCGTGTCGGTGCAGACATCGTTATATGCCACCACCGCCACCCTCACGCTGTCCGCATCGTCCCGGGCAGTGTAATACAGCACCGGTCCCTCCTCGTCCTGCTCCTCTCCGTCCACAAGCCAATGCCTGCCTGCCGCATGTCGACTGCGGTCAAGGGCCGTAATATCCATTTTGTCATATCCCAGCCATTCGGGTGCCACCTCAAGGTCGGCAACAATCTCCATCAACGGCATCAGCTCAACGGTATCAACCACCGGGCAGGCTGGCCTATCTTCATACTCACATTGCACATAATAGGTGGTCCTCTGTCTCGGGGCGACACGTACCTCACCTTCGTCTGTCAGATAAGGCAGCGGGGCGACAGCCGACGAGGCACTCCATCGGTACACCAAGCCGTCCTCACCCACAAACGCCACACTCCCGGGCTCCGCCAGCGAAGGGTCTGCCATGCGATATGTCCCTTTGAGATAGTAATATGGACTCTCCTGACAAACCCGGGCTATCTCATAAGCACCGACCGGCAGCGGTCGGGTCGTCAACGTCAAATGGTACGACGAGTCGCACCCATCAACCGACTTCAGATGGACATCATACACCCCCGCAGCATCGAAACTCATATCGCCCAATGGATACACCTCGCCTTGGCAGACGGTGTCTTCCAACTCCTGATAGAAAAACTGTTGCTGTGCCAACTGTAACGAATGCCGCCAACAGCCTACATCAACATAATAAAATCCCGGCCAATAGAAATTCAGATTGTGGAAAGTGTATACACCACCCGTACAAACCGTATCAAACACCGTATCACTCAAATGGTTGGCTACAACGTTCTGACGTACCGAATCGCGACACTGACCATTGGCAAGCATCGCCACCAGCTCCACGTCGAACGTACCAGTCTCAAAGGCATGTATCGGACTGATGGCAGTAGATTCCATACCATCCCCAAAACGCCATAGATATTGCTCGCAAGGCTCATTTGTAGGCTGGTCGTGAGCCTCGTCACGGGTAACCACGCTGTGGTTTTCAAACCTGAACGAATATCCGCAACTATCTGTCGGCACCACCGTGAATGCAGCCATAGGGTAGCGAGTACCTGCATTCGTGGTTAGCGTAACGCCACAACTGCTGTCGCCCGTGGCAAAAGAAGCACGGCACCTATACACCCCTTCCCCCACCACCAACAACGAATCAGCCCGACTGAGCGTGCTGTCTGGCGTATCAGCACGATACCACCTATACTCAAAGCCCTTGGGGGCATAGAATATGTTGGTATCGGTATTCCCGCAATAGGCCGATTGCAACCGTTTGTATCCGCTCTCCAATGTGAAATAGGTATAGCCAAAGTGTCCCCCTTGCGCACAATCATAGTTGTCCAACATCACATAGATGGTTCGTCCGTGCAAAGGTGTCAAGTCTACGCCCACTGTCGTCCAATCGCGCCACTTCACAAGACCTATACCCGGATGCCACATCGTATCCCCTACCCCAGCCACAAAATTGGCATAATAGCAGCTGTCTATCAACTCACCCGTAGAGTCTAGCACACTCAATATAAATTGAGGTTGGTTCTCACTAGTGTGACCGGGATCCTCTTCTACAATGGCATAACGGAGCAATATCAAGTCATACTGATTGGTGTCCACTTTGAGAATATAGGTAATCGACTCCTCCAAGGCATGGGTATTACTATTCCCCAGCCGCACCGACCGACAATGGCCTTTAGGGATTGTGCGCAACTGCGACCCCGTGTAATAATCCCTCTCATTCATGTCGGTATGGACTGTATGTCGAGAGGTTACACTCTGCGGGCCATGATCAACAACACCTATCCCAGTTGAAGGACTCACATAAGTACCTATGCGACAAATCACATTGTCAGAATAAAGGTCGGAGAAATTAATTTGGTTGGCCGCATCCGACGAACAAAGTGTCTTAAAACTGCCACTGACGCTGTCGCTCCTACACCCTTGACCACAAACCGCATATACATAATACTCATAATCCGTCGATGGAAGAAGATTGTTGAGTACCACACTCGTATCAACCACAACCAACTGTGTCCACTCTTGGCTGGCACCAATCTGACGATAGGCAAACCCATACCTTATCACCCTGAGCGAATGCCTCCAACTCACACATGCCTGCTCGTCGGCGACACGTGTCACTCTCACTTTACTCGGCATTCCGCAACAAGCTATCGTATCGGGCACAAGCCGATAGTAGCGGTTCTCGCCCGGCCAGTCGAAAAAGCCCGTCTGCCAATAAACCACATTGTCCGATACTGCGTTGTACATATTGACATACACTTCCGTGCCATATTCGCCCTTTATGCCTATCCAGAATATATTAAACTGATAGGAATAGCCACGGTCACCATACAGATACAGGATTCCGCCGTCCCGCTCCGAAATCTGCACCTGGATATGACGTACAGACAACCCCTCCACATTTATCCCATATTCAATCACACACACTCGATTCCCCGCAGCACCCACCACCTTCCAATGCACCGACTCGGCTCTCAGTCCCGCACCATACGAAGCCAAGAGAGGGGGCGTGACAGTATTGCCATACCCCTCCCGTGTAGGTTCAAAACCAATTGTACCTACGAAGTCAACAGACAATTGCCGGTAAAACGAGCCACAAAAGTAAAATTCGAAACCTAAGTCTATCATCCGTGTCGGGTCGATATAATACTGGGCACCCGTCATATCGACCCACAGCGTCGAATCAACCCCCGTCTCAAACCGATAGCCTCCCACTGTCTGCCCTTTTGCAGAGCCGACACTGAAAACCAGCATTACGCCGACTATCCATAACAACCGCCTCAATAGACCCATGACCACTTCTTTTTCTTATATATTATAACGTATATTATAACGCCACCTTCACCAAAATATTGTATAAAAATGCGCCCAAATATATAAAAACAAGCCTACCAACGAAAAAAAACGTCAGTATTAAAAAAAAGTCGTATCTTTGCTTTTTAGCGACAGATAATAATAAAAACACAACATAATGGAAGACAACAAATTGTTCAGCGAGTTCCCGCCGGTATCCACCGAAAAATGGGAGGAAGTCATCAATAAAGACCTCAAAGGTGCCGACTACGAGAAGAAACTAGTCTGGAAAACCATCGAAGGTTTCAAAGTGAAGCCCTACTACCGTGCCGAAGACTTGGAAAACCTCGAATACCTCGACAGCAACCCAAGCCAAGCCCCCTTCACTCGTGGCAAACATGCTGACAATAACGTCTGGGACATCCGTCAGGACATCTCCGCCGACAGCCTTGCCGAAGCCAACGCCCTCGCCATCGAGGCCCTCAATCGCGGTGCCAACAGCATCGGATTCTGCACCTGCAAGGTCAAAAACCTCGAAGACATGCAAATCCTCCTCAAGGACATCCACCCCGAAGCCTGCAAGGTCAACTTCACCTGCGGCAAGAACATGCTCGACATCCTCAAGCTGTTCGTCGAAGTGGTGAAACAAGGCGGTTTCGACCCCGCCAAAGTCGAGGGCAGCTGCAACTTCGACATCTACGGCCGCGCCCTGCTCCACGGACAGTTCAAGGGTGGCGAGGAACAGTGCTACCAAGAGGCTAAAGAACTGGTCGAATACGCCAAGGCCAACCTGCCCAAGTTCCATGTGCTAGCCGTCAACGGCCGCCACATCCACAACGCCGGCTCCAACATCGTGCAGGAACTCGGCTTCACCCTCGCCGCCGCCAACGACCTCCTCGCTCACCTCACCGACCTCGGCCTCGATGTCAAGGACGTCGCCTCCCGTCTCGTCTTCAACTTCGCCACCGGCAGCAACTACTTCATGGAAATTGCCAAAATCCGCGCCGCACGACTCCTCTGGAGCAAAATCGTGGAGCAATACCACCCCGCCTGCGAATGCTGCAACAAGGTGTTCATCAACGCCACCAGCTCCCTCTGGAACAAGTCGGTCTACGACCCCTACGTCAACATGCTCCGCACCACCACCGAGACCATGAGTGCCGCCATCGCCGGTGCCGACAGCATCACCACCAACCCCTTCGACATCGCCTTCGAAAAGAGCGACAGCTTCGGCTACCGCATCGGCCGCAACCAGCAGCTCCTCCTCAAGGAAGAAAGCTACATGGACAAAATCGTCGATCCCGCCGGCGGCAGCTACTATATCGAAAACCTCACCGACAGCATCGCCCAGTACGCCTGGCAGCTCTTCCTCTCCGTCGAAGAGAAAGGCGGCATGGCCAAGGCCATCCGTGCCAACTATGTGCAGGACGAAGTCGAAAAGATAGCCCAACAGCGCGACATGGACATCGCCACCCGCCGCACCACCATCCTCGGCACCAACCAATACCCCAACCTGCTTGAGAAGATGGCAGACAAAATCACACTCCCTGCCGACGGAGGCAAGAAATGCTGCTGCGACTGCACCCCCGAGTTCAAGACCCTCCGCCAATACCGCGGTGCCGAAGCCTTCGAGCACCTGCGCCTCGCCACCGAACGCAGCGGCATCCGCCCCAAGGTCTTCCTCCTCACCTACGGCAACCTCGCCATGCGCAAGGCTCGTAGCGGCTTCGCCACCAACTTCTTCGGTGTGGCAGGCTACGAGATTATAGACAACCCCGGCTTCAAGACCGCCGAAGAAGGTGTCAAGGCAGCCCTCGAGGCCAAGGCCGACATCGTGGTGCTCTGCTCCAGCGACGACGAATACGCCGAGCTCACCCAGCCCGCCTGCCAAGGCCTCAAAGGCAAGGTCCGCAGCATCGTCCTCGCCGGCTACCCCAAGGACATGGTCGAAACCTACCAGGGCTACGGCATCGACGAGTTCATCCACGTCAAGACCAACGTCCTCGACTGCCTCACTAAGTTCCAGAAACTCTTCGGCATCGAATAAGGGTGAAGGCCTTTTCCAAACTTGACAGATACGTTCTCGCCAAGTACCTGAAGACATTCCTCCTGGCGATGGCACTCATCATTGTCATCGTCATCACATTCGACGTATCAGAAAAACTCGACGACTTCCTTGGCGGCCACGCGCCCTTCAAGGAAGTCGTCTTCCAATACTACCTCAACTTCATCCCCGGCTTCATCAACCTCTACAGCCCGCTCTTCATCTTCATCAGCGTCATCTTCTTCACCTCCAAGATGGCGGGCCACACCGAGATAATAGCCATCCTCAGCAGCGGCATCAGCTACCGCCGTCTGCTGCGCCCCTACCTCTACGGCTCCCTCATCGTCGCACTCATCGTCCTCGCCTTCGGCAACTTCCTCATCCCCGTCAACAACCGCTCACTCGCCGACTTCGAAAACCAATACATCTACATACACCACCCCAACTACTTCAGCAACATGCACTTCCAGCAGCGTCCTGGCGTGCAGGTCTATGCCCAAAGCTACGATGCCAACAACATGCGCGTCAACGATTTCCACCGCGACGTCTACGACGAACAGTACCACCTCACCGACCGCATCACCTGCCGCACCATCACCTTCGACACCGTCTCCGGCAAATGGAACTGCGAAGGCTTCGTACACCACACCATCGACGGCCGCAAAGAGCACATCTCGCGCGACGAAGGCACCTCGCTCCGCGCCCTCGACGTCACCCCCGACGACTTCAACTCCTCCGCCGCCAACATCGCCACCATGAACTCCATCGACCTCCACCACTACATCCATCGCGAAAAAATGCGTGGCTCCTCCGCCGTCGTCGCCGCCAAAATCGAACTCTACCAACGGCTCCTCAACCCCCTCGCCATCATCGTCATGACCTTCATCGGCGTGGGAGTCTCCAGCCGCAAGACCCGAGGCGGCATCGGCGTCCACCTCGCCATCGGCATCACCCTCGCCTTCGGATTCATCGTCTTCATGAAAATCTCCACCGTCTACGCCGTCTTCGGCACCCTCAACCCCTTCGTCGCCGTCCTCCTCCCCCAATTCATCTTCGGCATCATCGCCCTCTACGTAATCCGCACCGCCCCCAAATAAAACATCCGCCCCATCCGAAAACCCCAACCATTCCGACCTCTCCGACCTCTCCAAAAAAAAATCTCCCAAAATATGACCATCCAAGAAATCGAACAAAACATCATCGACGAATTCGCCTCCTTCGACGAATGGCTCGACAAATACGCCTACATCATCGACCTCGGCAAAGAATGCCCCGTCATCGACGAAAAGGACAAGACCGAAAGCAACCTCATCAAAGGCTGCCAAAGCCGCGTATGGCTCAGCTGCGAGCACCGCGACGGCCGCCTCTGGTTCCGCGCCGACAGCGACGCCGTCATCACTCGCGGCATCATCAGCCTCCTCATCCGCGTCCTCAACGGCCAGACTCCCCACGACATCCTCGCCGCCGACCTCCACTTCATCGACCAGATAGGCCTCAAGGAACACCTCTCACCCACCCGCTCCAACGGCCTCACCTCCATGGTCAAACAAATCAGGCTCTACGCCCTCGCCTTCTCGCAGATGAATCAGTAACAACCATTTCAATTTTCAACTTTCAACCCCCAATTCCCATGTCCCCCACCAAAGAAACCCTCCACGACGCCATCGTCAACTGTCTGAAAAACATATATGACCCCGAGATTCCCGTCAACATCTACGACCTCGGCCTCATCTACAACATCGACATCGACGACGACTTCAACGTCCGCATCCTCATGACCATGACCGCCCCCGACTGCCCCGAAGCCGAATACATGTTCATGGAAGTGCGCCAGATGGTAGGCTACATCCAAGGCATCAAAAACGTCGACGTTGAGCTCACCTTCGACCCCCCATGGGACTGGAACACCCTCAGCGACGAAGTGAAATGCGAACTCGGCCTCCTGTAACGGAAGCATAACTTTCAACTCTCAACTTTCAACTCTCAACTCCCATGCGTCTCCACGACCTCCTCTCCCGCCGCCAGCGCCGCTTCCTGCGCCAGCAGGCCCCCGCCCAGGGCACCTCCCTCTCCGCCCTGGCGTGGCACCGCTTCTGCCGCAACCGGCTCTCCGTCGCCAGCCTCGTCGTCATCGGCCTCTTCGCCCTCGTGGCCATCCTCGGCTACCTCATCACCCCCGACCACACCCCCCACTGCAACCAGCAATACCTCGAACTCGCCACCCTCAAGCCATTCACACCCATACAATTCACCTACGTCGACGACGGACTTCCCCAGCCCAGCCGCAACCCGCTGCGCCGCATGCTCGTCGGCGAGCCCCTCCCCTACACAGCCATACCCACCTACGCCACCACCCCCGTGGGCGACAGCCTCGACATCGAAAGCTACACCGGCTCCACCCCCAACGACGGACCCGTGCGCCGCGTGGCACAGTCGCAAATAGTCAAATCCACCACCCGCACCTTCATCCTCGGCACCGACGCCTACGGACGCGACGTGCTCAGCATGCTCATGATAGGCAGCCGCGTCAGCCTCTCCGTCGGCTTCATAGCCCTCCTCATAGCCCTCCTCATCGGCATCACCCTCGGCGCACTCGCCGCCTACCACGGCGGATGGGTCGACAACCTCGTCACCTGGCTCATCAACGTCGTCTGGGCCATCCCCACCGTCCTCCTCGTCATCGCCATCACCTTCGCCCTCGGCAAAGGATTCTGGCAAGTCTTCGTAGCCGTCGGCCTCACCATGTGGGTCGACATCGCCCGCGTGGTACGCGGCCAAGTCTACAGCGTCAAGGAAAAAGAATACGTCGAAGCCGCCCGCGCCCTCGGCTACAGCTCCTTCCGCACCATCTTCCACCACATCCTGCCCAACATCACCGGAGCCGTCATCGTCGTCGCCGCCGCCAACTTCGCCAGCGCCATCCTCCTCGAGGCCGGCCTCAGCTTCCTCGGCATCGGCGTGCAGCCCCCCATGCCCTCGTGGGGCACCATGGTCAAGGACAACTACAGCTACATCCTGCTCGACAACGCCTACCTGGCACTCCTCCCCGGAGCCGCCATCATGCTCCTCGTCCTCGCCTTCATGCTGCTGGGTAACGGCATCCGCGACGCCCTCGACGTCAAATAAGCCGCCCACCCCGTCCCCCTGGCAGTTCCCGACAAACCCCGATTTTCAACCAATCCATATCAAGCACTTCTTCGCTCCTACAGCCCCAAAGGATACCCCAATCAGTAATAATCGGTACAATGCGGTAGGAATCCGTACGAAACGGTACGGCGGATAAAATAAATATGTATAGGGGCTGGAGAACAAGGCTTGGACAGATGCCTCCCTAATCAAAAAAAATCTAAAAAAAGAGGAAAAAACATCCAATTAACAAAAAAAGTTGTACTTTTGCAAATCGATAAGAGACGAAAAAAACAATTATTAATCCTATAAACAATTAAAAAACAACACAAAACATGAAAAACATTGTTAAGTTATTCAGCGTTATGTTTGTCGCTGGCGCCATGATGCTTGTCAGCTGCGAACCGGACCCCAACAACCCCACTCCCACCACGCCTAAGTACACCATCACCGTGACTGCTAACGATGCAGCTTATGGCACCGTGACTGGCGGCGGCGAGTACGACTCTGCAGCTACCGCAACCCTGACCGCCACCCCCAACGAGGGCTACAAGTTCGTCAACTGGAACGACGGCAATGAGAGCAACCCCCGTATCATCACCGTTACTGGCAACGCCACCTATACCGCCAACTTCGCCGAAGTCGCCGGTGTGAATGTTACCTTCGGTACTAACACCTGGACTGCTGGTTACACCAACGGCACCATGGGTTCCAACGCCCTCTTACTTGCTGCCACTCAAAGTGAGACTCCCCAGTCCTATCCTCTTTTCTACCTCATGTGCTACTTTGAAGGTGCTCCCACCACTGGTACTATTACCGATGCTCCTTGGATGGAAGAAACTGGTGATGGCATGGTGAGCATTCATTTTGGCCATCAAGCTTGGTTGTGGTACTACGAGAACACCTCTTGGGACCTCAGCGCAGAAAACAGAACCGGTGACTGGTGGGCAAAGAACTTGACCTACAACATCACTGCTCTGGATGCCGACGCTATGGTTATGAGCGCTGTTGTGAACGCCGAGATGGTTCATGTTACTGAGATGGTTGACGAGCAGGGTTACCTCACCACCATCGATTTCAACGATTCCGCACTGAGCAATAAGAGCCTTACCGCCAACATCGTGAACCAGAGCCTCACCGCTGCTAAGGGCATGAACAAGGTTACCACCGCTGTGGCTAAAATGAAATAACCTAATATTTCTGAACAATGAAAAAGTCCGTTAAGATATTAGCCTTTGCATTGGCAGTAATGGGTCTTACCGTTGCTTGCAACAACAATGCTCCTGTCGAGGAGTTGATTGACACCGTAGTCCCCGTCGACACCGTGGTCGAAGAGGTTATCGACAGCACTCCCGTTGAGGAGGTCGTAGTGGAGGAGCCCGTCAAGAAGGCCACCACCCCTAAGAAAAAGGCCACCAAGAAGGAAGAGCCCAAAAACGAAGTCAAGGTTGATGCCAGCAAGATGACTGTAAACACCGCTTCGGGCACAAGCGTATCTATCAACAAGAAGGGCGGCGCCTCTGTCAGCACCAAGAGCGGTGAAGGCAAGGTCGATGCCAGCAAGATGTCCGTGAACACCAATAGCGGTTCTGTATCCGTTGGCAATGGCGGTGTCGCTATCAAGAAAAACTAACACCGTTTCATAACTTTACATAAAGAGTCTGGGACGTGATTCCAGACTCTTTTTAATTGCAAGACAACAAGACAAGTAAAATGAAGTATTATGCAACAATGGCGGCTGTGTGCCTGATGTGCCTCATTGCCGCCTGCAACAGAGATGAAAAAGAAATAGCCCGCGTGGCACAAGGCTATCTGGACGCAACAGGTAACTATTTGATTGACGAAGCAATGCCCTATGCCAATCAAGAAACGCAAGAAAAGACACTCACATTCTTGCGTGACAAACTAATACCGATGACACCGAAAGAGTATATGGAGTCGAACACGCCTGCTACTATCGAGTTGGGCGAAATAACCATAGCTGGCGACACTGCAGTGGTGGGTTATAAAAAGACCACACCAATCAAGGAACTGGAGAGCGAAATCATGGTTGTAAAAGAAGAAGGCAAATGGTTGGTGTACGTTCCGCTAGTGCTGCCAGAGGGTATCTTCATCGACGGTAGGAACGCCACCCTCAGCGATGCCAATAGCGGGGATGAGTAGCTACTAGTCCTCCATGGCGGCATCGATGCGGGCGAGCACCGAGTCGTGGACGCGCTCGTAGATGTCGGGGTGGTCGCCATACCAGCGGACGCTGCGCTCGAAGTCGTCGCGCGTGATGTCGTAGGAGGCTAGCAGGCTGTCGTAGGAGGCCAGCATCTCGGGGTGCAGGGTGTCGTACTGATAGCCTGTCTCGATGGCGTAGAAGCCTTCGAGGAGATAGGCCTGCTCAAGGAAGTCGACCATCGTGGTTTCGGAGAATACGTCGGCAGGCGGCGTGGCTTCGTGTGAGCATCCTGCGACAACGACGCAGAGCATCAAAAGGACTGAAAGTGTGGTATGTCTGATAGTGTTCATAGGGTATGTATGAGGTGTTATTGAGATGCAAAAGTACAATTATTTTCCGATTGGTGCAAAAAAAGTTTGCCATGTCGCAAAAAATGTGTATCTTTGCAAATCGTTACGAGAGATGACGAGATGCTTTCGCCTCGTATAAGGGAGTATAGCTCAGTTGGTTCAGAGCGTCTGCCTTACAAGCAGAAGGTCATTGGTTCGAACCCAATTACTCCCACACAAGCCAGCAGAAGAATATACTGCTGGCTTTTTTGTAATAGAGTGGAATAGTTCTTTCCAAAATAGCTGCTAATCCGGCTGAGAGTTCTTTTGGCAAGAAAAATGGCACAAAAAAGAATAAAACAAATCACTATAATATAAATAGTTAAAAATTAGGTTAAGAAAGTTTAACATTTTATTTTGAAAAAAGTGCAACAAAAACGGCTTTTTTCAGTCTATATAGCGTCGAAGGACAAAATGTGACTAACAAAACTACAAAAAAATGACACATAAGACAACTATATGGGGACGCGCAATGCTTCTAGTGCTGCTGACACTGGCAGCAGGGAACGCTATGGGGCAGCAGCAGAACTACTGCAGGGGACTGAAGAACCCGACCAATTTCGTTATCACCGGCACCAACATTGCAAACGCGCAGTGGTATGGATTTGAGGGTAGCCGCGAATATCAGACCAGCGTATGCGGCAACTGGGGCATGAAGCTTTGGGGCACCCAGATAGCGGCAGGGCAACTTACCTCCCGCTCTTCCTCGTCGAACTGCTCAAGCAGTTCCTCCACCAATATCAACGGCCAGTCGGATACGTATAACCGTTTCGTAATCAAAGGACCGGGCTATGACCCCCTCACCTTCAACCACCTCTCCTATCTGCCGCCCGACAGCACCTACACCAGCTCTATCCGACTGGGCAACAACTGTGGCGGCACGCATGAGGCTGAGATGCTGTGCTACCAGTTCGATGTGCGCCCGCAGAACTCGCTCATCTTCATCTGGTACGCCCTGTCACTACAGAACGGACAGCATGGAACGTCGGACAACCCCGAATTTGCTATCGAAATCGAGCGCCGAGTCAGCGGCAACACATGGGAGCGCATCGGCGGCGACACGCTGTGCTACATACGCCCCACCCCGACGGGTAGCGGCACCGATGTGTCGCCCTTCTTCGTGGGTTCGAACGGCCTGCACACGGGTGCCACCTACGAATGCAACATCTACCTGCCGTGGAACAAGGTGGCCATCAACCTCAACAAGTATATCTACGAGACCGTACGCATCAAGATTGGCGCGGGCGACTGCAACTATTCGGCCCACTATGGCTGCGCCTACATCGCGGGCGAATGCCAGGCTATGGAGATTAAGACTTCGGGATGCCCTGCGGGTGCCACCACCTCGGTGCAGAGACTTTCTGCGCCTCCGGGACTGACCAGCTACGCTTGGTATAAGAGCAATTCGGGCATGGACGGCATCGCTAGCCTGATGGCGGTGCCCGATAGCATCAACTTCACACTGGTGAGAGCAGACAGCCCCGACAACACATACGATTGTAGAGTGGAGGACTTCTTCCTGACCGAAGGTCCCAATGCAAACACCTACACCAACATTCAGGTGTTTCGCTGCGACATGACTTCCGCCATGAACCCCAATATCCCCTTTATCTCGAAGGTGTATGTGAGCGTGCAGAACACAAAGCCCTCCATGAAGATAGACTCGCTGAAGACCTGCGACAGCGAACTGAAGCTCACCAACATGAGCTATGTGCCTAACGACAACAACGGCTGCGACACCTCGGTTACGAAGTGGTGGTTCTATTCCGGCTCCGACACCACCACGGTAGTCGTCGACTCCATGATGGGCGGCAAGGCCTACCACCAGTACGACTCGTCAGCCTTGTATGCAGTGAAGGTACGTTCATACAACCGCGACGACCACGAGTGTTACAGCGACAGCACCTACACCATCTTCGCCCTCGGTCGCCCGACGCCCGTACTCGAGCCCTCGGCCACCGAGGTCTGCGTCGCCGAAACCGTGATACTCGAGGACCGCACCCCCAACAGCAGACGGCGCGACTGGATTTTCCACAATGTCGACGGCAACGGCAACGACGAGACCCACCCGAACGGCCCGCAGCAGATTTCGAAAGTATTCGAGCAATACAAGAACCCCGTGGAGATGGTGGCCTACAATGGCCTCTTCACCACCGACAGTATCTTTGTAACCGACACCACCTGGTGTACCAGCAGTGCCTTCGACACCATCGAGGTTTTCCAACATCCAGAACTGGAGGTGACGGGCGACACAGTAGTATGCAACGGCCAGCAGACCGACATCACCGTCTCCACCGAGACCGAGGGCTGCTCCTACCGCTGGTATCTCGACACCCTCCCGGGCTCCACTCAGATTGCCGAGGGCCAGACCCTACGCGTGCTGCCCTACGACGACACCTGCAGATACTACGTCAAGGTCATCAGCACCAAGCAGTGCGTGGCATGGGACAGCGTCAACGCTTACCGCGTCAACCCGCGCCTCTCCATCACCCGGCACGACATGTGCGATGGCGACGCGGTGTCGCTGAGCGCAGAAGCCGCCTACAGCTACTCCTGGACCGCCGAGCCGCCAGACTCCACACTCGACATGCTGCTTGACGAGGCCGGCCACGGACCCGCCGACATCACCGTCACGCCGCACCAGACCACCACCTACACCCTCATTGGCCACGGCACCAACGAGTGCAACGCCAGCCCCCTCACCGAGACCATCACCGTACACCCCGTCCCCGTCGCCACCGTGGAATACTACCCCAACTTCGTGGACTCGGACAACCCCATTGTCACACTTACCGACGCCTCGCCATACAGCGTGAGACGCGTGTGGTACTTCAACGAGGGCACCGCCATGGAGACCACCTCACCGTGCAGCCACAACTTCGGCGAGGTGCCTTCCGACTCGGTCGAAGTGACGCTCGTCGCTTATAACGACCTCGAGTGCTCCGACACCGCCGTGTTCCGCCTCCCTGTCACCCAGTTCACCTTCTTCGCGCCCAACGTTTTCACTCCAGAGCGTCCCGACAACAGCACCTTCCAGATCTACACTGCCAACGAGCAGGAGAACTTCTCAGTCTACA